>Ga0209746_1000719_pt1 | contig 16674 bp, 14 predicted proteins | sample BarGraNGADG00211_3_FD_184496 | JGI IMG/M metagenome (GOLD analysis project Ga0209746, IMG submission 184496) | Arctic peat soil microbial communities from Barrow, Alaska - Barrow Graham LP Ref core NGADG0011-211 (SPAdes) (version 2) | ecosystem: Environmental > Terrestrial > Soil > Wetlands >... | reverse complement strand
AAGAGCAGCTTACGCAGTACTCTGAGCACCTTGAAGAACTGGTGGAGCAAAAAACGGCTGAGCTCAAACGAGCGGAACGCCTGGCGGCTATCGGACAAATGGCGGCAATGGTCGGACACGATCTCCGCAGCCCGTTACAGGCCATTCTCAACACTATTTACCTCGAGAGAAAACAGGTCGACCTCCTCGAAGGGTACCTCGCGCCTCGCAAGGCTCCGAGCGCGCAGGAGCTCCGCGGCGGCTTGGACAAGCTCGACGAACAAGTCGCGTACATGAGCTCCATGGTAACCGATCTGCTCGACTTTGCTCGAACGCCGAGTCCGAAAATAACGCACACCAGCGCAGAACAACTCGTCAACGATGCCCTTGGTCGCGTTGTAGCGCCGAACAACGTCGAGATCCAAAAGAAGCTTGATCCGAGCCTGCCCGATATCGACGTCGATCCGTTCCTTATGCAGCGCGCGCTGACAAACATTATTGGCAACGCGTTCCAAGCAATGCCTGAAGGCGGCACCCTTAGCATCGTGACCAGGAAAAACGGACAGAGCGCCTCCATAGAGGTGGCTGACACGGGAATGGGCATCCCGCCGGAAAATATAAGCAAACTTTTCGAACCGCTGTTCTCCACAAAATCTCGAGGTGTCGGGCTCGGCTTAGCCATCGTGAAATCCATAGTTGACGCTCACGGCGGGACCATTACCGTCGAGAGTGACCTCGGCCGAGGTTCGACGTTCTGCATCGCCCTGCCGCTTCACGGCTGAAATCAGCAGATCACGACGACGATTGTTCTTCAAAGAGCTATTACCGGTTGGTCGTGAACTCAGAAGTGCTACCATGCGGTGAGCTAGCGCAGCGCTCCGCGAAAGTGCTATTGCTGGTTTTTTTTACTAGGCGTGAAAAACACGCACGAGAGGCTCATTTAAACAACAACACTCAGTGCTCTTTGTTCATAGATTAGATACGTATTTAAGCTCCAACAAGGGATAGATACCGAGATGCCCTGACGTCGTTTAAGGCACAAAAAACATGTCTCAAACGAAAAGATCCGTTTACGCCAACGCCTTATGGGGGCTGATTACGCGGATTCCTCATTATGTTAAGCGATTCCCTGAACTCATTCGGGACCCGGTGTATCGCAGTTCATCATTTTTGAGCTTAGGAAGTGTTTTTTCTATTGGTGCGGGCTTTCTTTTTTGGCTTGTAGCTGCGCGATCCTATTCCGTCCAAGAGGTGGGGGTGGCAACTGCGCTCATCTCCGCGTTAAACCTCGTATATTTCGCTGCGAAGTTGGGTTTCGATAATGCCCTCATACGTTTCTTCCCCTCAGAGGACAAAGCTAAAGTGCTCAATACGTGCCTAAGCGTCACCGTCGTTGGCTCGTTTCTTGTCGGGTTGTTGTTTATCCTCGTCTCACCCTACGTTGGCTTCGCGTCGTCGTCGCTGGGCAGCTTCAATTTTGGCATCTTTTTCATCGCGTTAGCGTGCACGCAGTCAATGGTGTTTATCCTATCAAACGCATTCATAGCGCTGCGCAAATCCGAGCTTTTCTTCTTACAAAACGTTGTCCTAGCGGCACGCATTCCACTATTGATCCCTCTGGCAATCCTGGGTACATTTGGCATCTTTGGCGCGTGGGGGGTATCCTTTTTCATTACCGCCGTCGTATCATTTGCGTTCGTCGCGAAGTACGCGAAAGTGAATTTCAGAATCGACAAGGATTTTTTTAGAACATCGCTCCGGTTCTCGTGGTGGAACTACATCGCAGAACTGTTCAGAAAAGGCCCCCTCCTTATACTCCCTATCATGATTCTCGCCATGGTCGGGCCGGCAAATGCCGCGTATTACTACATTGTCAGTTCGATTGCTAATGTGTTATTCATAATACCCGACGCGCTCAGTACATCGCTCTTCGTCGAAGGAAGCCATGGGGAAAGTCTGCGAGCCAATGCAAAAAAAGCGCTCATAGCAGCGTTCGCGTTGCTTGTACCTGCTGTTGCGGTCGCTTACCTGTTTGGCGGGGTATTGTTAGGGCTTTTTGGACCGAACTACGTCCAAGCAATCAACATTCTGCGACCTTTAGCGCTTTCAAGCTTTTTCATTGCGATCTATTACATCTTCGTTCCTATTCAGAACGTGCGGATGCGCGTGGAGAGCATAGCGTTGTTGAACCTCGTTGGTTTTGTACTACTCCTAGGTCTATCATATTTCTTCATATTGCGCTTTAACGTGGTTGGCGTCGGTTACGCTTGGTTCATAACCTATGCGATCATCGCCTTAATAACCGTCGGATATGCAAAATGGCAGCACTGGATTTGACGCGCGATTCGACGTGTGTTTGGAGAGACTGGATAGTACGAGGCTCTACGAAGAGCGTTCAACTAGATTGCCCGGGCGATGCGAGGGCTGCTTGTCAGAGTACCAATTGCCTTACGTTTTATTATGTACAAACCTCAGCCCCTAATACTGAAGGCAACAAGTGTCATCCCTTTTCACGCGCTTGCCGAGTCACTTTTCGTTACACACGTCCTGCTGCTTCACTAGACCAAGAAATTTAATAATAGTGGGCCGATATAAGAACGGGTCTTTTCAGGTTCCGGCTTGCGCGGCCGACTGGGATACCGACTTCAAAGAGCGGACTGCGTGAGAATACGTGATGACTCGACGTTGCTAGATGAGTGTACAGCCATGCCGGCGAACCAACGCTTCCGTAGCGGAAAACTTGCGGTAGTAGCGTTGGTGCTGTTGGTCGCTGTGTTCCTAGCGGTGCTTTTTTCAGGCTTGCTACCCGCGCCAAACCGCGGCGACAACTTTACTGAGTTTTACCTCGTGGGGCCGGACAACAAGATGCACGATTACCCAAAAAATGTGACCGCAGGCGGTGAAACACTAGTCCGCGTTGTCATAACCAATCGCGAGAAGACAGATACGAATTACACGCTGTATGCGCAATACAGCAGCGATGATCAAACTATTCCGTTTTATCGAGAACGACTTACCTTGACCGATTCACAAACCGCTGAAAGAAACGTTACAGTACGGCCGGCAATCGATGCTGCGCAGTTGCGGGTGGACTTCCTTTTGTATAAGAACGACGCCTTAGACACTCCGTACTTGACCTGTCGCCTTTGGTTGAATGTAACGAGCGCAGCCGTTGCCACGTGACCGTCCGTACGTGATCTCACGTTTTTGACCGGCAGCGACTTGCGCCGCCCAGAACGACCCGCTCTCGTGACTTTCTGGGTGCTTTTAGCGTCACGTGACGCGTTATTTAGCGTTGTAAGTGGACGGCAAGTGCAAGTCACAATGTCTCGAGTTTTGTCTTCTAGTACGATATGAGTGCCGTAAATTTGTATATATAAAAGGACAAAGTCACTAATTAATTAAAAAGGTAAGAATTTATATACTTGATATTCTTTTTGCAAAGGTTTAAATATTGTTTTTTTGAGTCATGCCTTATTTATCGAACGGTAGCCATCTTTTATATAACCTTATTCTCCAAAAACAGAGGCCTCATGCCGCTTCAGGATCTACTCATCAAACGCGCACGCGTCACTTTGCTTTTTTTAGTAGTCCTAAGTATTATCGCTGTCTCAGTCACACCCCTCGTGGTCATGACAGTGACCGCCCCAACCCCTGCGCCACCGGTCACCTTTAACAAGACATTTGGCGGCGCAGCAAGTGATGAGGGCTGGGACGTTGTCCAGACAAACGGTGGATATATCGCGGTTGGATTCACGGGGTCCTTCACGAGCGATTACAGCAGACAAGTGTACATCGTGAAGACTGACACGATGGGCAACAAGGTGTGGGAAAAAACGATAGGAGACAGCGGAAACGATTACGGTGTGACCATCAAACCGACGAGCGACGGCGGCTTTATTATCACGGGATGGACTGATTCTTACGGCCGCGGCGACGACGTACTGTTGCTCAAAATCGATGCGAACGGAAATAAACAGTGGAGCCAAGCATTTGGAGGATCACTAGAGGATCGGGGCATGGGCGTCGTACAGACGACCGACGGGGGGTACGCCGTCTGTGGGTGGACGTACTCTGCCGGCACCGCCGACCGCGCTATCTGGTTGCTAAAGACTAACTCCGCGGGAACGATGCTGTGGAACAAGACGTTCGGAGGAAGCGACTCCGACTACGGATACGGCATCGTTCAATCGAGCGACGGTGGATTAGTGCTCACGGGCGCGGTGGCATCGTCTCCAACTGCTGGCGACCGAGATGTCGTGCTGATCAAGACCGATGCTAACGGGAACAAAGTATTCTACAAGACGTACGGCGGGGCGAAGAGTGATTATGGCCAGGACGTCTGTGCTACGTCGGATGGGGGCTTCTTTATAACGGGTTGGACGTGGTCCTTTGGAGCCGGAGACAAGGACGTCTACATCATCAAAACGGACGCTAAGGGTAACGAGGCGTGGGAAAAGACGTTTGGCGGTCCTTACGCCGAACACGGGTTTTCCGGCAGACAGACGGCCGATGGAGGGTACGTCATCACGGGTGATACAATCGTAGCGAATGCTACCGACTACGAGCAAATGTACGTCGTAAAGACCGACGCTGCTGGGTCACTGCAGTGGAATATGACGATGGGCGGTGCCAAGTGTGACATTGGTTACTCAATCAAACAGACCTCGGACGGAGGCTACATCATCGCCGGCGAGACCCACTCGTACGGCGCCGGAAGCGGCGACATGTATTTGGTAAAGCTCGGATCCACACCGTCCACACCAGCGAAAAGTGCCTCTTCTCTGACGTGCGCAGTATCACCGAGCAAGGTGAAGGTGAACAGCGCGTTTCAGATCAAAGGGAAGCTCACGTCTGCAACGGGAACGCCACTCACCGGTCAAACTATCGCAGTGCAAAAGTACAGCAGCAACAGCTGGACGAACGTCACGAGCGCCAAGACAGACAGAAATGGGCTCTATAGCGTGACGCTGAAGAGTCAGAGTTCGGGAGTCTACCAATATCGCTGTGTCTACGGTGGCAGCGCGACGTACTTGTCAGCAACGAGCAAGACCGTGCAAGTGACGGTCGTGAAATGAAGGTCGCGTAGTCCCAAAACGCGTTTGGGCAATAGCGAGTTCCGTAATCAAGCTAGATCAAAGCTATTCTGCATAGGTAACGACCGAACGAAAAGCGGTCGCGTAAATGCTCATTGACGCGTTGTGAGTAGGGACAACGGCATGCTGTCAATCGCCGTCTGCAATACTTGGTATGCTATTTTTTTACTATGTCAACCGTCCGCCCGCATCGACACTTATACGTGACCGTGCACTCGTTTTCAGCGAATATTTGCCCGAGCTTTTCACCACAATAACAGACGTACCCGTACGGTCGAGCAGGATTCCCGTAGGCCAAGCTGAACGCTGGCATCGCTCGCGTCACGACGCTGCCTGCGCCGATCATCGCGTACTCCCCAATAACCACTCCACAGAGAATGGTCGCGTTTGCTCCAATGCTCGCTCCCGTCCTGACAGTGGTCCGTATCAATCGCGCATCATCCCAGAGGGCTGCTCGCGGCCTCATATCATTCGTGAATACCACTGCAGGACCTATGAAAACGCCATCTTCTAAAGTAACGCCTTTGTAGATAGAAGCAAAGTTCTGTATTTTGACGTCATCGCCGATTGTCACGTCGACATCAACGTACGCGCTTTTTCCGATAACGCATCGACGACCAATCGTGGCGCCCTCGCGCACGTGAACGAAGTGCCATATCTTGGTATCAGCGCCAATCGCATCGCTTTCAACAACCGCCGTGGGGTGTTTGAAGTACGACATAGGAAAACACTTCACGCGATTTGACGACCGATGTCTTCGCAAATCATCTGGCTGCGCAAGGCTTGTTGAGGTGGTATCGGGAACGGTTTCCGTTTGCGAACGCAATCCAAAAACGTCCTTAGCTCCACTTTCAGCGGCTCATTCTTGTTTACGAGCACTTTCTCGATGACGCTTTCTTGCGAATATCTGCCTCCTTCCAGGCCAAAGCGCCCTCCTTTTCTGTACGTATAGACTTCTTGGCTCATAAAGTCACCTTCTATCGTGCAGTCTTCAAGCTCTACGTAGATCGACCTCACCTTCTTGCAGGCCTTTCGACTCGCAGAGAGCTCTGCGTACGTCCCGTTCGTTGTGACGAGCGCTTTGCATACGTGAGCGTCGCCGACGCTGTACAGGTGATACGCCTGCTCTTTCAAGAGCACGTTAAAGAGAATATCGATATCGTGTATCATGAGATCTTGGATGACTGTGCTGTCAGTCACTCTCGCAGAGGTGGGATTATGCCGCCTGAATTCGATGAAATGCGGGTGACGAGATATGCGCGCAATTTCGTCGACGATGGGATTAAATCTCTCTACAAACCCGACGCCGACGATGACGTCAGCGTTGTGAAGACTCGTGACGAGTTCTGCGCCCTCATTCGCTGTCAGCGTCATTGGTTTTTCGATGAGGCAATGCACCCCCGCTTCTGCAACGCGTACGGCGACTTCATAATGATAGGCCGTTGGGACGCAGATACTCACGGCGTCAACGTTGTCAAGCAAGTCCTCGAGCGAAGGGCTCACGATGACTTCTGGATCGTGTATCTCCTGTGTCGCTTTTTTGTCCATGTCAAAGGCGTAAATATCTCTGACGCCGCGCATCTCGGAGTACACCCGCAAATGGTTCTTTCCCATCGCGCCGACGCCAATAACCCCCACCCTCATCGTCCACCCTCAAAACCGTTGACGGTCTGTACGATATGCGCAAGATCGTCACGCGTCAACGCAGGGTGCACGGGCAGGCTTAGCACTGACTGCGCAACCTCTTCGGCGACCGGGCAAGCAGCGAGTTCCCGTGAGTACCCCAAGCTTTGGTAGAGTGGCTGCTGGTAAATGGGGAGTGGGTAGTGGACAGCACAACCGATTCCATGAGCTTGTAAGTATGCCTCAAACCGGTTGCGATCAGTCGCCCGTGCGAGCATAATAACGTATTGATGATACACGTGCGTTGTTCCTCGTGCCGCGTGCGGCAACGTCGCGCCTTCGAGGGTTAGATGTCGGTTCAAATAGTAAGCGTTACCTATTCTTTTGGCGTTCATCGCATCTAACTTTTCAAGCTGCACTATTCCCACCGCAGCCTCAACGTCGGTCATGCGGTAGTTGTATCCCAGAACGGTGTGAACATACTTGTCCGCTTGCCCGTGATCTCGCAGTAAGCGCGCTGTACGCGCGACGGCAGCGTCGCCTGTCGTCACCATGCCTCCTTCCCCAGTTGTCATGTTCTTTGTTGCGTAAAACGAGAAGCACCCAGTGCCAAAGCTGCCGACTTTTCTTCCTTCGTATTCTGCTCCGTGCGCTTGCGCGCAATCTTCTATGAGTAACAAGTTGTGATCCGCGCAAATCTCTCGAATTGCAGCAACGTCAAAAGGCTGGCCAAACAAATGTACAGCCAGGACTGCCTTTGTTTTGTTCGTAATCTTGTCATGGACGTCTTCGGGATCAACGTTGAAGGTATCTCGCTGGATATCTGCAAAGATCGGTTTCGCCTCTTGATAGAGTATAGCGTTGGCTGAAGCGATGAAGCTAAACGCCGTCGTGATCACTTCGTCGCCCCGCTTGATTCCTGCGGATTTCACGGCGACATCAAGTGCAGCGGTGCCGCTCGAGAGGGCTACCGCTTCATTCACGCCGACATAGTGAGCGAAATTGCGTTCAAAGTCTGCAGTGATCGCTCCTTGTGCAAGCATTCGCGATCGAAGCACTCTAGCTGCGGCTTCAACCTCTTGCTCGGCAATAATCGGACGAATAAGCGGGATTTTCTTCCTCATACTAGCCTCGAAGAGGGCTCTGCGCCAGCTTGAACGGCGTTCGCGTAGGGCGCGTCCCTTTCACGTAAGCGGCGCGGCGCTACGTTGTCTCCTCTTCGTACGCACTGCTGCCGCATAATACTTTCCATTTTCGGCTCTTTTTGACCATCTTCGAGCGTCGAAAAGGACGTTTCGGCGGCGCTCCACCGCACATGGGCCACGCAGCTGCGCCGTAGCCTTGCCTAAATAAACACCTCGCGAGCGCCAAGCGCTCTACCGTCAGCATTCGAGCACCGAAGTAGCGCCTGACTAGGTCTGTTTACGTCAGAGGGCACTTCGACTCCATTTTGATCCAAAACGCAAGCTATATGTGTCCCAGAGAGAGTTTATACAACGGAAAAGGGCGTGCAACACCCCGAGACCGGCTGGACGATGCCCGTTGGCTGACCGCACAACGGGGCGCAGACGGGACACGGCCGGTTGCGCGAGGCATTATGATGGAGGACTATCCAGCTGCGACCCCAAAACTCACCACGTTCCGCTTTCCCGCTGATTTGAGCGCAATGTTGCTGATTTCGCTTGTTGCACTGCTCTCCATTTTTTTACCCGTCGTTCGTACCAGTATTATCAGGCCCGTGTGCGTACTAGCGTTCATCTTCTTTGTTCCGGGGTATTCATTCGTTGCCGCGGTGTTGCCGAGTCGGTCAGATCTTGCGTTCGCGCCGCGGGTCTTGCTCGCCGTGACGTTGAGTATCATAATTGTGCCCCTTATTGGCTTCGTACTCAACTTTACGCCCTTTGGAATCAGTCTCATCCCTTATCTCGCGGTTCAAACCGTCATCACCATCATTCTTATCATAATTGCGGTCATACGCAGCGCAAGATTACCAGAAAACGAGCTCCCACTACAAATTTACGTGAAGCGTTAGTAACAGTTAGAGAGAGGGCCTTCAAGCCAGGAGCGCACGAAGGAGGGTCTATTGGCGTGAAACGGCAGCGTGAAACGGGGATTGTTGGCATAGTTTACCAGGAAAGCGACAACGCTGAACTCGAGTTGTTGCGTGGATCACAGATCGCCGGGATAACGTATCTTGAGAAGGAGTCAAACGAGCTCAAGCTTGTCAGCGCATCGAATGCCGATGTAGGACTTTTGAGCCACAGAATTGCTGCGGGGGTACTTTATCGAGATGCCAACACGGCGGACGTACAGCTTCAAGCTGGCTCGAAGATAGTAGGAATGGTGTGCCAAGAGAAGCGCTCTGGGCTCAAGCTCTTGCCCGTTGGACCTACCGGACTGCAGCTCTTAAGCGGGGAAAAGGTGAAAGGCGTGCTCTGTCAAGAGGAGGATGGAGCGGACGTCAAGCTCTTGAGCGAGACGATGGATCTGTCGGTCGCGAGCGGGGAGACGGTTTTAGGCATCCTCTGCCGGAGTGAAGCTTAAAGCTAATGTGACTGTCGCGCGATTCATCTTGAATCGATGAGATGTCGGACCTTCACGCGCGCCATTGCTGAAAGACAACGGCATAATGTCGTTCTTGCTGCTTTTTTCACAGGCTACGCCCGCAGCGAGACCCGCTTCCGGCTTTCCACAAATCAGACGTAATGCGCAAGACGTTCGAAGCAAAACGTTGTCCGTGCCTATAGAGCCGAGGAATCGGGCTTAGGATCGCAAGAGAGAGGATGGACGCGGTTAACGACCAATACGGCGGAGCGTCGACTGCCAGGATTCCTAACCGTGTGGATCTAGCTTCTGTAATGCGTCCTTTGTATGTGCCCGAACAAACGCATTCTCATCGGCCAATGAAGTAGATAATGCGGCAAACGCTCTTGAATCCCCGATGTTCCCCAGCGCTTCAGCGGCTGCAGCGCGAATCACAGGCTCCGGGTCCTTTAGCATGGGTATAAGGTAATCGACAGCCCTCACGTCACCTATCATACCCAAAGCCTTCGTGGCATTCTGCCGGACGCCCGGGTTTTTGTTGCGAAGGGCAGCTTCAAGGTGCTCCGCCCCCATTTCACCAAGTCCCACGAGCGCGACCAAAGCCAGATTCTGGACAAACCGATCGAGGTCGCCGAGCATGCGCACCAGCGGCGTTACCACCCGTGGATCTGCGATTTGCGCAAGAGCGGCGACTGCGTTTCCGCGGACTAAACGGCTTTCGTGCTTCAGCTGCGCCACGAGGGCCGTTATTGCCGGTTTTCCTATCTGGGCAACCGCCTCCTTTGCTTGCAGTCGAACGTGGGCGTCAGGATCGTCTAGTAAGCTCACCAGCGGCTTCACAGCTCGCGGATCCCCGATTTGCCCGAGTGTTTCAGCTGCGCACTCACGCACGTAAGCCGCTTGATCACCTAACAGCTCTGTTAAGGGCTTCACGGCTCGTGAATCCCCGATTTGCCCGAGTGTTTCGGCCGTTCTCAATCGCACATCCCACGCGGGATGATCCAAAGCGATAATCAGCTCCTCAACGGCTGGTTCGCCTATGGAAACGAGAGTCCGAGCGGCCATCCAGCGCGTGACGAGTGCTTCGTCCTCTAACTCTATCGTCTTCACCAGCGGTTTTACCGCAGGTTGCCCGATATGTGTAAGCGCCTGCAACGCCCCCCCCCTCACGATCTTGCTCCTGTCCCCAAGAGCGCTGATGAGTGCTGAAACTGCGTCAGTATCGGCGATCTTTCCCAGCGCTTCGGCGGCCCTCGCCCGCACATCGACCTCCTCATCCGCAAGTGCGCCAATCAGGGCGAGTGTGACGACATTATCGGATGTGGACCCCAGTGTGTACGCCGCGCCTATTCGAATGGCTGTGTCGTCGTCATTGAGCGCTTGTATGAGCGTCTTCGTCGCTGAGCGGCCCTTCTCCTTTAAGCCTCGTACGGCTTTCCATCTGACAAAACTATCGCGATCTCTCAGCGCCTGTATTAGCGGGTGGATCGTAGCAGGATCATCGATCTTTGCCAGTCTTTCGACAGCCTCCATCCGCGTTTCCCAGTCATAATGATGCATCACGGTGTCTGTCAAGTAAAGTATATCTTCTTGCGTATTTCGCGCAGATGCATCGCTCAGCTCAGACTCGCCGCGCTCGTTCGAGATCGCGGTGTTCTGAGCAGTTGGTTTAACGCTTCGAGAAGGTCGAGGAGGCTTGTCCTTCATTTCATTCCATCTTCCGCCGTTCTCGGCACTATCTTACGTTTCTTCGTTTTCAAGTTCTTAAGGGTGCTGTAGGCTTCCGGCACAGTGACGCCGACTGCGATCGCGATGGCAGGCGAGCGAAGCCGACCACCCGATGAGGACATTCCCTGCCTGTCAGTGAGTATTGGCAGCGATCGAATGCGCTTCGTAACGAGACCGCAATCACCCTCAATAGAAGACCTTAATTCGTTCCGCAGCTTCGCGGAACGCTTAAATAGAACGAAAGTGCTCGATTAGCTCAGCAGTGGCGAACATATATGGGAAAGAGACTACCGCGCGTGCTCCTGAAACGAGGCCCCATACGATCGATTGGCGTCGTTGGCATGGGCTACGTCGGTATCCCCTCAGCGATGCTGTTTGCTGACGCAAATGCTTTCGAGTTTGTGTGGGGATTTCAGCGCAATTCAGGTACATCGGGCTACAAAATTGACATGCTGAATCGAGGCGAGAATCCGCTTAAAGGCGAAGAACCGGGTTTGGACGCCTTAATCAGAAAAGTAACGGACGCTAAGAAGTTCAAGTGCACGGCTGATTATTCGAAGATTGCTTCTTGTGATGCCGTAACGGTAACGATCCAGACGCCCTTCGCTGACGCAAAGCGCCTCGAGCCCAATTTCGAACCGCTCGTCGCAGGCCTGAACGAGATCGGCACGCATATGATAGAAGGGACGCTGGTCTCACTCGAATCGACGGTCACTCCCGGTACGACGATGGTACTGGCCCGCCAGACCTTGGAAGAAGCTTCAGGCATGGTAGCTGGTGAGGATTTCGCCCTGGCGCACGCGCCCGAGCGCGTGATGGTCGGACGATTGATCCGAAACCTACAGGAGTACGATCGAATCGTAGGAGGTATGGATGCAGCGAGCACGCAGCGAGCCGTCGAGCTTTACAGCCCGCTGTTGACGTTGGGCGCCATTATTGAGATGTCCGCCACAGAGGCAGAAGTCACCAAAACCGCGGAGAATGCGTTTAGAGACCTTCAAATCGCCGCAGCAAACGAGCTTGCTTTGTTCTGCGAGGCCATTGGCGTGAACGTGTATACGGTACGCTCGGGCATCGCCTCATTAAAAGGAGAAGGGATCACTCGAGCCGTCTTATTTCCAGGCGCGGGAGTGGGGGGGCACTGTCTCACTAAAGACACCTACCATTTGGTTCGAGGAGCCGCGATCGCGGGACGCGCGTCAGACTATCCGCTCATCGATAACTCGCTTTTCGTGCGGGCACGAGCGGTTAATGATTTTATGCCCACGCATATGTATCACCTCACCGTTGCTGGCCTCGCTCGGGTGAGAAAAACGCCGCAAAACGCACGCATTGCCGTGTTGGGCTGGGCATTTATACCAAACTCGGATGACGCGAGAAATCCGCATTCCGCGGCATTTCGCGACCTTCTCGTGAAATCGGGCGCACACGTTATGGTGCACGATCCGTATGTTCGTGTCGATGCAGCCATCAACCTTTCTCACGATCTCGAAGACGTTATGAGCGGCGCTGATGCCATAGCGCTCTTCACCGGGCACGACGCGTATCGTTCACTGGACGCTTCGGAGGTCAAGAAGGAGACGGGACATCCCCATCCGGTAGTTGTGGACGGAAGAAACGTCATCGATCCCGATCGTTTCATTCAATCCGGATTCATTTACAAGGGCATAGGAAGAGGGGACAAAAATGATCATTCCATTGTGCGTTGAACGTCGTTCCGTGCTCACGGCACGAGCACAAGGACCGAAAGCCGTCACCAACTGACGCACTAAATGCACCTGCAGCGCCGCGCGCACAACCGCGTACCTGCGCTTCGGATGCCTTATGAACGCGGTGAAGAACCTCGACACAGCGCGGGAGCCAATCGTATAATTATCTGGTGAGCGCGTGTTCTACCGCGTGCAAGAGGTCTATGGGGTTTACTGGTTTCAACAAATAATCATCTGCACCAAAGTTGAGCGCTTCCGTAGCGTTTTCGAGCGTTGCATAGCCTGTAACCATTATCGTTCTGGTCTCTGGCTTGATTTCTTGAATCTGCTCGAGGAGTTTTATCCCTTGCGCATCTGGGAGCTGAATATCCAAGAGGATCAGATCAACTTCTTCAGTTTCCAGTGTTTTAAGTGCCGCGCTCCCTGTTGCAGCCGTTTTTACGAGAAATCCGCGATTCGTCAAGATCTCTGAGAAGCCCGTCAAAATGACATAATCGTCATCGACGACCAATATGCTCTTTTTGCTCATTCGTCCTGCTCATTCGGCGTCCAGGGGAAGAAGTACGGTAAAGGTGGACCCTTTGCCGACGGTGCTGTCTACTTCAATGCGTCCGCCGTGTTCTTTGACGAGTCTGTCGCATACGGCCAACCCAAACCCCATCCCCTGCGCCTTGTTCGTTTTGAGTGGCCAAAATATAGATTTCAGGTCCTCTTTCGGTATGCCCATTCCTTCGTCCGCGACGCTTATCGCGAGCTGACGTGCCATTCTTACCGCGGCAATTTTCACCTGTCCGCCGCGCGGCATCGCTTGCGCGGCATTTTGAATCAGGTTTGCAAAAACGCGCGACAAGAGCAATGGATCTCCGTTAAGCCTTTCAGCGTCACGATCTATTTTTGTGCGGATGGTGATGTTATCGGGAACAATGACTCTGGAAAGCGCATCAGCAATCAATTCATGAACGAGAATACTTCGCTTGTTTGGGGGCGTTTCTTGCGCGTAATCCTGCACGTTGGATACGATCTTGTCCAAATAAAGGATCTGCTTTTCGGCGGCCACACAAAAATCCAACGCCTGCTGCCTGTACTCGTCGTTCGTAAAGGGTGAGGGGGTTGCGTTGAACGCTTTTTTTACCATGTAGGTGAGGTTGATAAGCACTTGCAGTGGATTACGAAGGTCGTGTCCAAGGAGCGCAGCAGTCTCTCCGATAACCGCCAAGCGCTCTGCCTCTCGAAGTTGCCTGCTCTTTTCTTCCAAAAGTTCTTCCAACTGTTCGGCGCGCCGTTTTAGTTCTTGCTCAGTCCCGTGCAAATACAGCGCGATTTCAATGGCACTATAGACCTCGGCCTCCTTGAATGGCTTCTGAATGTAGCCGAATGGTCTGGTGGCCTTGACACGGTCCAACGTGACTGCATCGCCGTGCGCGGTTGCGTAGATGATTGGCACCGCGTGCCTCTCCTTGAGGACAGTCGCAGTTTCAATTCCGTTCAATTGTCCTTGGAGAACAATATCCATGACAACGAGGTCTGGACGCCTCGCTTCGGCTTTGCGTAGTGCATCTTCGCCTGAATGGGCAATATCGGCGATATGGCCCATCTGCCTTATCAATCGTGCAAGGTCGTGCGCGATAACCGCCTCATCTTCAACAACGAGAATTGCCACCATAGTCTCTAAACGTCAAAACCATGTTGATTCGTTCCCTACTTAAAACAACCTTCGCCCTTGGACGAGCGAAGCTGTGGAGGCACAGAGCCCGCGACGGTGGCACATCGAGTATCCACGGATCCTTCGCCGGCAACGCGTGACGCACGAGGAAGATCCGCACGCCCGATTCCCACCCCTGCAAGAAACCGGCAGCTTTACCAACGAGGATGGGACAGTGTGTTTATAGCCCGTGCGCGTACGGAGATTGACGGTGTTGTTGGGTGGAAACGCCTTGTGCAGCGCGGCTAACGGTGCGAAGATGCGTGCGCTGCTACGACGACACGCTCAAACAATGTTGGCAAAAAGGGGGGCTGAGGTACGGAACACAAGAAAATCCTAGTGGTCGACGACGACCAAATGATTCGTGAGAGTCTCGGCGACTTGCTGACAGCCGAAGGATATGACGTCGAGACCGTAGAGACGGCAGGCGAAGCAATTCGAAAAGCTAAGGACGTGCAGTACGACGTGGGCTTGTTGGACATCAAGCTTCCCGACATGGACGGCACGCGGCTCTTAGAAAAGCTGCAGGCGCTACAGCCAACGATGATCAAGATCATGGTGACCGGCTACTCAACTCTGGAAAACGCGGCAAAGTCCATGAATTACGGTGCCGCCGATTATATTCTGAAGCCGGTGTACCCAGAGACACTCATTCGGCTTCTGAAGGAAAAACTTGCCCAGCGTTAAAGCACGTGCATGGAATACTCGCTCGAGACTGCTGCAGCACCACGAGCTGTCGGGACCCTTTAGGCGTCACGCATGACAGCTCTTTGCGAATTGCTCAAACAAGACGCACGTGTGTGGGATTTATACACCGCGCGCAAGGAATATGGCAGCGATTTCACGAGCCACGACGCGCCCGTGATTACTCACGACAAGCAGAGCGCTATCCCCGAACCGGCTGTCTCAGCATACCTCATTGAACACGGGGCAACATTCGATTACGGTGAGAACAGGACATTCGCTGTTTGTCTCACGCACGACGTCGACGAGGTCTACCCCCCACGTTCACACTCGTTGGCTACGGAGGCGTACTACGGGCTGACAGCTCAGGTGAGCAACCTCATGACGTCGCTGTCGTGGAGGCGTAAAGGCAAGGAGTTTAGCCCGTACCGCAATTTTGAGAAGGTCATGGATTTGGAGGAGAAATACGGCGCCAAGTCGTCGTTCTATTTCATCGCCACGCCCCGAGACATCCACCGTTTTCGCTACGACGTCGAAGATGTGCGGGACGATCTCGCAACGATCGTCGATAGAGGCTGGGAAGTAGGAGTGCACGGTGGCTACTACGCGTTCGACAACGTGGATGAGATACGACACGAAAAAGCGCGGGTCGAAAATGCGCTCGGAGCGAACAGGAAAGTCGTCGGCTACAGGAACCATTACTTGCGCTTCGCCGTCCCAGACACGTGGCGATTCTTGGCTGACGCCGGCTTCACGTACGATACCACGTACGGATTTAACGACGCGATAGGGTTTAGAAACGGATTGTGTCACCCGTTTTTTCCGTACGATCTGAACAGAAGTGAGCTCATTCCCATCCTCGAATTACCGCTTGTCATCCAAGACGGCGCTCTGTTTTCGATCGCGAAATCTGAAGAGGCCGCTTTAGCCCTCGCGAAACGAGTCATCGACGTCGTCGAGCGACACGCGGGGGTGGTCACACTCATGTGGCACAACTACATATTCGACTTTCCGCTGCGCAAGGCGTGGGCAACGTGCTACGAGCACCTTCTCGAGTACTGTGCGCAAAAAGGCGCGTGGATAACGAGCGGCGAAGAAATCGCCGAATGGTTCTCAAAAAACGTTTCTTTTTGATGAAACCTCTTCTCGATTTCGGGGCATAAGTCGCGCCGATGCTAACGAAGTGATAATGCGAGGCGTGCCCGTTGGGACGCGTTTCGAAAGGTGCGCATTCGTGCAACAGCATATTATGCGGGGACATTGAGGCTAAGCGACCGCGCGTGCTTCCCGGCTACGGTGGTCCCAAAGATGCGATTTTCGTGAGCTGCGCGCCGCTGATTCGCCCTTAAATCTCTCAAATTTCAGGGAACAGGATAGCAAGACACATATAATGTTTGAAACAACATACGACTGCGCTGCTCGTCGCGATCGCGCGTCCGACTGAAAAGCGGTCTACGGACTCACCATGGATTTCGCACAGCTTCTTGCTGCATTGAGGGGCTGATTGAGGGATCCCCGACGGCTGATTCTTAAGCTCGCTTTAGTCCTCTTGCCGGCCGCGTGGGTCCTGGGCCCGGTTGTTGCCTTGCTTTTGAAGCAGTACAACCTC
>Ga0209746_1000718_pt1 | contig 16709 bp, 7 predicted proteins | sample BarGraNGADG00211_3_FD_184496 | JGI IMG/M metagenome (GOLD analysis project Ga0209746, IMG submission 184496) | Arctic peat soil microbial communities from Barrow, Alaska - Barrow Graham LP Ref core NGADG0011-211 (SPAdes) (version 2) | ecosystem: Environmental > Terrestrial > Soil > Wetlands >... | reverse complement strand
TTCCCAGCCACATGTCGAGACATACCATATCTATCTTACCATAATTAGAAAGTATTTCTGTAAGTTGTTGGCTGTGATAAGCCATCATTCGGGCCTCTTCTTCAGGTGTCACGTCTGCAACCACAACAGCGTTTTTTTGCCGAGAGTCACCATAAAGACCCGGATTTGCTAAAGCTTTCGGAAATGTCAAAGGATGATAGCAGTATGGTCTGTAATCGGCATTGTACCAGTTGGGATGCGAGTAATAGAGGTCAATCTTGAGGCCATATTTTCGACCGGCATCACATAGCTCCTTAATAATATCGCGGTGAAAAGGAGTTTCCATAATGCTGTAAGCCAGGTCGCAATCTTCCAGAGCAGGACCGCCGGGAGCTGTCCAGTTGACCCGCTTTTTTATCCGGGCTTTAGTATTGTACATAGTAAAACCATCGTGGTGATTGGTGGTGATGGCAAACATTTTAAGTCCATTGTCTTTGAAAAGTTTCATCCATTCCTCCGGATCAAAGCCTGCCGGGTTCCAGGTCTTATACATCTCATTGTAGGCTTGCTTCTGCAAGTAGGAAAGATCCAGAAAAGGCCAGGAAGTGTTCCCTTGTCCATTAATCGAGTAAGGGCCCCAATGGATACGTACACCATATTTGATATCTTTGAAGGCCTCTATAGCAGCTGGGGAAGCATGTTGATAATCAGCGTCAATATTATCTTCAATCCATGACTTCGTTTTTTTATACTGATCGTTATTTTCAGGAATTTTATAATTTTCCGGAGGTGGAATTTCCTGACCCAGGCAAGCAAAAGTAGTTACCAGTGCAAAGAAGGAGATTAATCTTAGCTTTTTCATTTTTTCAATAATTAGATTTGACTAATATATAAATATTCAATTTTGTACTGTATAAACTTTAAATATTTATCCCATTCTGTAAATAAAAAATCATGTTTCAAAAAAAGCGTTATTGTAATTCATTATTTACTATCAAGACGCATCTTGTACATTTTATAACCTATCTCTCTCGATTTGTCTATCATTTCCTTTTGTGGCTCATCTCCAACGGTAAGGAACCCTGCCTGGTAATTTTCCCCATCACCCCTGCCAGCAACAGATTGATCAACCAGCTGGAACCAATGGGCCCCGATAATATATGGATTTTCGACTGCACCTGACAGATAATAGCCGAAGAGTTCGGCCCTTTCATTCTGATCGGCAGCATAACGTAAACCCGTTTGAAGCAGGCCCGTTTGGAGTGAACCGAAATGATATTCCCCGATTATGAGAGGATAGTCACCACCATCTGGTGGTATCAGTTCAGCACATGAATATCTGTAACGGTTAAAGCTTACCACATCGCAATAACGCGAGGCAATTTTTATAATGTCGTTCAATGATGAATCTTCAGGGTAAAGGTGAAAATCCATCCGGCAACCAAGGTATAGAAGATCAGGGGCCGTTTTTTTCACTGCATTCCGGCATTTGGAGTAATACAGGTCGGCAAACTCGTTCATGAAGGTCTTCATATCCATAGAAGCGCCCTGTATCACATTCTTATTACCAAGAAATTGTTTCCAGTCGGTAAAGGAAGTTCCCCAGGCATTATTAAGTGTGGTTATGGATTTGTATTTCTTTTTCAGCATTTCCATGAAGGCTATTTTTGCAGGTTGCGTTTCAGGCGCTCTCTGTACCTGTTCACCGATTTTTGATCCCCATTTAACGCCCCATTTGAGTTCGTTATCAATAAAGACACCAATACACCAGGGATCGTTAATCTCTTCACCGCGTGATTGGACCATTTTCAGAAGATTTTCCTCATAACCTGCAACAAAAGGATCCGGGATACCTCCGGTTTGTTGTGTATTCAAAGTAAGTACATAAGGGGTTTTACGTTTTAGGTATATCTTCCTGTCTGACCAATTACCTATCGTATTAAAGCCCCAGCTATGCATACGCTGATGTATCTTTTCATTGCTGATGCTGTCCCATTTTTCACCATATTTTCTGAATAAATTCAGCGCATTGAAACTCAACCTTTTTACGGCATTCTCTCTGCCATTCCTCGAGGAATAGAGTTTTGCCTCAAGGCTTCCTTCAGCAGGAAGATATTCAAAATATTTTTCGTGGCCGCTTACCAGAGTCTGTGTCTGCCCTCCGGATTCAACACAATCAAAGCCGTTTGACCAGAAAAGTTTCCCGCCAGGATCGACGAACCACCATTTACCTTCGTATTTCTGAACCCTGAACCTTCCGTTGGAAGTTAGTTGGGGACCGTTCTCCCAGCCTCCGTACTTGTTCCACTCAGGTGATTGCGGATGTGCTTTCAGGTCAGCCTGTTCTTTTTTTTCAGAGTTGATTAAATCACCTTCATTATGAATCTTGCCTGGCCATTCCCCGAATTTGAGCTGCCCGAATCTGTCAACGAAGGGGTAATATTTTTCCATGAGCTCTTTTGCAGAGTATAAAACATAGGGAACTTCAAACCATATTCTGCCAATTTTGACTGAAGAGCCAGCTTTTGATACCGGAAATAGTAATTTTATATATTCAACAGAATCAGCTGTACTTTTCATCCAGCTTCTTAATGTCCCATCGGGTTTACCATGCATAACCGGAAACAGACTATCGATATACGCCGCATGGCGGGTGCGATAGATAACAGCTTTTAAAGTTTTCTTTCCTCCCGGTGGGACAATTGTTCCTCCAAGTGTCAGGTCATAATTGCCAAAACCCAATTCTACCAATTGAGGTGCACTGCCTGTATTTTCAATTTCACATCGTACAAACCGATATCCTGAAGCGTTCCACAATCCGTTTGATGGTCTTATCGCGATGATCGAACCGTATTTGCCAGGTGCAAAATTAACAACAAGAGCTCCGTCTTTCATCGACAACGAATCGCCATTGAATGAACTTATCAAACCTGCATCGTACTTAGACGGATTAAAAATTTCAAATGATGTTTTCTCTTTTGGTGCGCAGCCAAATATTCCAAAGACTATCGCTGCAAGAACAAGAAAATAAACTGCTGCTTTATTTTTTGATATAGATCTCATATAATTTATTTATTAGAAACAATTTCCATTTTTAACTTTTTTCATAAAGAATTATTTTACTATTCTTTTACCGGTCTGACTGTCATAATAAAATCATACCGTTGCGGCATAACCTGGTATTGTGTGAAAACTGACCGGGGAGTATCGCCTAATCCGCTTGTGGCATAATAGAAATTAAAAGTTATCCCGTCAAACGGATGGAGTTGATAGGTATAAAGAGCTTTTGTGAGGTTTTCCGTCGAATAAGGCTGCGCACTGAAGTTAAATAATTTATTCCCTTTAAATTCCAGCCCTGCCCCGTTGCCATCGATCATTTTTACCCACCGGTTTTCAGTCCTTAAACCATAGTCCTGAGGAATAAGATAAGGCACATACATCTCTTTTACTGTTGATTTGTAGATACCTGTCTTATACCCTGATTTTCTGTCAGGGTAGTTTTCTTCAGGACCCCGGCCATACCATTGAACGATTTCCAGACTTTTATCCAGTATCCATGTTGTTCCTATTCGCGGAAGCCAGCTTGGCATGTCTCCGTTCGGGATTATGGTATGCTCAATTTTCATTTCTCCGCTACCGTCAATCCTGTATCTGAAATGATTCAGAAATGCGCCTTTCTGGTTTCCTAAAACCAGAACATTCTTTACCTCTATTAAAACAGTATCGTCATTTTGTTTTTCCCACCGAAAGTTATCAAGATAGAATTGCAGTCTGTCAAGGCCCGATGAATACCATTCAGTGGCTGCCATGTTTCCGTACCCTTCGACTTTGTGCTTCATATTTGCACTTTTCATTGTCCATTCATCCGTTTCATTAGCCAAAGGAGCGTGCCATGCATTCATCCGGGCGCCTGCTTTAATAAGCTCTTTCCCCTGAAATTTTAAAGACGATAAAGTCCCTGTACTTTTATTAAAAGTATAAACAAAATCTTTACCTGTCACGATTAATTCACCGTTTTCTTCATTGACTTTTATTGAACCGGAAGATGGTTTTTTAATAATTTGAGCCTGTTGGTACCATGGTAATTCCATTTGGTCCCAGGCAATTTCATAACCCGCATCTGCCCAGGGTTTCTTTTCTTTCTGGCGAAAGCTTATCAGAAACCTGTATTCAACTCCAGGTCTGATTTCTGGTTTCTTAAACGGAATGACCACAATTTTCTTCTCCTGGGGTTTAAGTGAGACAGACATTTCTCCCTTCTGAATAATTTCATTATCGGCCTGAAGTATCCAGGTAGTATTCAATTCACTAAGATCAGTAAAGAGATAACGGTTTGTAATTTCCACTTCGCCTTTTTCTGCTGAAACCAGCTTCGCCTTTACAGGTTGAGCTGATTTCTTGAATTGTAACATTTCAGGTTCCGTCCGTCTGTCAGGCCAGATGCTCCCATATGTCCTGGCGCCAATCCCATAACTGAAAAATTCACCATCTTCAATTACTTCTTCAAAATCCAACCATAAGGCAGCATGTTTTTTCAGGTCATCTGAAGGTGATTTAAATAAATCAGGAGACACAACTTTTGCAAAAATTACTACCTCATCAATAATTGCATCACAAATATAAACGCTTGTTTCCTGCCCGTGAATTTCGGCATTTCTTCCAATATTTACAGGAAACGGTGTATTCAGAATATTTCCATTAACCGGATTACGGATGCTTTCCTTTCCATCAATAAATATTTAGATTTCAGACCCGTTATAAACTGCTGTAACCTTATGCCAGTTAAATTCCCAGTTCGGTGGTAGTTCGATTCTTACTTCATGTTTCTGATCGGTCGTAACATAAAACTCAAGAGAATCTTTTCCGATCTGGTGTAACCCGAACTGATAATTCCCTTTGGTGATTAAAGTACCTGCCGAACTGCTGAGGGCGCGCGGATAAACCCACAATGAAAGTGTAAGCTGGTTGCCGGAGATCTCCAGTGCTTCATCGCGGTAAACTTCCACCCACTGATCATGACCATTTAAATCTATCCCTTTCCCTGAAACTCCGGTAACAAGTTTTGCACGGCCCATGATATTTACCTGCACATCATTTCCTGAGACGTCCTTAACGGCCCGGACTTTTTCTGTCAGACCTGTGCTTACAAAATCCCAGATAGCGCCGCCCATGCTCCTGGGATGGCTGTATATAAGATCCCAATACTCATCAAGCCCTCCACCACTATTCCCGGTTACAGCCTCGTACTCGTCCATAAAAGACGGGCGGGGATCAACATTTTCAGGTACAAGCAAAGTCTTTGTGATAAATTCATACAGTTGCGGGTATCTTGGTCCCACAATTTCTTCGCATGGGTGGGTAAAAGCATTCCCTCCGTACATCCAATAACGGGTATTGTCATATTTTCTCCCTTCCTCAATAACTTTGCATATATTATCACCTTCCCCGCTTTCGTTACCTGCACTCCAGAAAAGAACAGAGGGGTGGTTCCTGTCTCGCAATACCATTTTCCGTGCTCTTTCACGGTACATCTCCTCCCATTCTTTCTTTTCGGAAAGAAATTGTGTTGCATGGGTCTCATCTCCAACTTCATCTACAATGTATATCCCATACTCGTCAGCAAGTTCAAGATACCTGTTGACGGGCGGATAATGTGATGTACGCACACAGTTTATATTGTAACGTTTAAGAATATTGAAATCTTTAATAATTGTTTCTTCATTCATGGTATGCCCGAGGGTAGGGTGCTGCATATGGCTATTGATTCCATTTAATTTAACGGCGACACCATTAAGATAAAACACCTGGTTCCGAATTTCGGTTTTTTTAAAACCAATCCTTCCTGAAATTACCTCCTCAGTTTTTCCCGTTGGATTAATAAGTTCGAAGGTCAGCCAATATAAATTCGGGTATTCGGCCGACCATTTTGCAGGATTAATAATATCGTCCGACAACTTTACAGTTTGCCTGCCAAGGGTTAAGATTGAAAACTTACCTGATGTTATTGTTTTAACTATATTCTTTTTAGGATCCAGCAGTGTAGCCCGAAGCACATAGTCACTTTTGGGCTTATCGGAATAATTCCTGACATCTAAAGATAAATCAAGACGGGCATTAATATATGATTTATCAAGATCTGTTGTTGCGACCCAGTCAAAAATATGCGTTTCAGGTGTTGCAAATAGCCATGCATCATCAAAAATGCCTGCCAATCGCCAGTAATCCTGATCTTCAAGATAATACCCGGCAGAATACTTGTAAACATTTATTGCAACTGTATTCTGTCCGGGTTTAACATATTTTGTAATATTATATTCGGCAGGTTCCTGAGCGCCTTCATTGTACCCAACCTCCTTCCCGTTAATCCAGATAAATGAAGCGGATGCAGTTTTTTCAAGCCTTAGAAAAACCTCTTTGCCTTTCCACGTCTGGGGGATAGTAAAATTTTTTCTATAAGACCCGGTAGGGTTATATTCACGCGGAACATAGGGTGGATTAGGTTTAAATGGCGTAGAAATGTTCCGGAAAAGAGGATCAGAAAATCCCTGCATTTCCCAGTTCGATGGTACATGAATAGTATCCCACTTCTGATCGTTGAAATTTTCTTTGTAGAATTCATCCGGAGTACCTTCAGGAGTATCAGCATAATGAAATTTCCATGTTCCGTTAAGTGATAAATACCAGGCTGATTTGCTCCGGCTGATATTTAAGGCTTCAGGAAAAGAATTAAAAGGCAACAGCAGAGCATGTCCTTCCTCCTGGTTCAATTCCAGCATCCGCGGGTTTTCCAGGTATTTATAAATATTCTTAAGAAAAGGCTCATCCTGTGCGCTGACAGAAGCAAAAACAGTCAGGAGAAAAAAGCAGTAACAAAGACTTTTCATTCTTTCACTTATTTATTGTTTGACATCCATTTTAAACCGCAGTATTCAACACTTGTCAGTATCAGGAGCATGACCATGGATGAAGTAGGACTTTTCCACATTTGCCACTGATTTGCAATTTAAACGCATCTTCTGCTTCTGAAAGGGCAAATTTGTGTGTAACCAGTTTTCCAATGAGGTCATTACTATTGGCAATAGTATCCATTATCTGTTTTGTGTCATTTAAATTCCAATGCCAGCTACCGTGTATTGTCAGTCCTTTCCTTATCAGATCATCGCTTACCTTCACTTTAAGACTTTTCGATTCGCCGACAAATGCGACCTGTCCTTTCCGCCGGGTTCCATCAATGCATAACAGCTGGTACAGTTCTCCACCGGAACATTCAATAGATTTGTCAGCGCCAGACCATCCTGTAAATTTTCTGATATGTCTTATACAGTCAGCATTATTTGGATCAAGTACTACCTCGGCTCCCAGATCGAGAGCCAGTTTTGCACGCCAGGGATTTCTTGCTATACCTATTACTCTTGCTCCCCTTGAGATACAGTTTATAATTGCTCCCAATCCTACAGGTCCCAAACCGGTAATGAGCACAGTTTCCGATGATTTAATATCAAGCAGATTAACAGCGCCAAAACTGGCGCCTAAACCGCAACAAGCCATACTGGCGTTGTCATAAGACATTGACTCAGGGATGGGAATGAGCAGCCAATCCTGCTTAATAATATACTGGGAGTAAGTTGCTCTACCGGTAGTACAGGAACATATTTTAAAAGGATCCACCACATTTTCGCAATGAATATAATCTCCGCTTTTACACAATTTACAAATACCGCAGGGATATTGGGGCATAACAACGACTCTGTCTCCAACTTTTACACTGCCCGGACGTGCAATTTCGACAACTTCTCCTGCGGCTTCATGTCCCGGGCATAATGCCTCAGTTCCATCTCTGTAATGGTAAAACTCGGTACACATAGGAGAGGTATGAACTTTTACAACCACAAAATTTTCATTGGCTTTTGGTATCTCATCTTCAATAATTTCAACACGTCTATTGGATATGATTATAACCGTTTTCATTTCTAATTTTTCCTGGATTTATCTGACCGGATTTTGTTTAAAGCATCAACCAATTTAATAATTACCATGTATTTGTTTACTGTTGATTTATCGCCCGGCATATTGCCAGCTTCCTCGACCGGCATATCCGTGCCATAAACCCGGTCATTAGCAAGAGGATAAGTTCCTATGTCATGAACTGTATAGGGTTTTGTCCACTTGCCACGGAAACCCGAAGGGCGAAGATGGAATTCTATCCGTATTATTCACTCTTTCAGGGTATTGAGATAAAGCAATTCAGAAACCGATAAATTTCTTAACAATCTTTAATGTTTCACCGGTATCTTCCATCTCGAAAATACATGACCTTGAATTCCGGTCATTTGGAGTGTGCAAAACCATCATAAGTTTACCGTCAAACGCAGTGAAGAGCATCCCATGTCCCCCGTCATCCTTAAATACAGGTTCGGCTTGCTGTACCCACGGGCCTGCCAGTTTACCCGATACCGATATAGCTATTCCTGTAGTATATTTATAATTTGGGTATCCAAAGCTCGACCAGATCATAAATAATTTGCCGGTTTTCCCTTTATACAAATAAGGACCGTCAGTGACATTGCAGCCATATTGGGTGCTCAACATGCTCCAGGGGGCCTGGGTTGCACGAAAAAGAATTTTCGGTTCACCTGCTGTTTCTGAAAGGTCACCTTTAAGCTGAATATAATTGATGGTACCATTTGTAATTTGTACCCACTCATTGCAGAAAACCATATAAGGTGTACTATCTTCAACCCAGAGTGTGCCATCAAGCGTTATCATATCGACCTGAAGTGTCGAATGACTCTGGAAAGCGGTGAAAGGCCCGGTAATCGAATCGCTGACAAGGATCTGCGAACCTCGCATAACACTGGGATACCAGTTGCGCCATTGTTCAAAAAACTTCTGACTTGTGCTGAAAGTCAGAAAAAGATAATATTTTCCATTGTAGAAGTGGAGCTCAGGTGCCCATATCCCGTCAACAGGAATAGTGCCCCATAAATCGTGTGGAATGGTATAAATCATCCTTGGCCCTTGCCAGTTCTCAAGATCTTTACTAGAATAGATTTTAACCCCCTTGCCTGAGGAACCGACAAGATAATATGTTTTTGTTCCTGGATCCGGGAAAATATCCGGATCGCGACAGGGAAGATCCGACAATTTATAGGTTTTATCCTGTTGTTGCAATGAAGTATCCCGAGGTTCAACTGCACAAACAGAAGAAACAGGCATTTCTTTAAATAAAAAAATAAATAGGCATAATGCAGTTAAAATAAATCTATTAACGGGCCTCATACTAATCTGCTATTAACGCTTAAGATTAATATTTGAAATAGACTTTCTGCATAATTTTCCACGAAGTTTCTCCCTTTAATGGTATCTGCATCGGGTCGCATACTTTTAGCCATTCACTATTCCGGGGTTCTTTATTTAAGGCTGCCACATCTGCTTCAAAATCTTTCCCCCAGTATTCGTAGTAACCAAATTCATAGTAATTACCATCCTCCAGCTGGGTCATAAAAATGGAAAAATTCCTCATATTATACTTCGTAAGCAGGTCGCGCACACCAGGGTTAGTGTCCGCATGGAGTTTAAGATATTCATTAAGTCGTTCAGGTTTGATCTTAATAACCATACCGATTCTTTTAACATTCTTATGATCCTGTACATCAACAGATATTTCTTTGTTTGAGGTCAGTGTAGCGGTCTGCTCTTTCACCTTACCGCTTTTTTGGGTACAGCTTAATAATACTCCGGATAGTAGAAGAACGCATAAGCTAACAGAGATTCTAATCTTTTTCATAGTAGTTAGTTTTTTAAATTGATTTCTTAAAGGTGTAATTTTTATATTTAAGAGCTACCTCTATAATAATTAATTTATTGAGGACTTCGACAGTCATTTCAATTAGTATTACTCGTTTACCGGGGTTAACTCAAATTCTGTTTTCTTTTCGGATTGATATTTTATCCAAACAATAAGTTGGGGTTTACCCGCAGTATCGTATTCCACGCCGTACCTGAAATCCTTTCCACGCTGAATACTTTTCCCGTCGATGGTTAATTTAACTTCGGAATACTTCCAGTTTTTTAGTACAAATGCCGGATTAACTAATGGTGATTCTCCGGAAGCATTTATACTAAACGAAATTGCAGGTTCTGTAACATCAATATGATAGGCCTTTTCGGATTGAACAAATTTTGCTCCCGATGCTCCTTTCACAATTTCGACAGCGGGGGCGCTATTGAAAAAGCGACCTAAGGGAATAAGTTCCTTAATATCCTTATTCGTGAATCCGTACAAAGCAAAATCGCGGGGGCCTGCTCCGCCCAGAGCACTGTGAGTGACTCTATCCTGCCTTGGTGCATAACGGCCGTCATTTGGCATCTGGCTTACCGGCCAGTGATTCCACGGACCTGCAAAGTGAGTTTTACTTTTATCAAGCCGTTCCTGTTCACCCCATGCACCAATACCTTCAATCTGGTCTTGCGGATAAATCACATCAACTTTATAATCAGACTTAAAGTTGACAACAGAGATAACTGCATTTTTGATATTGTTTCTAGGTATACCATTGGTCCAATCCATTTTCCCAACATCACCTGCAAGATTTGCAACCATAAGCGCCTGCAGATTGATCTGATCTTCAGGCGATTCTCCCGGTGGTGCAAAAAACTGAACATCCTGCCAGCCGGGTTTATACTTATCATGATAAGTGACATATCTGATTGCAGTCCCGTCGGGATAAATATAATGATATTCGTCTGCCCATGTTTTGCGGTTCTCAAAAGAATAGGTAATATCGCTTGAAGCATAACGCCAGTGGATAACTACTCTGGCAGGGCTATTTTCAATTAAACGGACATGAGAATATCTGTTCTGCTTGTCTGCCATATGTTCGTCACAACCGAAAAAATTCATAATTTCACAACTCTGATCGCTCATCCATCGGTTATTTTCGGTTACCCAGCCTGGTCCGTAATTAGTTCCTCGCCAGTACACAACGCTTGTTGGCAGTTCATCGAAACGGACAACTATATCCGGATAATCGCTTGTCCGCCATAAGTTATCCCAAAGCTCATTAAATTTTAATTTTGTGTAATTAGCTCCAAATTTCTCTGCATTTTTTCCATCAACATTACCCGGTAGAACACTTCTCTGTAAATCCGGATTATTTATAATCTCATCTGCCGGCTTTATTGCGTTATAAACATTATTAACTTCATCTGCAGTTAAAGCGGATGAAAAGATTTTCAGTTCATCAATCAATCCCTCGAAGCCGAAAAGCATGGGTTGATTTCCTTCAGGTGTTCTCTGATAAGGCGGGTAATCGCGCGATACATGATAAGTGGTTCGCATAGGCATCCTGTTAAGACCAACGAATGCATCGCAACCAGGAAGTCTTATCCTTTTAAATTCAAAAGTGCTTGTTTTAACTTCTTTCCCATTAATAAATATTGCGGCTTTATTTTTCGCCGGATCAAGAGTGACCGCAACATGAGTCCACTTGCTGAGAGGAATTTCTTCATCGGAGACAATTTTCAGGGAATCAAGACCCGAAGCGTATTTAAAGCCGAGCTGTCCGATATCATTAATTCCAAAATAGAATTGGTTTCCGGAGCTCATATCTATAACCGGTGCCCAATTCCATGGATATGCCCCTATTGCTAACCAGGCATCAATTGTAAAACCTTTTGTCATTTCAGGTTTTTTATCCTGACGTATTACCACTTTAGAATCATATCCGTCAAAAGCCAATGCACTGCCTGAGACACCAGCCTTATATAATGTTATATTTCCCTTAACAGCCGAAGGCGAGCCTGAAACAGCGTCAAAGGTCGAATCTTTCACATTATATTTTCTTAATGTTACTCCCTCATTAAACTTAAGCCAGAAAGCAGGCTGGACTGCTGAATATTGCTTAATGGGATTTCCTTTAACAGAAGGCAGATCGGCTTTTGACAGTGAAGCCTTATTCAGCGACACTTCATTTATTCCTTTTTGATTTAATTTAAGTTCCTGAATCGTTAGATTAAGCGGATCATTATAATCAACTAAATTGTCTTTGCCTTCTTTGATCTCTCTTTTGACTCTGCCATCCGGATAAAAGTGGAAGTATTCATGAACAACACCGCTAAAGCCAACATAATGAAAATCGGGCATGTAACGCCAGTGTATTAATATTTCTTCAGGAGTGTTTTTAATAATCCTTACATAAGAGTACTTATTGTCGGCATCAGGTTTTATATCAGGTCCATCGCCTTTACGCTTAATTATTTCATCAAAATAATATCTTTTACTATTTATAATATAGAAAGGTAGATAGCTACTTCCCCTGTTAAAGATCACTTCACCGATAGAACCGATTTTTACTGCAATATCAGCATAAGGACCTGTTATATCATCACTCTTACCATAACAAGTGTAATAAGCATAAAAGACTGTTTTGTCTATGCGATCGTTCTGTGCTTTCCCAATACCGGGTATGATCAGAATACCCAAAAGGATAGATATTAATTTTCTCATATCTACTTCAATAATTATTAATGACAATTTTAATAAATATTTCGGAACTTTTTAATAAAATGTTAATAACCCTGCTTTAAAAAGTTAAAGTTCGTATTGAAAGGACCGTTTCTCTTACATTATATTCTGCATTGCTGTTAGGGACAGGAGTATCACCTTTATCCGTGTACTCTCCGAAGTGGGTTCACCAATTCTGCTAAGCAGAGGATCGGCAGAAAGCTTCTCCAGAACCCAAAGCCGCTGCGACTGATTGTAACCGGAATCGGCAGCAAAGCAGATATACCACTTGCCTCTTATAAAGTGCAGCTCCGGTGCCCAGAGCTAGCCTGAATAGGGTCAGCTGCTGATGAAGTAGCAGAACCAGTCCCGGAAAATCACCCACGGGTCAGGCCCGGGATCCAGTACCGGGTTCGTGAAGGTGCCTTAGGAACTAACTCAATTTACATAGAATTTGACTTCTCCAAGCTGTACCCCGTTACTATCATCATAGTTGCTTTTTACCGTAAACTTTATAAACCTGGCTTTAACGCCATGAAAGCCGGGCCCTGCAAATCCGATATAATCAAGGCTGCCTGATGCCTTCGGGAACGTAGCGGTAACAAGCTTTTTAAAGTTCGCACCATCAGTTGAGTAGCTTATGTCAACGACTTTCAGTCCCTTTCCCGGCACTATATTTCCGTTCCATATATGGGTTGAATCCAATGCGTATGTTTTGCCCAGGTCGAACTTAATCCACTGGTCTGTGGGCGATTTGCTGCTCCAGTCATTATTAGACAGGGTATCATGAACATTGCCCAGCAGGCCTGAGCCATCTACCGTTTTGATGCCAGGTGATGACACATCGTCAGCATTGGAACTTGTTGTAACAGTAACTTCATAACTATGGCCGGCGCCCAAATAGTCGCTATAAGGCGGCACGCTTTCACCATGGGCAAGATAAGCCGCAATCCTGAACCGGTCAAGTGAGGCCTCGCTTTGTGTGCCATCTTCAAACATTCTGAAGTTAAATGCAGTGCAGAAATGGTTGTTTTTACTTTCTATAGCATAAGTATTAAAAGTATTTTGCGACAACGAAGTTGCAATTGAAATATTTCTTCTGCTTGCCGTTATACCCCAGCCACTCTCCTCTGTTTGAAGGTTAGCAAAGGCATGCACCCCAAGAAAAGGCCCTGAGGTATAAACGCCGTTATCATCCGTCGGCCACTTCTTCATTCCCGACCAGGGAGTGGTCTCCCCAAAGTAATAATCTTCGTATTCGGTCATCCTTGCCGTAAAATCAAAAACATAAGCGCTGTTAAAAGACATAATCCTGTCGGCATAACCTGCTTTTGCAGCAGCGTTCAACTTATCAAAAGGAGCCGGATAGTAAATACCGCCGTCATCGAACAACCATCATGCCAATTTAGAGCCATAGCGGTTTCCTATTTCAGAAATTATGTTCATCCACTTATACATCGCCGTATCTTTGCGGACATATACTCCTCTTGTTGTTGCCGGAACATTCCAGAAGGAATTCCACCAGGGCTTATCGTCGTGGCCCGCGTGGTAATAGAATATAACTTTTATCCCCCTGTTCCGGCATTCAGTAAGCAGGGTATTTAAATAATCAGTTTCACATGTTCTTCCCGGCAATAAATTGTCGATGGATTTTATCGGAGCAGCCACATAATACCTTCCAAATGTAATGGACCAGACAAGAAAATCTGCGCCTTCATCCTTAAGCCTCTGTGCAAAGGCTGCCCAGTCCATTTTTTCATAGCAAGAGGGCCAGGCGCTTCCCTGTCCTTTCTGGTTGGCACCCCACTGGCCCCACTGGTACATCATTCCCATAGGAGCTTTTGACATCCAGGTTGCTTTCGATCTGCCATCTGCTATTTTCTTATCAATTGCCGGTTTTGCAGCTGCCGGGTACAGTTCAAGTGAGAATATAGTCATTTCAAATGTCCCAGCCGGAACAGAGATTGTCAATGTACTGTTTCCCTGAGGTATAAAGATCTGACCCATTGCTACTTTGTCGAGTATATCACCCGGTAATGTTTTATCAAGGATATTTGATCCAACCTGTATCCTGACCGTGATACCCTTATTTTGCTTCATCAGGGCATCAATGTAATAATTGCCTTCAACAGAGGAATTAATATTCCAGCTCAGCGACTGGCTGCTGGAATTCCATTTTTTCACATAAGAGTTTTTCCATGGCTTTGATGCTTCAGGATAACCCAAAATTAGCCCCGTCCCTCCCCATATGGCATTGTTTGCCATCAGGTAAGATACATCATTACTGAAAAGGCTTACTCTGTTACCGTCTGTGGAATTCATTGCAATATACCAGCTTGTCAGATCTGAAAGCTGAGCGCTTGCGGGCAAAATGTTTACGACCATAATTCCAATCAGGAAGTATAACATAAGGAAAAAAGTATTTACTGCCCTTTTAATGCTTTTTACACTTTTAAATGTTTTCATACTTTACACCTCCAAAAATTTCAATTTTTATTTTCCCAAAAAACACATCTGAAAACTATTTTTTTATGAAGTTTTCAGAGTAAATATATTAAATGGTTTTTTAGTGATCTAATTTTATTCTGCATCAGACAGTTGCCTTCTCCAGCAGTTGTGACTACTTTTCCGCGGCCAGATCAGCAAGTTTACCTTTATAGAGTGCAACACGGATGTCGCATCAAGCCTGGTCAGAGAGGCTATCTTTCCCATAAGACATCAGCCATAAATCATAGGCGACTTTGAGAACCTCACCGTTATGTCCGACCAGGAGGTTTGGATTGCGCACTGCCCAGTGCAGGCCATCGGGTAAGGTCGCGTAGCCGATTTGTGGTAACTATAGCTAGTTTTTTATTAATTCATCGCGATCTCGATGTTGGTGTCAGTGAAATGCTTAACGGCCCGGTCAGCTGGACACGAATCCAGATCACAAGACTGGAGCCTTCCAACCGTTCGATACGGCCAACAAGAAAGTCTTTGCTTCTGCAACAGCCTTGCCGTTCAGGGTTTCTGCACTGTGCGCTGAATGCACAAAAACTGCTGTATGCCATCCTTGGGAAAACAGATTGGTAATCGGGCGCGCATCCATAGAAACCCTCAATGATAGTCTTATGAACCGGAGATCTTCTTTCGCGGATAGAGTTTTCTAACCGCGCTTCCAGCCTGCTGGAATACTTTCAGTGATTCCTCAGAAACACTTCCATCGTCGTACATTTCCAGGTTCCAGCTCAGGGCAAAGTTGTGCTTCGCCGCTACCAGGGCAAGATCGGTTGCCTCCTTTGCGGAGAAGAATGGCTTGGTGATTATTTCGTCGGGACGGTTGATGCCCCAATTCGGTCCGTCTAACTGGAAATCGCCATGCGCCTGAAGCCCTTTCATCGGCCCTGAAGGCCAGATTCCATGCGCAGACTCGGGCAATGCCTCATTCCCATGAAATCCGTCGCCAAACTGAAAATCCTGGAAATCGGTTCCTCGGGCCTGAATCCACGAATTGTAAGAGATGATTCGCGAGGAGTTCCCCGCCTTTGCGGACTTGCCAACAATTTCGTAGGGCATCGGATAGCAGATCTCCTCATCATCGAACATCCATCCTGCCAACTTGTCTCCATACCGTTCACCTACCTCCTTCAGGATTGAGCACCAGTTTCTGACAAACAGGGATTTATCCCCAGCAGAAACCCAATTCTTGGACCACCATGTTCCATTCTGTGGAGATGTACTCTGCCCCAGGTGGTAGTAAAGCATGAGCCTGATGTCTCTCTTTGCAAGCGCCTCCGCCATCTCGCCAATCAAGTCCCTCTTGCTTGTACGGCCTGGCATGATGTCGTCGATTGTGCGAATCTGAGCAGGAAAGAAATATGTGCTCCACGTTGCGGACCAGATTGCGTACCCCGCGCCCGTAGAGTCCACCAGTTCGGCAAACTTCTCTACGTCGAATTTGTCCACCATCTCCGGCCATGGCTTATGTGGCCCATGCGGAGGATAAGACCACTCCCCGCATTGGCACATAAACCCAAACTTCGCATCAGTGAGCCAGCTTGCATTTGAGCGAAACTTGCGTAACCGTTCATTGACTGCCGGGCGAGCCTCAACGTTCAACAACTCGATCGACTTGAGCGCGGCTCCGAAGCTACCCTCTGTTACCGGCTTGAGGAGATGCACACGAATGGTGCTCTCCCCCTTTGGAAGGGAAAGGGGAGTTGGAAGCGTGATGCGATCCCAATAG
>Ga0209746_1000717_pt1 | contig 16737 bp, 13 predicted proteins | sample BarGraNGADG00211_3_FD_184496 | JGI IMG/M metagenome (GOLD analysis project Ga0209746, IMG submission 184496) | Arctic peat soil microbial communities from Barrow, Alaska - Barrow Graham LP Ref core NGADG0011-211 (SPAdes) (version 2) | ecosystem: Environmental > Terrestrial > Soil > Wetlands >... | reverse complement strand
AAACCCAATTTGGAGTAGAACTTTTTCAATCGCATTGATTTTATCAATTGTTACAAATTTTTACTTTTTTTACAATACCCCTTTTCGGAGGGGACTCAATTATTAAATTTCAATCTCTTAACCTTACAGATATCCTGAAGCAAACTGAAAAAATAATAAAGGAGATTGATCCTGCAAGCCCCTTTGGGTATGAATTTCTGGAAGATTCAATAAATTCATCATATGCAGAGGATCAGAAAAAGAATGTTCTTTTCCTTATATTGTCTGTCATTGCAATATTCATATCCAGCCTTGGATTATTTGGTTTAGCTACTTTCGCCACCAAGAGCAGGATGAAAGAGATCAGCATAAGAAAAATAAATGGGGCAACGATATCCGATGTTTTCAGGAAATTTAATCTTGATCTGTTAAAATGGATATTAATATCATTTATTATTGCTACACCAATTGGCTATTATGCTATGAACAAATGGCTTATTAATCATTTTGCCTATAAAACGACTATCAGTTTATGGCTCTTAATATCCTCCTGTCTTTTTGCTCTTGCTATAGGTTTACTAACCGTAAGCTGGGCCGCAAATAAAGCTGCACGGACTAATCCTGCTGAGACATTGCGCAAAGAATGAACCGAATAAGTAAATGAGGATTTAATAAGAAATCAGAATATCATAGAGATAGTTGTACCCTTACCAGGAGCAGAATCACAAGTTATGTTGCCGTTATGAATACGCATAATTTGCCGTGAGAGACTCAAACCGATACCGGAGCCTGATTCTTTTGTTGTAAAAAACGGCACAAAAATTTTCTCAAGAGTGTCCGCATCCATACCAGGACCATTATCTTTAATTGTTAATTCTACCCTGCCGTCAGGGTTTCTGTCAGCACTCATTGAGATAAAGTTATCTTCTTCACATTTTCCGAATGCTTCGATAGAATTTTTAACAATATTAATAAAAACCTGCGCGAGAAGTTTGTCGTCAGCAACCAAAGTTATATCATCAGGTGTCACACTTGAAGTGATCAGAGGCCTTACTTTATATTTGTTATTGTCGTTATCAAAACCGCTGTTTACCAGTATCATTATACGCTCGAAAAACTCTTTTATATTTACCCTGGCAAACTCTGGTTTAGGAAGTTGAGTAAAGCTTCTGTACGATTCCACAAAATTTATTAAACCTTTCCCATGATCCTCTATGATATTCAAGCCCCGGATAGTATCTGAAATAATCCTGGGTGTAATAAATTCAGGTTCTCTTTCCTTTTCACCCGATTTAAAGAAAGCCGACAGCGTAGAGCTTAAAGAAGTAATCGGAGCTACTGAATTCATGATCTCATGGTTTAGAATCCTTATAAGTTTTTGCCATGAATCCATTTCGTGCATATCGAGTTCACTTTTTATATCCTGTAATGTCACTATTTTTACTTCCCTGTTTTGCATTACAATGGTTTGAGAGTGTACTGCAAGGCTCATCAACGTATGGTTAACCTTTACATTTATCCTCTTCTGTTCTCCGGTTTCAATCTTTTCAAGCATCTCCACCAATTTTGGATCAATGTTTATCAGTTTATTGATATGTGATATGTGATCAATCCCAAACATCCGATTAAATTCAGGATTTGTAAATTCCACAACTCCATTATTAAAAAAAGATATTATTCCCGTGTGGATGTTTTCCATTATACTCTTATAAAACTTCTCCTGAAGTTCAATGTTTATTTTTGCATTTTTCAGCTTATCATTCAATTCATTAAGGCTCCTGTTAAGTAATTTCTCATTAGCAAATCCTGTTTCCTCAGAAAAGAATAAAGAGGTTTCATCGTTTCTGACAGCGCTGAAAAAAAATGCAAGTTTTTTATTCGTTCTGTTCAGCCAGACTCCGAATGAAACTGTCAGCAGAATCATGATAATGAGTGAAAGTATTGAATAAGTCAGATCTCTTCCGACACTAAAAGCAAATAGTGATGCCATCAGAATAATTCCTGCCAGGTAGACCAAAATTACCAGGTAAAATCTCTTATAGATCATATTTCTTCAGCTTATTGTAGAGAGTCTGCCTGGTAATGCCCAGCTTTGAAGCAACGATACTCAGATTATTGTCATATTTTTTGATCGATTCACCAATCAGTTTTTTCTCCATTTCTTCAAGAGTGGTACTGTTAGAATCTATAAGACCTTTTGTCGAAGCAGCTAAAGAAAAATCAGAAGGATTAAGTACAGATGAGTCTGACAATATTACAGCCTTTTCAATAGAATGCTGAAGTTCGCGAACATTTCCCGGCCAGTAGTAATTTGAAAGTTTTTCAAGTGCCTGAGTGCTGATTTTTTTGTTGTGTTTGTTATATTTTTCAGAGTAAATTTTGAGGAAGTGAAATGCCAATACAGGTATATCATCAACCCTGTCCCGTAACGGAGGTACTTCAATCTGAATCGTATTTATTCTGTAAAGAAGGTCCTCTCTGAACAATCCTTCGCTTACCCGGTCAGAAAGCCTGCTATTTGTTGCACAAATCAATCGTATATCAACCGGTATCTGCTTGTTTGATCCAACCCGGACAATATATCTGTTCTGCAGTGCGCTAAGTAGTTTTGACTGTGATTGTGAAGAAAGATTGCCTATCTCATCGAGAAAAAGGGTACCCTTCTGAGCTATTTCAAATTTCCCGGCACGGTCATCTTTCGCATCAGTAAAAGCGCCTTTCACATGACCAAACATTTCACTCTCAAACAGGCTTTCTGTTATAGAACCCATATCCACGCTAATCATCAATTCATTGCTTCTCTCTGAAAGGTTGTGAATTTCCCTCGCAACCAACTCTTTACCCGTGCCATTTTCGCCGGTTATCAGAATATTTGCATTTGTTCCTGCTACTTTCCTGACGATATTCATTACATTAATCATAGTAGGAGAAGCACCGAGAACTATTCTTTCTTCACTCCTTTTTATCTCCTTTTTCAGAAACTGATTATCATTTTTAAGGATATGAGCCTCATGTCTCGAAGATCTGAGCTTCCAGGCAGCATTTATTGTTGCCAGCAACTTTTCATTGTCCCATGGCTTGAGAACAAAATCAACAGCTCCCTCCCTTATAGCTTTTACTGCCAGTTCCACATCACCGTATGCGGTAATCATTACGACACTTATATCATTATCATGCTTCAATATCTCTTTCATCCAGAAAAGTCCTTCGTTACCCAAATTGATACCTGCCTGAAAATTCATATCGAGAAGCACAATATCTATTTCAGTCTGATCCAATATTTCATGTATCCTCTTCGGGCTGGTAATAGTTATAACCTTTTGTACCTCATACTGAAGCATCATTTCCAGTGCGCTGTTAACACTCTTATTATCATCAACTATAAGCAGAGTTCCTTTTATCATTTTTAATTTTTCACCAAATTACTGAATTTTAAAAAATTGCATCAAATATATGTCAAATAATTAGACACTATATTAACCATTATTTCTAATTTATTAAGAGAAATATAATTTGATCCCATTAATCCATGCAACATTTATCTGAGATAATCGTCTTTATAACAAATAAGATAAACCAGGAAAGAATATTAATAGTCCGGAAAGAGTTTAAAGAAAAAAACCATGACAGTAAAATTAAACGCAAACGAAGTTGTTCTGAAGGCCGGTGACACAAACCAGGTAATTGACAACAACACTATAGAAGGTAAACTGATAGTTACAAATCAGCGGTTGTATTTTAAAACTCTTAATGAAGAGACTGACAGATTTAACCTTGAGATACTTTTCGATAACATACGCGAAGTGATATTCTTCAGTAAGGGACTTTTCTCGGTAAAGGGCTTAAATATCATTACACGAGATGGGAATTGTCACAGCTTTCCATTAAAGAAACGTGATGAAATAGGACAGCTTATTAATAAAATGTACTAGAGCATTTTCAATCACTATATATTCCAAATTATATATCAAAAAAGCAGAGGTTGTCTTGATCGGACAACCTCTCTTTATATTAATAAATTATATAACAGTGACATTAAGATTTGGGGATCCCTCGATTACTCGTATCTCAACGAATCTACAGGATTCCTGAGTGCAGCTTTTCCAATCTTAAAAATAATTGTTAGTACAGTTGCTGAGAACATTATTGCCGCTGCCAGAATTAATATTCCGGCTTTTATCTGAACAAAATAATCCCAGATACTGTCCATCAGCATATTTGACATGTAATATCCGCCTGCACATCCGATCAGTGAAGCAATAACCAGAACAACCAGGAACTTTTTACTTACCAGGTACATAATCAATGGAACAGGAGCTCCCTGTATCTTCCTTATACCCATCTCTTTTGTTCTTCTTATAATATCAAGTGAAACAAGGTTATACATACCTATTAGTGACAATAATGTAGCCACAATGGCCAGAAAAACATTTACTTTCAGGATGCTGTTATTAATAGCTTTTTCATCCTGCATGGTATCTTCCTGGTACATCCCTCCGAAAATAAAATTAGTTGCCTGACTTTTCCATTTTAAACTGAGATAATCCAGAACAGCAGGTAAATCCTTTGGTTCAGCTCTCACTGCTAAAACACCATATTGATCATCTGAGGACAATCTGAGCATTGTAGGATTAATCTTCTGCCACAGTCCGTTTATATAAAAGTCTTTTACTACGCCTATTACAGTCAGCCTTGTGGTGTCATAAAGCGTAACAGTCATTCCAACCGGCTCTTTCCATCCAAAATCATTAACCATTTTCTGATTAATAATAATTGACTTGTTTGTGCGGTCCGATTCTTCCCGTGATTTATCAAAGAGACGACCTTCGACGAGCCGTAAACCCATTGTTGAAGCATATTCCGGACCTATATCCATCACATCTACCTCTAATTGTTTTTCGGCATCCTTGATTGGTCTGGAATAGCTTCCCCATCCAATATGGTTCCGGGTGCCTCCCACTGAGATTATCTTCGGGTTAGTGAGAATTTCATTTTTGAATGACGTACTTAAATCCTGTACTACAGGAATTACAATCAGTTTATCTCTGTCATACCCAAGGTCCAGTGTTCGCTGATAAACTGCATTCTTTGAAAAAACCAGACCCATAACAAGTGCCATAACTGATATAGAAAACTGGAGTGCAAGAAGTACAGAGGATAATTTACCTGCTCCACGGAAAGGAGAGGCGCCTTTCAGAATATGAACCGGGCTGAATGAACTAACATAAATTGCAGGATAAACACCTGACATAAAGCCTGTAAGCAATAACAGTAAAAGGAGAAATACCCAGAAGAAAAGATACCTTGTGAAGGTAAGTTCAATTTTCATGTAATTCCACAGGCTGCTGTAGGCAGGAACCAGAAATTCCGCTAAAATAATTCCAACCAGCAACGCCATGAAACAAATAATAAGCGTTTCAAACATGAACTGAGTTACAAGTTGTCTTCTTTGTCCTCCGAATGTTTTTCTTAAACCTATCTCTTTCAATCTTTTACTGAAAGTAGCTATTGAAGTATTTGCAAAGTTGAAGCATGCTATTAAAAGAATGAAAAGAGCCATAATAGGCGGAGAATAAAGCGCTGCAGGATGTAACGAAGGAAAAAGTCCTGATGACCATGTAGTCCTCGAATTTGACCCAACCTCCTTTAAAGGAACGAGTAAAAACCTGGTCATCCGGAAATCCTCTCTTGCTTTGTTCTGCACTGGTAAGTAGTTTTTCAAAGACTGTGTAATCGAAGAAAGTCCCGATTTGTCAGGTACCTGGATAAAAAGACATGTAGTATTGTTTTTCCAGTCAGCATCACTCCATTCCCACATCAGTTTAAAATTATCATAATGCGAAAGAATGTCAATCCTGAAACTTGAGTTTAGAGGAAGATCTGCAAAGACTGCTCCGACGGTATACGTAAATTCTTTGTTCTTATCGTTAACAATTGAAATAGTTTTTCCTATCGGGTAATCTTTCCCGAAAAGTTTTTTCGCCATTGTCTTGCTAACCAGAACATTTTTCTGTTTTTCAATTGATTTCTTGTCTCCCAGCAGTATAGGAAACGTGAATATGTCAAGAAATTCAGGATCAACATAAGAGATTTGGGTAGAGAAAATGTTGTCACCTATTTTAACAGGAGATCTTGATCGCATTAATCTCGCCGCTTTCTCAATTCCCGGGATATCTTTTTTTACTTCAAGTCCGAGAGTTGCAGGGACAACCCCGTATTCCTGTTCCCGCCCCTCCATATCCCTGAAGCTGTTTACACGATATATCTTATCGAAATTTACATTGTGCCTGTCAAATTCATAATTGAACATATTGTTGAAAAATGCTACAATACATACTGACAGTGCGATTCCAAGACCAAGAATATTTATTGCAGTAAAAATTCTGTTTTTCAATAGATTTCTAAAGATGACAAGCAGATAATTTTTAAACATAATTTATCAATGAGTTGTAATATAATTATTATTTATAAAGATTATTCAGTCTCATTTAGTTAATCTCTGAATTTCTGTCATTGTAAATATTTTTAATTAAATAATATTGCGGTGCTCAGCACCTTAACCTATAGCGATAAACATTTATCTACAAATATTCCGGTGCTCCGCACCTCTGATTCAAACCCCGACAGTTTATCTTCAAGTATTTGTGTGATATGCACTTTTCTGGTTTGATATTTAGCAGCAGAGCTGCAAAATATTTGTAGAAATAAAGCCAACAAACGATATATAAAGTGCAGAGCACCGTAATATTATTCATATTTCAGCGACTGGGCTGGATTAACTCTTGCTGCTCTGAGAATGCGATAACTAATTGTGAGAACGGCTATACCCAGAGCAATTGCTAATCCTATGACCAGGGTAAAAAATCCAAGATTTATTTTGTAGTAGAAATTCTCCAGCCATTTCCCTGCCCAGTAATAGACTACAGGCCAGGCTATAAGGGCTGATACTGATACGAGAATAACGACCTCTCTCGAAATGACAACATAAATTCCGGTTACAGACGATCCCATAGCTTTCCTTACTCCAATCTCCTTTGTCCGCTGTTCAACAGTGAATGAGGTGAGTCCAAACAATCCAAGGGCAGCAATGAATATGGCCAGAATAGAGAAAATTACAGCCATCTGAGCATTCTGTTTCTCCTGTTTGTACATAAGTTCAAAATCTGCATCAAGAAAATAATATTGCAATGGATTATTCGATACAAACTCTTTCCATTTTGCTTCAATAGCGCTTATTGTTTTAGAATAATTCTGACCCGACAATCTTACGGTTATGTACCCCCATAACATATAATCATTCTGAAATTTAAGAATATACGGACCAATTGGGTTTCGCAGCGATTCGTAGTTGAAGTTTTTTACAACTCCGATAATCGGTAAATAATTTACTTTGCCTGAATCGCGGGGTTGCATAAATCTCGTTTTATTAATATCTGTTATCTTAAAATCCTTAAAGGCACTTTCATTAATAATACAGGCATCTTTATCGGAAGAAAATGATTCATTAAAGGATCTTCCTGATGCAAGAGTCATTCCAAATGTTGCCAGAAAATCGTAATCTACCCAGCTTGTCGTCATAAGAAAAGTCTCATCTTTTCTTCCCTCAATCAAGTATCCGTTATTGTTATTTGTACGGCCAGGTATAGCTGTAGAACTTGTGATATTAATTACACCCGGAATATTTTTCACAGTCTCCTTAAATGACTTCATTTTTATCCCTAGTGCTTCAGCTCTGTTAATGACTATTAATTGTTCCTTTTTGAATCCCAAATCCCTGTTAAGCATATATTTTATCTGCCTGTACATGATCATCGTGCCCACAATAAGCAGTATTGAAACAGCAAACTGAAAAACTACCAGAACCCTTCTAAGTCTGCCGTTTTGCATACTGTTTTTTACACTACCCTTAAGCACTTCATAAGGATTAAATGAAGAAAGAAAAAGTGCCGGATAACTCCCAGCCAGAAAACCAACAAAAAGTGAGAATAGAATTAGTGAAGGAATGGTAAACCAGGGGGAAAAAAGACTGAGTGTAAGATTGGCTCCCAGAAGATTGTTAAAGTAAGGAAGCGAAAGCTTGATAAATAATATGGCAACTATCAGAGCTATAAATGAAAGCATAAACGATTCCGAAAGGAACTGAGCAATGAGCATACCTCTTGTTGAACCTGCAACTTTCTTTATACCTACCTCTTTTGCCCTTCTGGATGCCTGGGCAGTTGACAGGTTCATGAAATTGATTGCTGCAATTAAAACAATAAGTATAGCAATACTACCGAATATTTTAAGGTATTTGGGATCAACCGAGGCCTTATAATCCTGCTGTATTGAGGTATCAAGGTGTATATCGCTAAGATTCTGAAGGAAAAATCTGTATTTATTGCCTTTTGCTATAAAATCGTTAAGAGAAATACCCGTGTATTTCTGGATTTCGGGACCCACATATTTTTGAAGCAATTCGGGATATTTCGCATCGACCGTTTTATATGATGAATTTGGTTTTAAAAGGAAATAAGTACTGAAACTGTTGCTCATCCAGTTAGGCTCTTTCGACCTTGGATTGGTTATAAATGAGGTTAAAAGATTTGCTTCAAAATGTGACTTCTGCGGGACATCAGCCATTACTCCTGTAACTATATGAAGCAAAGTGTCAGTTCCTATTTTGATTTGTTTATCAATAGGATTTTCACTGCCGAATATTTTTTTTGCCGTAGATTCTGACAATACTACTTTTCTGGGGGCATTAAGGAGATTCCTTGCATCGCCTTTTAATACCGGTACAGAAAAGAAATTAAAGAAAGAAGAGTCAGCTTCAATTATATGATCCTCAGTAAAAGTCTGTTTATTATACTCAATAACGGTAGGACCTCTTCCGTTCATTCTCAGAAAATCTTCGATCTCTGGAAATTCTTTTACCATTGTGGGTCCCATAATAGCGGGGGAAGATGATGTTGTAACTTCCTGTCCTCCGATCTTACCATTAAGGATCGTCCTGAAAATACGGTCTTTCTTCACATTGTACTGATCATAGCTTGCTTCATTGATCACATAAAGTGCGATAAGGAGGCTGCAGGCAATACCTATCGAAAGGCCAAGCACATTTATAATTATGTAAGCACTTTGTCTTTTAAAAGAACTTATACTGTGTTTAATCAGGTTTCTGAACATGAAATGAGGTTTAAAAATTTTTTAATCAGGTTAAAATCAATAAATTGAATCTCCGGATGTTAAACTATCAGTTTATTCTGATTCAAAGACGGATAAAAGGTCTAAAAGTTGCAGCATATTGATTTTATTCAACCTTTAGTGCTTCAGCCGGATTAATGCCGGTTGCTTTATATGCCTTAAAACTAACTGTCAGCATTGCAATTACAATTGCTCCGGCAGCTATTCCGGCAAATACATAGGAACTTATATCGATCCTGTATGCAAACTGTTTCAGAAGATTCCTTACAATGATCCAGCCAAGAGGAAGTGCTATAACAATTGAAATAAGAACAGGCAAAAGGAATTCTCTGGCCAGTGTAAACATGACTGTAATTGAATTCGCTCCCATAACTTTTCTGATACCGATTTCATTTGTTCTGCGTTCAGTTGAATAGGACGACAAACCGTACAGTCACAGACATGCAATAATAATGGCCAGAATGGTAAAATATTTCAGGAGATTCGTAATACGTATCTGAGCTCTGAACAGTTTATCATAATCCTGATCAATGAAGGTATAATCAAGAGGATATTCCGGTATGACCGTTTTCCAGCTTTTTTCGACCGCCTTAAGTGATTCAGGAACATTGCCTGGTGTTAATCTTATAAGAATACAACGCAGGTAGTTGATCGGGGCCAAGGCAAATGCCATTGGTTCAATAGCCTGATCAGCGCCTTTAAAGTGAAAGTTTTACAAAACCCCGACTATCGTGCCGTTAAGACCCATAAATCTGAAGCTTTTACCAACGGGATCTCCAATCCCCATCAATTTGACAACTTCCTCGTTTACCATAAAATTACCAATTGTATCATGTGCCATATCACCCTGAAAATCTTTCGAGAAATCCCTGCCTGATACAAGCTTCATATTTAAAGTTTTCAGATAATCATAATCGATACCGTTAGTCCCTATCAGAACCTGTTTATCCGGATCCTTTCCATCCCAGCTGGCACCACCTGAATTGCTTCCCATCATGGTAGGATTCCACATCGATGCAGTAACACCCTGAATCAATGTTTCTTTCTCAAGTTCGCTCTTAAGTGAATAATATTTTGGTTTCATCCCATCAGGCATTGGAATACAGATAAGGTTCTCCTTATTGAAACCCAGATCCTTGTTCTGAAGAAATTTTAACTGCCTGAACATGAAAATTGCTGATACGGCTATCAGAATTGAGAGAGTAAATTGTATTACTACCAGGACTCGTCTCAACATACCATTGCCCTTTCCTGAAACTGCCTCCCCCTTCAGAACTGTTATGGGTTTAAATGAGGAGAGATATAGGGCCGGATAAATTCCTGAGATTAATCCTGCTACTAACCCTACGATAATAAAATTCACTATAAACCTGAAACGGAATAAATCTGCCAATATAAAACTCTTACCGGATACACTATTAAATAAACTAAGGGACAATCCAACTATTATCACTGCCAATATCATTGCGACAGCGACAAGAAGCAGTGACTCAAGTAAAAACTGCACTATAATTGAAAGCTGATCAGCGCCGGCTACTTTTTTTATTCCGATTTCCTTAGCTCTGCCTGCGGCTTTTGCAGTCGCAAGATTTATAAAATTTATACATGCTATGAGCAGAATGAATATTGCAATTAAAGTAAAGATTGTAACCACAGTAACAGGACCTTTTGTCTCCTTAAATCCAAACTGGCCGTACAGGTGAATATCGAGTAATGGGAAAAGAGAGAATTTTGTTGTTATCTGAGGACTATTCTCCACAACTACATCAGTAAGCTTTTTGTTAACCGATTTAATATCTGCGCCCTTCTTAAGTCTGATGAATGTAAATATTGAATTATTGCCCCAGGATCTATCTGCTACTCCTATTTCCTTAAGATATGAATACGGAATAACTGCGCTAAATGTAAACATTGAATTCGCCGGAATATTTTTGAATACACCGGTCACCGTAAACTGGGCGCTATTTTCCACGGTGAGTGTTTTCCCAATTGGGTTGATATTGCCAAAGTATTTTGTTGCCAGTTTTTGAGTTAGTATTATAGAATGAGGGGAGTTAAGTGCTGTTACAGGGTCACCCATACTCAAAGGAAAAGTGAATATTTTAAGAAGCTGTGAATCGGCTGCTGCAATAGAGGATTCAAAGAAAACCTTATCCTCGTACTTGAATAAAACACGTGGCAGCCATGGATTTATTCTGACCTGATCTTCTATTTCCGGGATCTTTTCTTTCCATACAGGTCCGGAAGGAACTGGTGTCACTGTAACATGATACCGTGCGCCTGAATAAAACTGGTCTTCTTCAACCCGATATATCTTTTCGCCATTCAGGTTAAATCTTTCATAGCTGAATTCATCCTGAACCCATAAGAGTATTAATAATGACGCAGCCAGACCAATAGCAAGACCTGTAACATTAATAAATGTGAAACCAATCTGCCTGGAAATATTCCGTACAGTTATACGAAAGAAGTTTTTAATCATAGTTAGAAAAGTTATGTTCAACTCAAAGACGATTTTTGCCTTAATATGTTGCACATAACTTATCTACCAACTTCTAACGTTGGTTTATTTATTTGTCAACCACCTGATTGCATAATATTCACATTGGCCAGTGCCGGCATTCCTTAAGCCATGAAGATCATTGCTGGTTATGAAAATTATGGATCCCGATCCAAGAGGGTACGGTTCTCCTTTGATATTCATCTCAACAAATCCCTTTCGGACAAGTATAATCTCTTCATCAATATGGGAATGAGGCGCATGACTTGAAATTCCTTCTCTAAGGGTTGTTACGTGAATTTCGAGTTCTTTGAGAGAAGAGGTCTGTTGCTTCATTAAGTTACGTCTACCCCCATTTTCAGAAGGTTTAAATTCAAGGTTATTCCAATCGATGAACAGAGGAGAAACCTTTAATGGGGTCCAGATTTCTTTTTTTGCACGAAAAGCTTTGAAACTGATAAGATAGAACACTGCATTTGTAGTATTCTTGCTTGAAATGACCACCTCATCTTCAGAACCGGCAACAATTACACTCCCTTCGCCAAGGATTTTCTGTTCAGCATTAACCTGAATTGCGACAACACCTTCTTTAATGATTATCAATTCATCAGTCGCAAACTTAACCTTGAAATTCCACTTTTCTTTTAACGGAGATAAAGTAACAGCTTTTATATCAAACATATCAAGGCTCCGGGTAGGACTCTGAAGAATATTTCTTACTTCACCTGATGGTGTCTTTTTAAAAGGAAGTTTTTCCCAGTCATATACTGAAGATTGAAGTGCTTGTTGGGCAGAACTTGCGTAAATGTGGATAAGCGTCAAAAAACAAATAAAGTATATCTTTTTCATAGATTTTAATTGGCTATAAATATTCAAGAAATATTATTATTTGATATTAAATCCTTTGTGGCTTTGTGTCTTTGTATTTTAAATAAATTTGAGATTCCAAATTTACTTTTTTTTGTAATATAATTTAAACCTAAACTCTACCTTTGTAAATTAAGTACCGTTCTTTTATTACTTAATCCATTGAAAGTCATGAATAAATTACAAATCAGATGTTTATCGATCATTGCTGTACTTGTAATCACAGTGATAAGAGTAACAGGACAGACTGCCATACCTGATATACTCACTAAGAATTCAATTGTGGAACAACTGAATTATCTAGATGAGCATACCAGGATATATGAAAACTACCGTGCTATCAGGGAAGATATGTTTCAGAAGATAAAAGTGAATGTGTCAGATACACTTTCGGTAGCTAAAAGCAAGATTGTTGAGTTAAATAAATCGACATTTAATTTAAACCTCACAATCGATTCGTTGAGAAAAACTCTTGAATCAACTACAATCCGACTTCAGGAAACAACTGCATCAAAAAACAGTATTAGAGTAATTGGCCTGGAAATAAACAAGCTAACCTATAATAAAATTATGTTGACCCTCTTGGCCGGATTGGTTGCTCTATTATTAACAGGATTTCTGGTTTTCAGGCGAAACCTGTCAATCATTTTCAGTACCAAAAAGGAGTTTCAGGAGCTTAAAAATGAGTTTGAAACCTATAAGAAAACCTCGCGTGAAGCCCGTGAAAAGCTGACTATGGACCACTTCAAAGAACTTAAAAAACTCAAAGAAGGCTGAAGGTAGTTCGTTCACATTTATTGTTGATTGTGCAAAATAGCATAAAATAGCCCCGTCTTTGAGGCGAGACTATTGTTTAGGTTCGCATGAACGCATTAATCTTATTTTCTAAATTCAATCTTAAAACCTATTACCTGCCACGCCGGCATGGTTCCCGGTTTCTTTATTACAAGGGATTCAGCTGTTTGCTTCCAGCTGATTTTTTCCATACTTCCAACCATCTGAATCGATGAAATTGCTTTATCAACCAGTTTTGAAGATTTTGCCAGAGATTTAATCAAAATATCGCTATCGGGTTTTCCCAGACAATATGCATAGAGTGTTGTGCCTATTGTTGTAAAACGTATGTCCCTGGAGCTAAAACCGAAATTCTCATCAAATCTGCCGAGCTTTTTTTCCCTGTCTGCCATGGATACTGACTTATGGTATCTTTAACACCCCTTTCAAGATCTTCAACCCACATACCAGCGGATGGTTGTTTACAGGTATATATGGCTTCGAGTTTACCATTGTTTTTTGCAATATCCCGGTTATAATAGTGCGAAATAAGAGTCCGTCCAACATCTTCAAATGGAATCCAGCTGTCAGAATAGAGAAGATCCGGCTGATAATTATCAACAAGCTCCTTAATGCTTCTGTACCATTCAAGTTGAAAAGCAGGATTCCTGGTAAGCCAATCCTTATCATCAGGAGTAGCTTTAGCGTGGTAGAGGTCCTGGTTATCAAGATTAGTGCCATCATATGGAACTCCTGCTTTTGGTCCCTCTTTATCGGAACCATGTGCCGTCAGGTATAATGTCTTTAAATCCAAACTCAGATGGGTGTCCGAAATGTTATAGATGATACTTATAGTCGATTCCTCCTTCCTCATACATTTTCTTAGCGTACCAGTCACCTTGCCTTGGAACAGCCTGGGGTCCCCAGTGGGCCCATATCCCGAATTTGGCGTCACGGAACCACTCCGGGCACTGATATTGTTTCAAAGATTTCAGTAGGTTTGAAAGGTCCTTCTGAAATGGTAGGTTTTTGCTGCTGGACTGACGCTGATAGTATTAACCCAAATACTATCAGATTCACAATGCTGACTTTTTTCAGGAAATCGGATCTCATGGTCCAAAGTTTTTAGTTTTTATTTCTGATTGTTCTTACTGAATCTTTCATTCTGTTTTTTTGTTTTACGCTTAACAGATTTTCTCCAAAGGAATTCCTCTTCAAGATAGATTTTATTCCCCCCGCTTTTTATTTTCTTCTCAATTTCATTAATAAGGAGTTTGCAGGCTTCCAGACCCATCTTTCTGGGATCCTGATTAATGACAGTCAGCTGAGGATCAAAAAAATCTGTGATTTCACTAAATCCATAACCGAATATCCCAATATCTTCCGGTATCCTTAGTCCTGCTTCCTTTGCAGCTTTGTAAGCTCCGAGTGCAACCCTGTCATTAACTGTAAAAACTACTTCAGGTAAGTTGCCCGCACTGTTTAATTTTTTAAACGATTCATAGCCATCTTTCAATTCAAAGCCACCTTCAATGATCCACTCTTTTCGAACCGGGATTTTATTCTTAGCAAGAGTATCAATAAAACCCTCAAGCCGTTCTTTTCCAATATTTGTTTTTGAATACCCTGAAAAATTGGCTATTTTGGTATATCCTTCAAGTATAATACGGTTTAAGGAATTCATAGCACCAGGTTTATCATTAAACACAACCCTTGAAAATTTCATATTCTCAAAAGCCCTGTCAAAGAACACCAATGGTACGTTCATTTTACCGACCTTTGTAAACACCTCTCTGTCTGTAGTTTCCTGAGAAAGACAAACAAGCAAACCATCCACACGCATTCCAATCAGGTTATTGATGTTCTGTTTTTCGATGCTTTCCTTCTCTCGGGAGACTGTCAGGATCACATAATAATTATGCTCAGTTGCATAGTCTATCATACTGTCAACTATGTATGAGAAAAAACTGTTTTCGAGGTCAGGAACAATGATGCCTATGGTAAATGTCCGCCGGGAATTCAGCTGACGTGCAATAAGGTTTGGCACATATCCCATTTTCCTGGCAGTCTCAACAATCTTTTTCTTCATCGGAACGGAAATATCAGGATGATCACGCAATGCTTTCGAAACGGTGACCCGTGAAATATTAAGCTGCTTTGCAATATCTGATTGTCTGATGTTAACCATCCTGTTTTCCGGATTCAGATTAGTACTTAAAAATGGTCAGAAATGTGTCATATATCAAATTAGTCTCTGGCCAGGATTAATCCTTTTGGAACCGACCACCAGAATGCATAAAGTGTTATAACACAATAACAACCCAGAGGAATAAGCATTGCATGAGCCATACTTTTGGCTGCTATCAGCCCCATTAAAGGAGTGAATACGCCCCCACCAATTATTGCCATAACTATGATTGAACCTGCAACTTTTGTGTTTGTTCCAAGTCCTTTGATCCCAAGGGCAAAAATTGTCGGGAACATAAGTGACATAAAGAAACTCGAAAGGAAGATCGACCACACACCTACCCATCCGGGAAATGTTACGGCAACCGCAATCAGCAGGATATTCATAATGGCGTAGATCCCCATAAGTTTTCCCGGTTTAATATATTTCATAATCACAGTTGCTGAGAATCTGCCAATCAGAAACGCTACCAGTGTACCAGTAAGAAAATAGCCGGCAGTTTTTTCTGCAATACCTGTATAATCCTGAGAGTATTGGATAAAATAGCTCCAGGTACCTACCTGGGCACCAACATAACAGAATTGCGCCACGACACCGGTAAGAAAATGACGCTGTTTTAAAAGTTCGCGGGAATTGACTATATTTTCACCCTTGCTTTCCTCTGTAGTTATTTTCGGGAATTTGGTTCTCAAAATTAATATGGCCCAGAGGAAAATTACAACTCCCAGCACCATATATGGCCTTACAACTCTCATCGTTTCGGATTCGAGATACGCTGAGTATTCACCAGCCTTTTTCATAACCTCAACTTTGGCCTGATCATGTTCAATACCTGAGAAGATAAAGACAGTTCCGATAAGAACCCCCAGTATTGCACCAAAAGGATTAAATGCCTGTGAGAAATTCAGTCTTCTCTCTGATGATTCAGGATTACCCAGCCCGGCGATAAAAGGATTGGCTCCTGTTTCAAGGAAAGAAAGACCGCTTGCAATCACAAATAGTGCCACCAGGAAAAAAATATAATGCCCGGAATAAGCGGCAGGCCAGAACAGGAATGTGCCGATACTATAAAGTAACATCCCGATAAGCAGTCCGGTCTTGTAACTGAATTTCCGCATTATCATCGCTGCAGGCAGGGCAAGGAGAAAATAGCCAAGATAGAATGCACTCTGAATAAGACCTGCCTGAAGCCGGCTTAACTCAAAGGCTTTCATAAATTGCTTAATCAGAATGTCATTCAGGT
>Ga0209746_1000714_pt1 | contig 16780 bp, 15 predicted proteins | sample BarGraNGADG00211_3_FD_184496 | JGI IMG/M metagenome (GOLD analysis project Ga0209746, IMG submission 184496) | Arctic peat soil microbial communities from Barrow, Alaska - Barrow Graham LP Ref core NGADG0011-211 (SPAdes) (version 2) | ecosystem: Environmental > Terrestrial > Soil > Wetlands >... | reverse complement strand
GGTCGCCACCCCACGGACGATCGTCCGTGGGGTGGCGACCGCGCTTCGGATACGACGTCGCCGGTACTCCCGGGTTACTCTCCGCCTCCTCCTGCGGCTGATACTGATGGTGACCCCGCGTCAGTCGCCACCGACCCTGCCAGTCTGCGTGTCACGTTTGTGGCAGATTCGGCCAGCGCATTGAGACGATTGTACATCACAGGCACGAGCACCAGCGTTCGAGCTTCCGGCCATTTTGCTGGCGTTGGTGCGCTTCGGCGTGCTCAGGCCAGAGATTCTAAGACGCCAGCGCAAGCTGGCTTATTTTCTCATTTGGGGATCACCGTCGTCAGGGTCCGGCCCAACCGCGCTCACGATTGCGTCTTGTCCCGCGACTGCGGCGGCTACAGCCGCCGGGTTTAGGACATCGCCTGCGACAACTCTCAGTTGAGGTTGCCGCTGCTGTAAGCGGCTCGGGTCCCGCAGGATGGCCGTAACCTGATGTTCACGCGCCATCGCCTCCCAGATGATTCTCTGACCGATGTTGCCGGTCGCTCCAAATACTGCGATTTTCATGGGTCCTCTCCATGCCTACCGTTTCCGACGTAATAGCCAGATCACCGCGCCGATCAGCACGGCCATTAACGACAAAGCAATCAGACGAAACTGGACGAGGTAGAGAGGCGGCAATCAGCATCTCGAAGGAACTGTCGCAACCGATCGGGTGGCAGGTCGAGGTTCATAGGTTGGTGTCTACATGCCCCAGGCATTGGGCGGCAGCGAGCTTTACCATTGTACGAGCGTTCCTTCCATCGTCAGGCCCGGCCCGAAGCCCAGGAGCACGCCAAAATCACCCGGCTCCACCTGGCCGGAGCGCTGGATTTCGTCCAACACGAAGAGGATGGTCGGCGAGGACATGTTGCCGTAATCATGCAGGACCTGGCGCGAGAAGCGCATCTGCTCGTCGCGTAGGCCCAGGCAAGACTGCAAATGATCGAGGATGCGAGCACCGCCGGGATGGATACCCCAAAAACGCACCTCCGAGCGGCGCAGATGGTTACGGCGCAAGAGATCGTCGACAAAGCCCTCGACGTCCGCTGCAAGCAGTTCGGGCACATAGGCTGACAGTCGCATACGGAAGCCGTGGTCGGTCAGATGAAACGCCATGTGATCGAGCGTGGTGTAGTCGCAATGGGTTGCCGTATCGATCAGGCGGGCAGGGCCGGGGGTCGCCACAGAGTGGGGGGCTCCAGCATCGCCGATCAGCACCGCTGCTGCGCCATCGCCGAAGATGGCAGAGACAATGGCATTCTCGGTCGAGTCGTCATCGGGTTGCAGGTGCAAAGAGCACAGTTCCAGAGCCAGGACCAGAGCTAATGTCCCCGGACGCGCGAGCACCGCCTCCTGGGCCCGCAGCAGGCCGGGAAATGCCGCATAGCAGCCCATGCCGAGCACGCAGGTCCGCCGCAGATCGCTGCGCATTCCCAGGCGCCCGGCCAGAAGCAGGTCGAGGCCGGGGATATCGATGCCGGTGCAGGAAACCACCACGAGATAATCTACTGCCGAAGCCGAAACGGATGCGTTCTCCAGGCAACGCCGGATGGTAGCCGCGCCGAGGGGCACTGCGGCAGCGAGGTAGGCGGCGTTGCGGGCTTCGGTACGCTGTTCAACCCCGTAAAAGTCACGGCCCACGGCCGAATGCCGGTAGGCAACACGCGCGGCCCGGAAGATTGCGCGGGCGCGCGGGTTGTTTTGCAGGAAAGGTCGCAGGATCTCGAATGTTTCCGCCTGCGTGAAGCGGTTGGGGGCACGTCGGTGGCGAGCCCCAGGATGGCAGGTGAGGTCAAAGGTTATTCTCCGCAAGCGCAATATCGCTTTTCTCGAGCAGACCCAGATCGCGCGTACCGTACACCAGTGCGCGCCCGATACTGGGGACATACTTCAACAGCCGAAGACCAACGCTGGCCGCGTGCCGCTGCATCAGCAGAGGCTGGAGCGCGCGCCCCAGGCGCAAGCGAGGGCCGAACTCGTGCGCCCAGCGCTCTGCGTAATTCTTGCGTAGCTCAGCCGCGGACAATTTCCCGTCGAGATAGCGCAGAACCAGATCTGCAGCCAGAGCACCGCTACGTAGGGCCATAGCGATGCCATCACCGGCCAGGGGCGCGATCACCCCTGCGGCGTCGCCGGCGAGCAATATGTCGCCCACGACCGCCTCTTTGGGCGAGAATGGGATTTGCGCAATACTCAGCCAGCGCTCGTCAAGCCGAGAGGCCTGGCCCAGCCAGGCATCGAGGCGAGGATTCTGTCGACGGAGCCAGGTGACGAAGTTGTCGATGGCAGCAGGGCCAGCGCCACCAGCAGCCTGGAAGACGCTCTCGCGTACGAGCAGTCCAAGGTTGGCGGTCCCGTTTTCGATCTCTGACAGGCCGCAGTAGCCGCCGGGGAACACGTTCAGTTCAATGCGCCCGGGCAGGCGGGGGCCGCGAAAGTGGGCTTTGAGCGCCACGTAGGGCTCGCGCCGGATCAGGAACTGCCGGCGCAGCGCGCGGTCGAGGCTACTGCGCTTGCCGTGAGCGCCGATAACTGCCCGCGAGCGCAAGCAGTCGTCCTTCCCGCCGTATCGCAGGCTCAACAGAAACGCCTCGCCCAGGTTGCCCGCAACGTTTACCACGCTCGTGCCACTCCGCACTTCGACGCCTGCTGCCCTGGCCCGTTCAGCAAGGGCTGCATCGAGCGCGCGGCGGCTCAAGCCCCAGGCCGGCGCCGGGAAGTGCGTTTCCCAGGTCACACCATCTGGGGCAGCCAGGCTGGCCGTGCCGATGGGTACTGCGCCGAGAGTAGCGAGCTCAGACTTGAGGCCGAGCCGCGCCAGGAGCGTGCTGCATTCCGGCGAGAGGAATTCCCCGCAGACCTTGTCGTGCGGGTACGTGCGAGCCTCGCATAGCACGACGCGTGCTCCACCCTGCGCCAACCGGATGGCCGCACTGCAGCCGGCAGGGCCGCCGCCGGCGATGGCCACATCATATATCGGGCTAGTCATCGGTCGACCACCAGTGTCATGCGCCAGGGGCAGTGCGTGTAGACTCGGGCGTCGTGCAGCCCGGCGGCTTGGGCCAGCGCCAGTAGCTCGCGGGGCTTGTAGGCGCGCCGGATCGAGGTCGCGCCATCCTGGCGGGTGAGAAAGTTGCGGGCAAAGATGGGCTGCACGAGCCTGAAGGCGAAATAGGGCAGCCAGCCGCGCACGAGGTCAGTCATCACCAGGCCACAGCGCGAGGCCTCATAGCTCGCTCGCAGCAAGCGCTTGAGCGACTCGGGCGCGAAGTGATGCAGAAGGAGGGAAGAAATGGTGTAATCAGCGCCGCGGCAGGGCAACGGCAGGCAATGTCCGTCGGCCTGAACGAGCATGATCTCCGGGTATGGCTCCGCGCTTGCGGCAGCGACGGTCAGGTGCCGCCCAGCGCGATCGACCGCCAACACGCTTACTTGGACCTTGTGACCGCGTGCCCACTCGGCAATCAAGCGCGGCAGCCCGGCTCCACCCGTGCCTATGTCGACTACAGACGCGAGATTGCCGGCCGCGGCAAGACGTGGGAACAGGTGCCGGGTGAGCGCCCGGTAGCCGCCCAGGTAGCGATTGGTCCGCTCCATTTCCCGCAGGTTATAGGCCACGTCGGACACGTCACCATAGCCCAGATCGAGCAACTCTTCTCGATCAAGGCGCGCATCATGCGGCCAGGGCATCCTGTTCAGTTGCTCCTCCCTGTCCGTCTGGCTGCAGCCCCGTGCATCCTGGGCGTAACCCAGGACGCCGCTGCAGTGCGCTTAGTAGCGCCGGTCGACCGGCGCTGCCGTTTATAGACAGAGTGTACCGGATGATGTATAGCAAGCGTGGTAATGGAGATTACTACGTCGTTGGAGGTGCGATGGCCGGCGTCGTTCAGCTGCTTCTGGAGCTTGGCTTCGGCGAGAACGAAGTGCGGGCCTACCTGACGCTCTTGCAGCTTGGCCCGGCGAGTGGCTACGAGCTTGCGAAGGCGTCCGGTATCCCGCGCCCAAACATCTACAAAACGGCTTTTCCTCTAGCAGCCGCAGGCCAGGGGTCTTCCCCCTGGCCTGCGGCGCAGCCGGAGACCGGTCAATAGAATTGGATCACTATCGGCCAGCTGTAATCCTCGATAGCGACTTCAAGTATTCAACCAGGTCGCTGATCTCCTGGTCGGTCACGTTCGGCATCAACCAGCCGGCGCGCCTGGAGCTGGCCATCGGCAAGGCCCGGCCCTTTGACCTGGTGTTCGAGGTGGGCGCGAATGAGGGATCGGCCGACCTGGGCGGCCTGCCCATCACCCGGCTCTCGTTAAAGCACGGCGCGGGCAAGCAGTCGATCAACTTCTCGTCGCCCAACCCGCAGGCGATGGACCAGTTGACCGTCACGGCGGGCGCGACCGACCTGGAGATCCGCAACCTGGCCAACGCGAGCTTTGCCGAGATGTTCGCCGAGGGCGGCGCGGCCACCTTTCGCTTGGACTTCAGCGGCACGCTGGCCAGTGACGCCGCGGTGCGCGTCACCACCGGCATGGCGGCGGTTGAATTGAACGTTCCGGCGACGACGTCCGCCACCATCACCACCGAGACCACTTTGGGCAGCGCCGAGGTGGGCGACGGTTTCATGAAGAAAGGCGGCGCCTTCTGCAACGAGGCCGCCCTGGCCGGCAAGACGCCCACGCTGACGATAAGGGCCAGCGTCGCGATGGGTTCCATTCGTCTGCGCGCCGTTTAACGCCGGTTGCCCGTTACCACGCGGCGGAGCGCGCGGCGCGACTTTGGACCGCGCCGCGCGCTCCGCCCGGGGACAAAGAATCCTGAAGACCGGCCTGCCCTGTGGTATAATCATGGCCGGTTTGGGAGATAACAGCGCAGCTAACCCAGGATAGTGCTCGTGAAGCGACGTTGGCTTTACTACATCCTCATCATCGCCTTTGTGGTTTTGATCGTCAGCCGGTTCACGGAGGCGCAGAAACTCGTACGCACTCTGTCGCGCGGCCGGCCGGAATGGGTGGCCGCGGCGCTGCTTTTTCAGTGCGTTTATTACCTGATCTTCACCGCGGTGTTCCAATCGGCGTTGTGGACGGTTGAGGTCAGCGGCACTCTGCGCGAGTACATCCCCGTTTGGTTCACGTCGGTCTTCCTCAACATCGCCGCGCCTAGCGCCGGGATGACGGGCGCGGCGGTCTTCATCGATGACGCCGCCCGGCGCGGGCAGTCGCCGGCGCGCGCCGCGGCCGGCACCATCCTCGTGCTGGTGGCCGACTACAGCGCGTTCTCGCTGGTGATGATCAGCGGCATGATCGTGCTCTTCGCGACGCGCAACCTGCATGCCTACGAGGTCATCGCCGCGGTGATCCTGCTGGTCTTCATCATCAGCCTGAGCAGCATTCTGCTAATGGGGCTGTGGCGTCCCGCAAGGCTGGGTCGCCTGCTGGCCTGGCTGCAACGCACGCTCACGCGCATCGCCGCCCGTTTTCACCGCCGCTCGTTCTTGCCCGACGACTGGGCCGAGCACAATGCGGCCGAGTTCAGCCAGGCGGCCGCCTCGATCAAGTTGCACCCCGAGCGCCTGGTGCGCACCTATGCGCTGGCGATGGCCGCGCACCTGGCCGAGCTGATGACGCTTTTCATGCTCGTCCGCGCCTTCCGGGCCCCCGTGCACCCCGGCGTGCTGGTGGCGGGCTATTCTGTCGGCATCCTCTTCTGGCTGGTCGCGATCACCCCCTCCGGTATCGGTGTGGTCGAGGGCGTGATGACGCTGGTGCTCAGCTCCCTGGGCGTGCCTGTAGAGAAAGCCACGCTCATTGCCCTGTCCTTCCGCGGTCTCACTTTCTGGCTGCCTCTCACCATCGGCTTTGTCCTCCTCCGCCGCTCGCGCTCCTTCCGCCATACGGAGTAAAGCTACATACAATTCGGCTGAATTAGTATATTAATCCTATTGACAAGGGTCCCCGCTTGTGATTTCATACACTGAAAGCTCGTCCACTAAAGGACTTTCATGAAGAGTGGCTGTCCCGCTTTGTTTTTCTGCTGACGGCGAACGCCGCTTACTGGGTTGCCTGCCGAGGAGTAGGCGTCCATGGCACGTGCGACGGTCTATGACGTGGCCAAAATGGCCGGGGTGAGCATTTCGACGGTGTCTCGTGTGCTCAACTCTCCTGAGAGAGTGAACGAGGCCACCCGCGCTCGCGTGCTCAACGCCGTGGACTCGCTCCAGTTCGTGCCGAAGGCCGAGGCCGCCGCCCGGGCGCGCAAACACTATGGGCGCATCGGAGTCCTGGCACCCTTCTTCACTTTTCCCTCGTTCGTGCAGCGCCTGCGTGGCATCGCCACCGCGCTGGTGAACCTACCCTACGAACTGGCCATTTACTACGTAGACTCAGCCGATCGCCGTGACGCTTACCCGTCCAGCCTGCCGGTCGCGCGCCGCCTGGACGGGCTGATCGTCATGGCTTTGCCCTTCGACGATAACATCGCCGCGCGCCTGATCGATCACGGCCTGGCGACCGTCTTGATCGAGTTCGCGCGCCCGCCTTTCAGCAGCGTGGAGATCGACGACCAGGCCGGAGGGCGCCTGGTGGCGGAGTACCTGGCCGGCCAGGGTCACCGGTGCTTTGGCTTTGTCGGCGACACCAACCTGCCCGACTACGCGATCCACACCAGCGATCGCCGCCTGGCCGGTTACCGCGGCGCGTTGGCAGAGGCCGGCTGCGCCCTGTCGGACGGCCGTGTGGCGCTTGGCCCGCACGGGCTGGAGCCCGCGCGCCAGGCAGCCCACCGCCTGCTGGACCTGCCCGAACCGCCGACCGCCATCTTCGCTGCCAGCGATACGCAGGCCATCGGTGTGCTGCGGGCGGCGCGCGAGCGGGGCGTGGCTGTGCCGAGCCAACTGGCAGTCGTCGGTTTCGACGACATCGACATGGCCGACTATATCGGGCTGACCACCGTCAGCCAATCGTTGGAGGAGTCGGGGCGTGTGGCGGTGGACCTGGCGCTGGGGCGCCTGGCTGAGCCGTCACGACCGAATCAGTGCATCCGGCTCCCGGTGACACTCGTGAGACGCGAGACAGCCCGAGGCCTCCAGGCGGGCCTGGTTTCCAGGCGAGCGTGGCCTCCACGCCAGGCTTCGGCCTTCTCGTTCCATCTGGAGGTGCGGGCCGGCTGCGCGTGCCACCGGTGCGGATGATCCGGTGCGGATGATGTTGTTTGGCGTCGATAGTTGCTGCGGGCCCGGCCGGCCGCAGCCACAGGATCGCCTACCGGCCTCGAAAGGAGGGACGTTTTCTGAGCGACGTGTACGTCCTACGAGTAGTCTTGAAGAGGAACTGTTTTCGAAGATGCAGTCCGGGTAACGAACCCAGTCTAGCTTTTCTGAGAAGGAGAAAAACTCGATGAAGCGTCTCACGATCCCGACTTTACTGGTCCTGCTGAGCCTGGTCCTGGCAGCCTGCGGCGGCGCCGCCCCGACGGCTGCGCCAGCTGCCCCGGCGGCCACGTCGGCCCCGGCGGCCCCGGCGGCTCCGGCCGCCACGTCGCCCCTGACCACGACTGCTGCGGCCCCGGCCACCGGCGGCGCCAAGACCACGATCACCGTGGCCGCCGGCGCAGTCGGCCAGGAACTGCAGCTCACCCAGGCTGCGGCCGACCGTTACATGAAGGCGCACCCTGACGTCACCGTCAAGGTCCTCCAGACGCCTGACCTGGCCACCGACCGCATTGGCCTCTACCTGCAGTTCTTCCAGGCCAAGTCCTCCGAGGTCGACGTTTATCAGATCGACGTCATCTGGCCCGGTGACCTGGCCGAACACCTGGTTGACCTCAACCAGTACGGCGCCGACAAAGTGGCCGCGCAGCACTTCCCGGCGATCATCCAGAACAACACCGTCGGCGGCAAGCTGGTGGCCATCCCCTGGTTCACCGATGCCGGCCTGCTGTACTACCGCACGGACCTGCTGACGAAGTACGGCTACAGCGCCCCGCCCAAGACCTGGGACGAGCTGACGACCATGGCGCAGAAGATCCAGGACGGCGAGCGCGCGGCCGGCAAGGCGGACTTCTGGGGCTTCGTCTGGCAAGGCAAGGCCTATGAGGGCCTGACCTGCGACGCCTTGGAATGGCAGTATTCGAACGGCGGCGGCACGATTGTCAGCCCGGACAAGAAGATCACCGTCGACAACCCGGCCGCGGCGGCGGCCCTTGATATGGCTGCTAAGTGGGTCGGCAAGATCTCGCCCCCTGGCGTGACCAACATGTCTGAGGAAGAGGCGCGCAACGCGTTCCAGGGCGGCAACGCCGCCTTCATGCGCAACTGGCCCTATGCCTACTCCCTCGGCCAGGCGGCCGACAGCGTGATCAAAGACAAATTCGACGTGACCCCGCTGCCGACCGGCGCCGGTGGCAAGGGCGCGGCGACCCTGGGCGGCTGGCAGTTGGCCGTCTCCAAGTACAGCAAGAATCCCCAGATCGCGGCTGACGTCGCGCTCTTCTTGGCCTCGGCCCCCGAGCAGAAGATTCGCGCGGTCCAGGGCAGCCTGAACCCGACCATCATGAGCCTATATGATGATCAGGATGTCTGCAAGGCCAGCCCATTCATGTGCAAGCTGAAGGGCGTCTTCACCAACGCCGTGGCCCGGCCTTCGACGGCAACCGCGCCTAAGTACAACGACGTGTCGACCAAGTACTTCCAGGCTGTGTCGAGCGTGCTGGCCGGCAAGTCGGACGGCGCGACGGCGCTGAAGGGCCTGTCGTTGGACCTGAAGGATCTGACCGGCTATCCTGTCGCGCAGCCCTGATCCTTCATTCGCTTAACTTCGTAGTAACGACTTTAGTCGTTTCCGGCCGCAACCGGAGCGACTAAAGTCGCTACTACGTAGGCTACTTCGTAGTAACGACTTCAGTCGTTCTGGCCGCATGCCGGCGATCGGCCAATGTGTTTGGAGGCTTTGCTCATGGCAACTACCGAAGTCATGCTCAACCGACCGGCCAACAAAAAGGCCTCGGCCAGTTTCAGCGAGCTGGCCAAACAAGAGGAGCGCCTGGCCTATTGGTTGCTGCTGCCCACGTTTCTGGTGGTTCTCATCATTGCGATTTACCCGCTCGGTTCGGTGTTCGTCAGCAGCTTCACCAACCGGACCTTCGCCAGCTCGCAACCGACTGTTTTCGTCCAGTTTCAAAACTACCGCAAGCTGCTCAGCCTCGACATCCGGCGGCTGCCGCCGGTGGTCGACAAAGCGACCGGCCAGGTCAAGCTGGATAAGTCTGGCGGCGTGGTCTACGAGGCGCCGGTGAACGTGCTGCCGACCGACCCGATCCGCTACAAAGAGGTCAGCCAATTCTCGATCTTTGGCAACCACTATGTGATCGGCGCGACCGACCCGAACTTCATCCACTCAGTGGGCGACACGATTACCTTCACGGTGCTCACGGTGCTGCTCGAGTTTCTGCTCGGGTTGGGCATCGCGATGGTGCTCAACGGCTTCCCGGCCCGCAGCGTCACGCGCGCCCTGCTGATGGCGATCATGCTGATCCCCTGGGCCATCCCGACGGCGGTGTCTTCCCGCATTTGGCAGTTCATGTTAGACTCTTCGCGCGTCGGGTTCTTCAACATGGCCTCGTCGGCGCTCGGGTTGGGCAACGGGCACATCGCCTTCCTGAGTGACCCCACCTACCAGTTGCCAGCGATGATCCTGATCGACGTTTGGAAGACTACGCCGTTCATGGCCCTACTCTTGCTGGCCGGGCTGCAACTCATCCCGGGCGACATCTACGAGGCCGGTGACGTGGACGGCGCTAACAAGTGGCGCCGGTTCTGGAACCTGACCCTGCCCCTGCTACGCTCGACTATCTCGGTGGCCCTGGTCTTCCGCACACTGGACGCGCTGCGGGTGTTCGACGTGTTCCAGATCGTGTTGGCCCAGAGCCGCTACTCGATGGCCAGCTTCACATACTACCAGCTGATTAACAGCCGCGTCATGGGCTACTCGTCGGCGAGCAGCGTCGTGATTTTCATCCTGATCTTGATCTTCGCGGTGATCTACATCAGGACCCTGGGGGTAGAGACCGAATGACGACACAATCTGTAACCGGAGAGAGGAACCCTATCTGGGGTGTGCTGGAGCGCATCGGCTTCTGGCTGATGGTGGTCGTCATCGTGGTTTGGATGCTGTTCCCGTTCTACTGGGCGATCAATTCGTCGCTGAAGTCCGAATCACAGCTCCAGATGACGCCCGCCACCCTGGTGCCGGCGGACCCGAACACCCACGGCTTGAGCGTGTTCGTCGCCAACTACGCGTCCGTGTTCAAGAATTCGGCCTTCGTGCGAGGCCTACTTAATAGCGCCATCGTCGCCATTTCGGTGACACTGCTGGCGCTGGCGATCGGCTCCTTCGCCGCCTTTGCCTTGGGCAAGCTGCGTTTCCGTGGGAAATCGCCCTCGCTTTACCTGGTGCTGGCGATGACCATGTTCCCGCAGATCGCCGTGCTGTCCGGCCTGTACGCGATGATCCTGTTCCTGGGCATCTCCGCCATCCCGGGCATGATCGTCACCTACATGCTCTTCACGCTGCCGTTCACCGTTTGGGTGCTGACGTCGTTCTTCAAGGGGCTGCCGCTCGAGATCATGCAGGCCGCCCAAGTCGACGGCGCGACGGGCTTTCAGACCTTCGTGCAGATTCTACTGCCACTGACGGCGCCCGCGCTGGTGACGACCGGCCTGCTCGCCTTCATCGCGGCCTGGAACGAGTACCTGTTCGCACTTACCTTCACCTCGATCGAGCCGCAAGCGCGCACCGTCCCTGTGGTGATCGCCCTGTTCAGCGGTCAGGTTGCCCACCAGGAACCCTTCGGCGAGATCATGGCTGCGGGCATCGTGGTCAGCATCCCGCTGGTCATCCTGGTGCTCATCTTCCAGCAGCGCATCATCTCCGGCCTGACCGCAGGCGCGGTGAAAGGCTAAAGACGAAAGGCTAAAGACGAAGGGCAAAAGGCGGAGGGAAAAGGGCGGGGGGCGGCCCCGCCTCTTTGCCCTCTCCCTTTTGCCCTCCTTCCCCCTCCATTCCGAGGTGCTCCATGAGTGAACAACCTATGCCGGCGTGGCTCGACAGCCAGCCGCAGTTATCGCTCGACCGTCTCTTGCCCACGCTGCGGGAACGGTACGCTTCACATGACCCGGCAGGCTGGCCGATCTTCGAGTGCCGGTTGCGCACCAATTTCCGGCGCCTTTTCGAGTTACTGCTGCACCTGTATGGTGGGCGCTACGACTTCTTCTACCACCTGGAAAGCATCCTGTCCACCGCGGCACGACTGTGGCTGGCCCGCCCCGTGGACCTCAAAGCGCTGGACGAGGCACGCGAGGCCGCGCCGGCCTGGTTCCAGGGACAAAAGATGCTGGGCGGTGTGTGCTACGTGGACCTCTTTGCCGGGAACCTGGCCGGCCTGCGGGCACGCCTCCCCTACTTCAAAGAGCTGGGCCTGACTTACCTGCACCTGATGCCGCTTTTTAAGGCGCCTATGCCCGAGAACGACGGCGGTTATGCCGTCAGCTCCTACCGTGAGGTCAACCCGGCCCTGGGCAGCATGCCCGATCTGGCCGATCTGGCCGATCTGGCCGGCGAGCTGCTCCGGCAGGGTATCAGCCTGGTAGTAGATTTCGTGTTCAACCACACGTCGGACGAGCACGCCTGGGCCAGGCTGGCGCTGGCGGGCGAGGCCGAGCACCAGGACTATTACTACATGTTCCCGGACCGCCAGATGCCGGACGCCTACGAGAAGAACTTGCGCGAGATCTTCCCCGAGGTGCGGCGCGGCAGCTCCACCTACCGGCCCGAGGTCGATCGCTGGGTGTGGACCACCTTCCACAGCTACCAGTGGGACCTCAACTATGCCAACCCGGCCGTGTTTGACAGCATGCTGGAGGAGATGCTGGCCTTGGCGAACGTGGGTGTCGAGGTGCTGCGGCTGGATGCGGTGGCCTTCATCTGGAAGCAATTGGGCACGACCTGCGAGAACCTGCCCGAAGCGCACATGCTGATCCAGGCCTTCAACGCCCTGGCCCGCCTCGCGGCCCCCGCTCTGCTCTTCAAGTCGGAGGCCATCGTCCACCCCGACGAAGTGGCGCGCTATATCTCAGCCTACGAGTGCCAGCTTTCCTACAACCCGCTGCTGATGGCCCTGCTCTGGGAGTCGTTAGCGACGCGCGAGGTGTGCCTGCTGCGCCATTCCATGCAGGAGCGCTTCAAGATGAACCCGGCCTGCGCCTGGGTCAACTACGTGCGTTGCCACGACGACATCGGCTGGACCTTTGACGACGCCGACGCCGCGCACCTGGGGATGAACGGCTACGACCATCGCCGCTTCCTCAACGCCTTCTACACGGGGCGCTTCGCCGGAAGCTTCGCGCGCGGCTTGCCGTTCCAGAAGAACCCGCAGACCGGCGATGAGCGCATCTCGGGCACGGCCGCTTCGCTGGCCGGCCTGGAGAAAGCACTGCGTGAGGAGGAAGGGCCGTTCGAGGTGGAGCTGGCCGTGCGGCGCATCCTCCTGATCCACAGCGTGATCCTGTCCATCGGCGGCATCCCCTTGCTATACCTGGGCGACGAGGTCGGCACGCTCAACGACACCACCTATCGCCATGACCCGGCCAAGCTGGCCGACAGCCGCTGGGTGCACCGCCTGTTCGCCGACTGGACCAGGATCGCGCGGCGCAACGATCCGAGCGCGCTTGAAGGCCACATTTACGGCGCCCTGCAGCGCATGATTACCATCCGCAAGGAGTGCGGCGCCTTCGCCGGCAATGACACGACGGTGATTGACACGGGCAACGGCCACGTTTTCGGCTACCTGCGCCGGCACGGCGCCGATCAGACGCTGGCCTTCGCCAATTTCAGCGAGCACGAGCAGAGCGTAGCGGCCAATAACGTGCGCACGCATGGGTTGGCGTACGTGTATGACGACCTGGTGACCGATCGGGCCGTGTCGCTAGAACATGACCTGGTCCTGGAGCCGTATGGGTTCCTGTGGTTGGTAGCGTCCGCCCATGGATGAACGCGAAGAACTAGAAGAACCGCAAGAACCGCGCTTCACGGCGGCCTACTCTGCCCTGGAGGCGGCCAAGAAATACGGCCGTCTTCAGGCGCAGTCGCACTCGCTGATCATGATCCTCCTGCAGCGTTTCGGGCAGAAACCCGAGCTGGAGCTGCTGGCGTTCGACCAGGTGCGGCGGCTGCTGCGCAGCCCGCTGGGGATCGAGCGCGGCATGCAGATCATCCCGATTGCCAACATTGTCGGCAGCGTCTGGCGCTACCGCGACTTCGACCGCGCTTTCTTGCCGCTGAGCGGCGCCGATGAGCAGCGCTGGCGCGAGCTCGACGTCGCCATGAACGAGATGCGTACGCTGCCGCCCATCGACGTCTACAAGGTCGGCGACGTCTATTTCGTGCGCGACGGCAACCACCGAGTCTCGGTGGCCAAGGCCAACTGGCTGACACATATCGACGCCTACGTGACCGAAATCGAGACGCGCGTCCCGTTGACCCCGGACATCGACGCGGACGGCCTGATCATCAAGGAAGAGTACGCGCAGTTCCTGGAGGAGACCGGGCTGGACGAGAGCCTACCGGGAGCGCTGCTCGAGTTCAGCGTGCCCGGCCATTACGAACTGCTGCTCGAGCACATCCAGGTCCGTCGTTACTACATGGGGTTGGAGCAGCAGCAGGATGTCTCGCTGCCCGAAGCGGCGGTGAGCTGGTATGACACGGTCTACCGCCCCATCGTCGAGGCCATCCGCGCGACGGACATTCTAAAGGAGTTCCCCGGGCGCACGGAGACTGATCTGTACCTGTGGGTGGCCTATCACCGCGAGCGGCTGTGGGCGCGCCATGGGCTGCCGGTGCCGGAGCGCGAGGTTCTGGAACAACTGGCGCGCGAGTTCAGCCAGCGCGGCATGGCGAAGTTCACCCGCAGCGTGTGGCACGCCGTCAAGGCTGCGCTGGAGGCCGCCGGCGAGACACCTGCGCCGCCTCCGCAGGATATGCCGGCCTCCCCGCCTGGACCGGCCGCGGCGGAAGAGGGCGGGTAAGACTTCGCTCTTCCGTCAGAAGGGCCGCTGTTCCGTCAGAAGGGCAGCTCGTCCGAGTCCTCGCTCCTGATCATCTGGCGCTTGCCCCGGTCTACCCGCAGGTCCCTCTCCTCTACTCGGCCGCGCTGGTTGGCTGCCTGCTGCCTGCCCGCAGGCGGGCGTAGATCAGCAGGGCGCCGGCCAGGATCACATCCGCCAGGTACAACCCCACCGTCAAGGGCGGGCCGCTAAAGTTATGGCGAAAGAACCAGGCGCCGATCAAAAGCAGGGGCGCGACCAGGAATCCGGCAATCTGGCCGGTCTGGGAGCGGGACGGCGTGCGCGCCCGCACGCGCGCCCACACGGAGATCCCGCCGGCGATGTACCAGCCGCCGATCACCTGGGCGGTGAGGTGGGTGAGTCCCAACGGCCAGCGGCCGGCCATCGCGCCCGGCAGGATGAACAGTGCCAGCCCAACCACGATGTGCAGGGTGGCGAGGAGCAGCAAGAAGACAAGAGGCCCGCTAGCCGCGGGCGCCACGCTCGCCGCCGCCGCGGGCGCAGCAGGGCCGGCCGCCCCGGACGCACGTAGGGGCGCACGGCCGTGCGCCCGCTCGTTGCGGATAAACACGAACCAGGCCAGGGGCGCGCTGATAGCGTAAACGGCCAGCCAGGCCCAGGCCAGCAGGTGGCCGAAGTTGAACGTGGCCAGGTTCAGCAGCGTCGCCAGCAACTGCAGCGTGCCGAAGGCGAGCATGAACGGCATCTGCACGCGCATCTCACGCCAGGAGCCGCCGCGCAGCGCCCAGAAGGTGCCTATGCCGGCCAGGTACGAAGCGCCCATAAACACCGCCGTCAGGGGATTGCGGATCGTCCAGGCGAAGTAGAGGTCGGTGCGGGCCGGGAAGATGTAGAGCAAGAGCCCGGTGGCGAGCGACAGGGCTCCGGCAACGGCGAGCAGGAACTTCTCGGGTAGTCCCAGGGGCGTGTCCACAGCGTTCCTCCATGCGACAGGCGGGTCGATTTGGCGGGATTATACGCGTGTCAGCGCCAAACCACAGTAGGCGCGGTCCCCGGCTGGGGACCGGCGCGGGGTCTGTTCCCGCGCGCCGGTCGAAAAAACCTATCTCACGGCAACCCGGCCATCAGGCCAGTTCCTCGAACGTCGACTCTTCCGGTACGTACTCTTCCTCGGGCGGGCCGTGGCGCGCCCACAGGTCAGCGGCGATGGCTTCTGGCTTGGCGCGGACGTTGTAGCGCGTGAAGTACTGGCACAGGCGCTGCACGTCGCGCCCCAGGATGGCGCGCGCATCCGGGTTGACCCACGGGTCGATGGCCTGCTGGAAGTCGATGATCTTGAACTGCCCGTCCCAGCAGAGCACGTTGTAGGCCGAGAGGTCGCCGTGGATGCGCCGGTTTGCCAGCATCAGCTCGACGTTCCAGATCAGCCGGTCGAACAGCGGGCGGGCCAGGGCGCGCGGCAGGGTCACCTCGTTGAGCGCCGGGGCGGCCGCTTCGGGCGTGCCCAGGTATTCCATCAGGATGGTGTTGCTGCCCGAGGCCAGCGGCAGCGGCACGTCGGCGCCGGCTGCGTGCAGGAGCTGCATGGTCACGAACTCGTGCTCCAGCCATGAGATGTGCTGGAACTCCTGGCCGCGCGTCGTGCCCTTGCGCACCGCCAGCAGGTAGCGCTCGTCGCGCACCTCTTTGCCGTTCTCGTCGAGGATCGCCCGTCCCTGGCGGTATTGCGCGTCGTTGCGCAGGTTGCGGAACATACGCGGGCGGTAGACCTTGGCCGCGAGCAGCGCCAGCCCGGTGTTCGGGTGGGCGGCGCAGCAGTAGACGTTGGCCTCCTTGCCCCCCTTGACGCGCCGCAGCACGTCGGTGATCTTCTTGGTGTCGTAGAACGGCCCCAGGTAGTTCAGGATCCACTCGCGCTCGTGGCGCGAGCCGGAGAACGTCGGGCGGAAGATATCCCCCACGTCCACCTGGCCAGGGTCGCTATGGGCCACGATCTCATCGAGCAGCGCGTGTTCGCTGCGTTTCGGCGGGCGTTTCTTGCGCCGGGTGGGCGTAGGCGCGCCCTGCTGGCGCGCAGCGCGCCGGCTGGTGGGTATCTCGAACCAGGACTCTTCCAGGCCGGCCTGGTCGCCCTGGTCCGGGATGCCATCGTCTGCGAGGCCCTCGTCTACCAGGTCCTCGTCGGCCTTGATGGTTTCGTATATGGCAGCCTGGTCGAACGTTCGAACGAGGTTGATGCGAGTCAAAGTAACCCTTCCTTGAACACTTGCGTTGAAGTTAAATGAAAAGCCACGGATGCCGAGCGCACCCGTGGCCTCTGTAGGCGCCATATGGGTAGGAAAGGTTACTTCCTAGCTCTCAATGGAGGGCGCACCCAAGCATAGCAATCGTGCACTGCCGGCAACAGTGCGCGCAAGCACATATCCCTGGTTCGCTATCATGGTGTGCGTCTCCTTTCTTGAGGGCTGTACTGGCGGAGCAGGCGTTCGCCTGCCCGACAGTATGGCACTAGCTTAGCACAAGCGCGGCGGGTTGTCAAGCGCGAAAATCGAAGGTTGTTGCTGCTCAGGGAAAATGTCCGGGTTAACTGCTCAGGGAAAATGTCCGCATACTTGAGGTATGAGGACAATCACATTGAACCGGCAACAGCAACGCGAAGTTGAGATTCTGACCCGCCTGGAG
>Ga0209746_1000713_pt1 | contig 16787 bp, 9 predicted proteins | sample BarGraNGADG00211_3_FD_184496 | JGI IMG/M metagenome (GOLD analysis project Ga0209746, IMG submission 184496) | Arctic peat soil microbial communities from Barrow, Alaska - Barrow Graham LP Ref core NGADG0011-211 (SPAdes) (version 2) | ecosystem: Environmental > Terrestrial > Soil > Wetlands >... | reverse complement strand
GTCGGTGCCCGCCCCCGGGCGCGCGACCTCGCCGAGCTCGCAGCCGTCGAGCCTGCCTTTCCCCGGTCCCGCGGCGCCTCGGCCCGCCGCACCGGCACCCGCGCCAGTTGCCGCTGCCGCGCGCTGGGGCGCTCCACCGCCCGACTCGCAGCTGCTCCCGGTGCCACCTGCACCGGTGGCGCCCGTGGCGGGCGCCCCCGTCGAGCATCAGTCCACGGCCGCTTCGATCCGCGCCGACGCGTGGCGTCGGGCGTGGGGCTTCCCCGGGATCGCCTCCGGGACGGACAACGCGACCGAGGACACCGCGGATCAGTGGGAGGGTCGATGAGTACCCGTCGTCGCCTGACCGCTGCCGCTCTCATCGGCGTCCTCGGCCTGCTGCTCACGTCCTGCGCCGCGGACTTGCCGATTCCCCATCCGGATCCCGAGCCGGCAGTCCCGCGGCCCGCACTCGATGTACAGGAGATCAGCGCCGTGCTGCGCAGCGTGGGCGCCGCACTGAAGGCCGGTGACGCGAAGAACAACCCCGCACCGCTCGCGGCGCGCTTGTCCGGGCCGGCCCTGGCCAGCAGGACGGCGGAGTACCTGGTGAGCGCCAAGTCGGCCGACCCGTCCTTGCGAACCGAGCTACCGGTCGGCACGCAGACGGTGATCGCACCGGACACGAACACCTGGCCGCGTGCGCTCGTCGTCGTGACCGAGCAGCCTCAGAACCTGCAGACTCCGCGGATCCTCACCCTGGTCCAGGATGACGCCCGGAGCCCGTACCGACTCTGTGGCTGGGCCCGGCTGCTGCCGGACACTCGGATGCCGCCCACGGCCACCCCCGCCGCGGGCACCGTCCCGCTGGCACCGGACGCGACCGGTCTGCTGGTCAGCCCGAAGGACGTCGTGACCCGCTACGCCGATGTCCTGGCGAAGGGTGACTCCTCGACCTTCGCCGCGAGCTTCGCTCCCGACGTCTTCCGCAAGCAGCTCGCGGCGACCCTCGCCGCGACCACGAAGGGCCTTGTGCAAGGGCTCGGTAGTGCCGCGAAGGTGGCCGAGACCTACCATCCGCGCGCGGGCGAGCTGTACTCGTTCTCGACGCTCGACGGCGGCGCGCTCGTGATCGCGGGGATGACCACGACGACGTCGCTGACGCTGAGCGGCGGCAAGGTCGAGTTCCAGAACGATGTCGCGGCCCTGCTCGGCACGACGACGGTGAGCAGCTCTGCGACGTTCGTCTGGTCCGACGTGGTCGTCTTCTCGGTGCCGCCGAAGGGTTCGTCAGCGAAGATGCAGTTGCTCGCGGCCGAGCACGTCCGTACCGCGATCACCGGAAAGTGAACTCGGGAGCCCTGACGCGATGAGTCAACCCACCGCAGCCCGCCCGCCCCTCGACGTCCGCGGCGCCGTCGACCTGTCCTCGCTCGGTCGGCCGCCCGCCACCCCGCCCGGTGGAGCCGGCGGTGCGATCAGCACCACCCACGGGAGCGCCGTGGTCGTGGACGTGGCGGAGGCGACCTTCACCGCGCTGATCGAGCGCAGTGCGACGGTGCCGATCGTCGTGATGCTGTGGGCCGATGGCTGGCCGGAGTGTGACGAGCTGGCGCCGGTGCTGGCGAAGCTGGCGAAGGACGACGCCGGCCGCTGGCTGCTCGCGCTGATCGACGCTCAGGCGAACCCGCAGATCGCGGCGGCGTTCCAGGTGCAAGCCGTCCCGAGCGTGCTTGCCCTGGTCAAGGGCCAGCCGGTTCCCCTGTTCCAAGGGGCGCACCCCGAGGACCAGATCCGCCCGGTCATCGACCAGGTGCTGGAGCTCGCCGCCTCGCAGGGTGTGACCGGGCGCATCGCGGTCGCCGAGGCGGACGTCGCCGACGTCGCCCCGGAGCCGGCGGAGCCGCCGCTCCCGCCGCTGCACCTCGCGGCATTCGAGGCGCTCGAGCGCGACGACCTGGACGGCGCCGTGGCGGCGTACACGCAGGCGCTCCAGGAGGACCCGCGCGACGAGATGGCGTCCGCCGGGCTCGCACAGGTGTCGCTGCTCCAGCGGATCAACGGGGCCGACCCGGCCGTCGCACGCGCGGCTGCCGCCGCGGCGCCCCGAGACGTTGCCGCGCAGCTCCTGGTGGCGGACCTGGACCTGGCCGGGGGCAAGGTCGAGGTCGCGTTCGGGGGACTGGTGGACCTGGTCCGAGTCACGGCGCGCGAGGAGCGTGAGTCGGTCCGGGTCCGTTTGATCGAGTTGTTCCGGGTGGTCTGGGACACCGACCCGCGCGTCGTCGCGGCTCGTCGGGCGCTCGCCAGCGCGCTCTACTAGGCGCGCCACTCGGCGCCTGGGCCAGGCGGAGCTCAGTTCCGCGCCGGCGCCAGGAACACGGCGCCGAGCGGCGGCAGGCGCAGCACCGCGGAGTGCGCGCGGCCGTGCCACGGCACCGGCTCGGAGTGCACCCGGCCGAGGTTCCCCACGCCGGAGCCAAAGTAGATGTGGGCGTCCGTGTTGAGCAGCTCGACCCAGTCGCCGCCGGACGGCAGCCCGAGCCGGTAGCCCTCGTGCGGCAACCCCGAGAAGTTCACGACGACGGCGACGTCGTCCTTGAGGGCGTCGCGCCGCAGGTAGGCCAGCACGTTGTTGTCGGCGTCGTTCGACTCGATCCACTCGAAGCCGGCCGGATCGCTGTCGAGCGCCCACAGCGCACGGTGCTGGCGGTAGACCCGGTTGAGGTCGCGCACCAGGGTGGTCACGCCGGAGTGGATCGGGTACTGCAACAGGTGCCAGTCGAGCCCGCGGGACTCCGACCACTCGGAGGTCTGACCGAACTCGCCGCCCATGAACAGCAGCTGCTTCCCGGGGTGCGACCACTGGTAGGCGAGCAAGGCGCGCAGCCCGGCTGCCTGCTGCCAATCGTCGCCCGGCATCTTGCGGATCAGCGAGCTCTTGCCGTGCACCACCTCGTCGTGGCTGAGGGGGAGCACGTACTGCTCGGAGAACGCGTAGATAAGCGAGAACGTGAGCTCGCCATGGTTGTAGCGACGGTGGACTGGCGTGTGCTCGACGTACCGCAAGGTGTCGTTCATCCAGCCCATGTTCCACTTCAGGCCGAACCCCAAGCCGCCGGCCTCGGTCGTGGCGGTCACGCCCGGGAACGCGGTGGACTCCTCCGCGATCATCACGATGCCCGGTGCCCGCCGGTAGGCGGTCGCGTTGGCCTCCTGGAGGAAGGCGATCGCCTCGAGGTTCTCCCGTCCGCCGCGCTCGTTGGGGTGCCACTGCCCGAGGGTGCGCGAGTAGTCGAGGTAGATCATCGAGGCCACGGCGTCCACCCGCAGGCCGTCGATGTGGAACTCCTCGAGCCAGTACACCGCGTTCGCGACCAGGAAGTTCTTCACCTCGTTGCGGCCGAAGTTGAAGACGAAGGTGCCCCAGTCGGGTTGTTCGCCGCGCAGCGGGTCCGGGTGCTCGTACAGCGGGGTGCCGTCGAAGCGGCCGAGCGCCCATTCGTCCTTGGGGAAGTGCGCGGGGACCCAGTCCAGGAGTACGCCGATGCCGGCCTGGTGCAGCGTGTCGACGAGGTACCGGAAGTCGTCCGGGCTGCCTAACCGGGAGGTCGGCGCGTAGTACGAGCTGACCTGGTAGCCCCACGAGCCGCCGAAGGGGTGCTCCGCTACCGGCATCAGCTCGACGTGGGTGAAGCCGAGGTCCCGAACGTAGCTCGTCAGGTGCTCGGCGAGCTCGCGGTAGCTGAGGCCCGGTCGCCAGGAGCCGAGGTGGACCTCATAGGCGCTCAGCGGGCCGTGGTGGGCGTCGCGCTCGGAGCGGGCCGCCATCCAGGCCTCATCGCCCCATCCGTACTTCGACTCGGTCACCACCGAGGCGGTCTGCGGCTGGTGCTCGGTGGCCCGGGCGAGCGGGTCGGCCTTCTGCCGCCACGAGCCGTCCCTGGTGAGGATCTCGTACTTGTACCGGGTGTCGATACCGATGTCGGGGATGAAGAGCTCCCAGACGCCGCTCGATCCCAGGCTGCGCATCGCGTGCGAGGCGCCCTGCCAGTGGTTGAAGTCGCCGACGACGCGCACCGCCCGGGCATTCGGCGCCCACACCGCGAACGCGGTGCCGGTGATCTCGCCGTTCGGACTCGGGTAGCGGCGGATGTTCGAGCCGAGCACCTGCCAGAGGTGCTCGTGACGCCCCTCGGTGATCAGGTGCAGGTCGAGATCGCCGACGGTCGGCAGGAAGCGGTACGGGTCGTCGCACTCCGACGCGACGCCGTCGTAGCTGACCCGGAGCCGGTAGTCGGGCACCTCGGTTGCCACGGCGGCGGCCACCCAGATCCCGTCCTGCTCGTGCGTCATCGGGAGCTCGCCGTCGGCGGTCAGTACCGTGACGGAGGAGGCGAGTGGATGCAGCACCCGGATTGTCAGGGTGCCGTCAATGACACGGGGCCCGAGCACGCTGTGCGGGTCGTAGCTCACGCCCGCCGCCACCTCGACGAGCACCGCGGCCGGCACCGGGCACGGAACCGGCCCGGATCCGGGTGGACTGGGCATCATGGGGTCACTTTCGCACGCGGCTGGCGAGATTGCCCAACGACGGATACGCCGTTCGCGTCAACGGCTGTGGCGACGGGATCGACTGGCGCACCTCGATCAGCGGTCGCCGGACGGCTCAGCAGCGGTCGCCGGACGGCTCAGCAGCGGTCGACGGACGGCTCAGCCCCAGTCGTGCTGTCGCGGGATCGGGGCCAGCAGGCGGTCCAGCGCCGTGAGCGGGACGGGCAGCCAGGTGGGCCGGTTGCGTGCCTCGTACACCGCCTCGTAGAGGGCCTTGTCGACCTCGAGCGCGCGCAGGAGCACGGCTGTCTCCGCGCCTTCCGATTCGTGGAAATACCCCGCCAGCAGACCGCGACGGGCCTCGTCCGCCCAGGCAAGGTCTGCCGGGGTGGGGGTTGCCGTGCCACCGGTCCCGCCGACGGCGGCTGCGTAGTCGATCGAGCGGAGCATTCCGGCGACATCCCGGAGCGCCAGGTCCGGGCGGGTGCGTGCCGCGATCGGTGCGAGCGGCTCACCCTCGAAGTCCAGGATGTACCAGCCTGTGGTCGCGTGCAGTGCCTGGCCGAGGTGGAGGTCGCCGTGGATGCGCTGGGGGGCGGGTGGGTCCACGACGGAGCGTGTCCCCGCCGCGAGTTGCTCGACGCCGGCGGCGCGACGCGCCAGCCCGGGAACGGAGCGGACGGCCCAACGGAACCGGCTGCGCAGCGCGCGGGCCAGGTCGCCCGCGCGATCGACGCCGGCCGCGTGTTCGGGCGTTGGCAGTGCCCGGGCAAGAACCTCGTGCATCTCGACGATCCCCTCGCCGAGGTCGCGCGCGAGTGCGGCGAACGACTCACCCCGGCCCGCCATTGCGCAGGCGAGCTCGAATCCGTCGCGGGCGTGCGGGACGAACTCGCTCAGTACGCCGAGGTGCCCGCGAACCAGCTCGTCATCCACCCGCCAGGTGGCCGCGAGCCAGGCCTGCGGGCGCGGGACGTGTGCCCAGCCGGCGTCCGCGAGCGCGCGGGGCACGTCGACATCCGGGTTGTTGCCGGGGGCGAGTGCTCGGAAGACCTTGAGGATCGCGCCGCGGCCCGCCGGCGCCGATGACGACGCAGGCAGGAGCACTGAGGTGTTCGACTGTTCGCTCGTCAGCACGCCGGCGAGCTCGGGGTCGACGCCCGCGCCCGGCCCCTCTGCAGATGCGAGCCAGGCGCGGAGGAACGCGGGGTCCCAGACACCGTCGCGGACCTCGGTCCGCCCGCGCTCGGACGACCCCGTCGCGGCGACCGGCTCGAGTGAGCCGATCACGGTGGGTGACGTGGGTCGATCAGGGGCGCGGACCGTCAGCGGCACCTGGAGCACCGTGTCGACGCCTCGTGCGACGATCCGTACCAGCAGGATCCGGACCCTGGCTTCGTCGCGTGGATCCGCCAGCGTAATGCCGCCGACGCACTCCAGGTCGGCGGCGACGCCCTTGGCCGGGAACCAGCGGCGACCGGGAAGCCACCCGGTGAGAACTGTGAGCAGCTCGTCGTCGCCCGGCTCGTGCACCGCGACATTTTCGTCCACGGCCGCCCTCCTTCAGCCGCGCTGGACCACGGAGAGCCAGAAGAAGTCCCGCGAGCCGAAGGTCACGGTGAGCCGGCCGTCCGGCCCGACGGCCGGGAACGCCGTCCCGCCGAAGATGTCGACCATCTCGCGCCCGGCGAGGGCGTCGAGGGTGAGGGTGGCCGCACGCGGGGTGGCCGCCAGGTTCGCGACGCAGAGCAGGGTCTCCTGCGGCGTTCGGCGCAAGAAGGCGAAGACGGACTCGCTGCTCGCCTTGACCGGTACGTACTCGCCGACGCCGAACGCCGGGTGTTGCCGGCGCACCGCGAGCATGCCGCGGATCCAGTGCAGCAACGAGGTCGGTTGCGCGATCTGCGCCTCGACGTTGGCGTGCGTGTAGTGGTGAACCAGCGACTGGATGACGGGCAGGTACAGCTTCCCGGGCTCCGCGGCGGAGAACCCGGCATTGCGGTCGGGCGTCCACTGCATCGGGGTGCGCACCGAGTCGCGGTCCGGCAGCCAGATGTTGTCACCCATCCCGATCTCGTCGCCGTAGTACAGGCACGGGCTGCCGGGCAGAGAGAGCAGCAGGGCGTGCGCGAGCTCGATCTCGGCGCGCGAGTTGTCCAGCAGGGGTGCAAGGCGGCGTCGGATGCCGACGTTGGCGCGCATCCGGGCATCGGCGGCGTACCAGCCGTACATGGCGGCGCGCTCTTCGGTGGAGACCATCTCGAGGGTGAGCTCGTCGTGGTTGCGCAGGAAGGTCGCCCACTGGGCGCCCGCCGGGATGTTCGGGGTGTCCTCGAGGATCTCCACGAGCTTGGCCGCCCGCTGCTCCCGAAGGGCGAAGAAGATGCGCGGCATGACTGGGAAGTGGAAGCACATGTGGCACTCGGGCTCGGCCTCGGTGCCGAAGTACTTCGCGACGTCGTCGGGCCACTGGTTCGCCTCAGCGAGCATGAGCGCGCTCGGGAACTCGGCGTCGACGAGCTGGCGCATCCGGCGCATGAAAGCGTGCGTGCGCGGCCGGTTCTCGCAGTCGGTGCCATCGTCCTCGAAGAGGTACGGCGCCGCGTCGAGCCGGAAACCGTCGACTCCGTGCCGGAGCCAGAACCGCGCGACGTCGAGCATGGTGTCCTGCACCGCGGGGTTCTCGAAGTTGAGGTCCGGCTGGTGCGAGAAGAACCGGTGCCAGAAGTACTGCCGACGGACCGTGTCGAAGGTCCAGTTGGAGGTCTCGGTGTCGGTGAAGATGATCCGCGCGTCGCCGTACCGGGTGTTGTTGTCGCTCCAGACGTAGAAGTCGCCGTACGGGCCGCTGGGGTTAGCGCGGGACGACTGGAACCACGGGTGCTGGTCGCTCGTGTGGTTCATGACCAGGTCGATGATGACCCGGATGCCGCGCTCGTGGGCAGCCTCGACCAGCTCGGTGAACTCCGGCATCGCGCCGTACTGCGGGGCGATCGCGCGGTAGTCGGAGACGTCGTAGCCGCCGTCGCGCAGCGGCGAAGGGTAGAGCGGCAGGAGCCAGAGGCAGTCGACGCCGAGCCAGCCGAGGTAGTCGAGCTTGTCGATCATGCCGCGCAGGTCGCCGATGCCGTCGTCGGACGCGTCCGCGAACGACCGCACCATCGCCTCGTAGAAGACGGCCGTGCGGAACCACTGCGGGTCGTCCGTGAGCAGGCGCCGCTCCTGGCTCCTCAGTGCGTCGAACGGTCGAGTCATAGGCTCCGCACCTCGATGATGTGGGCGCACTGCACGGTCGGGTCGAGGCGCACGAACGCTTCCTCGGCCCAAGCGTAGGTGGCGCCGGACAGCAGGTCGTGCGCGGCGAAGGACGGCGTGGTCGGAGTGCGCTCTGGTTCGATGCCGAGCGCGGCGAGATCCAGGTGCAGCATCGACTCGCTGACCCTGGTCGGGTCGAGGGCGACGACGACGATCACGGTGTTCGCGCGCCCGGTCGGCGAGTGCTCGGCCGGGACGTGGCGCGAGAACGCGAGGACCTGGTCGTTCGTGCTGCGGTGCACGTGCAGGCCGCGGAGGCGCTGCAGCGCGGGGTTGTCCCTGCGGATGTCGTTGAGCCGGGTGAGCAGGGTCGAGATCCCGAGGCCCTCAGCCTTGGCCCAGTCGCGCGGCCGGTACTCGTACTTCTCGTTGTCGATCTGCTCCTCGACGCCGGGCCGCGCCACGTTCTCGACGAACTCGTAGCCGGAGTAGATGCCCCAGGTCGGTGAGCCGGTCGCGGCGAGCACGGCGCGGATCGCGAAGGTCGCCGCGCCGTCGCGATGCATGTACGGGGTGAGGATGTCGTGCGTCGTCGGCCAGAAGCTGGGGCGCAGGATTCCGGCCGTCTCGGTGGAGAGCTCGGTCAGGTATTCGGCGAGCTCGTCGCGGGTGTTCCGCCAGGTGAAGTACGTGTACGACTGCTGGAAGCCGATCATCGCGAGGGTGCGCATCATGGCGGGCCGGGTGAAGGCCTCGGACAGGAAGATGACGTCCGGGTGGGCGGCGCCGACGTCCGCGATGATGCGCTCCCAGAACGGCAGCGGCTTGGTGTGCGGGTTGTCGACCCGGAACGCCGTCACGCCGTGGTCGATCCAGACCTGGAGGACGCGGCGGATCTCCGCGTAGATGCCCTCCGGGTCGTTGTCGAAGTTCATCGGGTAGATGTCCTGGTACTTCTTCGGCGGGTTCTCGGCGTGGGCGATCGTGCCGTCCGCGCGGGTGGTGAACCACTCCGGGTGCGCCGCCAGCCAGGGGTGGTCGGGGGAGCACTGCAGCGCGAGGTCGAGAGCGACCTCCAGGCCGAGCTCGCGGGCACGGGCCACGAAGGCGTCGAAGTCGGCGAAGGTGCCGAGATCCGGGTGGATCGCGTCGTGCCCGCCCTCGACCGAGCCGGTGCCGTACGGCGAGCCCGGGTCGGTCGGCAGGCAGGTGAGCGAGTTGTTCCGCCCTTTGCGGTTCGTGGTGCCGATCGGGTGGATCGGGGTGAGGTAGACGACGTCGAAGCCCATCTCGGCGATCCCGGGCAGCCGCTCGGCCGCGGTGCGTAGGGTGCCGGATGTCCATTTCTTGGTCCGCTTGTTGTACGTCGCGCCCTCGGAGCGCGGGAACAGCTCGTACCAGGATCCGTACAGCGCGCGCTCGCGGTCCACCTGGAGCGGGTAGGTGGCGGAGCTGCTGACGTACTCGCTGACTGGGGTGGCGTCGAGCGCCGCGCGCACCGGGGCCGACAAGCCCGCAGCGAGCCGGGCCTGGGGCGGCCGCGAGGTGTCCCGGAGGGCCGCGACGGCGTTGCGCAGAGCGGTGGCGTGGGCCGCGTCCTGGCGAGGGCGGTTGGCGGCGCGGTCCAGGAGCAGTGCTCCTTCGGTGAGCATGAGCTCGACGTCTACGCCGGCCCCGACCTTGATGCCGGCGTCGTGGCTCCAGGTGCCGTACGGGTCGGACCAGCCCTCGACCCGGAACGACCAGCGGCCGGTTGCATCCGGGACGACCCAGCCCTGGTGCCGGTCCAGGCCGTGGGCGATGTCTACCATGCGCGCGGTGCTGTGGACCGTCCCGTCCGGGCGGAGCAGGACCGCGGTGGCGGCGACGGCGTCGTGCCCATCGCGGAAGACGGTGGCCTCGATCGGCACGGCCTCGCCGACGACAGCCTTCGCCGGCCAACGGCCGGCCTCGATGACGGGCCCGACGGCGATGACCGGGATCCGGCCAATCGGGGTCGGCCGCACAGCCCTGGGCTTCACGGTCACACTGCGAACTTAGCGAGAAGGGGGGTGCAGGAGCATCTGCGACTCGCGCGGGCGGGTTGATCGGGGGATGGGCCGGAGCGTGGGGTCGATCACGGTCGCGTCGGTATCATCAAGCCCGGCGTCGACGAGTTCCGCGATCAGGCCCTGAACGAGCACGTGTGCATGACGGCGGCCAGACGGCTCGGGCTCGACGCAGCGGTCACCGCGTGCACGGAGTTCGGCACCGAGCTTGCCGTCGTGGTGACCCGTTACGACTGCATCCTCGGTGCCGACGGGCGCGTCCAGCGCGTCCACCAGGAGGACATGTGCCAAGCGCTCGCGGTCTTCCCGCGAGACAAGTACGAGTTCGACTGCGGACCGCGAGCCGCCCGCCTGGTCGCCACGCTCGAGCAGCCTGGCCTGCCCGAGACCCGCAGCGACAACGCCGACCGGTTCATCGCCGCCCTCGTGTACAACTACCTGATCGGTGCCCCTGACGCGCACGCGAAGAACTACTCGGTCCTCCTCGCCGGGGACCAGGTCAAGTTCGCGCCCCTGTACGACGTCGCGAGCGGGCTGCCGTTCGACCGCCGCGGCCATGAAGGCCTGGGCAGCGCGGCCATGTCGATCGGCGGGGAGAAGCGCTTCGGCAAGGTGGTTCGACGGTACGGGGAGCAGTTCGCGGCCGAGGTCGGCCGCGAACCGGAGAGACTGCTGGCCCGCGTGCGGGAGATGGCTGAGCGGATACCGGACACGCTGGCCGAGTTCATGTACGAGCCCGAGATCGTCGGCCCCGCAGGTGAGCTGCGGCCCAGACTGCTCGACCGTGTGGCGGACCTGTGTTCGACCACCTGCGTCCAGCTCGACGGGGGACCGGCTTCCCGCCGCAGCTCACCTGTTCGGTGCCCACGCGGCGCTGTGCGCGCGGACGCCCGGTCGCGCGCACGGCGAGGAGCTCGTCAACCTGAGTCGCCGAGCTGACGGCGGCCGGCCCGCACCGCGAAGGCGTCCAGGGAGCTGAGCACCTCGTTGGCTTGCCACAGGATGGATCGGCGTCGGCCGCCGGTCTCGGTGAGTGCTCCGACTTCGACGAGGCGACCGATCGCCTTCATCGCGTTCGTGTGCGAGATGCCGAGCTCGGCCTGGACCACCGCCGTGTTGACCACCGGTTGTCGCAGCACCAGGTCCATCAGCGGCCACACCGCGGAGTCCGACCTGGCCTTCACCTTCCCGACCCACTCCTCCCGGGCGGCCCGGAGGTCAGCCACCAGGGTGCGGCCGTTCGCGATCGAGGCGACCGCCGCGTCCGCCATGGCCTCCACGATCGGTGCGACGTCACCGTCCCGATACGCCATCAGTGCCGCGAAGTACGACCGGGTATCGGTCAGTAGGCCGGCTGACACCGGCACGGTCACGTTGCGGGTCAGGGCCCGGTTGCGGAGCATCGCGTGGATCAGTGCCCGCCCGGTGCGGCCGTTGCCGTCCGGGAACGGGTGGATCGTCTCGAACTGGGCGTGCGCGACAGCCGCGTGGGGTAGCGCCGGGATGTCGTCCCGGTGGGCGAACGCCACCAGGTCGTCGATGGCCGCCGGCACCCGGGCGGCGTGAGGCGGGACAAACGACGCGTGGTGCGCGGAGATGCGTCCGCCGCCGATCCACACCTGCTCATGGCGCCACTTCCCGCCGGTGTCGGGTTCGAACCGCTCAACGAGAGCCCGGTGCATGGCGAGGATGTTGTCGGCGGACAGATCCGCAGACAGGGCAATGGCGGCGCGCATCGCTTCGACGTTTCCGACGATCTGGGTGGCGTTGGGCCGGGCGTCCTCGCCGAGCTCCGCCAACGCGATCTGCTTCGCCCCCGAGGTCAGGTGCTCGATCTCGGAGGAGGACGCCGACTCGGTGCGCAGCAGGATCGCCGCGAACGGGGCGAGCTCAGCTCCGACCTCGGTGTCGAAGTCGCGGATGAGTCTGGATGCGTCCTCAGCTGCGGACGCGGTCGCGCGGGGGAGCCGAACCTCGAGGTCAGCGATCCGTGGCGTGATCGCCGCGGCGTACGGCTCGTCGAGCTGGGCGCGGGCGGACCGGCCGAGCATGTCCGCGGGGTAGCTGGACCGCCAGGGCAGGGTCTCCCATTCGAGGGCCGGCCACAGCGGTTCCGGAGTGGGTGTGATCCTTGCCTCAGCGCGAGTGCACGCGTCCGGCTCGGTGTCGGCGGGAGTCCCGCGCGGGCCGCGTGGTCGTGCACCATCGGTAGGCACGTCTAGACGGTATCACTCTTTAGGTGAATACAGATAGATAGGGGGCGAACGAACGCACGTTTGGTGCCGAGCCGCCCCGGATGCTACCGGCAGGTAGACATCTGCTCCCAACCCGGCATCGACGCGCGCCTACCCGCCGAGCCCAGTTACGCTTCCCGGCGTGAGAGCCATCCGAAGATTCACCGTCCGCACCGTCCTCCCGGCAGCGCTCGGGCCGCTCGACGAGCTGGCCGACAACCTGCGCTGGTCCTGGCATCCGCCGACACGCGACCTGTTCGCCGCGATCGACCCGCGCCTCTGGGACGACGTCGACGGCGACCCGGTCGCCCTGCTTGGCGCGCTCGGTTCCGAGCGCCTCAAGGCGCTCGCGAAGCACCGCGACTTCGTCTCCGCCGTCGGCGCGGCCTCGAAGGACCTGCGCCGTTACCTGGCCGAACCGCGCTGGTACCAGGGCGCCGGCGCGGACCTCCCCGCCGCCATCGGCTATTTCTCGCCCGAGTTCGGCATCACCTCGGTGCTGCCGCAGTACTCCGGTGGCCTCGGCATCCTCGCCGGCGACCACCTCAAGAGTGCCTCCGACCTCGGCGTGCCGATCGTCGGCGTCGGCCTGCTCTACGGCGCCGGCTACTTCAATCAGTCGCTCACCCGCGACGGCTGGCAGGTCGAGACCTACCCGGTGCTCGACCCGGACGGTATGCCGCTCACGCTGCTGCGCGAGGCGGACGGCACACCGTGCGAGATCACCGTCGCGCTGGCGGGCGGCGGCACCCTGCACGCCCACGTGTGGATGGCCGCTGTCGGGCGGGTTCCGCTGCTCCTGCTCGACTCCAACGTCCCGGCGAACGACGCCGCCGCCCGGGCGGTCACCGACCGGCTGTACGGCGGCGGCGGCGAGCACCGCCTGCAGCAGGAGCTGCTGCTCGGCGTCGGCGGCGTGCGGGCCCTCCGCCTGTGGTCGCGGTTGACCGGCGCGCCCGCGCCCGAGGTCTGGCACACGAACGAGGGGCACGCCGGCTTCCTCGGCGTCGAGCGGATCCGCGAGCTCGTCCAGGACTCCGGCCTGAGCTTCGCCGAGGCCCTCGAGGCGATCCGCGCGGCCACTGTCTTCACCACGCACACCCCGGTGCCGGCCGGCATCGACCGGTTTCCGGTCTACCTCGTCACGCAGTACTTCGGCGGGCAGAACGCCATCGACGGCGTCCCGGTCGAGGAGGTTCTCGCGCTCGGCGCGGAGGACTACGTGGGTGGCGACCCGACCGTCTTCAACATGGCCGTGATGGGCTTGCGCCTCGGCCAGCGGGCCAACGGCGTCTCGAAGCTGCACGGCCAGGTCAGCCGCGGCATGTTCAGCGGGCTCTGGCCCGGTTTCGACAGGTCCGCGGTGCCGATCAGCTCGGTCACCAACGGTGTCCACTCGCCCACCTGGGTCGACGCGCGCCTCTCCGGGCTGGCGGCCGAGCGGTTCAGCGAGCAGGAGCTCGCGGATGGCAGCGGCTGGCTGCGCCCAGACGGGATCCGCGACGAGGAGCTGTGGGCCATGCGGCGCACGCTGCGTGCCCACCTTGTCGAGGACGGCCGCACCCGCGTGCGCGGGTCGTGGGCCAAGCGCGGCGCGAGCCCCGCCGAGCTCGGCTGGGTCGACGAGGCGCTCGATGCGGACGTGCTCACGATCGGCTTCGCCCGCAGGGTGCCCACCTACAAGCGACTCACCCTCATGCTGCGGGACCCGGATCGGTTGCGCGGCCTGTTGCTCGACCCCGAGCGGCCGGTGCAGTTCGTCATCGCGGGCAAGGCGCACCCCGCCGACGAACAGGGCAAGAGCCTGATCCAGCAACTCGTCCGGTTCGCCGACGGCGCCGACGTGCGCCACCGGATCGTCTTCCTGCCCAACTACGACATCGAGATGGCCCAGAACCTCTACCCGGGCTGCGACGTCTGGCTCAACAACCCGCTCCGCCCGCTCGAGGCCTGCGGCACCTCCGGGATGAAGGCCGCCCTCAACGGTGGCCTCAACCTGTCCATCCTGGACGGCTGGTGGGCTGAGTGGTTCGACGGCCAGAACGGCTGGGCGATCCCGACCGCCGACGGCGTGGAAGACGCCGATCGCCGTGACGACCTGGAGGCCGCGGCGCTGTACGACCTGATCGAGACGCAGGTTGCGGTCCTGTTCTACGACCGCGACAAGCGGGGCATGCCGATCCGCTGGCTCGAGATGATCCGGCACACGCTGGCGACGCTCGGCCCGAAGGTTCAGGCGACCCGGATGGTCTCCGAATACGTCCATCGGCTCTACGTGCCGGCGGCGACGTCGGGGCGGGCGCTCGCGGCGGACGCGTTCGCGGGGGCAAAGGACATGGCGTTGTGGAAGGCGCGGGTGCGTGCCGCCTGGCCGCGCGTCAAGGTCGATCACGTCGAGACCGGCGGCATCGGCGACGTCCCGCAGGTGGGCGACGGGCTGCACGTCCGCGCCTATGTCTCGCTGGGCGGGCTCAGCCCGGACGACGTCAGCGTCCAGGTCGCGTACGGCAAGGTCTCCGAGACCGACGACATCGCCGCGTACTCGGCCGCGCCGCTCGTGCTCGCGGAGAGCTACGAGGCAGGGCGGCACGCCTTCGCCGGGGACGTGCGGTTGGACGCGTCTGGGCCGTTCGGCTACACGGTGCGGATCGTGCCGAAGCACGCCGGTCTCGCCTCGGTGACGGAGGTCGGAGTGGTCGCGAACGCGTAGCCGCCAATGGAGTGGTCGCGGACGCCTGATCGTGCTCCCGCTCAGCGCGAGACGTACACCCGCAGGCTGAGCGGGTCCACCGCGACGGTGTCGCCGGCCTTGGCGTACAGCTCGCCGTCCTCCTCGGCGTCGGCGCGCTCCGAGGGGTTCTCCCAGACGCTGTCCCAAGCGAGCTCCAACGACGTCGCGCGGCCGTCGGCGAGCTTGACGTCGACCTGGTCGAGCACGCCGTTGATCACCATAAACACCGCCGGGCTGGTGTTCTTCGGGTCGCTGCGCAGCATCTGCACCGTGCGCACGGCCGGGTCACGCCACTGACCGTCGGCCAGGGGGGCGCCATCCGCGGCCCACCACGAGAGGTCCGGCCGGCCGGGTGCACGCGGCGGACGCCCGTCGAAGAAGCGCGCGCTGTGGATCGCCGGGTGCGCGCGGCGCAGGGCCAGTAGGTGCTTCGTGGTCTCGAGCAGGTCGGTGCGCCACGGCAAGACGTCCAAGCTCAGCCAGGAGAGCTGGCCGTCCTGGCAGTAGGCGTTGTTGTTGCCGCACTGGCTGCGCCCGATCTCGTCCCCCGCGGCGATCATCGGCGTGCCGGTCGCGAGCACCAGGGTGGCCATCACGTTGCGGACCGAGCGGCGACGCAGGTGCGCGATCTCGACGCCGGGGGACTCCGGCGCGATCGGCCCCTCGATCCCGTGACTCCACGAGAGGTTGTTGTCCGTGCCGTCGCGGTTGCCCTCGCCGTTCGCCTCGTTGTGCTTGTAGTCGTAGGCGACCAGGTCGGCGAGCGTGAAGCCGTCGTGCGCGGTGACGAAGTTCACCGACGCGACCGGCCCGCGGACCAGCGGCGGGTCCGAGTGACCGAAGAGGTCGGCCGAACCGGCCAGCCGGGTGGCGAGATCGCTGATGCCGTGCCCCGCCGCGCCGTGCGCAGCCTGGTACGGGTCCGCCAGCCAGAAGGTGCGGACGGCGTCCCGGAACCGGTCGTTCCACTCCGCCATCGGCGGCGGGAACCCGCCGGTCTGCCAGCCGCCCGGCCCCAGGTCCCAGGGCTCGGCGATCAGCTTCACGCCGGCGAGCACCGGGTCCGTCTGCAGCGCGACGAGGAAAGGGTGGCCCGGGTCGAACCCGTTGTGCCCGCGCGCCAGGGTGACCGCGAGGTCGAACCGGAAACCGTCCACGCCCATCTCCTGCACCCAGTACCGGAGCGAGTCGAGGGCGAGCTGCACGACGCGCGCGCGGCGGAAGTCGAGGGCGTTCCCGCAACCGGTGACGTCGGCGTAGGCGGCCGGCATCGCGCCGTCGTGTCGGTAGTACGCCGTGTTGTCCAGGCCCTTGAAGCTCAGGTGCGGGCCGTCCGCGCCGCTCTCGCAGGTGTGGTTGTAGACGACGTCGAGGATCACTTCGAGGCCGGCGGCGTGCAGCCGCTCGACCATCCCCTTGAACTCGGCGAGCACCGCTTGGGGCCCGGCGGCCTGCGCGGCGGCCGAGGCGTAGGCGTGGTGCGGGGCGAAGAAGCCAAGCGTGTTGTAGCCCCAGTAGTTCGTCAGCCCGCGCTGGACCAGCGGCTCCTCGGGTGTGAAGGCGTGCACCGGGAGCAGCTCGAGCGTGGTGACACCGAGCGAGCTCAGGTGCTCGATCATCACGTCGGAGGCGAGGCCCGCGTAGGTGCCGCGCAGCTCCTCGGAAATCCCCGGCAGCTGCTTGGTCAGCCCGCGCACGTGTGCCTCGTAGATGACCGTCTCGGACCAGGGCACGTTCGGACGCGGCGCGGACCACCAGTCGAAGTGGTCGTCGACGACGACGCTGTGCGGCACGTGGTTGATCGAGTCCCTCGGGTCGGCCGGGCAGCTGGGGCCGGTCGGGGCGGGCGGCGCCGGGGCATCCGCGATCGGTGCGGCGGGTGCGCCGGCGTCGGGCGTCTGGGTGGCGCTCGGCGGGGCGGGCGTCTGGTCCGCCACCACCTGGCCGAACACCTCGGCGTCGTACTTGAGCTCGCCGACGACGGCG
>Ga0209746_1000712_pt1 | contig 16790 bp, 10 predicted proteins | sample BarGraNGADG00211_3_FD_184496 | JGI IMG/M metagenome (GOLD analysis project Ga0209746, IMG submission 184496) | Arctic peat soil microbial communities from Barrow, Alaska - Barrow Graham LP Ref core NGADG0011-211 (SPAdes) (version 2) | ecosystem: Environmental > Terrestrial > Soil > Wetlands >... | reverse complement strand
ATCGGGTCATTATAAATAAAAATAGCAGGTAACGGTAAATAGTATCCAAGTACATCCCATGATATTTCTCTCGTATTTACATTCGTGATCCTGTAAATGGAAAGAATCACTCCAATCGTTACCAGGGCTACCAATGAAAGGTTTTTTGAGAATTTCATAATACTCTTTCAGATCTGGAAATAAAAAGAGAAATCTTATCGGGATTAACGCTGTTTTAAAAATAGGGAATAGAAGTACAATTGTTCGTGCTTGTATAAATGCCACTTAGTAACTCAATTGTTTGTATATCCACAATGCCCTATTTTTAAAAATTGCGTTAATCTTTTTGTTATCGGATGTGCTACTTCTCATTTGAAATTGTGTCGTTTCAATCTTATTCAACAATTAATTTCTTGCAGTAACTTCTTTCTCCATCAAACACCTTAACAAAATAAATCCCTTGCGAAATATTTTTTAAACTAATTTTCTTTTCTGATTCATGATTTATTTTTTCAAAATAAAATTTCTCCCCTAAGACATTGTAAAGTTCAATTATTCCATTACGAAGAATATCAGAAAATCCGACTGTAAAATTTCCCGCAGAAGGATTTGGTGAAATAAGAAATGAACCACCTGCTGTCTCTTCATTTATATTAACAGTTGTGCAAAGTGTATTTACAATACCTCCGCTACCAGAAATTGTTGCAGAATTAGTTACAAAAGTATTTGAAGAAGTAAGAATTATTACAGGGTTAGTAACTTGCGTGGGTGGGCTACCGACAATCGTTGCTGAATTACTTTCATAACAGCCACTGTTTCCATTAGCATCAGTCTTGATTAAATATACATTTGGATACCCTCCTCCAAAACTCGCACATGAGCCAGCAACAATATATCCTCCATCTGATGTCTGTTGAACAGAATACCCGTTATCTATATATGTTCCTCCAAAAGTTTTCGACCAAATTAAATTACCATTCACATCGGTCTTGATTAAATAGGCATCATTATTTCCTGCCCCGAAACTTTCAGTCCATCCTGTTATAATATATCCTCCATCGTTAGTTTGCTGAATAGAAGATGCCCCGTCAGTATTTGGGGCTCCTCCAAAGGTCTTTGTCCACAATGTATCTCCAATGGAATTGGTTTTGATTAAATAAACATCACTTGAAACTCCGCCAAAACTATAAGTATATCCAGCAATAATATATCCACCATCTATTGTTTGTTGACCAGAATAGCCTGCTTCCTGACTTCCTCCACCAAAAGTTTTTGACCACAAAGGATTTCCAACAGAATCAATTTTAAGTAAGTATATATCGCCATTACCTGAACCCAAACTTGACACTGAGCCAATAATAATATAACTTCCATCTAAAGTTCTCTTAATGACATTTGCCGTCGCATTTGTTGATGAGGTTTTTGTCCAAAGAGTATCTCCATTTGCATCTGTTTTGATCAGATATATGTGATTTACACCTAACAAACTCGCACATGAACCAGCAACAATATATCCTCCATCTGATGTCTGTTGAACGTACCTTCCCTCTGAGTAACCAGTCCCGTCATAAATTTTTGACCACAATAAGTTTCCATTAACATCAGTTTTGATTAAATAAACATCAGATGAATCTATTCCAAAACTACTTGTATATCCTGCTATTATATATCCTCCATCATAAGTTTGTTGAATGAAATATGCAAAATCGATACCAGAACCGCCAAATGTTCTTGTCCATAAAGTATCTCCATTCGCGTTGGTTTTAATTAAATAAATATCACTATTTCCAGGCACAAGGCTTGCTGTTCCGCCTGAAACAATATAACCTCCATCTGAAGTTTGCTTAACGGAAAAGCCAACATCAAAATTTGCCCCTCCATACATTTTCTGAAAAGTAATCTGTCCAAACATAGCGTTATTAATAAATAGGAAGCAGAAAACAAAAAATAAATGTTCGATTCTTCTCATCAGTTTGAAATTAACACTACAGCCCAAGCATATCCGATAACATAGATGCAGTAATACCATTCACTTGAGCCGAATCGTATGACCAAAGTTAAACAAATTCTGTAACGACGCTAAGAGGGTAACAGAAAGAGACCAATCAGGGGATGATAGCGACTTTGAGTTGCTATAAAAACAAAGAATTGGGTTTATTATTATCTTTGTTTGCTATGCCTGACAAGAAGACCGAAAAATACCTCGCTTTTTTTCTATTTATTTCCCTTTCGGTTCTTTTTTTAACTATATCGTTTTTATCAGAGGGGTATACCGGCGGGGCAGACAATATCAACCATTATTTTATTGCCCGGTATTCTTTTCAAAATCCTGAACTTTTTTTCGATGGATGGGGGCGCCCCCTTTATACCATTCTCAGTTCTCCTTTTGCCCAGTTCGGTTTCGATGGTATCAAGGTGTTCAATATCATCATTGCCTTGCTGACCTTATGGATCGGTTACCTGACGGCCAAAAAACTAGGGTATTCTCCTTCTGTACTGGCTTTCGTGATGATCGGTTTCGCTCCTATCTATTTCATCATGATCTTTACCGCGCTGACGGAGATCCTGGCCGGGTTCATGCTGATCCTTTCGGTTTACCTTTTCTTCCGTGAAAAATATATCTGGTCGGCAGTCGTACTATCCTTTATCTATTTTGCCAGGGCCGAAACCATGATCTTCTACCCTATCTTCCTGGTTGCTTTTTTCTTAAAGAAACAATACCGTGTCATTCCTTTTTTGTTTTCCGGGATCCTTCTCTTTACGATCATTGGCGGATTTTTCTTTAAGGACTTTCTCTGGCTGGTTCACAGGTTCCCTTATCCCATCCACAGCAAGACCTATAAAGATGCAGGGCCTTTATTGCACTTTTTCAATCACCGCGATATGATCTTCGGTTTACCTCTGGAGATTCTGCTTGTCATTGGATCCTTTGTCCTTGTCTTCCGGTTGTTTTCAAAAAAAGAAGTGACCCGACAGCAGTCTTTCTATGAGTTGGTGTTGCTTCTTGCCCCTTTTGCGGGTTTTTTCGCCATGCATTCCATACTTTACTGGAAAGCGCTGGGCGGGTCGGTCGGTTATTATCGTGTTATAACATCTGTCATACCGCTTTCGTCCCTGATCTGTCTGAAAGGATATAGTTTCATTGATGAGAAGCTGAGGCCGTTGCCCTGGATGAGATACCTGGTCATGGCGGGAATCAGTTGCTGGATCATAAGCGTAGCATTCAGAACCAATCAATTTCCGGTTAAGCATGATAATGACGAAAAGGTTATTATGGATGCGGCCGGCTGGTTTAAAGATTCTGAATACGCAAAACGCAAGATCTTTTATGCGGATCTGAGAATACCTTTTTATCTTGATATTAATCCATACGATATAAAACGATCGAACCACATGTATAACACTCCAGTTCTCGGATTTGTTCCCGACAGTTCCATCGTGTTATGGGATTCACATTTCGGTCCGAATGAAAACGGGATACCCCGTGATTCTGTCTTAATGAACAAACGTTTCAAACTGCTGAAGGTCTTCGAACCCATCAAGAAGATCACAACTCTGAGTGGACAGAAATACGAAATACTGGCCTTCCTGAAGCTGCCGGCCGGCCAGTCGTCTGACAACCCTGAATTGCTCAGAATTCTTAAGCAACAAGAAGAAGAATCTTATAAAGAAATTAAATCATTTTTCAATGATTTTGAAAGTACCGGCGCGGGAATAAATGCCTCGAAACTCACTACAATCTTTGCCCATTCGGGTAAGCAGTCGTATCGTATGGATGATTTTTCGGAATTCAGCCCAGGCTTTACCATCCAATGTAAAGATCTTAAAACAAGCAATGGAAGAATAAAGGTCAGGGTATCGCTGGAAATCTTTTCCTCTTCCGTTATTACTACCGATCAGCCTACCCTTGTGATTTCTCTTGAGGATACTGGGAAATCATATGACTACAACACTAAAACCTTTCATTCGATGAACCTTGTAGTAAACCAATGGAACCATGTGGAGGAAGAAGTAAAGCTTTTGCCTGTCCATTCAGGAAAAGACCAACTGAAGGTGTATATTTACAATCCTGAAAAAATCGTCTTTTATGTTGATGACCTGAAAGTGGATGTACTGGAATCTACCAACAGGTAAAACATTCACGGTATGTACATGAAGAAAATCATCGGACATTCCATACAAGCTGTCATCGTTGAAGTTTTCATCATCTTTTGTTTAATTTTTTTAATTAATAATTATTTTAAAAATGTTGATACTACCATTAAATCTGATGGTGTAGGCTATTACGACTATTTGCCTTCAATGTTCATACATCACGATTTCGCAAGAAAGGATATTCCCCTCCAAAATAATTCAGGCATTTATAATCGTATAAATACGATCGGAGCATATGTTAATTATAAAGCGTTCAAAGTTGATAAATATCCATGTGGGACAGCTGTTTTACAACTGCCTTTTTTCCTGACAACACTCACGACAACAAACCTTGAAGGAAATTTCACGGACGGCTATCAGCGGCCTTTTCAAATAGGAATATTTCATGCCACGATATTTTATTTGTTTCTGAGTCTTTTTTTTCTGAAACGAACGCTTGAATTGTTTAACACAAAAAAGTACATTATTATATTAACTCAATTATTTTTTGTTTTTGCCACATCTGTAACACATTATGCCAATTATGATGCCGGATTCAGCCATATTTACTCATTATTTGCTATAACTGCTTTTATCTACTTTGTAAAATTATTTTTTACCAGGAAAAATATAAATCATTTTGTCATTGCCTGCCTGTTTCTGGGGTTGATCCTGATTTTACGTCAAATAAATGTTATTATCCTGTTATTTGTACCCTTCCTGGCAGGTTCTTTAGAAAACCTGAAAGATGGAATCAGTAAATTATTCGGTAACCGGATTAAACTTTTCCTGGGTATATCGCTGGTTCTCGGGATATTTTTCATACAGTGTTTCCTTTGGTATCTGCAAACCGGTCATTTTTTAATTTATTCATACCAGGGAGAAGGATTTAATTTCAGAGACCCTCACATCATCAACATTCTGTTCAGTTACAGAAAAGGACTTTTCGTCTATACCCCTGTATTATTCTTGTGCCTCCTGAGTATTTTGTTTCTGGCATATAAACGAAACTATTACCTGGCTTTTACATGGATTGCATTTTTTTCTATCCTGACCTATATTCTTTCTTCCTGGTGGACCTGGTTTTATAATGATAGTTACGGACTAAGGGTGTATATTGATTTTTACACGGTCTTTTTTATTCCATTTGCAATCATGTTAAATGAAGCACCGGTTATAATGAAACTGGTTTTCATTGTCCTCTCTTTTTTAACGGTACCCGTGAATATTATCCAGACATACCAATATGATAATTTTATTCTTCATTGGAGTCAAATGAATAAAGACAAATACTGGAAAGTATTTTTAAAGACTGATGTAAGATACCAGGGACTCTTATGGACAAAGAAATATGATTTCCGGAATTATAGAACGCTAAAAGAAATTCCGCTTGGAAATATCATGGTTAATAAAAACAAGTTTGAAGTATTTTACAGACTCAATAGTTCTGAAATTTCCGGATTTCAAAATGTGTGCATTATCCAGGTTTCCCTTGATAATGATTATGGTAAAAATAATGATTCAGAAATCATTTTAGTGATTGAAGAATCGAACACCAAACACAACTATTATTGGAACAAGATACCTTTACTTCATTTTCCGGAAGGGGAATTTAATAAATTTCAAACAGGGGTTGGTAATTTTGAATTCCTCCCGATAACCGATCAGAAAGAAAAACAGATAGAATTTGCGGTGAATTCAGGTAAGTACAATGGTATTTTAAGAAATGTCAGGCTCAAATTCCTGGGTCAGAAGGAAAACAAATGAATATAAATCCTTCCGGGAATCAGAACGGACGATTGTTTGTTTTATCTTGTGTCGCAATAAGACCTTTTCTGTAAAATTGAAAACTATTATGGAAAAAATATTGAATATAAGCTCATACAGAAAAATTAAAGTCCCCGGTAAATTAATTATTTTAACATCTGTCTTTTTAGTATTTGCGGTCATCTATTGTTTACTATCTCTAGTAAATCATTGCCTATACATAACCGGTGCACTTGATCTGGGCATGTTCAATCATGCAATCTATAGTTTTTCTCATTTAAAAATGAATTATTTCACCCTGGATGTATGGGGTAATGAAATAAATTATTTCGGAGATCATTTTTCACCGATAACAATTTTGTTATCTCCATTCTACTACATATTCGGCTCTTATTCTCTCCTCATTATCCAGGTAATCTTTATCCTTTTGGGAGGGTTTGGAATTTATAAATACGCTTCACTAAGTCATTCAAGAACATACATTCCTGTTTTACTAACAATTCAGTTTTTTAGTATCTGGTGGATTTATTCTGCATTGGCATTCGATTTTCATAATAATGTAATTGCAGCCATGTTCGTTCCCTGGCTCTTTTATTTTTATGAAAAAGCCAATAAAAAATCATTCCTCCTCTTCTTTGTCTTAATACTAATTTCCAAGGAAAACATGGCCCTTTGGATGGGTTTTATTTTAATCGGGCTCATTGTAAAACGATTAATGGCTGAAAAAGGAAAAATTCAGGTGAAAGAGCTTTTAAAATTTGAAATTCCTTTAATTGTTATTTCTTTTCTTTATTTTATTTTGATTGTTGGAATTGTCATGCCCCTGATAAGGCATGGTCAGGGCAGTGATCAATTAGGCAGATATGCGCTTTTAGGAAGCACAATGCCTGAAATCTTTTCCAAATTATTTCAGAATCCTAAATATGTCTTTTCAATTTTATTTGAAAGCCCGTTAAAAGATGGTGTAGGTTTTGGAATAAAATCTGAATTACATTTCCTGATACTTGTTTCCGGAGGGTTCGCATTGCTATATCGTCCATATTACTTGGTAATGCTAATCCCCATTTATGCCCAGAAGCTTTTAACCGGCGATTTTTTTTACTGGGGAATCAATGGGCAATATTCTATCGAATTTGTCCCGATTTTAAGTCTGTGCCTTTCTGATTTTTTAGCAACCCGCAAATCAACAAAGACTGCTTATGGAATTACAATTGTCACAATAATATCAACCCTTTATTTTACATTCAGTTCAATAGAGAAAAATTCGGGTTTATGGTATGATAAAACAAACTCAGCCTTCTATTCCAAAATACATTACAGATCACCTCTGAACATCAGTGAAATTAATAATACTTTAACTACTTTACCGGATGACGCAATTATTTCAGTTAGTTCAGTGTTATCACCACATTTAGCTTTCCGTGATAAAATATATTTATTCCCGGTAATAAAGGATGCAACATATATCGTCTTACTGACATCCAATGGCGGAACTTATCCATTAAATGAAACGGATTTTTTAAAGAAGGTAGATGAATTATTAAAAGATGATAAATATGAGGTAAAATATCGGAAGAATGATTTGCTAATTTTAAAAAGGAAAAATTAATACTTTCAATAAACGCGAAAGATATGATAGCAGTAATCATCCCATCTTTTAAAGTCAAAGACCGGATACTGGGGGTTCTTTCCGGAATCGGCCCTGAAGCCGGCAGGATTTATGTTGTTGATGATGCCTGTCCTCAGAAAACCGGTGAGTTTGTTAAAGAAAATTGTACCGATCCGAGGGTTGAAGTTTTGTTCAACCTGAAAAACCTTGGTGTAGGTGGGGCTGTTATAACCGGCTATAAAAAAGCGCTTGATGATGGTTGTACGATCATGGTGAAACTGGATGGTGATGGACAGATGGCGCCATCCTTCATCCCGAAACTGATCGATCCGATTGTCAGGCACGCAGCGGATTATGTTAAAGGAAACCGGTTTTATGATCTTTATTTCCTGAAAAAGATGCCAGCGATCCGTCGCTTTGGTAATTCGATGGCATCGTTTATCAGCAAAATGTCCAGCGGGTATTGGAACATCATGGATCCGGCCAATGGATTCACGGCGATCAGTGCTTCAGCTCTGAAATATTTACCACTCGAAAAAATTGACAGGGGATTCTTTTTTGAAAGTGACATGCTGTTCCGGCTGAATACCATCCGGGCAGTTGTAAAGGACCTTCCTTTACCGGCAGAATACGGGGATGAAAAAAGCAATGTCAGGATTTCAAGAATTTTATTGAAGTTCCCTTTCAAATACCTTAACCGTCTCATTAAAAGGATTTTTTACAATTATTTTCTCAGGGATTTCAATATCGGTTCGCTGGAACTGGTTCTGGCATTTCTATTCTTTACTTTCGGATTCATCTTTGGCGGGATCCAATGGATCAAAAGTATTGAGACACTGCATCCGGCAACTGCCGGCACGGTACTTCTTGCTGGTCTGCCTGTCATTCTCGGGTTCCAGTCGTTCCTGGCTTTCCTTCATTATGATGTTGCCAACATCCCGCAGAAAGTCATCACTGCAACGGAAGTATAAGCTGAAGGACATCAACACCTGAATCGACCTTACTTTGATAAATGTAAAATGAAAAAAACGATCGTGAGTTACCTGCTTACCCTGGCTGTAATCTTATTCATCCTGATTTTCAAATACCCTCATCTTTTTCTGCCGCATTTCTGGGATGAAGCCTGGTCTTACAGTCCTGCCGTTCAATATTTGGTTGATCATGGTTTGGTAATTACACCTGCCGCTACACCCGCTGAACTTTCAAAAGGTCATCCGCTCTTTTTCTTTTTTCTATTTGCAACCTGGATGAAGGTATTCGGGGCTTCCCTTTTTGTAAAACATGCGTTTGCACTTCTTATATCAATCGTATTGCTTGGTACCCTCTTTTTTACCGTAAAGAAACTGTTTAACCCAGTTGTTGCAGCACTTTCCGTTCTTTTCCTGGCATTCCAGTCGTTGTTCCTTGCCCAGTCATCGATGATGCTTCCGGAGATGCTCCTTGCCCTGCTGACCGTACTGACATTTTATTTTTATATCCGGGATAAAATAGTCGGTTATTTAATCTGCGGTTCCTTGCTTGTATTGACAAAAGAGACCGGTATCCTTTTGATTGTCGTCATCCTGGTCTATGAATTGATTCTGATGATAAGGGAAGGCAGGATGCTGAAGAACTTTCCACATAAGCTTTTCCGGCTGTCGATCCTTTTTTCCCCATTATTTATTTTTTTCCTGTTTATTTTACTGCAGAAATGGACTTACGGCTGGTTTTTTTATCCTGAGCATATAAATTTTATAAAAGGCCCGGAGACCGGAAGAAACCAACTTGAGATGTATGTCAACCAGCTTTTTGTTCTTCACGGACAGGTTTTTCTTTTATTCCTCCTCATCGCCGCACTTTTCGTTACCATTTTTAGAAAAGGGGAATGGGAATCTTCCGCGAAACGTACCCTGACGCTGATGTTCTCATTTTTTCTGGTCTACCTGCTGTTCAGTTCTTTTAACTTCTTTTCTCCAAGGTACCTTCTGAGTATTGCCTGGATCCTTGCTGTTTTCTGCGGTTTTTTCCTGTTCAATGCCATGAGGGGTCGTCCCGGAAGATCCTATCTCGCTGGTATTCTTGTTGCCGGGATTCTTTTTTATTATGCTGGTCATGTAAAGAATAACGGCGATTACGACCTCGGTTATGTTCCTGCTGTTTCACTTCAAAAACATGCCGTTCAATACTGTGAAGAGAATGGCTGGTACGACCGCGGGATTTATTGTAACTTCCTGATGCATGATTGCCTTATCAATAAACCAGGAGGATTTCTTAAAGGAAAACCCTTTTCCAGGGTTCTGGTAAGCCTGAGGGATGCTCCCGAATTTCTCATCTTCAATAACATCGAACCAGATCCTGAATATGGAAAGGTTGTAGGAAACGAAAATTATCTTTTGCTGAAACGATTTACCGGAAGCTGGATGTGGGTTGAAATCTATTCCAGGAAACTATGAGCTGGCTGTTTAGAAACGGAAATAGATGAAAGGGCTGAATCCGGATGATGTAAGAGTGGCTGCATTCAGGATCAGTAAAATGATGGCAAGGAAGGAAAAAACGATAAGGCTTGTTTTTCCCGGGTTCAGGTAGAGCTTATCGATCCATAATTCAGTTTTCTTCCATACTCCCCAGAAAGAGAATACAATTGCAATGACCAGCATTGTCCAGAATTTCGGATTGAGCCAGATCTCATTGTCGCCTCCTTGAATCAGGAACATCCGGCGCAGGAAAAACCAGGCGTCATCGAGGGTTTGAGAACGAAAAATAACCCAGCCGATTGTGAGCAGCAGGAAAGTAATGAAGATGGAAGGAATTTTCCCTGCTTTTTTGAGATATCTGATCAGGAAAAGCCGGTCAATAATGAGGAAAATGCCCATATAGACGCCCCAGATAATAAATGTCCAGGCAGCGCCATGCCAGAAACCGCACAGGAGAAATGTGACCGTAGTAGCAATCAGGTAAAGGATCTTCTCGGTCCGGATCCCTGCATACCTTTCTTTTGGCAGTTTCCGGGAAGTTGCATAAGCCAGCGGGAGGAAGATATAATCCCGGAACCAGAATGACAGCGTCATGTGCCATCGCCGCCAGAATTCGGTGATGCTCTGCGAAACATAAGGACTGTTGAAATTTTCCGGTAGTTTGAAACCCAGCATCCGTGCCAGCCCGATGGCCATATCTGAATATCCGGAGAAGTCAAAATAGATCTGAAAAGTATAAGCTACCGCACCGATCCATGCCATGCCGGTTGACAAGCCTGCCGAAGATAGAGCGAAGATCTCGTTTACGCTGGCGCCGAGCGTATCGGCAATGATCACTTTTTTGGCAAGTCCGATCATGAACCTGTAAAAACCGGACAACCTGTTATCGATGGTTTCCTGGTCCGACCTGTCGGTTATCTGTCCGGAGATCTGCCCTGGGCGGACAATGGGCCCTGACAGCAACTGAGGGAACATGAAAATATACAGTGCATAATCCTGGATATGCAGAAATGCAGAATGTCGTTTTTTATAAACATCAAGAGTATAGGCCAGTTTCTGGAAAGTTATGAAAGATATGCCGATGGGGAGTGCGATTCGTGTCCAGCCTCCAGGTTTGTTCCCTGTCCATCCCAGCATTAGGTTAAACTGATCCACGAAAAAATTCATGTACTTGAAGTAGAGCAGCAATCCCAGGTTCATTGCAACGGATACCCAGAACAGCACTTTTGCCGTTTTTCCTTCTGTGGCTGACATCTTCCGGATCACGAAGAAATCGACCACAACAGAAGCCATCACCACAAAAACAAATACCGGAGCCCCCCAGGCATAGAAAAACAGACTCGCCAGAAGCAGCCACCAGTTCGTATACTTCTGCTTGATCATGTAATAGATGATCAGGAATAGGGGTAGAAAATAAAAGAGAAAAAGGTTACTGTTAACTACCATTTCTTTTATTGAACTTTATGTTTTTTATCCATTTTCTGCAAATCAAGCATGTACAGTGCATCCTGTTTCAATTGTTCATTGATAGTAAGATGATTTTTAAGTGCTTTTTCCTCGACCATCTTCATCCATTCGGGTTGACTGCGGATTTCATCCTCAACCTTTTTAACTTCTTTGCTTTTTGATGGATCCAGTTCGTTGAGCGCAAGATCCGGAAAACCGTACCCGAGGTTTCCTTTCGCCCCATTTACCTGTATAAGAATAATGATCTTCTGTCTGTTTATGGCTTCAGCAACATCGACCTGAGAAACGTGTTTTGGATTTGTTCTTGATTCAGGATAAACATCCATGTTGTAATACCAGAATTCATCATTGCTGAAAACATTTTTGATTAAATCTGGATACCAGTTCCAGTAAAAACTGTCGCCGATAATAAGGGCAGAAGGCTTTTCCCGGGTCGTATAGGTGAAATGATATTTCGGATAGGCATATACCGGCGTCGGGATCTGCCAGATCAGGTTCAGGGTTTGAGCGATGTCATCATCCACATCGCGGGCAGTGCTGCTTGTTTCAATGCTATCCACCACCATGACCGGTAAGGGAAGGTGAAGTCGTGCTTGAAGGTACCTTAGCAAAGAATCGCCTGCAAGCAATGCTCCATAGTCGGTCCAGTGGATACCGGTTTTGGGATAAAGCGGATAGCGGCTCGTATCTTTAGCTTTCAGGAACCACCGGTTGAAATCGATGAGGTTAATCCCCGCTTCCTTACATTTGGCGGCATAATAGCCGTAGTTGGTCAACGCTTTTTTTCTCTTCATGTAGCGGTTAGGGATATATTCGGAGTAATAGGTCCCTTTATCCGGTGTCAGGATCACTAGCAGGAAGATCTTTTTTTCATTCCATAACAGCTCCTGTAATTTCTTTAATGATTTTACCTTTTCGTCACAAAGGTTTTTTCCGGAAAAATTTGAACCGGTGTAAGCATTTATGTACTCTTCACTGAAGAGATATCCTTTTTTGCCGAGAATGATTTTGGCGGCATGAGGTACGGAAAAAAGAGAATAATCTACCTGGTTGTACAGCCTTACCAGATCGCTCCTGAACCCGTTGTTCTCTCTGAAATAAGCAGTGCAGCTATCCTGATATACCCCGTGGAACCACCCGGAGAAGGAAAAACCGGGTTGATGCCAGGTAGTATAATAACCTTTCAACGGCAGTGGTTTAAACAAATGAATATTCTCCTGTATTGCCGTAAAGGCAAGGAGTATCAAAATCAGGAAGTAAAGGCTCTTCTTAATAATATCCATAAGTTCCGTTACGGTTATTCAAACTTCAGTTTTAGATCATCAATATAAGTTGTATCGGTTTTTGCAGGATTCCAGATCATGAATGTGATTGAATTTGACGGGTCGACCCATTCAGGTATTTCAAATGTAGCTGAAATCCTACACCATTTTCCTTTCCCCTTAAGAAAATCATCAATTTTGATTTCCTTGTAATAAAATATATTATGCTGACTGTCTTCTATCTTGTAAATAAAACGAGTCCCTGTTTCTGTTTTATTGCCAGGATTTATCCATACTTCAGTATTCACTTTTTTTACAGGCTTTTTGAGCAGAAGATCCAGTCGTTCGGAATACAGCCGGTTGAATTCAACGGATTTTGCAACATAGCCGGCCCATATAGGAGAATGCGCACAGGTCTGTACCGGAAAAACCTCCGTTACTCCAATATTTTCAAAATCCTGGGTATAGGTATAGGTATGTCCTGGCCAATTGTACATTCCGGTTTCCGCAATATATCTGAGATAATCATCCCATGCCCATACCGAGGAAGTGTTCCAACGGGTATGATAGGTCATCCGCAGATTATAATAAACTGAACATGAGATTAAGATAATAAAGATTGATTGCAAATAGAGATTCCTCATCCTCCACAACATGTTAATAAAATAGGCAAACGGAAGGGAAAACAAGGTGAAATATTCCACCAGAGGGCGAAATCCAAAAGCTCCCCCAAAGAACCAGCAATACCAGGAAGCAAAAATATAGCTTGTTATAAGGAATGACAGACCGATAAAGATACCATTTGGTATTTTTTTCACAATCATGAGGATGATTCCGGCGATGAAGAAGAGCGCCAGCGGAGTATACAGGAAGAAACCGTTGAGCGTTGAGAACCAGATGCGGATCAGTTGCGGATGATTCCAATTGCTAAAACTTTCGCTTTGATAAGAATAATAGAGAAAATGACCGGTAAGGTATTTCCAGTAGAGAAACTGGGGTAGAAATACAAGAAATGCAGTAAGGATAAAAATGAAGATGTACCATGGTTTCAAAAACAGGATCAGCCGGTTGCTAATCTCTTTCCAGGAACGGATATCAAGAAAAATCATCCAGGTAAACAATGAAATGTTGGTCGGACGGATCAGAATGGCAAGTGATAATACAATACTCAAGCCCAGAAACAATCCATAAGATTTTTCTTTCCTTTCAATGAACTTTTTAAGAAGGAACAAGAACAACGAAAAAAGGAAAAAAGAATTGACATGTGACATCAATCAATCATCGATTCCGTAATAATAGAGATTTGTCCCGGCAAAGATTAACAGCACAGTGATATAAGAAATTTTTCGCGTAACGTAATTTCCCAGGAATTTTCTCAGGAAAAAAAGTCCGAGCACCAGGTAGAATACACCGGGAATGACGGTCATCCTTTCATAAAAATCGGAGAATCCGTCAGGTTGAAGATTCCAATGAACCGCAATGAAATGTGTGACGAGGAAAAATGGCGCCCAAAGCATTGCGACACCGCATGTCATTTTATCTTCTAATTTATTGCGTTTGTAATCGAGATGAAATCCCTCGCATTTTTTTTCTATGCCTGCAGGAAACTTATGAATGTCCCAGCCATAGATGAAGGTCGCAGGAAGATAAACATAATACTGTGCCTTGTCGGAGCTGATCTCCGGCAATCCACCTATACGATTCAAAAAGTTGATATCATAGGAAAGATAAAGGCAAATTGCAAAAAGCGGAATGAAGAATACCAGGTCAGACATTCTTCCCTCACGAATTTTATCTTTTATTTTCGTCCTAAGGTTCAAGCAATTCTATTTTTAGATCGTCAATGTACAGTGCGGAATTACCCGTATAGTATATGAATGCGGCAAATAAATCACCGGGGTCACAATAGGCAGGAAGCAAATAATCGAGCGTTTCCGTATACCATTCACCTCCGTGCAGACGGAGAGTTCCCAGATTTAATGTTGTAACCCGGAAGTTAATTCCTTCATGAATCGATGTAAACACGATACTTCCATCGGCAAACACACTGGCATCAGGTGAAAAAACAGATACTGTAATCCTGGCTATGACATTTTTTTTCGATGTAAGTTCAGCGTAAGGGATCTTGACCCCGGGTGAGTAAGGGAAAGTGGTGTTCAACCGAAAGGCCAGTTTACCGCTTTTACAATAGGCTGATTCAAGATGGTCTTTGTAACTTATTGTGGAATCTTCAAAATCATAAAAAGCCAGGACCCGGCTGGTGTATCCCGGTGTTTCTTTCAGCAACGACGCTGCGCCAGGCTCAAATCCCGCCATTCGTTGTATTTCCGTTTCCTTAAAATCGGTACGCCCGAATACATTGCAGTAAATCTCAGGGGTCATATCGGTTTTCAGGATGATCCCGGCATCGTATTGCCAGGTTTGAAAAAGATTCAGTACGAGAAAACAGACGCAAATTATAGCGATAAAAAAACGTGTGATTCCCTTCTTTTCAGCAATAACTTTCAGAAAAAAAGCAGTTGGCAGTGAAAGTAAAGCGATCAGCTGGACAAAGGCGATCTGTCCGAATACCTCTGTTTTCCCTAATTTTGTCCAGCACGATTCTGCCAGGATCTCCATGACACAGACGACAAAAATTGAAAGGAAGATTTCCCTTTTGCGCTCTGCCAGGAAATAAAAGCCAACGGCAGCAAGAAGCATCGCCGGAGAATAGGTCAGCCAGCCATGATCAAAAGAGAACAAATTATTCCAGACATACCGGAAATTTAAATAGAAGACTCCCGGAAGCCGGAAATCCAGGAATCCGATTTCACCCGGATTGATCTTCAGAAAAACAACCGCAATGAAGATCATGAGAAGGAGGATATTTACAAAGATTAAAATATTCCGGTCGTTTTTCCGGATTCCCGAACAATTTTCGAGAACACTCTTTTTATCATGAATACCCCATAAAAGCGGAATAAGAAGAACAACATACCCTATTGGCTGCGCCAGGATGGCAAGCCCGGAAAACACGGCCAGGAAGACCGTTTTTGAAATCCGGGGTGACCGGTATGCGGAAGTCGTAAAATAAATGACACCTGCGTACAAAGAGAAAAGCAGAATTGGTTGCAGGAGATGCTCTACTCCGGCCAGGTAAAAAAGATTTGAGCCGAAAACAATGAGAATAAGTGTTCCTGATGTAACATTTTCTGAAACAAAAAACAGGAGTGTCGCCCGGATGAACCATAGTCCGGCACCAAAAATCCCAAGATAAACCAGATATTCAAAGACATGGAATTTCCCGGAAGTAGCGAAACAATGAACAAGGAACAGAATGATAAAGATCAGAAAAAAAGTCAGGAAGGCGCTTTTATTCCTAAAGTTGTTTCGAAAGAATATTGATAACTTCATTCGTACGCCGGCTTCAACAATCCAAATACAATGATGTCAATGATCATCTGCAAAATAATTAATCCCTGACAAATATAAACATTTCTTAGTACCAGGTTTTTCCGAACCGGATCAATGCAAGCACTTGCCAAGATCGTTGAGCGAGATAGTCTTGCTGAACCTGATTTTCAGTATGGATGTGTCTTCTCTAATGTTATCCGGGATGGGCTGGTCAGAAAAAACGATGTACCCGATCTTCAAATCTTTCCGGCACTTTATGAGATTGAGCTGGCTGTCGTCAACCTTATCATAGGCAGCCTTTACAGAGGTATAAAACATCAGTTGGGGAATTTCTTCCCATGGGCAGTTGATGATGACATAACTTGGTTGCTGTTTCAAGGGTACGATTGAACTGAATTCGCGATATAGCCCTGCGAACATTGCTCTCTGGGAAATGCAACTTTCCCTGTTTCCTCGTTCTGTATAATAGTTGGAGTACTTATCGTTCAGCCTGTATTGACACACCGCAACATTCAGTACAATACAGGTCATCAGCAGGATTTGCAGGAATCTTCCCGGAACAAAAAGTGGAATTATCCTTTCAGAGAGGCTAAACAAAGTGGCATAAACCAGGAGTATCACTGAAATTGTAATAACAGGAAATGCAGGCATTTTGGTTGCGGCAATTGAATAGAAAGTGAAAACTATGACCACCATTCCAAGCAGTCCGTATCCGATCGGTCTTCG
>Ga0209746_1000710_pt1 | contig 16817 bp, 16 predicted proteins | sample BarGraNGADG00211_3_FD_184496 | JGI IMG/M metagenome (GOLD analysis project Ga0209746, IMG submission 184496) | Arctic peat soil microbial communities from Barrow, Alaska - Barrow Graham LP Ref core NGADG0011-211 (SPAdes) (version 2) | ecosystem: Environmental > Terrestrial > Soil > Wetlands >... | reverse complement strand
GCTCGGTGTCTTGGGCGCGCTTGCCTATGCCTACGCCCGCCTATCGGCGGTCTCGGCAAGCAAGCGCGCCGCGACGATCTAGAATCGTCATTTTGCTTATACTGCGAAATGGTGCACACAATTGTTAAGGAAAATGCCCTGAGCACCCCTTATCCGGAGGCTCCTATAAGGTGTAGTCAGGGCATATCTCTTAACAATTGTGTGCGGTCCTTTACTAGATGCCGAAATCATCATTGAAACTGCCGATGCAATCCACTATCTGACCATATTTTTCGACAAACTTTTCCTCCTGCCCGCTATATTCGATTCCCGCGTTGCTAATGGCCTCATAGTACGCATCGGGATTATCTATAGACAGGATGGATTTACTACCATCTCGAAACCTGACCGCCGTGACAACGTCTCTGGTCGCCGCGTCCAGATCGCTCTTCGATCCCTTGGCCTCGTGCCATTCCCACTTTTCACCAGTAGGGTTTCGCTTGGGTTTTAATTTCTTTAGGGCCTCGCAATAGCTCAATATCTCGTCGCTATCCTGAGACGCCAATCCCCACCCAGCGATGGTTTCGTATAATTCCTTGGTTCTTACCGGTAGTAATTGCGCGTCGTATGCCAAATAACGCATCTCGTTCGCTATGACAGCAACACCATTTCGCACGGGGGTGGAAGCAAACCATATACGATTGTTGCTCATATTGTTCTTTTGCCTCTGCGCTTCTTTGGCGCTTACGACGTTCCAATACCAGGTGGGTGTCATCACTGGCTCACCGTCCTTATCGACACATAAGGCATTCGTGAATAACGCTTCCTGGAGACGTTTTCGCAGATCGTCTAGTCTGATCCTGACGCACGTGTCGCATGCCCTCGGCTCTGTCACCCGCCCGCAATACTTCGGCACGTGCACGACTTCCTTCGGCCCCACGCCAAAACACGAATCCCTGCAACAGACATACGTTCCTTCGCCCTTTTTGGCATGATGCTTTTTCGCTTTCTTTGGCTCTGCCACCACTATAACGACATCATTGATTGTTTCGGTATTCATCATTTATCAACTCATTTGTTTGTTAATCCCTATTGACAAGGGACCACAGACTATGCTATTCTTAAGTCAATAAGGGGCACGGCAACGTAACGTCGAGCCGCCTGTCTCAAAACCCTTCCAGAATGCCCGCCCGGTCGCCAACCATTGCGGGCATTTGGTTTTAATCAGCAATTGTCAATTCACAATACCCCGCGGCGCGTCTGTGCCCATCATCGTATACCCTCGATTGCGGTAACATCGTGTGGGGGGGCTTGCGTGGGGGCAGACTGCCCCCCCGCTGCCTGTCCTAACAATTCCTGTTTGTCAGCGTTTTCAGCCTCAGCCGCCCATTGCAAGATTCTGCCATAGGCGCGCGCTATGCCTAGCTTTACCTGGCGTTGGTGCGCTACCTCACATAATGGGAAAAGATCGCTAGCGGGGATAACTGAAAGGTTACTTTTCATGCGTTGCTCCTCGAATCATGTTATGTGTCTTGATCGTGTTGAATGCACGGAGCTTGATCTAGCCATGTTGGCTATTGCCGCGTCGCGCTCACATTCCGCAAGCGCGCCCAATCGCGCACGATGTAGCGGATCGTTGCGGAGACACTCTCGATACTGGTTTCGCGCGCTGCCTGCCGGATTACGTCTAGCGATTTTTCGTCAAGGCTTATGCCAATTCCCTTGACGCTAGCAACCTCAACCTTTTTTCTACCCATCGTTGACACTCCTTAGCTATGTCGTGATTATGAATTAATCGTATTCTAGCATAACTAGTAGGCTGTTGTCAATAGAACTTGCCATAATTGTCGGCCAATTTCGCATAGATGTATATTACTGCAATTATTGTTGTAACGTACGATACAAAAAAGAGACCGCCCGGTTCTGGGCGGTCTGTGTGGGGGTCTCAGCGGGCGGTGAGGCCTATGATTAGCCTAGTTGTTAGCACGATGGGTGTGTGGTGGTTAAGGACATTGTATGAATCGTGGCTGCACCCCCACCAAGACGATGGTGGCAAGGGCCGAAGTAGCCTATCAGGCAAGGCGGGCAGCGGACTACGGCGTTCATACCGGATCGGTGCAGGTGAACCTCGCCGAGGTGCTGGATCGCAAGCGGAAGGTGGTGGAAGAGTCCCGGCACGGTAACGAAAGCCGAATCAACAGCGCCGAAGGTTTGGACATGATCTGCGGCGAGGCGAGCTTCACCGGCCTGCACTCGCTCGAAGTGGGCCTGCTTGCTGAGGCCGGAACGGATGCTGATGGCGGCGCTATCCGGCATCTGAGCGCTGATCGCATACTTATCAACACCGGGGCGCGGCCGAGCGCTCCGCCGTTGCCGGGCCTGGATCAGGTGCCAACCCTGGATTCCACGACCATCATGGAACTGGAGAGCGTTCCGGACCACCTGGTGGTGCTGGGCGGCGGCTACGTGGGGCTTGAGTTCGGACAGATGTTCCGCCGCTTCGGCAGCCAGGTCACCATCGTGCAGCGCGGTCCGCGACTCCTGGATCGAGAGGATGCCGACGTCGCCGAAGAGTTGGCCAAGATCGTGCGCGAGGAAGGCATTGAAGTGCTGTTGGACGCCCAGGCGCAGAGTGTGCGCCGTGTTGACGGACAGATCCAGTTGACCGTCGAATTGCCGTCGGGTGAGCGGCAGATCAACGGCTCGCACCTGCTTATTGCCACCGGACGAACGCCCAATACCGAGCACCTGAACCTCAGCGCAGTCGGGGTGCAGATCGATAAGCGGGGCTTCGTGCAGGTCAACGAGCGGCTAGAAACGACCGTGCCCGGCATTTACGCGTTGGGCGACGTAAAAGGCGGCCCGGCCTTCACGCACATTTCGTACGATGATTTCCGCATCCTCCGTGCCAATCTCCTCCGAGACGAGCAGGCGACCATTACCGGCCGGTTGGTGCCGTACACTGTTTTCATCGACCCGCAGTTGGGCAGAATTGGCCTGAGCGAGGATGAAGCGCGTGCGCAGGGGTTGGACTTCCGTGTCGCCAAGATTCCGATGAACTATGTGGCCAGAGCGATCGAGTCCGGCCAGACGCGCGGTTTCATGAAGGCGTTGATGGATGCGAAGAGCGGCCAGATCCTGGGAGCGGCCGTGTTGGGCATGCAGGGCGGGGAGATCATGGCGATGCTGGAGATCGCCATGATAGGTCACCTGCCCTATACCGTTCTCAGGGATGCCGTCTTTGCACACCCGACCCTGGCCGAGTCACTCAATACGCTATTCAGCAGCCTTGACGGGTGAGGCGGCCATAGCAGGCCGCATGCGTAAGCGGTGATCTGCGGACAGGAAAGCCAGGGCCTCTTGCGCAGCCGCTTTCCCTTGACGGATGCAATCGGGCACACCTACGCCGTCAAACGCTCCCCCCGCAACGAAGAGACCGGGCTCCTGCGCGCACTGAAGGCGTAGCGCATGCATGCGCTCCAGGTGGCCGACGTCGTACTGCGGATTAGCCTTACGCCAGCGGAAGACACGCTCGAGCAGCGGCTGCGCATCGATGCCCATGATGGCTTGTAGCTCGCGACGCGCGAGCGCTTTCAGCTCCTGGTCGTTGAGATCTACCAGTTCCTCGTGGCCCGGTCCACCCACAAAGCAGCGCAATAGAACGCCGTCTTTGGGAGCGCGGTAATTGAACTTGGTGGAGCTCCAGCTACAAGCCGATATTTGCCGGCCTTCGCGGCTCGGGATGACCAGGCCGAAGCCGTTCAGCGGGTGGCGCACGTCGGCGGCGCGGTAGCCCAGGGACACTGTCGCCGTCGAGACGTAGCGGATCGCGCTCAGCATACCGGCCAGGTCGGGAGCGAGAGCGGAGACGAGCCCGCTCGAGACGTAAGCCGGCGTGGCCAACACCAGCGCGCGCGCATGGAGCGTGCGGCCGTCGTCGATGTGGACGGCGTAACAGGTATTGCTCTCACCCGGCATTCCGAACCCCGAGGGGCTGACATCGTCACCGGGAAGGGCTGTGCGCTGGACGGCGGTTGCTCGCGTGTCGGTCAGCAGGTTGCCGGTCAACGCCGCTTCTAAGGCCGCCGTGAGTTGGCCCAGGCCGCCACGCAAGGTGATGAAGGGCGTGGTGGGCGCCGGAGCATGTGACGGCTGGGCGGCCGGATGGACCGGCGCGGCCGCGCCGGACCGGGGGGTCTGCCTGGCACTCCTTCGTTTCTGGGCGAGCATCCCCAGGATCAGACTGCGGTGCTTCATTTCCAGGTCCCGGAAGCGTGGGAATGTGCCGAGCAGGCTCTGCATCTCCGGATCGGAGACGTGAATGCCGCCCATCAGGGGTTCGGCTATTTTTTCGAGGGCTTCTCGCCCCAGGCGGCGGCGCACGAAATCGGCAACGCTTTCGTCGGCGTTGCCTTTGCGGCGGGGGATGAAAAGGTCCATGCCCATGCGGATCTTGCCCGGCCACGAGATCAGTGACGAGGTCACGAAGGGGGTGATGCGCGTTGGGATGATGAGCATCACCCCGTCGGGCAGTGGCGTCAAGCGGCCGCGGGTCAGGACGAACGTCTTGCGCCGTTCTTCGTTGGTGCCCATCAGGTCGTCGCCCAGGCCAAGCCGGCGAGCGAGATCGGCCGCCCAGGGTTTCTGGCTGATGACACAATCCGGCCCGCCTTCGATCGTGAACCCGCCGGTGTGCTCTGTCAGGATTTTGCCGCCCAGCCTCCCCTCACTGTCGACCAGAGTATAGCGGAGAAGACGGCCGGCTGCGAGCGCCTCCTCCTGCAAATAATAGGCAGCCGCCAGGCCGGTAATCCCGCCGCCTATGATGATGACGTCTTGGACTTGCATCAATCGCTTCCCATCACATCGTTCATAATCAGGTGCGGGCCTCCAACAGGGCTTGAATGTCGTCGGCAAATGCGAAGCTGCCGGGTTGGTAGGAGCAGAAAGGTTCTTCCGCCAGCACATCGCCGGTGACTGCGTAAGCGCGAGAGCGCGAGCCGCCGCAGATCGAGCGGAATTCGCACTGTCCGCAACGGCCCTTCAACTGTGACTTGTCCCGAAGCGACTGGAACAGTGGGCTTTGGCGGTAGATTTCCCCCAAGGGAGTCTCGCGCACGTTGCCTGCACTCAGGGGCAGGTAGCCGCTGGGGAAGACGTCGCCGTGAAGGGAGATGAAGACGAAACCATCGGCCGAGTTAACGTGCATCGGGCTGCGTCGCATGCGATCGGAATGGGCGGGCGGCTCGGTGCCGCGTGTTACCTCCGCCAGGCCGGCTTTGAGCTCCTGGTATGTGCCGTTCAGTCCCATGTATGGCTCTGGCGGCAGCCCGCGCGCCTCCAGCGCGGTGCGTTGCAGCACGACCCGCTTATAGTGATGACCCTCGGTGGTCTTGAGCCCAATATACTTCGAGGCATCGTAGAGGAAGTTCAGCACAGCCTCATAGTCTTCGGCCGGGATCTCATCTTCCGGGAGCCCGCGCCCAGTGGGTACGAGAAAGAAGACGCTCCAGGTCATCGCGCCCAACGAGCGCACCAGGGCGAACATTGCCGGCAAGTCGTGCAGGTTGTAGCGCGTGACCGTGGTGTTGATCTGCAACTTGAGACCTGCCTGGTGGGCCGCTTTCCAGCCATTGATGGTCCACTCGAAAGATCCCGGCACGCGGCGGAAGGCATCATGGATCTCGGCGTTGGAGGCGTCGACGCTGAGCGAGATGGCTTTGGCGCCGGCATCTTTCAGCCGTCGCAGATTAGCGGGCGTCAACAAGGGCGTGCCAGAGGGAGAAACGGCAACCGGCAGACCCTGCCCGCTGGCGTAACCGACCAGGTCGAAAATGTCCTGGCGTTTGAGAGGATCGCCGCCGGTCATAATGAAGAGCGGGCGGGGCGTGCCGAGTTCTTCCACCTGGCGGATAAGATTGCAGCTTTGTTCGAATGAAAGCGCGGTTGGATCGTGCTCTGGCTGCGCCTCGGCCCGGCAGTGCCGGCAAGATAGATCACAAGCGCGTGTAGTCTCCCAAATGACCAGGAACGGACGCTCCTTGAGGTCATAGGCAGGCTGACGGATAAGTTGCATCAGGGTCATGCCTCCAGAGATGGCGTAATGGGGGTGGCTGGCGGGTGGCAGTAGCTTTCGACTGTCGCGAGCAGGATAGCATCCAGGAAATCGCTCATGCGCTGGTACAGGCGCAGGCCTTCTGCGTCGTGCGCGCCGTTGACCGAACCCGCCTGTTGGACGGCGCCAAGCATTGAATGGCCGAAGAACAGGAATGTGCGCACCGTTTCGCTGATGGACATACCCGCAGCGCAGCAGGTCTGTCCATACTCGGCTGCCAGGCGCCGGCCCTCTTCCAGGAACGCATCGCCGGCATCGGCCCGGCTGCCGAATTGGATCAGCAGGCCCAGTAATTGCTGGCCGGTGTAGCGGAACTTAAGCCGTTGCTCCTCGCCGAAGCGGCGCTGCCACTGAGTGTCGAAGCCGGTTCCGGCCTGCAACTGTTGCCGTGCCGCGTCCAATGTGCGTGTGTCGAGCGGCGCGATGGCGGTCGAGGAGCTGAGGGCCGGTGGCTGGTTCTGCCGCAATCCATCCAGGAACCTTTGTAGCTCGCTCATTGCAAAACGACGACGACCGCCCGGCGTACGAATGCATGGTACCCGACCGGCATCCGCCCAACGGCGCAACGTGGTAAAATGCACTCCGAGATAACGGGCGGCTTCGGAGAGATCGAGCCAAGAACTGGCGGACGAGGATTGGTCAGTAGCGGGCATGGTAATGTCCTATGTAACTCTCAGTCTTCCTTAGCGGAGCGCAGTATAGGTTATCGTAGAACGCCTGTCAAATTCACCGTGTAACCTTGGTTCCATATCTAACCGCGCCCGAAGGGCCGGCAAGCGTCAGGAGTAACGCCATGACAGACCAAATTCACATCAGGGACCTTCTTTTGCGCGCCATCATTGGCATAAACGACGAAGAGCGCCGTAACCGGCAGGATGTGTTGATAAGCCTGGCCCTGGACGTCGACATGCGGGCCGCCGGGGAGAGCGACGACATCCAGGATGCGGTCAACTACCGCAGCCTCACCAAGCGCATCATCCAGTTGGTGGAAGGCTCGGAGTTTTACCTGGTAGAGAAATTGGCCGCCGAGATCGCCAAGATTTGCCTTTCTGACCCGGCGGTCGAGCGGGCCTTCGTGACGGTCGAGAAGCCGGGCGCCCTACGCTTCGCGCGCTCGGTCGGCGTGACGATTGAGAGGGGGCGGGGGCAATGATGACGGCTGGCGAGCCGGACGGCGAGCCGTCCGGCGCGGAGAACTGGGAGATAAACCGGGCTTATCTGTCACTTGGCTCCAATATCGAGCCGGAGCGGAACTTGCCGGCGGCAGTTGAGCTTCTGGGGCGCTACGGACGAGTGAGCGCCGCGTCAACGGTGTGGGAGACGCTACCACTCGGGTTGGCCGAGCAAGCCAACTTTCTGAATGCCGTTGTGTTGCTGGAGACCGCATTGGGCGCGCAGGATCTGCGCGAGGAGGCCATTCCGGCGATCGAGGCTGAACTGGGCCGGGTGCGGACGGCTGATAAGAATGCGGCGCGCACCATCGATCTGGACATCATGTTGTTTAATGAGGCTGTTCTGCAGTTGGGGCGCCGTCACATCCCTGATCCGGAGATCATGGAGCGGCCTTTCGTTGCCATCCCGCTGGCGGAAATTGCGCCGGGGTATGTCCATCCGGTGACGGGGCAAACGCTGCGCGCGATCGCCGCCCGGTTTGACCCGGTCGCGTCCGGAATGAAGAAGCGGGAAGACGTCCTGTTAAGGGTAAGCTAAGGGCTTAGCCCCTTTCCTACCACTGAAAGCCGCCGCGGAAGCGGATGACACGTTGCTGCAGGTTGGCAGTGTAATTGTTGAGCTTGCGCATCAGGTTTTGCCACTCCTGCCTGGCGCGCGCGGCCTGCATGGTCTCCATGTCCTCGGCCACGAAGGCTATCAGGCGCGAGGGATAGTTGCCGTAGGCCGTGTGCCATGCGTCGGTCGGCACCAGACCCATTTCCTGGGCCTGCGGTAGGAAGTCCTCCAGGACGAAACGCCGATAGGCGTTCTCCTGGCCGGTACGGATGTCAAAAGACAGTACGAGTTTGACCTGGTCGCTCATACCACATCGTTTCTTTGGTTAGGAAGTGTCAGTCAGCCACTATTCTAATTCGGGTCAGCGGATTTGGCAACCCTCTTAGACTTTGCACTCTGTCAGATGAGTGTGTTCTCGCCATAGACACTCTACGCCATTACCCCGTACCCGCCATCAACCACAATGGTCTGTCCGACGATCATCCTGGCATCGTCCGTGCACAGCCAGGCGACCACCCTGGCGACATCTTCGGGTGTCACCAGCCGTCCGGCGGGCGTGCGCTCTTTGGCGAAAGCGACCAGTTGGTCTTTGCGAGGGAAGAAGTCGAGGGCTTCGGTCTCGACCACGCCCGGGGAGACGGCATTGCAGACTATCCCGTGCGGGGCCAACTCCACCGCCAGGTAGCGGATCAGGGCTTCGATGCCGGCCTTGCTGATGCCGACGATGCTGTACTCGGGCAGGACACGCGTGGAGCCAATCGAGGTGATGCCGATGATGCGGCCCCAGCCACGCTCGATCATGTAGGGTGCGGCCGCCTGGGCGCCAAAGAGGATCGAGCGGGTGTTGATGTTGAGCGTCCAGTCCCAACCCTTCAACTCCTGCTCGATGACCGGGCGTAGGACACCCGAGGCGGCATTGCCTATGAAGATGTCCAGCGCGCCGAAAGTATCGGCCGTCGTCTTGACCAATCGCTGAACGCTTTCGACGTCGCCGACGTGCGCTCTCACTACCACGGCTTTGCCACCCGCCTGTTCGACCTGGGCAGCCACTTCTTCGGCCCGGTCCTTGTGCCGGAAATAGTTGATGGCGACGTTCGCGCCGTGGCTGGCGAGCTCGAGCGCGATAGCCCGGCCGATGCCGCGCCCGCTGCCGGTGATCACTGCCGTCTTGCCCTGTAACACATCGTATGGGGTCATAGATCTTCCTCCGCGCGCTCGATTATACACCGGCGGAGGTCAGCGGGCGAGTGGGGGCACGAATAGATGGATTTTGCGACCAATGGTATATTGGCGGCGCAGTATCCCTTCGGATCGTGGCGGACAGAGAGAGTCAAGAATATGACCTTGCGTCGTGTGGCGATGTTGAGTGTGCATACCTGTCCCCTTGCTACCATGGGTGGCAAGGAAACAGGAGGCATGAACGTCTATGTGCGGGAGTTGACGCGTGAGCTTAGCCAATGCGGACTGGCAGTCGACGTTTTCACGCGTTCCCAGGATCCAACGCTGCCGCGCGTGCGGGAGGGCGGCCCGTTGGGTCCGACCGGGCGCGTGATCCATGTGCCTGCCGGCCCTGAGCGTCCCTACAACAAGAATGCCATCTACGAACACCTGCCCGAATTTGTAGAGGGTGTCAAGGCTTTTGCGGCACGCGAGCGCATTCACTACGACATCCTGCATAGCCATTATTGGCTTTCCGGGTTAGTTGCCCGGCAACTGCGCGCCGAATGGGGCACGCCCATCGTGCAGATGTTCCATACCCTGGCGTTGCTCAAGAATCAGGTCGCGCAGTCGCCGGCTGAGATGGAGAGCGCGCAGCGCATCGCCAGTGAGGGTGAGATAATGCGCTTTGCCGACCGCATTGTGGCAGCCACCGGGCTGGAGCGCGAGCAGATGAGAACGCTCTACGGGGCGAACCCGGCCAGGATCTCGGTCGTCCCGCCGGGTGTCGATCTGCGGCGTTTTCGGCGCCTGCCACTGGTCGAGGCTAAGGCCCATATCGGCGTGCCGGCCGAGCATCGGATGATTTTGTTTGTGGGGCGTATCCAGCCCATCAAAGGGATCGACACGTTGATCCGGGCGATGGCCCTGGTGCGCCAACGCGACCCCGAAATGGGTTCCAATGTTTGCGTGGTCATCATCGGCGGCGATCCGGATGCCGATGCCGGGCAGGAACAGAGCGAGATGGCGCGTTTGAAGGTGCTGCGTGAGAGCCTGGGGGTGGGGGACCTGGTAACCTTCCTGGGCTCCAAAGATCAGGACACACTGGTCGATTACTACTCGGCCGCCGCGACGGTGGTGGTGCCTTCGCACTACGAGTCTTTCGGTATGGTGGCCCTCGAGGCCATGGCCTGCGGCACGCCGGTCGTCGCCTCCGATGTGGGCGGGCTCTCGATCAATATTGCCGACGGCTTCAACGGCTACCTGGTCCCCGCGGGCGATGCGGAGGCCCTGGCGGCCAAACTAACGCTGCTGTTGAAATATGATAGCCTGCGCAAGCAGCTGAGCTGGCAGGCCAGCCGGTGGGCGGAACGCTATAGCTGGACCAACATTGCCGAGGAAATGATGGCCGTTTACGAGAAGGCGCTGATGGCTGCGGGCAGGCCGGTCGATCTGCCGGTCAGAGGTGGAAGGCACGAGCATTGGGACTGAAGGCGCTGATTTTTGACTTTGGGGGCGTGCTGGTTCGCACCGGCGATCGCAGTTTGCGCGCGGGCTGGGAACAACGGTTGAAGTTGGCTGGCGGGCAAGCCGAATACATCGTGTTTGGCGGCGAGACGGGTTGGGATGTCCAGCTCGGCACGATCGGCGACGCAGAGCACTGGCGCAGGCTGCAAGCGCGCTGGGGGCTGGATGACGAGGCGCTGGCCCGTTTTCGCGAGGATTTCTTCGCCGGCGACGAACTCGATCGTGACCTCGTCGCTTATCTCGGCCGCCTGCGTGCGCGCTATCACGTGGGCTTGTTGAGCAACGCCGGGGATAACGCCCGCCAATTCTTTGCCGAGAAGCATGCCATCCTTGACTGTTTTGACAGCGTGACGATCTCGGCCGAAGAGGGAGTAATGAAGCCCGAGGCGCGCATCTTTCGCATTGCACTGGCGCGCGCAGGGGTGGAGCCGGCTGAGGCGTTGCTGGTCGACGACGCCCTAGCGAACGTCGAGGGCGCACGCCAGATCGGCATGCAAGCGTTGCACTTCACGGAGCCTGTCGCGGCGCGGCGGCAGTTGGCGCTGCTGACCGGAGTCGACTGAGGGATGGCGAGCTGTCCGGGCCGGCAACCCCCGGTAAATGTCGCTGTCAGTTGCCCGGCGCTGGTCCTCAGGGATCGGGGGGACCTGCAGTTCGACACCCACCGGGCAGTGGTCACTCCCGGCAACTTCGGGCAGAATAAAGGCTCCCGTGACTCGGGGTAGCAATTCGGGAGAGACGAAGAAATAGTCGATACGCCAGCCCACGTTCCGCTCACGGGCCCGCATCGGTACGTCCCACCAGGTGTATTGGCCGGCCAGGTCCGGGTGGAAGTGGCGAAAGGTGTCGACATAACCCATTTGCACGATCCGGTCGAGCCAGGCGCGCTCCTCGGGCAGGAAGTCTGTATGCTCCCGGTTCTTGCGTGGGTGCGCCAGATCGATCTCCCTGTGCGCAGTATTTACATCCCCGCAGAAAAGCACCCCTCGGCCCGCCAACCGTAGTCGCTCGCAGGTCTCCAGAAAAGCATCATAGAACGCCAGCTTGTAGGGCACGCGGCTGAGATCGCGGCTGCCGTTAGGGAAATAGCAGTTGATGAGCACGAAAGATCCGTAATCGGCGATGATCGTGCGCCTCTCGTCGTCGAACTCGGGCCTGCCCAGCCCATACTGCTCACAGCGTGGCTCCGGCCGCGTGAGCAACGCCGTGCCGCTGTAACCTTTCTTGCGTCGGCAGCCATGCCAGTGGGCCAGGTATCCCGCGGGCTCGCGCAGGTCGGGCGGTAACTGCTCCGGGTCGGCGCGCGTCTCCTGCAGACACAGGATATCGGGCGCCGCCCGGTTAAGCCAATCCAGAAAGCCTGCCTTATAGATGGCGCGGGCGCCGTTGATGTTCCAGGACAGCAGCCGGATTGACGTCATCCTATCTACCGTCTATTGCCATTCGCAGATGGACTCGACGTAGGCAGCGGAGCCGTCCCGCAGCCAGCCGTCGAGTTGGGCCTGATCTTTCAGGTTTTGGCCGCGCAGGCGCGGCACGACCACGAAACGGCAGTCGAGCTCCGGCAGGGCGGTCATGTCGCCCCAGAGCTTCTCGAACTGCGCCACCGGGAAGACGTCCTCTTGACCATGCCCCCAGCGTTTTTTGACGTCCTTGAGCGTGACGTAGGTCGGCATGCGGGCTGACAGGCTGCGCACCGCCGCCGACACTTTCTCGTCATTCTCCAGGTCCTGGCGGATGAGGCCGAAAGCGGCCAGGATCTTGTCGATATCCAGCCAGAAGGTGTTCGAGTTGTAATAGGAGAGCGCGAACTCGTCCTCTTCGTGCGGCAGCGCCAGGCCTTCGAGCAGGCGCACCCGTCCGTCCACCGCCGCCAGGCCGCCGCCGCGGTCCTCAACCGAACGGGTGATGACCTCATTCGTCAGCGCGCCGCCCAAGCGGATGTGCAGGCCGAGCAAGGCGGGGTCTAAGTCGGTGCCCAGGGCATCGATGTTGTGCACCATCAGGTGCTGCAGAGCGGGTTGCTCGTCCAACAGGCGGGCCAGCACCCCGTTTCTTAGCAGATTCGGTATCTCGTACCAGTGGCCCACCGGGTGCAAGCATTGCATCGGCACGTTGTCGACGTAGTCGCTGCCCTCGCCCGCCTGGCACGCCCAATCGATGAGCGCTCCGTGCAAGCTATCGCGCATCTTTTGCGCTTGTTCGTCCAGCAATTGCTGTGGCATCTTCTCCCAGGCAAAGCGCAGATCGCGCGCCATGGGGATCAGGCGCAAGCCGATGGCGCGGCCCGGCGAGAGAACCAGCGGGCCGGGGTAGCCATAGTTGTCTTGGCTGCGCAAGAAATCGGCGATCGGCTCATCGGTCAGGTAGCTGGTGGTGATGATGTGCGGGACCGCCCGGCCGCAGCGGCGGGCGATGCGCCGGCTCTTGGCCAGGTGTGTTTCGATGAAGGTGCGATGCCGCCCTCCCAGCTTACAGAACGGGTGGAGCGCCTTGACGACGCCGGCGCCCTGGGTCCAGCGTGTGCCGATGCCGCCGGCCAAGGTCACCACCGCGGCCCGGCCCGCAGTCAGGGCTTGCATGCCCAGCGCGCATAGATCGGCGGGCAGACCCTGGCTAGCGTCGTAGACGTCGGCGGGTCCTACATCCTGGATGTTGGTGGTCACCGGCAGCCGGTTCTGCGCCAGGCCGATGCGTCCGCTGCGCAGGTCGGCGCGGATCTGCTCGTGCTGAGTGCGGTCGAAGCCGTACTCGTCGAGCAAAGCCTGCAGGTCGCCTTTACCCTCTTCGGCCTGGCGTGCCTGGGGCAACAGCCGGTCGAAGAGCACCTGCACCATGCCCGCGAGTTCAGGGCGCGTGCGACAGGCCGCTCCGAAACGATCCAGCTCGGCGCGCCGCAGGGATGACAGCTTGCGGCGATCCAGTCGCAGGAGCTCGGGTACGATCATTGCGTAGTAGCCGGGCGGGAGAAGCGAAGGCGCCAGCATTTCCGACCACGTGCCATGCTCGTTGATCGAAAAGTCGTAAACGACAGGCTCCATCGCGAAAGGCAGGGCATTCTGGAGATCGCGTTTGGTGGTTTGCATGATCGTCAGAATTCGGTCCTGGCCGGCCTGTTTCTGCCGTGGCTCGAAGACAAAGCCCATGCCGCCGCCCGACATACCGCCTAACATCCAAAAGCCCCAAAAGCCCGCCCCGAACTCAGCACGTGCGCGTTGGATCACCGTCTCGGTGTAGAGATTGCTGGCCCAGGGGATGATTGTCTGGATCGGCCCGAAAAAGTTGCGGGTGGTGACGGCGCCAATCCGCTGCACGTCCCCCTCCCGTAGTGCGGCCAGCACGTCATCCAATACCTGGCAAGCCTCTCGCCGCCCCTGCCATTCGGCCGCTGAGCGCAACAGGTATTTTTCGGTCACCATCTCGAGGATGGGGCCGACATTCTGTGCCATGCCGCCGTGAACGAGGACCAGGCTGTCCTGCAGCCGCTGGCGCGTCGCCGGCGGCACTTCCGCGAGATCCAGGATGTGATGGCTGGGCAGTAAGCGGCCGCGGCTGATACCGTATTCGGGATCGCCCTCGGCGGAAAGCTCCCCCTGGATCAGTTTGATGCCCGGCCAGACGCCGCCCGAGTCCTGCCAACCTCCGCCCGAACCCGCCAGCCACTCGCCCAGGATCGCGCGCGCCGCGACCAGGCGTCGCTCGTGCTCGGCCAGCGGCCCAGTGAGGGACTGCGCCTGGCCGGTTGCGCGCATGCAGACCGCGATCAGGCAGGCCAGCAGGCTGGTCGAGACTGCCAGGCGCGATCCCTTGGGGATGCCGTTTACCGAGCTCACGAGTTCAATGCCGCAGCCCGGACCGACAAGACGCGCTAGCAGGTCGGCGAGGCTCTCCTGTGAACCCTCGATTCCGGGCGGAACGATGCCCGCCGCAATGATGGCGGCTTTAAGCAGACCCAGGTAGTCACGCGCGAAATCGAAGACCTCAGCCAGGCTGGTTATGTCCACGGTCTGCCCCAGGTCGACGCTGGCCAGGCGCAAGAGCGGCTCGTCGATCACGCGGAAGTAGGCTTCGACAGGCGGACGAGGGGCCGTGTCGCGACCGCGTACGCCCAGGTCGATCGAGATATTGAGGACGCGCGCGCCTTCGGGGTAGTCCATCCCCAGGAAGAAAATGTCGCTCCAGGCGCTGTGGCTTAGGTCCATGCGCACCGGCGTGGATTCTTTAAGAATCGGGAAGGGGTCCGCGGCCGAAGGGCGTGCCTGCAGTTCCGGACGCACGCGCAGCGGCTGGTCGGCCGGATGGCCGACGCGGAACATCCATTGGTTGCCGCGCACCGAGCGAACGCTGCGGCGCACCTGATCGGCCAGGGTCTGGAACGCCAGCCGGTGATAGGCTTCGGCCAGTGCACTAGAGAGGCCCTCGTTGGGCCCGTTCTCCGCCTGCTCGCGCAGGCACAGGTCGATGGCTTCCTCGAAGCGGCGCAGGAGAAGGCGGCGATAGCCCTGGTAGGGCACCAACCCGCGCGCCTGCATGCCCGCCTTAGCGGGCAGGTGGAAGCGGTGGATGGCGTAGAGGAACAGGGAGGCCCGCACGCGCTCGTACAGGTTGTCGCTGGAGCGCCGCAGCGCGTCCAATTCACTGCATTCCGCCAATAACTCGGTCAGCGAGGCCGAGCGGCAGGTCTCGTCCAGCGAGCGGTTACGTACTGCCGGGTCGGCGGAAGTGATGATCTCGGTGAGCTTCTGGGTCAATGTGGGGCCTCGTCGAACCTGGTCACTCATTGCTTCGCGTTCTGCATCTCTCTCAAGGCCAGCAGTTCCAAAAGCTTGGCCAGCACCTCGTCGCGGTCCTTGCCGGTCAGCGCGAGGGCCATCTGCGCCGTGAGCAACCCGTATTTGACGCCAACGTCGTAACGCCACCCCTGCACCTCAAGGGCCAGGCAGCGCTCGCGCGCGGCCAGCTCGGCCAGGGCCGCGGCGAAGTTCACCTTTCCCCGTTCGCCCACCTGGCTCACCATGCGATCCAGGATCTCCATAATGCCGGGTGTCACGACGTGCATGCCGAAGAGACACAAATAGTGCCCGGCACGCAGGCCGGGCACCAGCAAGCGCTGCTCGGCCTCGGTGGGGGTCGGTTTCTCGACCACGTCCTCGACCACGTAAAGATCCTTGTGGCCGGGCACGCGCCGGCCGCCGATCGTGCCGTAGTAGGGCAGCAGGGCCTCGCGCGAAGCCTGAACGCCGGACACCGTGCACGACTCCACCTGGGCGGCTTCGACCACCTGCTCGGCGCAACCTTTGTCGCCCCGGCTGACGTAAAGATGATCGCCAACGAGGTGCAAGAACGGGTCGCTGCCCACGAACTCGCGTGCGCAGTGAACGGCATGTCCATAGCCCAACGGTTGGGTCTGCCGGACGAACTTCAGCCGTCCGCCGTGATCGCCTGCCGCGTCTGCGTAGGTAGCTTCGTCGCCGGGGCAGACGACCACGCAAATCTGCTCGATACCCGCGCGCAACGCTTCTTCCATGATGATGCGCAGGACGGGCTTCTGCTGCCCGTCGCGGTCGATCAGAGTCTGCAGCGGCAGAGTGCGTTGCGAGCGGCCGGCGGCAGTGACGACGGCTTTGGTGATTCTCATTATCCCACCACGTCCTCGCCGCCGTCGACGAAGATCACCGAGCCGCTGATGAAGCGCAAACTCGGTTGGCTCAGGGCGAGGATCGTCGCCGCGACGTCGTCCGTGGTCGTCATGCGGCCGCTGGGATTGCGGCGCAGGCTCGCCGCAAGCATTTCCTCGTGGCCAGGGATCTTGCGCAGGGCAGGGGTGTCAGTCACACCCGCCTCGATGGTGTTGACCAGAATCCCCCGCGGCCCCAGTTCCAGGGCGAGTTGGCGCGTGTAGGCTTCGAGGGCGGCCTTGGCTGCGCCGACCGCGCCATAGTTGCGCACGACTCGGTGGCTGCCCTCGCTCGTCATGCTGAAAATGCGGCTGCCCGGCGCCAACAGATCGCGGCGCACCAGGTCTTGCGTCCAATAGACGAGGCTGTTGGCCATGACGTTCATGGTCATCTCGATCTGCGCCTGGTTGATGGCTTTTTCAGGCTTGTCGGCGATGAAGGGCAGCAGGGTGCCGAAGGCCAGCGAATGCATGAGCACATGCACCCTGGGCTCGGCCCCGGGTTCGACCCTAGGCTCGGAGCCCCCCTGCAGGGCGTTTGCCATGCCATCCAGCACTTTCGTCCGGCGGTCGGGATCGGCGGCGTTGGTATTGAAGAAGAGCGCCTGACTACCGCATGCTTCGATATCGGCG
>Ga0209746_1000708_pt1 | contig 16833 bp, 17 predicted proteins | sample BarGraNGADG00211_3_FD_184496 | JGI IMG/M metagenome (GOLD analysis project Ga0209746, IMG submission 184496) | Arctic peat soil microbial communities from Barrow, Alaska - Barrow Graham LP Ref core NGADG0011-211 (SPAdes) (version 2) | ecosystem: Environmental > Terrestrial > Soil > Wetlands >... | reverse complement strand
AAAAAAGGAGTCAACCGTAAGTGGCTAACCCCTTGATATGATTTGGAGCCGATGACCAGAATCGAACTGGTGACCTACTGATTACGAAAACTTTGTACCTACCTTAAAAACTCCTATCTTATTGAAATTACAATAATGCGTAAACAGTGTCTTGTGTCTAGTTTAGCCACGAGAGCCAAGAAATTTGTCTTTTCACCCATTTGAGTACCCCATTGAAAGGAGAACGAGCCATGAATTACCGTGATACGATGAAATCAGTTGATACAATGAAAGCCCTCATCATCTTAGGACTAGAGGGAAAACCACAGGGCGCTTACATTTATTTTGATTGCCCCAACTGTCAAAAGAAAGCTGGCATTAAAGCCTATGGAGACAAAAAGAATCTATACTATTGTCCGAGTTGTAAATCAAGCGGTCATATCATTTCCCTAACAATGAAAATAAAGGGAATAGAATGGGAAAAAGCCAGCGAGTTTCTTTCCACAATTATGACGGAAATCGCCAATAAGATAACCGAAGAACTTAACCTGAATTACGAATTGATCTACAATGACTTTATCAAGTCGAAGGGCATATCCCAGGGAATATGCTTTTTACTCGACATCGGAGTACCCAAAGGAAAGACGATGTTGTCAGGTTGTGTTGCTTTTACAATTAAGGACGAAGGCGGAAAAAAAATTGCCTATTACGGCATAAGAATGAAAGACGGAAACGCTGTCTTTCATAAATCTTTCAATCCCGAATTGTATTTGTATGGTTACGATGTGGTAGACATACACCAGATAACCTATTTTACAACAGACATTTTCAAATGTGTAAAATACCTTGAAGATAAAAAACAATGCGTATGCAATTTCGGGTTACCCTATCTTTCTTCTGTTCAAATTGACCTTCTGGGCGAAATTGAAAAATTAGTGTTTATGGTAGATGAAAAAGCCATAAACACTATTGCAATTCAGTTGGCTCAATCACAAAAAGGATTTTATAGATTCGACCACTAAAAAAGTCCAAACAAAAAAAAGCGGGTTGTCCTATCGTGGATCAGCCCGTTTCTTTTTTATAATTATCCACCCTACCCACTTTGCTCAAAAATCTATTTCAGCATATAATTAAGTTGCTACCCAATTCAATATTATTATCCGATTTTTTTATACACATCCTTGCCTTTAAGGGGCAGTCTGCCAATGATGTGTATCTTCGGATAAGCTGATTTGGGTAGCCAGACTGTCCCTTTAATTTGTCTAAAAACAAAAATATGAAAGGAATAATTTATGTAAGAGTATCAAGCGAAGAACAAGTCAAAGGCACATCTTTGGAAAGTCAGGATGAGCTTTGCCATGCCTATTGCAAAAGCAAGGGCATTGAGGTTTTAGGTATTTATCGCGAAGAAGGAGCCTCGGCTAAAACAGCCCAGCGCGCAGAGTTTTTGCGAGCCATTGAATTTTGCCGGAAGAACAAAGGCAAGGTTGATGCTTTTGTAGTTTATAAAGTTGACCGGTTCGCGAGAAACACTGAAGATCATTTTTATGTCCGCAAAACACTCCTTGAGTATGGTGTAACTCTTCACTCCGTAACGGAACCTATCGGCAATAATCCCGCCGAGAAATTCATTGAAACTGTTTTAGCCGGAAGCGCGGAATTTGATAATGCCATAAGAACTCAAAGATGCGTTGATGGTATGGCAGCCAGACTCAATAAAGGCATCAGTCCTTTTTTTCCGCCAATCGGTTATGAGTGCCAGCATGCAAGACAAAAAGGCGAAAAGAAAAATACACCGGACGAACCCGACAAAGTATTTTTTCCGATAATTCAAAAAGGGCTTAAAGCATTTGCAACCGGCAATTACTCTCAAGCTGAAATGAAAACTCTTTTTGATAAATTAGGATTAGCAAAATTACGCGGGACAAAAACGTCATCGCAACTTATTAGCAAGATATTTACCAGATATCTAAAATTCTATGCCGGTATTTTAGTAAATCCTTGGACAAAAGAAGAAGTTCAGGGATTGCATGAACCGATGATAACCAGAGAGGAACTGTTTAAAATACAGATGGTGTTATCAGGCAAGAAGTTGAATGTTAAGCATGTTAGGAAAAATCCCTTATTCCCTTTGCGCAGAATTGTATTTTGCGGTTCTTGCGGCAGGCCATTAACTGGAAGCTGTTCAAGTGGGAATGGCGGAAAATATTATTATTACCATTGCTATAACAAAGATTGCCCGACTTATGGCAAAGGGTTTAGCAAAAAAGATTTGGAAGAATCTTTTATTAAATATCTGAATTCAATCACGCCTAAAGAAGAATTTTTGAGATCATTTAACGGGATAGTATTGAATTTTTGGAAAGAAAAGGAAATGCATTTTGCAAAGGATGTTCAAAACTATCAAAAGCAACTGGCAATTTTAGAAGATAAAAGGAAAAGGATTTTTGAAATGCGGGAAGACGGATCATATTCGCCCGAAGAATTCCGGGAACGGAAAGAGGAGATTGAAAATAAGATTATGGCTATAAAAATATCCCTGAGTGAAACAAGGATTGAACAGTTTGATATTGAAGGCACGTTATCTTACGCGAATAATTTTATCTTGAATCTTGGACGATTATGGTTTGATTTAGTCAATTCTCAAATAAGGTTCCAAAAAATGGTATTTCCGGAAGGAATTTCGTATTCAAAAAAAGAAGGTTTTCGAACCACCAGTTTAGGGCTTATTTACGAGCTAAATAGGACTTTTGGAACTCAAAAATCCCCTAATGTAGACCACTCGCTCACCAGTTGGAACCAAATTATGGCTGAATTAAAGCAATGGCAAGCTTTGAGGGAGAGTTTTAGCCTTGCTGGTTTATAGACAAATTAAGTAATGAAAAGTTTTTTACCTTAGATGTTGTGGGACAGAGTTATCTTGACGGCAGGTTTACAGATAGGCTGTAAATTATACTTCCTTAGAGAAATAGGACGATATTTTTCTTGATCATGTAGCTAAAACAGTGATAGTAAAATAGGAAATATAAACGGCAGTTAGTCAACTTGAATCGGGACACCTTACCAGGAGAAGCAATGCGGAGGCCTAGTTTCTTCCTTTCATCGACGATTTACGACTTTAAAGACCTCAGGTCTGCTCTGAAATATATGCTTGAAGAGCAGGGATGCTCAGTTTTGGCATCTGAGTATAACGACTTTCCCAAACCATTAGATGAAAACTCTTATGATGCGTGTATAAAAACCCTTCAAAGCGCTGATTATTATGTACTCCTTATTGGTGCTCGCGTTGGCGGATGGTACGATAAAGAGACCAAGATAAGCATTACACAACAAGAGTATCGCGAAGCATATAACTTACACCTCCAAGGGAAGCTCAAGCTCCTTTGCTTCGTGAGAGCTGATATCTGGAGATTGCGAGAAGATCGGAAAGAACTATCAAGCTTTCTAGAAACGCTTGATATCGACCCCGGCATAAAGTTGGAAATAAGAAATCATCCGAGCAAGAGTGCTAGCGATGCTGAATTCATTAGTAGCTTTATTAGCGAGGTTTGTCGCAACAAAGAAAACAAAGCAGCTCAAGATGCCAAGACATCACTGCCAACGGGGAACTGGGTTCACATATTTGAGACCTTCAAAGATGTCGCTGAACTGATTCAGACTCAAGCTTTTTCTGGTATTCCAGTAGATTATGTAACACTAAGGAGATTATTACTTCGTGAAATGTTGGAAATACTCCGGTTAAGCCTCGCCAAATATAAAGATGGCCATGTCTATTCCCCTACATCTTCTGTATTCCTGTTTCATCATGAACACACTCTCACGCTTGATAGCAGGAACCAAACTCATATTAATGTAAATGCCAAGCGATGGGACATCATCAGTGCCTTATCGATCCAGATACTTGCTATTAAATACAATACTCTAATTCTTCAACGGGCACTTGAATCGGCTGCGTTTCTTAGTTATGACATTAAAACTGGAACATACAAAGAAGAGCCGATCTATGACGCGCTATATCAGCTGCATGAAGAGATTCGCCGCTTTAAATTGGCAAATACAAACGAAACTATGAGAGTTGTTTTTGAAAACACCCCGCGCGTCCGCCAGCCTGGAATACAATCAATACCTATAGAACCAATGAAGTTATTTTCTTTCCTTCACCTTATGGACAGGTGGGTCAACATTATTGAACTATCCAGTGCAATCATTAGGTACCTGCGGGGCAAGCCGTTTTCAATGCCAAATTTGCGTCCTCGGTCACCCATTCCAGATATGAACAAACAACTCGAAGTAGAGGATGTATCTATTGTTGATGTCGATAAGTTTTTAGAGGAAGATGTTTAGTGGTAATCAACTTATATAGAACAGCTGCTGAAGATGCTTTTGTATTTGCCGTTAGTAAATTTTAATTAATGAATGTGGCAAAGTTTATTGGAACCATTAGATGAAAACCTCAAATTTTAATTTTCAATAATATAACATCCCGTTTCAATTTCCATATTCCCATAAATATCTCGGGATGACAATTCCGAAATTTATCTTTCTTCCCGCAGATACACTCCGTGTGTCCCTTGATTGCATTTTTGGACATAAGTAAGCGTCTGAATATTGGCCAAAATTTATCGGATTTTTGCAATTGGTCAAAAAAATCTTTTATCACTTCAGGGCTTTGATTTTTGTTTCGTAAATACCATTCAATAAGCCCTAGCTCACCATGACTGTATTCGCCCCATGGCCAGGATTCGTTCTTTTCAAAATAACTTTGGGCATAAAAAAAGGGAACCACAAGATTTTGGAGAAAATCTCTAAGAGTAAAACCCGTAGGTAAATTAATTATTTCTTCTGGTCTTATACACAAACATAACGCCCCGCTCTCATTGATATGCAAATCTATTGGGCTTAGATTTCTGCTTTGAGCAACATTTATAAGACGAGAGCCAGTCTCGTAAACTTGGGGCAGGTCAGAAAAATTACTTTTTTTTAGCACTATTCTAATCTGATATTTGTCCTGTATCTGTATTCCCTCGGAGTCATCTGGCGCTGGATATATAACATATGGTTTACCCTCTCCAAGAAATGTCATGCTAAACGACAAAATCCCCGTTATCTCAACAGCACCATTACTTCCTCTCTGAATACTTAAATCAGGGTAATCATTTTGTAACCATTGTTTGTCCTCATCGCTAATAGTTAAATTAAACATTACACCATGGCTTAGCTGGATTTTTATTTATAATGATCGGACCGCTTGAGACATACGGGCCTATTTTCCTTTTATCTTTCTCGGTACCGGGTTCAAAAATTTTACGCCATTCTATTAAAGCAGATTCGCTATCACCACTGCGTTCAAGCCGCATTGCGTCATTTGCGCATCTTCTTTCGATGTCAACAAGATTCAATAATTGACTCCTTGTACCATCTGTATCAAGATAAGCATCAATAAAATGAGCACTGTTTGCAGGATCTTTTAAGCATGCGGTTTTAAGTTTTGTGCTTGCCTCCGAAAAATATTTTACGATGCCATCGGAGTAAGACAAGGTTTTCTCACCGCCAAGTAGCTCAACGGCAAAAAGTTCAAGGTGAAAAGATTTCATATAATCGCACTTCTCACGCTTCCAGGATTTTAACACCTTAATAATGGGCACCAGCTTCCCTCCGGTAAACTCATTGGCATCAGTTAATAATTGAGCATGAAGTTTAGGATTCGACTTCACGGGCGCAAGCGTTCTTTGGTCAAATATTTTATAGAGCCTATCCTTTTCAATCTCAATGGACGGAACAACATCTATAAAAAAATTATTGCCATATTCCACGCATACGGAACGCCTTTGTGTATCATTGATATTATCGATACCAAATTTTGGATTCTCTTTTTTTATTTCACCAAGGGCACTGGCGACCAAACTTCGCAACTCTTTGAGTTCTTTTTCATCGTACTCTTTTTTGTCGAATGCGATGAAGATATCTATATCGAACATCTCCCCTTCCTTCTTGGGCTTGATAATTGTGTGACGACGATATGAACCTGTTAGAAAATCGTCTTTCAAAGCAAGCTTGCCACGAAGAGCAATCCGTAATTCTGTTTGCTTATCTTCGATAAGTTTTCGCTCGCTGTCGTCAATCTTGAGATTGATTCGATCAAATAAATCCTCAAAATATTCATTTGTAGTCATAGTTTTGTTCCTCATTTTTCATAACTTGTAGTAATCATGGCCGTCACAATATCATTGAGTAGCCTTCCACGGAAATTTGTGACGGCGGTATGCCGCTTGCCATCCAAATTTTTCATTTGATCATCGGTAATTCTTCCTTTGTCATAAGGCGCGTACACAATAAGAGCACACTCATCCGGCTTCTTATTTAAAATTTCAGTAATTTCATCCTGCCAGTCATGCCAAAAGACGAGATACATCGTCGCGCATTCTGCCCTGCCAATATCTTCCTTTTTTGTTATCCCAATCATATTCTTTTCTTTGAATAACTTTGAATCCATTAGTAAGCTTTTTAAGCTAACGAGGTTTTCGCTTTTTGCAAAAATTGCGATTTTTCTCTTTGCTAAGCCATTTCCTAACCGAAGAAGAGCTGGAAAAATGCCCCTTATCCACAAGACGATAGCCCAAACAATGCCAACAATAAGAATAAAGGTCTCTACTAAACCAGCGATGGCGAGAATATTTATAAAAGTTTCCATATACATAAATTACCTCAATGCTTCTTATCCTTCGGAGGACAAGAATCAGGTCCATAGCTGTCCTTGTCCTGAATTTTCCCGTCCTTACCGTGAATAACATGTTCGACCTTTGCTTTTTTGGCCGCTGATACGCCCTTTTCAAGAGCAACTGCCTTTGTGGTGTGTGTTGAAAGAGGCTCTTCAACTCCTTCCTTTTTCACTGCCCATCTTTTCCCAAATGGAACCGTATGAATGTTCTTTTTTGACATATAACCTCCTTTACTCAAAATTCGGAATCGCTGTCACAACGACACCCTGAATCTGAAAATTACTTGTTAATATAATTGGTTGATGGTCTTTATTTGAAGACCTTGGCTTAAGCACAACGGTGTCTTTAGTGCGTCTATATTCTTTTATTGTTGCTTCATCATCTATGAGCGCCGCAATAATATCACCGTCCTCTGCAATGGGCTGCTGCCGAACTAATACAAAATCCCCATCATTAATGCCTGCTTCATTCATGGAATCTCCCGCAGCTCTGAGAAAAAAATATTTGGAGCCAGGACGCGCAATATCTATGGATACCGGAATCATGCCTTCTATATTTTCTTCGGCAAAAATTGGCAGACCGCACGCAATCGTTCCGACTAGCGGCACATTAACGGTGCGGGCATTTATAAAATTTTCACCAGAATCATGAATAAGCTGAAGCGTCCCATCTAATTTTTTCTTCAAAAATCCTTTACTGATTAAATCATCAATGATTAACGATGCTGATCGTGGAGATTTATATCCTAAAGAGACCATTAGCTCTCTGACAGAGGGAACTCTGCTATGATGCATCAACGAATTTCTGATGCATTTAAGCGCTTCTGTTTGCTTTGGTTTTAACTGTTGCTTAATCATTATACACTATTATACACATTGTATAACACTTTGTCAATAGCGACTTCCTTTTGTGGAGCGACAAAGAAATCCGTTTCCGCTTTCAGAAACGCGATGATGACGAACCTGAATTTGATATGACAAATAAATTTACGCCAGATGGCAAGAGATGGCAGTGGTGATTGTTACACCTAAAAATCAACAAAAAAAGCATTGCCGTCAACGAAGCAGTCGTCACGCAGACCGCTCTATACTCTTATTAGTAACAAAACACTTGGGAAGCCAGCAAGGGACAAGAGTTGAATACTTTTGATAGGTGTCGCCGAAAACATCTCGAAGATAAGGCTCTTCAAATTTACTGATATAGATAACTGAAAAACGAACAAAAATAAGCAACCAAAGAAGACTCAAGAGAGAACTGTAAATTAGCACTTCACCAAATAATATAATAAAAAGCGCCCACATCATGGGATGACGAACTTGGCTAAACGGGCCGGAAGTAACCAGCGCTGTAGGCTTAAAAAAAGGTACAACCGAACCCAATCGATTGATGAGCAATAAGTGTCGAGCACCAAATAGCTATGATCAATCCAATCCACATCAATGCAGTGCCTATTATATTGAGAACCTGAAATTGCTGTAATTTAATACCGAGAGAAGACTCAATTCCTCGAAAAAATATTGGAATGATATATAGAACGCTAAAAGGCCCAATGAACAGATATATCAAAGAATCTATCAAATACGACATGTAAGAACTAAATTTATTCATCTGCATTACCTGATTACCTTCCTTTGTAAAGTTCCATAAATTCAGGCTCTTCATGGACAATGTAGCCTTTATGTCCTAGACTAAATTTATGAGCGCCTCTTTACAAAGAGAGGCCAGAATAACGATTAATCATCTGACCCCAATGGAGAATAAGAAAATTGTGGCTGCCTATTGCCGGGTGAGCACTCTGGAACAAAAAAAGAAAGGCTATGGAATAGAAATTCAAAAGCGGGATATAGAACGATATGCCGAAGTGCTTGGAATGCCCATCGATGATTTTTATATTGATGAAGCCAAAAGTGGCGTATCGGAGCGTCGTACAGCCCTTAATAAACTTGTCAGGGATTGTAAGGCTGGCCGAGTCAGCGCAGTTATCATGTCTTCTCTGGATCGTTTGTCCCGAGACCTGCGGTTCACAGAAAATCTCATTCATGATCTTGGCAAAGCAGGGGTGAAAGTTTTAATTGCCGATATGCCAAATTATGATGGAAGCAACAGGAAAGATGTTTTGATCAGACAAATTAAGGAAGCCATTGCCGAAGAGAACCGGAAAGAAATCATCGAACGGCTGAAAAAAGGTCGTGAGGAAAGAACAAGAAAAGGCAATATGGCAGGTGGAAACCTTCCTTACGGCTACATGAGACAAGAAAAGGAAATAAAGATAAGCCCACAGGAAGCAGAGGTCGTCAAAGAAATTTTTACCTTGCGCGGAATCGAAAGAAACTGCGGAGACATAGCCGCCTGTTGCAATAGAAAAGGTTACAACCGACGAAATGGTAAGGAATGGACGCAACGGCAAGTGAGCGCAACTTTGAGTCGGGAGAATCTTTATCGAAACGGGATTATTAAATACGGAGAAGCGATAGGGGAAAACAAAGAGTTAATCATCATTCAGGCGCTTAGTGCCTCTTTGTAAAGCGGAACTAATTATGCTTCCTTTTACCAAAGCAGGAGAATAATTGTCAAGGAAATTTATTGTAAATATTGTACGGTGTGACCAGATAATAATATAAATGGATATCAGGTTGACCCATTAGGAAGTATGAAAAAGATCGGACGAAGAAAAAGGGGTCAAATTTAACCGCCAGCGACATCCGGGCATTCAGAGGGGAATCCCCGTTTTCATCGTGACATTTCTCATCATGGATGTCCCCGGGATTTCCCCAAAATTAATTAACCTTATAAAATCATCGCATAACCAAATCTGAAATCTTTGAGTATGAATATTTTGTTTCCGTCATCAGCCTACTAAGTTGTAGTTACTTTGGCATATATTCTAACGGACCGCTGTTAAAGGTATTTCTATTTACCATTATAATCATCAAGATATAATGCTTTTGAAGTACACAAATTTACGCAAAATGAACAGCCTTCACATTTATCTTGATTAACTATTACTTCATCGTTTAAATATGTTATGTAATTGCAAAATGCTTGATTTAAACACCTTTTACATTGTGTACACTTATATTTGTCTATCCTTATCCGTTTTGATGTAAAAATTACTTCACCGGTTTTACCAAAATTTTTTAAAGCTAACGATTTAATATCATCTAAACAATTAAAATTATTTTGAGATAAAAAAGCAATAATTTCATCTAAAATTTCATTTATTCTTTTATAACCATTTATTAATAATTCAGTTGCTATTTGAACGACAGATGCTCCTAACATTATTAATTCAACAACATCAGATCCTTTATGAATGCCACCGCCAGAACATGTATAAAACCCTTCGCTAACCATTTCATAGGTATATTTTAGAGTGAGCGGATATTGCCAAGTTCCAAAGAGAGATGTATCATGAGGATTAATTATGTTTTGCAATTTACAATTTCCTCTGTTGTATATATCGAAAGGTGGTGGAACACTTATTGAATCAAGCAAAGCAACTGAATCTACTTTCGTTTTTTTTAATAAGCTAGCTATGAATTTTGAAGGAAGATTTATATTTAGTTTTGGGAAAATTGGGATGCTCAGTCGGTCATTCAGCTCATTTAGCAAATCAATAAATCTGATTTTGAAATCATCTTTATCCATTAAATTTTCTAAATAAAAGAAATCTAGCTGAATGCCTGAAACACCGGAATCAGCTATTTGTTTACAAGATGTATACCACTCAGAATATTCTAAGGATGGTTCCGTTACGCTTGCGAATATAGGAATACTAACTCTTTTTATACTTTCATAAAGTATTTTACATGAAGTATTTATATCTTGAATTTCTCTATCAAAGGTAGATGTAGCCCAAAAACCTCTATTATCAAAATAACATCTCCGGAAACCAGGGGCATTCGATGAAAAAGATGAACATGATTTTGATATTACGGCACCAGCACCAGAATTAAAACACATTAAAATGTTTTCAACACTTTCACTTAAAGGTGAGGATGCAATAATAATTGGATTTTTAATTTTTATATTTAAAAATTGTGAACTTATATCCATAAATGAACTACCCCGCAGCAAGCTACGGGGTATCCAAGACGGCAAGTAACGAAGCAAGCTTCGGAGAATATAACCCGTAGAGATTAAATTATTATGACTTTTTTATCTTCTCATGATAAAAATATAACTTGTAATTTAATTCATTTTCCTTGCAATAATCATTTATTTTTTCGGAAAGATTTTCCCAATAACCTATATCTTTTCTTTTATAAATCTTATTATAAACCTCTGATAGATGATTATAATGTTGATTTATAAACTCCATGACTCTTGGTAAGTATCCACCACGCAAATTTAAGTTTTCAAAACAAAATAAATCCACATAATTTTGAGTTCTTTTAATTATTTCAATAAAATCGGTTATCTCAGGGAAAATTGGAGACATAAATAAATATGTTTCAATTCCATTTTCATGTAATGTTTTTAATGCATTAATTCTTTTATCAACGCTTGAAGCATGAGGTTCTGTTAATTTTCTAAAATTGTCATCTAATGTGTTTAAAGAAATGCCTATTCGTAAACTTTTTATTTGTTTGAATAAATCTATATCACGCAAAACTAAATCTGATTTTGTTAAAACTTCTATATGGGCATTACAATTTATTAATTGCTCTAATATTTTACGAGTAATTTGATTTTTTTTCTCGTATGGATTATACGCGTCAGTAACTGAACCTAATAATACAGACTTACCAGTGATTTTTTTTATATTAATCTTATTTTTAGTTAGTTTAATATCTATAAAATCTCCCCAGTCTTCACTGTGATTTGTAAATCGTTTCATAAATTCAGCATAACAATAAATACATTTATGAGTACAGCCAATATATGGATTTATCACATAATCGGCGTCAGGCAATTTTGATTTAGTTATGTAACTATTTACCTGTCTTTCTTTGACATTAATCATAATTTATCCTATATAAATTTTTACTTGTTTAGACTTGATATATAGTATCATTAGCATAACAGTAATAATTGTCAATGTACCTGCCGAAATTATTACCATATTATAGCTATTGGTAATATTAAATATTAAAATGCCAAAAGTTAAACCCAAAACATGACCAATATTTTCTGAAAATTCTAATGCACCTTTATTTAAGTCATTATACGAAGCATATATTTTTTCTATGCAATAAACAGTACCACCACCAAAACCAGTAATTATCCATAGTAATATCTTAAATTCAATGCTGTTTGTGAATGACATAAATATAAGTACCAAAGCTAAATAAATATGACCTGCAACAAATATTAATTGATGTTTATTAATATTTTTTAATAGATAAGGCAGCATTGCATAAGTAATCCAACCTAATACAAAAGATAAACAAGCATAATAAGCACTAAATTTCCCAATTAACATAATTATTAATAATATAAGGTAGGAGTATGAAAAATAGTGCATTTGATGGGTAACCATAATTAATTCAGAAAGTTTTAACTTATAAAATTTAATTTTAGTTGATAGGATATTTTTATTGAAAATCAGAAAAAAAATTAATATTAAACTCAAGAAACTCATTGCAGGAAGTGAAAAAAATGGTGCTAAGCCGAAACCAATAATTCTGAATGTTCTTTTTAAACCTGTACTGACTGAAGATTTTTGAAAGCTGCGCAAAGTTTGTAAACAAATTGAGGTAAATAGCGTAGCTAACCATAATAAGTAATAATTAGGAAAAATAATTGAAATATATAAATACATACAAAACCCTACAAATGATATTATATAAAATAATTTTTTTGAGAATTGAATATTATTAGGGAAAAAACAACCAACTTGATAGGCAAGGACTAAAAATAAAACTTGATTTACAGTTAAATGCACTCGAATAGCATAAATAACAGAACCAATTTCTAAAAAGCCTGTTAAACCGCAAAAAAATAGAAAAATGATTTTATGTGTTATCTCTTTTTTCATAGTAAATACTAATTATTATCAATAAGGCCTAATGGACAAGCTGGATCAACCTTAGATAAACCAATTAATAAATCAGCCAAACTATCACGATGCAGATCAGATAAATAAAATGCGGATGCTGCTATTCGAGAACCTCCTGAACATAGAAGTTTACATTTATTACATCTGTTCTTCATTAATGAATATTCCTTGGCAATACTCAACATTCCGATCCCTTTGCCTGTTGTTAATAAATCGAAATTAAAGTCCTCTTTTAAAATATTACCACCAATTAATTGGTTCCAAGGCTTAACCATGCACCAAGGATCAAAATAAATATTTCCTAAAGGATCTATACCAAAAGAGGAACGAGAATCAGGATTTCCAACAACTTTATCTGCAATATAAGTATCCCAATCTAATAAAATTGTACCATATATAGATTCTAATGAATGGTGAAAATGGCATTCTATCTCACTTTCCATATTCGCTTTAGCAATCATTAATGCAAGTCTAATATAATCTTTGGAATCTGGAATTATGTGTTTAAGTTTTGACATTCTACCAACTGGGAAGGTACGATGAACGCTATAATATTTAATGCCTAGTTTATTTAAGTATTCAATTAGGGATGGAATCTGTTCTAAATTATCTTTTGTAACAACAGATGAAATTTCTAAAATATTTTTAAGTTCTGGGTATTGTATAGCCTCTTTAATGAGCGACATAGATTTTTGAAATGGGTTATCAATATCAGCGCGTCCTCTCCAATTATTATGGTAATCCTCAAGTCCATCAATACTGATGCCAAAGTATGAAACATAATCTTTTATTTCTAATAAATCTTTAATATTTAAAATTGTACCATTGGAATCTGTTGCAACTGATTCCTTTCCAAAAAGTTCTGATGAATATTTTAATATTTCTTTAAAGTCGTTTCTTAAAAAAGGTTCTCCACCTCCATAATTTATAAAAAATGGGCTGATTTTATTCTTTTCAATATACAATTTTATCTTATCTAATAATTTAAAAACATCAGATTTACTAAGTTCAAGGTTTTCATCACATATAAAACTACTTTTATGTTTTTTAGCATCGACCGCACAGCCTTTGCAGCATAAATTGCAAAAATAAGTAATATCATAAACAACAGATAGCCCTCGTTTTATACTTCTAACTTTCAATCTTTTTGAAAGATATTGTTTAAGTAATTCTAAATCGTGATAATTTAAAAATTCGACCATAGTTCCTCAATGTTAATTTTGGGAAGTAAAATTGATATGTCATCTTTATATTTAATTTGTGAAATAAAACCATTTTCTATCAACTCTTTTGTTTCATTCAGTGAAACCTTTTGATGTTCTGAAAAAATACCATAAGAGCAAATAGAAGAATAAATTTCTTTAAGATATTCATTTTTTATTTTCTCTATATTCTCTAAATAGTTCTGCGATAAAATTTTGATAACATAATTGGCGGCAATAGATTGTTTGAGATATTCATTAAATTTATCAATATAAATACTAGAAATATACTCCGAATTAATCAACTGACCAGATTGATTATAAAAATCGTTATCTAAAGCCTCGAAAATAAAAATAGCTTTTTTATCAAAAATATAAATTTTTTCTTTAATATCATTTTTCTTTAATATGTAAAGACTCACACCTATTGAAATATCTTTTTTCTTTATTTCAATTCCATGCAGTAATATCTCATTGATATCGCAAATCCTCGTATATTTCATACCAGCTTTAAGTTTGGGTTCAATAGTGCCCCAAATAGAAGATGTATTAGTTAATTCTGTATCAATCGCAATCGCCCGTAATTCTTGCTTTATAAACAATATTGAATTACAAATTAATGCTGTGATTTGATTAATATTTTGTCCAATTAAAATATTTTCAGTTAGCTGAGAAAAATTAAAATTGCTAATAATTGCATTTTCAATTTCTTCAATATCCACCAGTGATATATTTTTTGGTAATAATTTATAAGTATTCTTTATTTTAATATTTCGATTTTCATTTGTCCATTTAACTTCATTTCTCCAAGTCGAAAAGGTTATCTTGGGGTCAATTAATAAAATTCTATTATTTATTTCAGCAACTAAAGACAAATCTATCAATAGTTTTAGCAATCTCTCATCTATTGAATTCAATGATATTGTTTGATCATTCAATAAGCGAGAATATATAGATGCTAAATCAGAATTAAAACCTTTTTTTATTAATAATTCTTCTATCATTATTGTTCTCTGATAAAATATTGATTCTGCCATTAATAAATTCTACCTTACTAAATATTTTACCAAAGCCCCTTAGCTTTTTTAGTCTCTATTACATCTTTAACCTGTTTATCTAGGTTAGATAAAAAATCAAGACCAGTCTTCTTTTCAACATCTCTAATCGTCACAATATAGTTCGGCATATTCTTGCTGTCTAATTTCTCATTCGGCATGATAAAAGCAATAGCTTCGGATTTGTTTGGATCATACACTATCTTGTAGAGATGAGTCGGGACTGCTACTTTATTTTTTCCAATTGTTTTGTTGACTCCATCTTTATAAATAGGACCGGTAAAGATATAAAGTTCATCCCGATCAATAGCCCATTTACGGATATACTCTTCTAGGTTTTTCCAGATACCCTGATTCATACCCTTGCCAACTTGAGGAACCATATTAGAAAGAAAGAAACATTCTATCATTGCTTGTTGATCCCAGCGCATATCGGCAGCTGGTGCCATGTGGCCCTTGTCGTAACCGCTATTTTTATAGTCTGCTAATTCTGCCCGCTCTCCTTCTTCCAAATCAGGGTCTGGCGTGAATTTATCATATCTCGGTATTGAACCTTTGGCCTTTTCCGCAGTAAGATGTTCTATAACCCAAATTGGTGTTTTGTGCTCGGCACTATGAGCTAATAAATATCCTTTTCTGCATAGGAGTTCTCCCTGCTGGCCTGGAATGCCAAGCTTAGAGTATTCCTTACAACCATCGATTGAGCCGGCAAAGGCAATGTTTAAACTAAAAAAAGAAACAATGATTATAAACAGTGCTGCTTTATTTTTACTAAACATATAAGCCTCCTTACTGTCAGAGTGAATTCATTTATCTTACACCACGCGCTCATCGATTGGAATTAAATTATAGCCGAATTGAAGCGATGGTAAGCTTTGAGGAAGAGTTTTAGTCTTGCCGCATAGGAAAAAGAGCGAGGGGTTCGGAAAAGCTGTTTGATATAATCCCAAAAGGATTTTTGCTTCCCCATTATTGGTTTGACATTTGCTACCCTTCTCTCTATCCTCATTTCATAAAACTAAAAATGAGGAAACGTTATGACTATGCGCTCAAAAATATTTCTATTTAGAACCTTCATTTTCTTATTCTTAATTGCAGGGCTGACAACATTTATAAACATCCCCATTTCCCACGCATCCGACCTCACCCTCAACAATACTCCAACCCAAGTTTACTTTAGTCCTGATGGCGGATGCACAGAAGCCATCATTAATGAAATCAGCCACGCCAAATCAGAAATACTTATCCAAGCATATTCTTTTACATCAGTGCCTATTGCAAAAGCTTTAGTAAGTGCCCACAAAAAAGGAATTCATGTGGAAATTATCCTGGATAAATCCAACAAATCAAAAAAATACAGTGCTGGAGATTTCACTGCTCATATGGGTGTGACTACTTATATAGATTCCAAACACGCCATCGCTCACAACAAGATAATAATTATTGATAAGGAAACTGTAATAACTGGAAGTTTTAATTTCACTAAAGCTGCGGAAGAAAGGAATGCTGAGAATTTGTTGATAATCAGGAATAATAAATTGGCAGAGATTTATATTGATAACTGGAATAAACATAAAAACCATTCCGATATTTATTTAGGAAGATAATAAATGGCAGAAAAACTTGATAATAAAGAAACCGTTGATTTTAAAGAATTGCTGATGTCAGAAGTTATTCAATCGGAGGCATTGATCAATCTTCTGGATAAGAAGGGCTTAATTTCAAAACAAGAGCTGTTGGCAGAAATGAAAAGAGTTCAGGCTAAGATGATTAAATCAAAAAAAGGATAATTTATGACTTTTACAGAAACAATTTCGATTAATACAAAAGGTTTCTGCGATATTATTGACATCACTCCCCAATTGCTTTCCATCTTA
>Ga0209746_1000707_pt1 | contig 16833 bp, 16 predicted proteins | sample BarGraNGADG00211_3_FD_184496 | JGI IMG/M metagenome (GOLD analysis project Ga0209746, IMG submission 184496) | Arctic peat soil microbial communities from Barrow, Alaska - Barrow Graham LP Ref core NGADG0011-211 (SPAdes) (version 2) | ecosystem: Environmental > Terrestrial > Soil > Wetlands >... | reverse complement strand
CCTACCAATTCCGTCCCCGCCGAATTTCTCGCCGGTCTGGAGGAAGTCCACGCCGGCCTGCGCGCGCCGGAACTGCGCGCGCAACTGGCGCAACTCGTCGCGCTCGAAGAATCGGTTTATCGGAGCGGCCGCAAAAATAATTACTACGCCAGCCGGTTCGGCCCGGATGTTTTGACGGACACGACCGAGCGTTCGCCGACGTATTGCACGCCGCCGTTCCGCAAGTTTGACGACGCGACGGCGGCGGAATCGTGGGCGTTTCTTTTTTTGCCGGAGGACTGGACGGATGCCGCATGGGAAAACATTTTGAAACGCAAGCCGCGCTGCGTCGCGTGGAGCGAGGCGGAAATCCGCGCGCTCGTCGGCGAGGAAAAACTGGAGCACACGCTGGAAATCATCCGTAAGATCAGTTCCACGGAGCTGATGCGGTTCAAGATCGGCATCAATGGTTGGCGGTATCGTTCGCAGGGCGACGGCGACAGCGCGGTCGCCGTCATTTCGCGGAAGGAAGACGCCACGTTTCACCGGCAGCAACTGGAACGCGCCGCGCAGGCCGGCGGGAAAACCGCGCAGATTTATTTCGGCCACAAAACGGAAGCGGAAACTGCCGCTCAAATCACGCACCAGATTCCTGGCTGCCTTTCCGTTTTTGTGCCCGTGCCAAATACGCTGTTTTTGCTCGATGGCGTGACGCGCGTGGCGGCGAAGCTGGTGATGAACGCGCTTTCCACTTGCACGATGGTCCGGCTTGGCCGCGTGCTGGGCAATTACATGGTCTGGGTGGTGCCGAGCAATCTCAAGCTGATTGACCGCGCGACGCGTTACATCACCAAGCTGACGGACTTGGATTACGCGGCGGCCAACGCGCTGCTGTTTGAGATCATCGAATACATCGAGCCGCGCATGAAATCGGATCAGGCGTATCCGCCGGTCGTCCGCATGGCCGTGCTGCGCGCGAAGGACAATCTGACGAACGAGCAGGCGGAGGAACGGTTGAAGGTGGAATAATTCTCTGACGGGATCCGGTCAGGCTTGGTATTCCGCCGCCGTTGGCCTAAAGTGTCGTCATGTTTTTAGCGACGACGAACAAGGCCCGGCGGTTATTGCATTTGAGTTACATCCAACATGTGACGGTGGCCGAACTGGAGCGCGGTTATCAGGACGTGACGGCGTTGCTGTCCGAATTTCCCGATGGGTTTAAGATGCTGGCGGATTTGGGGCGGCTGGAATCCATGGATGTCGCGTGCGCGGACATCATCGGCAAGACGATGGAGCTGATGGACCGGCACGGCGTGGAATTGGTGGTGCGCGTGATTCCTGATTCCGCGAAGGACATCGGGCTGAATATCATTTCCATCTTCCATTACCCGAACAAGCCGCGCATCGTCACCTGCGAGACGATGGTGGAGGCGGCCGGGATGCTGGAGCTTTGATCCGGCGGTTTTAATTTTCATTAGACCCGGTGCCGTTTCATTGTTAGCCTGTGGAACTATGTCATCCGACGAAATTTTATTGGAAGCGGAAGAAAAAATGATCAAGACCGAGCAGGTCGTGATCCATGAATTCGCCGGTGTGCGCACGGGCAAGGCGTCCGCGTCGCTCATCGAAAACATTCTGGTGGAGGTCTACGGTTCGCAGATGCGCCTGCGCGAACTTGCGGGCATCACGTCGCCGGAATCGCGCATGCTGGTCGTGCAGCCGTGGGACATCACGGGCATCCAGGCGATTGAGAAGGCGATTCAAAAGGCGAATCTCGGCCTCTCGCCGGTGGTGCAGGGGAAGATCATCCGCGTGACGTTCCCGGAATTGAGCGCTGAACGCCGTCAGGAGTTCGTGAAGATCACGAAGAAGATGGCCGAGGACAGCCGCGTGGCCGTGCGCCATGTCCGCCGCGATGCGATGGAGCTTCTGAAAAAAGCCGTCAAGGCCAGCGAGACCAGCGAGGAAGAACAGGAAAAGATCGAGAAGGAAATCCAGAAGCTGACCGACCAATACATCGCGAAAATTGACGCGCACCTCGCGCACAAGGAAAAAGAAATCCTGACGGTGTGAGTCTTGCGACGGTGTCCTTGTTTTGCCGGAGCGCGGATTGTCCTCAATCCGCAGCGGCTGGATTGGTCGGACGCGTTGCGAGTTGGGACAACTCGCGCTCCAATTGCAGTTATTCCCGCAGCGACGCCGACAACTGCGCTTTGAACGCGTCCACAATCTTCGTATGCGCGGCGTTCACTTCCACGTCGGTCAAAGTTTTTTCCGGCGAACGATAGGTGAACGCATACGCCAGGCTCTTCTGGCCGGCGGGAACGTGCTTGCCCCGGAACACGTCGAACAGCTCCACGCTTTCGAGATTCGCCGGCTTGGTCTGCCGGACGGTTTGCAGCACGGCTTCGTGCGTCGTCGCCTCCGGCACAATCATCGCCACGTCGCGGCGTATGGTGGGAAATTGCGGCAACGACTTGAACGATTTCGCCGGGTTCCGCCGCGCGAGCAGCAGATCCAGATTCAGTTCCGCCAGCAGCACGCCGTCGCGCAAATCATATTTCTTCGCGAGCGCCGGCAACAATTGTCCGGCTTCGCCGAGCACCAGTTTTCCGCCGAGCGCAATCGTCGCTGATTCGAGAAACAACGGCGTGCTGTCCGCGCGCCGCATGAACGTGACCCCGCGCAGACCGAACTGCTCCAGAAATTCTTCGAGCAGACCTTTCAAGTCGTAAGCGTCAAACTTCGCGTCACGATCATCGCCGCTCCAGAACGCGGAATTGCGCCGGCCCGTCAAGGCGATGGCCACGCGGCGTTCTTCCTTGGTCACGCCATTTTGCACCGGGAAAACGCGGCCAACTTCAAACAGCGCCACGTCGTAATTTTTCCGCGTCACATTGTGCCGCAGCGAATGAATCAAGCCCGGCAGCAGGCTTGGACGCAACACGTCCATGTCGCTGCTCAAAGGATTCGCCAGCGCAACCAATTCGGTATTCGGCATCCGGCATTCGGCATTCGAGACGAGCGTTTGCCCCTGCGCTTCGTTCAAGCCGAGTCCGCTCAAAATCCGCCGCGCCTCGGCGATTTGATCGTGGACGGAATCGTAGGCATTCATGCCGAGCGCACCGCGCGGCAGCGTGCTGGGAATGTTGTTGACGCCGTGCAGGCGCGCGACTTCCTCGATCAAATCCACTTCGCGCTTCAAGTCCACACGCCACGTCGGGATGTTGAACGTGCAGACGCCGGGCGACTGTTCCGTCAACGTCAGGCCGAGCTTGGTGAGGAATGAAATCTGGTCGGCGTGCGAGATGGAGACGCCGAGCAGTTCCTTCACCTTCGCGAAATGCAAGGTGATCGGCTTCGGCTCTTTCGCTTTTGGATAAATATCCACGACACCTTCAGCCAACTGGCCGCCGGCGGTTTCCAAAATCAACTGCGCCGCGCGCCGGCTCGCCCAATCGCAAATGCCCACGTCCGCGCCGCGCTCGAAGCGGTAGCTGGATTCGCTGCGCAGACCGAGCAGCTTGCTCGTGCGGCGGATGTTCACCGGCGAGAAATACGCGCTCTCGATTAAAACATCTTTTGTGTCGTTGTTGATTTCCGTGTTCGCGCCGCCCATGACACCGGCGAGGGCGATGCCTTTTTGTTCGTCGGCGATCAAAAGCATTTCGTTCGTGAGCGTGCGCTCATGGTTGTCGAGCGTCTTGAATTTTTCTCCGGCATTCGCGCGGCGGACGACGATGGTTGGCTTGTAGCTGCCGTCGGAAGACGGCGGCTGATTTGCGGCGGTCTCCCGACCGCCGCTACGGGCGATGAGATGATAATCGAACGCGTGCAGTGGCTGGCCGGTTTCGAGCATGACGTAATTCGTCACGTCCACGACGTTGTTGATGCTGCGGATGCCGATTTTTTCCAAAGTGCTTTTCAACCAGTCCGGGCTTGGCCCGACCTTCACGCCTTTGATGACGCGTGCCGTGTAACGTGGGCAAAGCTCCGCGTCTTCAATGCGCACGGAAACCAAGCCTTCAATTTTTAATTTTTCATTTTGAATTTTTAATTCCGGAATCCGCAGCGGATTCCCCGTCACCGTCGCGATTTCGCGCGCGATGCCGATGACGCTGTTCAAGTCCGGCCGGTTCGGCGTGATTTCCAGATCGTAAACCACATCGCCGCCGCTGCGACCAAGATACTCGCCGAAAGATTGACCGACCTTCGCGTCCTCGCGCAGAATGAGCAGGCCGTCCACTTGATCCGGCAGGCCGAGTTCCTGCGGCGAGCAAAGCATCCCATGCGATTCCACGCCGCGAATCTTGCCGACCTTGATGGTGAACGGCTCTTTCTCGCCGGGCTTGGGCGGCAATGACGCGCCGGGCATGATTAGCGGCACCTTGTCGCCCGCCTTGAAATTCTGCGCGCCACAGACGATCTGGCGTTCGCCCGTGCCGTCGCTGACGCGACAGAGCGAGAGTTTGTCGGCGTTGGGATGCTTGTCGCGGGTGACGACCTGCGCCACGACGATGCCGTCGAACGCGCCGGAGATTTTCTGCACGCCCTCGACTTCGAGGCCGAGCATGGTGAGCCGCTCGGTCAATTCCTCAGGCGACCAGTTGAAATCAACGTATTGTTTGAGCCAGTTAAGGGTGACTTTCATTTCAATTTTTTTTGCTGCGAAGGTGAATTTTGCTTTGTCGCTTCAGCAATTCCACGTTGAACGCGACTTGGAAGCACGAACATGAATTCTCCTAAAGCTTTTGCGAAGTCTATGCACTTCTTGGCATCCATTTCGGTTGGAAGTTGCGCTGTTTCGTCAGCGTGTCTTTGATCATTTGCATCTAAACGAACCTCATGAGCCCATTTTGCCATATCATCCGTAATCACATGTTCAGAAGCCGCCTTCTCAATTCGGCTATACAAGTTGCCGGTCTTGTAATTTTTTTCTTTCAACATTGCGTCAACAGCACTTGCTGCCAGCATGACCGCACCAGCTGGAGCGTGAAGGCTTTGCATTGCTTGCGTTAAATATGCGCGTGCTGTCTTTGGAACTGCCTCGTCCACCGATTCGCTTCCAGGAAAAAATTGAAAGACGCCTGAATTTAGTGACACAGACGATGCAGTCACTACTCCGCCACAAGTTGAGCATGCATAGAACGCCCATGTTCTGGGATTCTCACCCGTGTGGCTTCTTGTATCAAAGAAATGTTGGCGGGTTAAATTGGGTTTGGCCACGTTGCAATGCGGACAACGTTCTAGCTCAAGTTTTGGAGATAGCGTTGGCATAAATATTAAAATTGTTTCAAAAACCGCACGTCCTTTTCGTGGAAGAGGCGGATGTCGTTGATGCCGTAGCGGAGCATGGCGCGGTTTGTCTCAAGCCTCCACGGCGAGTTTCCGGCGGGCAGTAGGCTTGCGTGCGGGTGCGAGCCGGATGAGCCGGTCGGCAAAGCGTTCCTGCTGTTTCATGTGGTCGGCCAGCATCCGGTCAATGTCGTGACCGTAGCGCGCGGAAATTTCCATGCGGGCGGCGCGCACTTCGTCAATTCCAGGGTCGGCGTGTTTTTTCATAATCTTGTTCCAAGTAAATCCACGGGCGTCAACAGCATCGGCATCGGCAGGCCGAGCCGTTCGTTGACGTGTCTAATGTGGTCGAGTTTGTTGGGATTGGCAAGATGGACGCAGTTCCCGGTGAGCAGAAAATCGCAGCCGTGGACGGAGGCCAGCGCCAGATGCAGCGCGTCGCCGGTGGGACTTTGTGGCATCAGTTTGTGCCGTTGGTAGGCGCGGATGATTTCGCAGATGCGCGCAGTTTCGCCCAGCACCAGCAGGTCGCGAAGAAGATGGAGCGATTTTTCGCGCTTGGCGGACGGATAGGCGGGGCTGTCCAATTCCTGCAAGACGGCGAGACTGGTGAAAAGTTCGTATTCGTGGCGATGTTCGTCCCACCATTTCCGCGTCCAGTAATGGCGGGAAAGACTTTCAATATCCTTTCGCGTTTCGTGGTGGAAACTTGGAATCGTTGTCTCGATGTAAATTTTACCGGACATTTTATTTGAGCTTGGGCATCGGCGGTATCCGAACCGGCTTCTTGGATTTCAAAAATGGAAATGGCTGGTGAATCCGTTTCCAAACTTCTTCCAAACTCGACCGTTCCTGCTTTCGATTTTCGTGCCATTGTTCATGGAGCGGCAGCCAGTCTTTGAGATGAATCGCGGTTTCGCCTTTTTTGTAAAAAATCCAAACCTGAAAGCGCTGCGCCAGCAATTTCAAACCGGCAAGAAATTCTGTGGACGGTTTTCCCCAATCGCGCCGCTGTTTTTTCGCTGCGGTGTAAAGTTTTTTCACCGCGCGTTCGTAAACGTCCGGCTTGCGCGCGACGATTCGTTCCCACAATTCATGTTCAATGGCGTGCATCCAGCCGGCGCAAAAAAAATCTTCGCTATGGTTGCTGATGGCTTGAGCAAGAACAGCAGCGATTGCGACTTGTTCATTCGTCAAATGCCGTCCGCGATAGCATTTGATTTTTTGCCGCCACATAAAATTAAGACTGTTTCAAAAACCGCACGTCGTTTTTGTAAAAGAGGCGGTTGAGCCGGTTAAGGACGATTTTCATTCGGTCACAATATTGATTTGGCGTGGCTGACACAATTCTCAAAAACAGAAAGCTGGCCGTGTTTCAAAACGGTTGCGGTGGGCATATTCGCGTCGTTGGCGGCGGAAATAATTTTGTCCCGCAGAAAAAATAGGTTGCGCCGGACGGGCATCGCAGCTTAAGAATCTGCCACGTCACATGGGCAAAACACTTATCATCGCGGAAAAGCCGTCCGTCGCCGGAGACATCTCCAAGGCGCTCGGCAAGTTTCAAAAGCACGACGACCATTACGAAAATGACGATTACGTCATCTCGTCAGCGGTCGGCCATCTACTCACGATTTGCGTGCCGGAACAGTTTGAGGTCAAGCGCGGCAAGTGGACGTTCGCCAATCTGCCGGTCATTCCGCCGCACTTTGATCTGCTGCCCATCGAGAAAAGCGAGGCGCGGCTCAAAGTCCTGCTCAAGCTCATCAAACGCAAAGATGTCACCGCCCTCATCAATGCCTGCGACGCCGGGCGCGAAGGCGAATTGATTTTCCGTTACATCGTTCAATACGCCAAAAGCGATAAACCGATCCAAAGGCTCTGGCTGCAATCCATGACACCCGCCGCGATCCGCGACGGCTTCGCGCATCTGCGCACGGATGCGGAAATGATTCCGCTCGCCGATGCCGCGACGTGCCGCAGCGAAAGCGACTGGCTCATCGGCATCAACGGCACGCGCGCGATGACGGCATTTAATTCCAAGACCGGCGGATTTCATCTCACGACGGTGGGTCGCGTGCAAACGCCGACGCTGGCGATTCTGGTCGAACGCGAGGAGAAGATTAAAAAATTTGTTTCACGTGATTATTGGGAAATCCACGGAACGTTCGGCGCGCAGGCGGGCGAATACGTTGGCCGCTGGTTTGATGAAAAGTTTTCCAGGAAGGAAGGCGACGACCAGCTCAAGCAGGAGCGCGTTTGGGACGTTCAATTTGCTGAAGACATCAAAACGAAATGTCTCGGCAAGCCGGGCATCGTCACGGAAGAAAGCAAGCCGACGACTTCGATGTCGCCGCAGCTTTATGATTTGACGACTTTGCAGCGCGAGGCGAACGGGCGGTTCGGTTTTTCCGCCAAGAACACGCTCGGTCTGGCGCAGGCGCTTTACGAAAGGCACAAAGTTTTGACGTATCCGAGAACCGATTCGCGCGCGTTGCCGGAGGATTACCTTGAGACGGTTAAGACGACGATGGGCATGCTGGCGGAAACCAATTACCGCACACCTGCCGAAACGATTTTGAAAAACGGCTGGGTGCGTCCGAACAAGCGCATCTTTAATAATGCGAAGGTTTCGGATCACTTCGCAATCATTCCCACGACCGTCGCGCCGAAACATTTGAGCGAGCCGGAGCAAAAACTTTACGACCTCGTCACGAAACGGTTTCTCGCGATTTTTTATCCTGCGGCGGAATTTCTCGTGACCACGCGCATCACGCGCGTCGAGAGCGAGCCGTTCAAGAGCGAAGGCAAAGTGATGGTCAATGCCGGTTGGCTCGCGGTCTACGGCAAGGAAGCGGCAGAGTCCGACGATACGCCGAGCCTCGTGCCGGTGAAGCCGAACGAAACGGTCAAGACCGAGAAAATCGAAGTCGAGGCGAACGTCACCAAACCACCGGCGCGCTATTCGGAAGCGACGTTGCTCGGCGCGATGGAAAGCGCGGGCAAATTGATCGAGGACGAGGAATTGCGCGAAGCGATGAGCGAGAAAGGTCTCGGCACGCCCGCGACGCGCGCGACGATCATCGAAGGTTTGATCTGGGAAAAATACATCACGCGCAACGGCCGCGAATTGCAGCCGATGGCGAAGGCGTTTTCGCTCATCACGCTGTTGCGCGGGCTGGCGATTCCGCAGCTCTGTTCGCCGGAACTCACGGGCGAATGGGAGTTCAAATTGAACCTCATGGCGCGCGGCAAGTTGAAGCGCGACGAATTCATGAAGGAAATCGCCGATGCGACGCGCGACATCGTGGCGAAGGCGAAGTCGCACGAGAGCGACACCGTGCCGGGTGATTACGGCAAGCTCAATGTGCCGTGCCCGAAATGCGGCGGCGAGATTCTGGAGAATTACAAAAAATTCCAGTGCCAGAAATGCGATTTCGCGCTCTGGAAAATCGTGGCGAGCCGGCAACTGGAAATTTCCGAAGTCGAGGAACTCATCAGCAAAGGCGTCGTCGGACCGCTGCAAGGTTTCCGCAGCAAGCAGGGTTTTCCATTCGCCGCCATCATCAAGATGAACGCGGAGTTCAAGCCGGAATTCGATTTCGGCAACGACCAGAACAAGGACGGCGAGACGAGTGCGCCCATTGATTTCACCGGCAAAGAACCGCTCGGCAAATGTCCGAAGTGCGGCGCGCGCGTGTTCGACGCGGGCATGAATTATTTGTGCGAGAAGGCGACGGGCGCGGACAAGACCTGCACGTTCCGCAGCGGCAAAATCATTCTGCAGCAGACGATTGAACCGGCGCAGATCACGAAGCTGCTCGCGACGGGCAAAACGGATTTGTTAAAAAGTTTTGTCTCGAAGAAAAACAACCGCAAGTTCGAGGCGTTCCTCGTTTTGAAAGACGGCGGCACGGCGTTCGAGTTCGCGCCGCGCGAGAAAAAGGGCAAAGCCAAAGGCGGCGCGCCGAGCGAGCCGTTGCCGAAAATTGATTTCACCGGCAAGGAATCCATCGGCAAATGTCCGAAGTGCGGCGGGAAAGTTTTCGACACGGAAGCCGGTTACATCTGCGAGAAATCGCAGTTGGACGCCAAGGCGTGCAAATTCAAAATCAGCAAAACAATTTTGGAACAGCCGATTGAACTGGCGCAGGCGCAGAAAATTCTCGCCGAGGGCAAGAGCGATCTGCTCGACAAGTTTATTTCCAAGGCGGGCAAGCCGTTTCCGGCGTTTCTCGTGATGGACGCAAAGGGCAAGGTCACGTTTGAATTTCCGCCGCGCGATGAATGAAATTTTGTAGCAGCGGACGTGAGTCCGCTCAAAATTAAAGTGAGCTGACGCACGTCGGCTGCTACAAGAATCAAATGCAGCTTCACTTCAAAGAATCCGGGCAGGGCAGGGCGGTCATCCTGTTGCACGGGCTGTTTGGTTCATCGGACAACTGGCATTACATCGCGTTGCGGCTGGCGGAAAATTTTCATGTCTTCGCCGTTGACCAGCGCAATCACGGCCAGTCGCCGCACAGCGACGAGATGAATTATCCGCTCATGGCCGCCGACGTGAATAAATTCATGTCTTCGCGCGGGCTGGAAAAGGCGATAGTCATTGGTCATTCCATGGGCGGCAAAACGGCGATGCAGCTCGCGCTGCAATTTCCCGGCAAGGTGGAAAAGCTCATCATCGCGGACATGGCTCCGCGCGCCTACGCGCCCGCGCATGAGAAAATTTTTGCCGCGCAGCTCGCGCTGGATCTGGCGTCGTTTCAGACGCGGCAACAAATCGAGGACGCGCTCGCGCCGGAAATTCCGGATCTGGTTTTGCGCCGGTTTCTGCTGAAAAATCTGGGGCGAAATTCGGACGGCGCGTTTTTTTGGAAAATCAATTTGCGCGGCCTTGCGGAAAATTCTCCGCAATTGCGCGAGCTGGTTTCGCATTCCAAGCCGTTCACGAAACCGACGTTGTTCATTCGCGGCGGAAAATCAAATTACATCGGCGCCGCCGCCGAGCCGCTGATGCGCGAATTGTTCCCGCAGTCAGAAATCCAGACCATCGCCGCGGCGAGTCATTGGGTTCACGCGGACAAGCCGGAGGAATTTTTGCGGTTGGTTTTGAATTTTATCCAGTTGGTTTGAGTTCGGCGAAGTTTGCGTTAAGCTCGGTGCCGATGGATGCGCACCCGCAAACAAGCCAGCCCGAAATCCACGACAAGTGGATTCAGAAATTCCTCGCTCACCTCGCGACGGATCGCGGCGCGTCAGTCTACACGCAGCGGAATTACCGGCAGGCGCTGACGGAATTTTCCCGCTGGCATCTGGACGAACGCAAGTCGCCTGCCGTGTGGGAAAAACTTCAGCGCGATGATTTTCGGAGTTATGTGCGATTTCTCGGAAGAAATAATTTGAGTCGTGCAGCGACGCAGTTACGGTTCTCGGCGCTGCGGACGTTTTACAAATTCCTGATACGGCACGGCGTCGTGGAAAGTTTGCCAATAAAAAATATTTCGTTGCCGAAATTGGAGAAGCGGCTGCCAAGATTTTTAACTGTGCAGCAAATGAAGGATTTGCTCGACGCGCCTGAAAAACTCCTCAAATCGCAAAAAGAAAAAAAAGGCGCGGGACGACCAGTTTCCAAAAGCGTTTGTCTGCGCGACGCGGCCGTGCTGGAAACAATTTACTCGTGCGGCCTGCGCATCAGCGAACTGTGCGGTTTGCGCGTGGATGACATTGATTGGAGTGAACAAATTGTGCGTGTTCGCGGCAAATGAAAAAAAGAACTGTTGGTGCCGATTGGTCAACCGGCGTTGCAGGCGATTGAAAATTATTGGAACACGCGGCTGGAAGTCCCGGCGGGTTTGAGTCCGGTTTTTTGTTCGAACACAAAAAAATCCGGGCCGCTCCAGCCGCTGCAACTTTCGCGGCGGCTGAAACAGTATCTCGTCATCGCCGGGCTTGATCCGAAGCTCACGCCGCACAAGCTGCGGCACAGTTACGCGACGCACTTGCTCGATGCGGGCGCGGATTTGCGCAGCGTGCAGGAACTGCTCGGCCACGCGCATCTCATCACGACGCAGATTTACACGCACGTCACGACGGAGCGGCTGAAGAAGGCCTACGACGCGGCGCATCCACGGGCGTAATTTCTACTGGCCGGTGCGGTGGAAATGACAATTTTTGTGTAATAATAAAAATTGAATTCCGGCGCGTCTTTCGCAGAATAAACTCAAGGAATTTTTTTCCGATATAAAAATGAACTGGTCTTTTTCATTTCGACCGAAGCTGGTGGACACGCTGAAAAATTATTCGGCGGGCACTTTTTTCCCCGACCTCATGGCCGGGCTGACGGTCGGCATCGTCGCGCTGACGCTGGCGATGGCTTTTGCCATTGCCTCCGGCGTCAAACCGGAGGCCGGAATTTTCACGGCGGTCATCGCGGGCTTTTTGATTTCGGCGCTGGGCGGCACCAAGGTTTCCATCGGTGGGCCGACCGGCGCGTTGGAGCGCCCAACGAAGTCATGCAAGCGCCCGCGTCGGCAAGTTGCGCATTGTCGCGAGACGTGCCAGTCACTACTCTTGCCAATGGCAACGGAAAACCCAACTCATGAAGCCCCTCGCCAGAAAAATACTATTGAGCACCGCCATCTTGACGGCAGGCTTCTCACTGAACCGGGAGGCTTCGCGATGAAACGACCTTTGGCCCGAAAACCGAAGTTTAAATGGAGAGCGCGCCCGCCTCGGGCGCAGTTTTTTGCGCCCTCGCGGAAAACATCGGACGTGCCCGCAAAGTCCTTTGCGTGCGGGCAAGTCCATGCGCCAAAAGGCTGGACGCGAGGCGCGTCCAGCCACGCCCGAGGCGGGCGTGTTCCCCGACTTCAGATTTCGATTTTAGTCGCGAACAAAATATGATTGAACTCCTGCTCCCGATTTCCGGCGTGGGGATGCTTGCGAGCATCTTCGTCGGAATGCGTGCGCCGAAGTTATGGTTGGCGGGCGTTCTCGTGGGTTCGGTAGGAGGGTTGGGCGCGTCGGTGGTGGCGTTGGTCACGGGCGATGTGTGGGATTGGCAAAGCGCACTGACCCTCGGCGGCGAAGCCGTGCATCTGCGGCTCGACGCGGTGAGCGCGTTGTTCCTCGCACTGCTTGCCCTGATCGGCGGTGCCGGCGCGGCCTATTGGCGCGAGTATTGGACGGATCGCGCGCACCCGCGCTCCGCCCGCTCCGGCCGCGTCTGGTGGAGTGTGCTGGTGCTGTGCCTCGGGCTGGTGCTCCTCACCGCCAACGGCCTGCATTTCCTCATCGCGTGGGAGCTGTTCGCCGTCAGCGCCTATTTTCTCGTGACGCTGGACCGCCAGCGGCGCGAAGTGCGCGCGGCGGGCTGGCTCTATCTCGCAGCTTCGCATGTGGCCACGCTCTGCCTGTTCGCCTTCTTCACCCTGCTCGCGGCCCGCACGGGAAGTTGGGAACTCACCGTCATGCGTGACCGCGCTGAACTTGCGCCGCTCTTCTGGCTCGCGCTGGTTGGGTTCGGCCTGAAGGCCGGATTGTTCCCGCTGCACGTCTGGCTGCCGGCAGCGCACGCCAACGCGCCGAGCCATGTCTCCGCCATGCTCTCGGGCGTGACCCTTAAGATTGCCATCTACGGGCTCGTGCGATTCAGCGGCTGGCTGCCCGTGCCTCCAGAGGCCGGGTGGGTGGTGGCGTTCCTCGGTGTGACTAGCGCCGTGCTCGGCGTCGCTTTCGCGCTCGGTCAACACGACCTCAAACGCCTGCTCGCTTATCACAGTGTTGAAAACATCGGCATCATTCTCATCGGGCTTGGTTTCGCGCTCATGGCGGTGGGTCAGGGTAACGCGACGTGGGGTCGGCTGGCACTGGCAGGCGGGCTTTTGCATGTGTGGAATCACGGGCTGTTCAAATCCCTGTTATTTTTCGCCGCCGGTTCGGTGTTGCACGCCACCGGCACGCGGGAGATGAGCCGGCTAGGCGGACTGTGGCGGATGATGCCATGGACGGCGTCGCTCTTCGCGCTCGGCGCGGTGGCGATTTCCGGGCTGCCGCCGCTGAACGGCTTCGTCAGCGAATGGCTTGTCTATCTCGGCTTGTTCGACGCCACGATTGCGCGAGGCCCGTCGGCTTGGGCGGCGATTCCGGCGGCGATTCTCCTCGGGGTGACCGGCGCGCTGGCGCTCGCGTGTTTTGTGAAAGTTTGCGGCGTGGTGTTTTTGGGCGCTCCGCGTTCCCAAGCGGCGGCACACGCGCACGAAAGCGGCCCGGCGATGCGCGGCGCGATGCTGGTGCTGGGCGCGGCGTGCGTGGCGATTGGCCTCGCGCCGGTCGTCTTCTGGCCGGCGGTGTTGCGGGCGGTGGATGTCTGGAATCCGGTCTGGGTCGGAGCGGAGACACCCGTTGCCCTGTCATCGCTGGGAATGTTGCATGTGGTGCTGGCAGTGGTCGCGCTGGCGGCGGCCGGCTGGCTTTGGCACCGCGCGCGGCGCGGCGGTCTGACGCGCGCGGTGACGTGGGATTGTGGATATGTTGCCCCGACGCCACGGATGCAATACACTGCCGGCTCGTTTGCTGGCATCATCACCGAATGGTTCGCGTGGATTCTGCGACCCGAGCGGCATGAGCATCGCCCTGAAGTTTTGTTGCCGGTCAGCGCGAGTTTCACCGAGCACACCCCGGAAACCGTGCTCGAACGAATCGTCGAGCCGGCCGGTGGCGTGGTCATGCGCATATCAGCGGCGGCGCGAAGCCTCCAGCACGGGCGGGTTCAATCCTACCTGTTGTATTTGCTGATCGGTCTTGCGGCGCTGGCTGTGTTGGTCCTGCTCGGAGGCGGGCAATGAAAGTGCAACTTCACAAACCATGTATCTGAATCTCATCCAGATTGCGGAGTCGTTTGGAGTCTCGGAGACAGTCGTCGAAGGCTGGATTCGCGACGAAGGCTTGCCCTACACACCTGACCGGAGCCGGCTTTTGTTTGATCGCGCGCAGGTGACGGAATGGGCGGCCGAGCGAGGTCTCGCCGCGCGGGTCGGATTCCTGGCACCAGAAAAATCCGCCCTGACGCCTCACTTACGGATCGGGCCGTTGCTGCGGGCGGGCGGCATCTGGCGCGAGGTGCCGGCGGCGTAAGTGCCGAATGTTTTCGAGCGCATTGTCACCGCCCTGCCCGGAGCCACTCCGCCCGTTCGTCAACTGCTCGGGCAGCGGGTTCGGGCCAAAGGCGGCGTGACGATGGCCCCGGTCGGCGGTGGTTTCGCCCTGCCGCATCCCAGCGCACGCATAACGCTGGGCCGCGACTCCGGCACGGTGGCGTTGTTGCTCCTGCGCGACGCGCTTTCGCTGGACGAACCGCCGGCGGACAGTGTGCCGGTAAGGCGGCTGTTCTTCTTCATCGCACCTTCGCCGCGCGCCCACCTCGACTTGCTCGCCCGGTTGAGCCGCAGTCTGGTCCGTGGACCTTTGCGGGAGTTGGTGGAGAAAGGCGTTCAGGACCAGGAAATTTTTCAGGCGATGGATGCGATAGATGCGGCGTCAGCGGAGGCGAAATTATGACATTAGGACCGCCCTTACTGCTCGCTTTCATTGCTTTGGCAACAAGTATCGCCGCTGGTTTCCGACTGCCCAGAACTTGGCTTGCTCTGACCGTGACCGGCACGGTAGTCGGACTGGTCGCAGCCCTGCGGGTGCTGCTTGGTGGCGGGAATTGGGAGTGGCAAAGCGGATTCTTGCTGGGCGGCGAAGCACTGCATCTGCGTCTGGATGGCTTGAGCGCCATGTTCCTGATGCTGGTATCGGTGGTGGGCGGAACCGGCGCCGTGTATTCCCGTGAGTATTGGTCGGATCATCATAATCCAGCCTCCGCACCCCGGTGCCGCGCGTGGTGGAGCGCACTCCTGGTGAGCATGGGGCTGGTGTTGACAGTTTCCAATGGCCTGCATTTTCTCATCGCTTGGGAGCTGTTTGCAATCTGCGGTTATTTCTTGATCACGCTGGACCGTGAACGCAGCGGGGTGCGTGCCGCGGGCTGGCTCTATCTGGCCGCTTCACACGCGGGCACGATGTGCCTGTTCGCCTTTTTCGCCACGCTGGCGTCGCGCACCGGCAGTTGGGAACTCGGCCCGATGCGCGAGCACGCGGAGCTGGCACCGTTGTTCTGGCTGGCGCTGTTCGGTTTCGGCATGAAGGCCGGTTTTTTTCCGCTGCACATCTGGCTGCCCTCGGCGCATGCCAATGCACCCAGCCACGTCTCCGCCATTATGTCGGGCGTGGCCATCAAAATGGGCATCTACGGTATCGTGCGCTTAAGTGGGTGGCTGCCCGTGCCGCCCGCAGCGGGCTGGGTGGTGATCGGGCTGGGCGCTTTGAGCGCGCTGCTCGGCATTGCGTTCGCGTTTGCGCAAAATGATTTTAAGCGGCTGCTCGCGTATTGTTCGGTGGAAAATATCGGTGTCATTCTGATCGGTATTGGCGGCGCGTTGCTCGCGGTGACGCATGGTGATGCGGTTTGGGGCCGGTTGGCGCTCGCCGGGGCGTTGCTGCATGTGTGGAATCACGGCGCGTTCAAGGCGTTGTTGTTCTTCGGTGCCGGGTCAGTGCTGCACGCCACGGGCACGCGGGAGATGAGCCGGCTAGGCGGACTGTGGCACAGGATGCCATGGACGGCCGGGTTGTTCGCGCTCGGCTCCATCGCCGTCTCGGGGCTGCCTCCGCTCAACGGCTTCGTTAGCGAATGGCTGATTTATCTTGGACTTTTTGACGCGGTCACGAGCAAAGGGTCTTCGGCTTGGGCCGCCATGCCCGCCGCCATCATGCTGGCGATGGCCGGGGCCATGGCGATGGCGAGTTTCGCGAAGGCGGGCGCAATGATTTTCCTCGGTGTCCCGCGCACACAAGCGGCGGCGCACGCGCACGAATGCGGAAACTGGATGCGCGGGCCGATGCTGGCGCTGGCGGGTGTGTGCGTCGCGATCGGGCTTGCGCCGATTTTGTTTTGGCCGGCGGTATCCAGCGCGGTGGGGGCCTGGCGTCCAGCATGGGCCGAGGCAGAAGCGCCCGCGCCGTTGATCACGCTCGGTTCGGTTCATGTGGCGCTGGTGATTCTGGTTTTGGCGGCGGCGGCATGGTTGTGGCGGAAGGCGCAGGCCAACGGTCTGCGTCGCGGTCTGACGTGGGACTGCGGCTATGCGATTCCGGCCGTCCGGATGCAATATACCAGCGCGTCATTCGCGGGAATCGCCTCGGGCTGGTTTCGTTGGATTCTGCAACCGGAGCGTAAAATGCGAAGACCCCGTGGCCACTTCCCGGCGGAGGCCATTCGCTTGGAACGTATTCCTGAAACAGTATTGGAGCGCATCATTGCGCCGGTGAGCGCGGTCATCATGCAAATGTCCACTGCCATGCGTCGCTTGCAGCACGGACGTGTGCAGTTCTACATCCTCTATGTGGTGGCGGGACTGATCGCCTTGGGAGTTCTCGTCTTGCTTGGAGGCGCACAATGATCTTGATTCTCGACCTCATTCTCCGGCTCGCGTTGTGGCTGCTACTTGCCCCGCTGCT
>Ga0209746_1000706_pt1 | contig 16839 bp, 15 predicted proteins | sample BarGraNGADG00211_3_FD_184496 | JGI IMG/M metagenome (GOLD analysis project Ga0209746, IMG submission 184496) | Arctic peat soil microbial communities from Barrow, Alaska - Barrow Graham LP Ref core NGADG0011-211 (SPAdes) (version 2) | ecosystem: Environmental > Terrestrial > Soil > Wetlands >... | reverse complement strand
CTCAGAGGCTCCGCTCGTTACCCCGATTATCGCCACCGCGTTTTCCGCCGCGGCGCCTACCGGCACGACGAGTCGCGCAGCATCCACGAGGGGCTCACGCCTCGCGGCACGGTCTGGATTCTCAAAGGTGACCTGCTCCATCTGCTCGCCACCTCCGTACGCGAGGCCGTCTACGACGCAGCTCGCTACGCCTGCCTCGAGGCCGAGCAGGTCGCGGCCAAGCGTAGCCTGCGGTCAGCACTAGTCGGAATCGTGCTGAGGCCTCCGGCGAAGTTCTTCACGCGCATGTTCGTCTTTCGCGGCTGGCATGACGGCTGGCGCGGCTGGTTCAAGATCTGGCTCGATTGCACATCGGACGCGCTTGTCTGGGCGACCTATCTACGCAACCGCCGCAAGCCCGAGTCGACGCTCGCCGGTCACTTCGCAGCCGTGCATCGCCTTGACGGATCGCCTCGCCTCGTCGGCCTGGCATCCGCTGGCGAGACAGAACGGGCGCTCGCCTGGCTGGAAACAGCCCGCGCCGGCGGCGCCGACGTCGCGCTCGTGAGCAACGAGCAGGCGCAAGAAACCCGAGTTCGCGTGCGCCGGGTCGGCCGCCTGACGCCGCTCGGGATCCTCAGGGCGCTCGACCAGGAGTGGCAGCTTCGACCATATGATGCGCTCGTGGTCTTCTCTGCCCGACCAAGAGTCATCGCGTGGAGGCTTCCGGGGCGCTTGCGCGGGCTGAATGGAGTAATCGATCCAAAGCTGACCGATCCGGGCGAGAACACCGCGCAACTCGCGCGCCTACGTGCCCGAGGCGATGGGTTGGAGTGAGGACCGAGGGGCCACTCCACGGCGCTTCGATCGTCTGCGTCGGCTTCGCCGACTGGCAGACGGAGAACTGGCTGAACCAGCATCACCTGATGTCTCGACTCTCTCGCAACAACACGGTCTTGTTCATCGAGTCGCTCGGGCTGCGCCGGCCGACGATCTCCACGCGCGATCTCAAGAGGATAGGTCGCCGCCTCAAGCGTGGATTTCGGCCACTTCGGCGTGTTGACGAAGTGAACGTTCTCTCTCCATTGATCATCCCGTACCATGGAAATCGTGTAATCGATGCACTGAATCGCGCACTCCTGCGGCGAACGGCGCGCAAGGCAACTCAGCGTCTAGGAATCGAGCGACCGATTCTCTGGAGCTACGTGCCGCAGGCTCTTACGCTGGTCGATGCACTGCAACCGAGTCGTATCGTCTACCACTGCGTCGACGACATAGCTGCGGTCAGTCGGGACGCAGAAGGTACCCGCTCTGCGGAAGCACGAATGATCGCCAGAGCCGACCTCGTCATTGCGAGCTCGGAAACGCTTGCTGCAAGCCTCCGCTCTCGAGGCGCAACAGTGAAACTGATGCCGAACGTCGCCGACACGACTCTCTTCGCGCAGGCTCTCGAGCCAGGCCCGATCGATCAGGCGCTAGCCTCGCTCCCGCGTCCGCGCATCGTCTTCGTAGGGGCCGTGAGCTCCGTTAAGGTCGACTTCGAGCTTATCATTGGGCTTGCTCGTCTCCGCCCGCATTGGAGTGTGGTCCTCGTCGGACCGGTTGGACTGGGCGATCCTTCCACGGACGTATCGGCGCTCAAGACGATTCCGAACGTGCACTTGGTCGGACACCGTCGGCATGGGGAACTTCCAGACGTATTACGCGGGGCCGATGCCGCGTTGATTCCGTACCGACTGAACGAGGTCACCGCGAGCGTGTTCCCGATGAAGGTCTACGAGTACCTCGCTGCCGGCTTGCCGATCGTCTCGACACCATTGCCGTCGCTGGCGGGAGCCGACGGTGTTACTTTCGCCGCGAACGCGCCCGACACCGCCTCGGCGATCGATGGGTTGCTCGCAAGGGCGAACGAAACGGCCCGGCTCGCACGCTCCGAGCTGGCAAGAGATCATTCCTGGGAGAACCGCATCGATGAAATCGAGCGAGCGTTGAGCGCATTGCCATGAGCTGTTACCGACTGGTCACGCCATTCACACCGAACACGCGTACGGGCCGGGGCAACCGCACCGTCGGCATCATTCGTGCCCTGGCGCTGCTCGGTAAAGTCGAGGTCGCGTACGTCGAGTTCGACGGCGACGAACCAGACCTCTCGCTCGTGCAAGACACAGCGATCGAGTTACGGAAGATCTCGCCGTCGCGCGGGTTCAGGCGCGCGTTTCTCTACCGGAGAGCTCGAGCACAGGGCGTGCCGAAGGGTTTCGCGAGCGGTCTATCCTGCGAGCTACTCGCGACTCTGGCGAGCTCCGATAACGATCGCTTCGATCGAATCGTGGCCGACGGACCGACCGCGGCGGCGGCTCTGCTTCTGCTCGGGAAGAAGCGGCGGATCTACTACAACGCCCACAATCTCGAGTCGACACTGTACGCACAGCTCGAGGGCTGGAACACGAAGGCCCTCGGCGAGCTCGCTCGCTTCGAGCGTCGCCTGCTCGAGGCGGCGTACGAGTCTTGGCTGCCGAGTAATCGCGATCTGGGTGGAGCGGCCGAATTAGCGCCCGAGGCTCGCCTCCGTCTTGTCCCCAACGTCGTCGACGTGGCCTCGACCGCGCCCGTGCGCGCACCGGAGAGCCAGCGCGCCCTCTTCGTCGCCGATTACAGTTACGAGCCCAACAGCAACTCCGCCCGCTTCCTCATCACCGAGGTGATGCCGCGGGTCTGGAAGCAGCTTCCACAGGCCCGTTTGATACTGATCGGGCGCGGGCTGGCGCTTAACGGCGAGCTTGACCCGCGTATCGAGGTGCGCGGTTTCGTCGAGGATCTCCCCGGCACCTACGCGACGGCTGGTTGCGCGCTTGTGCCTCTACTCGAAAGCGGAGGCTCACCGCTCAAGCTGATCGAGGCCATGGCCTACGGATTGCCGATCGTAGCAACGCCGCTCGCCGCAGGTGGCGTGGACGGACTCGAAAACGGCGTTCACTACCTGGAAGGCGAGGGGGCGAACGGATTCGCCGCGGCAGTTGCCCGCGCGCTTGGCGGCAGGGCCGGCGATATCGGCGCCGCGGCGCGGAAGCTGGCCGAGAACGAGTACTCGATCGAAGTGCTGGCCCGGCGGTTGGCCGATTAGGTATAGACCGAGAGAGGCTGGCCGCGTCGGCCTACGTCCAGCGTACGTCCTCCTCTATAACCCTTGCCGGATTGCCGGCAACGAGCGCTCGCTCGGGGACATCCTTCGTGACGACGGAACCCGCCGCTACCACAGCCCCTGCGCCGACACTCACGCCCTTCAAGATCGAGGATCTGGCACCGATCCAGACACGGTCAGCGATCGAAACGGGGGCGATGTTCTCGCCGTCCCCGAGGCAATGGTAGTCGGTGTCCGTGATCCAAACGTCCCAGCCTATAGCGCAGTTCTCCCCGATCACCACCGATCGCTTACAGGTGATCATCGTGCGCTGATTCACGTACGTGCCGTTGCCTATCGCAATCGACGCACCGGGCCCGTCGAGATAGAAGCTCACGTCTCTGTACAGCTTCACCCACCTTCCAAACACGACCGCCGTACCTCGCTCGGGTCTGGAGAAGCGCAACGGGCCATAGACCTCGAGACGTTCGCCGCCTTCGATTCCCTGAACGGTGCGAACGAGCCTCCCGTGAACGAGGCGAGCGAGTCGGTGGAGATCCATCACGAACCACCGGGGATGGGCAGCTGTCCGAGCGAGCGCTCTTTGCGCTTCTCGCTCTGCTTCGGTCTACGTCTGGAAAGTCTCATCGCAGCTCGCCGGACAGGAGTTCGACACTTCGTATGCCGATGCCTTCCGAGTATAACCCACAGGGTTTTTCCCTTCATCGTCGGGTCCAGCGCAGCCGTCCTCGACGCGGTCACAACAGGACGGAGACCGGGGCTGGGGAGCTGGAGAAGCTCGAGTCGAGGTAGGCTGTCTCGGCCCTGCGATTCTCCCTCGCTACTGGAAAGGAGACTTCTTGCCACTCGATTCGGGGAGGCGGTCGGCTGACCAGATGAATACGGACGAGAGACGAAGCGCGGCTCTTCTATTCGGGAGGGAGCTTTCGGACGGTCGCCTCGCAGAGAGCGAGCTCGACCATCCAGAAGTGCGCAACGCGGTCGTTGCCCGACACCAGCTATCGCCACCGACTCGCCTGCTCGAGCGCCTGGCGATGAAGCGCGGGTTCGTGGGGTTCGAACGCAACGGCTTGGAGCCCTTTCTACGCGCTCGGAGGAGCATCCTCGGAAAGGAAGCAGACGGGCCGCCGCGCCTGCTCGTACGCGTCGACGAGTTCCCGCACTACCGCGCCTGGGACGAGCCGCGGCGTTTCGGAACAGACGGCTTCCGCCGCTTCCACGAGATCATGCGCTCGGCCGGAGTGCCGTACCTGATCGCCACGCTTCCACGTGTCGCCCACAACCCGCTCGATCCGGGCGAGACCGCCGAGCGCGAGCTCGACGCCGACGAGAAGGAGATGATCGAGCAGCTGCGGCGGGACGGGGTCGCCTTCGGCCTCCACGGCTGGTGTCATCGCACACGCAGGGCAGAACCGCGGCGCCGCTCCGAGCTGGCCGGCCTCAACGAGGAGGAGCTGAAGCGGCTACTTGACCGGGGCGGCGGCGTTCTGGCCGAGTTCGGCATCGAGCCGCTGGTCTTTGTGCCGCCCTTCAACCGCTTCGATGCGTGCCAGTATCCTCTCCTCGCCCGCCGCTACGAGGTCGTCTGCGCGGGACCTGAGACGGTTTCCGTACTAGGTTTCCGAAAGACGCCGATCGCTCTCTCGGGGAGTTTGTTCCTTCCCTCCTACCCGCCGTTCTATGGCCGCGCCTCCGAAGTGTTGCCGGCTGTCCGCCGGCTGCTCGAGCTTCGCGCCTCTCTCTGGGTACCGATCGTTCTGCACTGGGGCTGGGAGCTGGAAGCCGGCTGGAGCGAGCTCGAGCGCCTGACCGCCGAGCTGGCCCGCTATGCCGCCAACTGGAGCTCTTTTTTGGTGGAGGCTCGGGAGTCGGCGGCAGCCGATAAAGTTGGTTTGTGAAGGTCGTTTCCGTCTTAACCAGCTCCGCTCACGGCGGGGCCGAGTTCGCGGCCGTCTGGCTACTCGACGCTCTGGCTCGACGCGGTCACGAGACGCTGCTCCTAACCAACTTGCCGGAACTCTGTAACGGGACGGGAGTTGCCGCGCGCCCGATCGAGATCGGTCCGAAGCTCTCTTATGCCTCTTTCTACAAGCTTCTCACTGCCAGCCCGCAGCTAAGCGCCAGCCTGCGACGGGCGCTTCGTCGTGAGCGCCCGTACTCAGTCCTGCTCCTTCACTTCAAGAAGGAGCAGCTATTGACCTTGGCTCTTCCGCGCTCACTTCGCGCCGCCTGTGTCTGGACGGAGTGGGGTCAGCTCCCGGCTCCACTGCGGAGTGGTCTGGCTAACTTCGTCTACCGTTCGGCAGCTCGCCGGGCGGATGCCGTGCTCGCAGTCTCCGAGAGCGGCAAGGCGACGCTCGTGGCGGCCGGCGTCGCCGAACGTAAGGTCTTCGTGCTCCCGAACGCTGTTCGCGTCGAGGGCCACGGTTACAGCAAATCAGCTAGGCGAGACACCCGCGCTCGCCTCGGTATTCCCGAGAACGCCTTCGTCGTCGGCTCGCTCACACGTCTCCATAACAAAAAGCGGAACGACGTGCTGGTCGAGGCGGTCATGCTGCTCGATAGCGGCGTGCACTTGATCCTGGCCGGCGAGGGCGATAGCGAGGAAACTCTCCGCCGACAGGCTCGACCGCTTGGTCACCGTGCCCATTTTCTACCCAGCCCTGGTAAGAAAGCGGCAGACGTCATCTCGGCCTTCGACGTGGCCGTCTTCTACCCCAGCCCAACGGAGGGAGCGCCACTCTCGGTGATCCTGCCAATGCTCTGCGAGCGCCCAGTCGTGGCAACCGGCGCCGAGGGAGCTCACGATCTGCTGCCGCCGAGATGCGGTCACATCCTCACGCCGGAGAACGACGCGTCGGCCCTCGCTGCCGTGCTAGCCGAGTATCAGCACGACCCTGATCGGCGTAGGCGCGAAGGACGGGTGGCGCGCGAACACGCCATGTCCGTGCACTCGGCCGAGCATGTGGCCGCGGAGTTCGAGCGCATCGTGGCCGCCGTCGTCAACCAGAGCGACATCATATGAAAAACAGTCTGCCACGCTACCGTTCGAAACGCAGCGGCAGCGAGCTCGCGAACGTAAGGGACCGGCTCAAGCTCGCGACGGCACCAGACAAAGCGGACCGACGGCACTTGGGGAAGTAGTGACATTTACGGAAACACCCGATATTTCGATCGTATTACCAACCTATAACCGCGCGGATGCGTTACGAAAGAACCTCGGCCCTCTGCTCGGGCTCGCGGGCGTGCTCGAAGTGATCGTAGTGGACGACGGCTCTCGGGACGAGACCCCGGAAGTTCTGGCCTCTTTCGACAATCCGAGGCTCCGGGTAGTACGGCAGCCGAAGAACCAACAGCAACCGGCGGCGCGCAACCTCGGAGTGGAGACTGCACGCGGGGAGTGGATTCTCTTCGCAGAGGACGATTGCCGTTTCCCGCCTGATTACGCGATCGTTCTGAGACGCGAAGCCGCTCTCCGCCAGGCCGACATCGTCGGAGCGCCGTTTATCCATGCTTCCGCGGATCGACTCGACGAGGCGATCGCACATGCACGTGCGCGGAGCGTCGACCGCGTCGCGCTCGACGCAGAGAGCGCGTTCCCCTCGAGCACGATCGAGACGCCGTTCATTCCCGCCCGAGCTCTCGTACGTCGGACGGTGTTCGATACCGTAAAATTCGACGAGGATTACTGTGGAAACGCGTGGAGAGAAGAGACGAGCTTCTTCGTCGATGCCATGCGTAGCGGCTTCAGCTGTGTATTGACATCAGCCACCTACTCTTACCAGGTTCAAGACTGGCAAGGAGGCGCTCGCAAAACGCGGCTTCGCTACGAGTACTGGACGATCAGAAACAACTGGCGTTTCCTGCGTCGCCATGGTGCTTGGCTTGCACAGCACGGCTACCTGAGCCGACCCGCTCTCGTCGCTCAGATCGCTTTTGTGTTCCGTCGCTTCCGTATGGTCTCGAGCGGTTCCTTACGGGCACGCTGGCGAACCCTGACGGAGAGAAGCTCGAGATGAGGGGGAAGCGCGTTGCCATTCTCTCCGCCGGAGGAGATTCATCCAAAGGTGGAGTAGAACGCTTTACCTCGCTGCTCGAGACTGTCCTTGGTGAAGCAGGCTGGCAGTGCTCGGTCATTAGTCCCACGGAATGGCCTTCGCGCACGCTCTTTCGTGTCGGTGCCGGGCCTCTTTATCTCGCCCGTTCGGCCGCTCGCGGCATTCCTCGGACAAGGCCGCCCGACCTCGTCATCTCGAACGGAACGCTGGGCGCCTTCGTGAAGAACGCCCCGCGCATCCATGTCTACCACGGCACGATGGTCGCACACACGCTGCGGGGCGACAAGCGACTGCCACTACGAGAACGCGCGCGCAGGGTGTTTGGGCAGGGACTGGCCGAAGCTCTTGCCGGCCGCGGCGCGGTGCGCGTGGCCGTATCGGAGACAGCCGCCGCCGAGGTCGCGCGTTACTACCGCCTTCGCGTCCACGAGGTGATTCCGAACGGTGTGGACACACGTCTCTTCGCCCCCAGAGACCGAGCGAAAGCACGAGAACGTTTCGGGCTGCGAGACGAGACGAACTACGCACTCTTTGTAGGTCGAGCCGAGACGCGCAAGGGCGCAGATTTGCTGCGCCCGACATGCGAGCGGGCGGGCTGGGAACTGCTCATCGCCGGCGCCGAGATAGAAGGGAGTCAGAGTCTCGGCGTGCTGACGCACGAAGAGCTTGCAGACGCCTACACCGCAGCCGACGCCGTACTGTTCCCGACCCGCTACGAGGCCTGCAGCTTCGTGATACTCGAAGCGCTTGCCTGCGGAGCTCCGGTCATCACGACCGAAGTCGGCTGGACGCGTACCTTGCTCGAGCACGTTCCCGAGTACCGGGCGCTCATCGTCCGTCCGTCGGTCGATTCCCTGGTCGCCGGGCTCCGCGCCGCCACAACCGTCGACCGCTCGGTCGTGGCTAGTGCTCGCGAATGGGTCGTGGCCAACAACGACCTCGAGACCTTCGCGGAGCGCTGGAGAGAGCTGGCCGAACGGACAGTTCGTGCTTGACTGATCAAGCGCTCTCGCGCTTCAACACAAGTCGCACGTCATCGATACGAGCTGCCCCGACGGCGAAGAGAAGCAGCGGATAGGCGACCGCACCGAGAACGAGAGCCGGAACGACCGGCACTGACAGCCATCTCAGTGTCCCGAGAAGAGCGAGGAGCGCCACTCCGGCGATGATCAGCCGCGGAATACGACCGAAGGCTGGACCCGCAGGAAGGTGTCCGCGCAAGATGCGCCAGCGCATGACTACGATAAGAGCCTCGGTCGCCGCGGTCATGGCGGCCGCAGCCATGAAGCCCCAGCGCGGAATCAGAACGAGATTGAGACCGACATTGAAGACAAGAGCCAGCGCGGCGGCGGCCGCGAAGCGCTTCTGGAGGCCAGCCACGATGACGAGCAGGTCTTGCAAGTAGCCGAGCGAGACGAGCACGAACGCCCCGATAAGCACTGGAAGCGCTGGAGATGCTTTGGCGAAGTCCCTTCCGTAGACGAGCCCGATAATCGGGCCCGAGTAAGCGAGAGCGAGCGCGAGCGCTCCCACCGAGACGGCCAGAAGCAGCTCGAGACTCGACTGGAGGAGGGCCCTGAACCGGCGGGAGTCGGCCGCGAAGGCCGCCGCGAGAAGAGGGAACATCGTGGTCGAGATGCTGATGGGAGCAAACTGCGACTGATCGAAGATCCGGTACGCGGCCGCATAAAAGCCGGCGTCGCGACTCCCGGCGAACTCGAAGACGAGGATCTGGTCGATGCGGCCGTAGCCGAGCACGAACAAGCCCGCCAACGCAATCGGAAAACCTAGGCGCACTAGCTCGAGACAGCGGTCACGAGTTCCTCGGAACAAGATGCGAGCCTTCCGGAGAGCGAGTACACCCTGCAGCAACGAGGCCAGCGCCGTTGTGAGCGTAAAGCCGACGGCGAAGAACACCATCCCCGCCCCGGCCAGGTAGCCGTAGACGACCACAGCAGCCCAAAGACCACTTTGAAAGGTCAGCGCCGCGATCGTGAGCGAGTTGCGCACGCGAAGCTGGAAAACGACCCGTAGCGACGAGGCGGCGCTCGTGAGAAAGACCAGCATGAGGATGATGCCCGCTACCAGAGCCTCGTGATCGGGCGCGATCAGCACGACAGCGCCTATACAGAGCGCCATGGTCACCAGTGACGTGGCTGCTCTGAGATTAACGAGCGCACCGAGCCACTCCGCCTCGAGCTCTGGCTCCGCGGCCGCGCGCCGAAGGGCAACCTGCTCCAGACCGAGATCTCCGAGCACCCCTACGAGCGAGCTGATAGCCAGCAGCGTGCTCCAGACGCCGAAACCGCTGCCGCCGAGAGCACGCGCCAGAAGCGCAGTGACCACGACGCCGAGAGCAAGGTTCGCAACCCGGCCCAGGAGCTGAACACCGATGTCCAAGCCGATTCTCCTAGGCGCGACTGCCATACCGGCCGGCTTCCCGGCGCCGGTTTGCGATAGTTCATTCGCCTTGGTGGTCATCAGGCGTGCACTCCTATGCGTCGCGCCTAGCGGACACGTACCGTCAGACTTTCTCCACCGGCAAGAGGCACTCCCCGCATCCTAGGCGCTCGCTGACGAGATCACCGCGCTAGCACGTTCCGATTCACCGCTATCGACGATCCGGATCGGCTATGGCCCCCATTCGGGGCACGGCGATCACTGAATCGAGTGAAAACGCCTACACCCCTGATTCGAGGGATCTGAGCCCCGGCATCCAGGCCGATCGAGTCATCGGGGTAGCCGATGCCGAAACGATTCCTTGCAGTCCTGCTGTTCGCCGCGCTAGTAGCAATTCCAGCCGCGATTCCCTCCGCTGCCTCGGCCTTCCAGAACGTCTCGAGCTCGGCGAAGCGGGCTCACGATTGGACGCGGCCGGTTGTGAGAATCAAACGAGCCGCTGGTCAGTCCAACCCGACCTCACAATCGGCGGTCCGTTTCACGGTCTCCTTTAGCGAGTCTGTGCGTGGTTTCTCGGCCGCGGGCGTGAGACTTTCGGGCACTGCCAAGGCGAAGAGGGTAAAGGTCGCCAGGCGCGGTAACCGCAGGAGCTTCAGCGTCACTGTCGCCGGAGTGAAGAGGCCTGGCACCATCGTCGCGACCATCCGAACCGGAGCAGCAAGAGACGCAGCCGGGAACCTGAGCATGGCAGGAAACCGCATTAAGGTACTGGCTGTCATTAGGAAGTCACAATCGACGAAGAAGACATCGCATCCAAAACCGACCTCGAGAGTGCCGGCTCCCACGACCACGACGCCAACGACCACGACGCCAACGACCACGACGCCAACGACCACGACGCCAACGACCACAACTCCGACTTCACCGCCGGCGTCGACCGGGCTCATAGTCGGCACGATCAACAACGTTGCGGGAGGCGGATCGCTCGCTCAAGTTGTAGCCAGCGGGGCGAAGTGGATACGTGAGGATTTGTTCTGGCCGGACGTTGAGCCGACGAAAGGGAAGCAGGATTGGCGCCTCTACGACAACCTATTTCTGACTACAGCGCAGAAGGGTATTACCGTCCTGCCGATCATCGACGGGATTCCAACCTGGTCGAGCGGCAGCGCGGCCACTTGGACGATGCCCGCCGATCCGAGCGACTACGCGACGTTCGCCGGCCAGGCTACAGCCCGCTACGGCCCCGGCGGAACTTTCTGGCAGGCGCACTCAGACCTCGCTCAGTACGCCCCGGTCTACTTCGAGATCTGGAATGAGCCCTATATACCGGTGTTCTCACAGCCAGCGACGAATCCTGGCCGTTATGCGCGAATGTACAGGGCCGCATCTATCGCCGGACATGCAGCGAACTCTGCGGCGCGCTTCATCATGGAGATCGACTGGCAATACCAGACAGCGAATGGAAGTTGGCGAATCTGGCTCGACGACATGTTCGCGGCGGTGCCCGACCTGGCCGCTTATGTTGATGCTGTAAGTGTCCACCCGTACGCCAACAGTCTGAACGGTATAGCTGTGGATTCTTGGACGGGCAACCAGTGGCAGACCGAGAGAGTAGACAAGGCGGATAGGCCGCTGCTCAAAAAGTACGGCCTTGGAGACAAGCCAGTTTGGATCACGGAAATGGGCTGGTCTACCGTCCCAAACGCTCCCGGGAACTATACCGAGGCCGAACAGGCAACCAACTTAGCGGCCTTCGACAATCTAGTGCGAACACAGTGGACATACGTGAAAGCCGTCTTTTACTATCATCTGGCTGATTATCCCGGAGCCGACCCCACTGACTTTACGCAGTGGTATGGGTTCATTCGTGGCGATGGGACGCCGAAGCCCGGTTACGACCTACTAAATACACTCCTGGCTTCCTCTAGCTGAGAAGGCTCGCCGCGTCTGCTCGCCCCACGCCACCCCACCCATAAGAGCTTTTCACATCCGGTCGGCTATGATCGGAACCTGATCTCGACAGCCCCTAGGCTCGACCACGACGCCCGTTGCGAACGCGGCCCAACGGAAGACTAGCGACAAGCGTGAGACGGCATCCGCCTCTCGCGCGGCTACTCTACCCCACCGTCATCGCGATAGCCGCGATAGCCGGATACCGGTTCGCGGGCATGAATTACGATAACCAGGTCAAGCTGACCGCTCTCGTCGTAGTTCTCGCGGCCATCGTAACTGCTGTCTTTCGGCCAGCGCTCGCGCTTGCACTCGTAGTCGCGTTGGCGCCGTTCGAGTTCTTCGTGACAGCGCTGGGAATCGAGGTGGGGACGAACGAGATCCTCGTTATTATCGCGGCTTTTGCGTCGCTTCCTTTGATTTCGCTCGCAGATGTTCCGCGGCCTCTTAAGGTCGGAGCGATGCTGATCGTGATCGGCAGCATCATCTCATCAACCGTCGCGATTAGCTGGGGTATCGCGCTCTGGGGATCAGTGCGCTGGCTGTGCGTAGTCATCTTGCTCATGGCTGCTTTTCGGATCCGGCCTGCGAATCGAGCTCGAAATCTGGCGGCTGCGATCGTCAGTGCGACGTCGGTCGTCGTGCTCGGATTCGCGTTGTTACAGAAGGCAGGGGTTTACTTCTTCGTTGGGGCGCCGTATCTCAGCGATCGGATCGACTCGACATTCGGGTACTACACCGTGTTCGGGGCATACATGGCAATGGCGGCCTTGATCGCTATCAACCAGTTGACGATGTCCTGGCACGACCGCACTGCAGGGCGCGTAGCGCTTCATGCCGCAGGCGCGGCAGCCGGGCTCGTCGGAGTAGTTCTCTCCCTATCTCGCGGCGCCGCCTTGGCGTTGGGAGCGGGCCTACTCTGGCTCCTCCTCGCAAACATCCGCGAGCCTCGCCGGGTCATGCGAGTCGTTGTGACGGTATTCATCGTCGGCCTCATAGGATTCGCCGTCACGCCGGCCAGCGCACGTAAGGGTCTCTCTCACCGGATCTCCGATCCAGCAGCGTCGCGCTATTCCGATCTACAGCGCTTCGCGCTTCGTCGCGATGGATTGAAAGCTCTCGAGCACCACCCGTTCGGTATCGGGTACGGCAACTTCCCCAACTACCTTCGAGCAAGCTCCGACCCAAACATCGAGCACTATCTGTTCCATGCCCATTGGTTACCAGTTCAGATAGGGCTGGACGCGGGCTGGCTGGGGCTTATCGGTTTTGCTCTACTCGTTCTATCGCCACTAGCGGCAGGTCTACGCGGAGCGCTGCTGGGCGTGGTCGACAAAAGCAGTGCTGGCTTCGCAGCGGCCCTGGTGGGACTGCTTGCCCAAGGCTGGTACGACTACCTCTGCTACGAGATCTCGTTCCTTGTCGGCATCGGGCTGCTTGTGTGGGGAGCTTGGCCGCATGAGAATGCGGAGAATGCTTCCCCGGCCGAGCTAGCAACTTACGTGGACGTGAATCCGATATGAATCGAGATCCCGGCGCAACCCACGACTGACCCTAATCAGCCGGAAGCGGCCGTTGGCGAGAACAACTGAATCTAAGAGAGGACGTGCGTAGACGAGCGTGAGCGGGCACGGGCGACGTTCCAGCGACTCGATGATACGGTCGAGCGCCGAGCAGAACACTCCGTCGCCGAAGGGTTTGTGCATGTGGATGTAGGTGAAGTCGTCGGGGAGTGGCCATTCGGCCGCGTCGCCGTCGGCGAGGTCGACCTCGCCAACGCGAAAGTGGTCGTGATTTCCTCTCCACTTCCTCACTCGCGACAGCAGCCAGTTTCTCTGAGATATCGAGCCCGATGATCTTCTTGAACGGGTAACGAAGGACAGCCTGCACGACGATACTTCCCTCACCGCAACCGTAGTCGAGGAACACGTCGTCGCCGGTTATCTCGAGCTCGCGGAGCGCCCGAAAGAGAAACAGGTAGCCGGAGGGTTCGTAGTAGTGCCGCCCTTCTTCGCAACGTCGAGGTCATCGAGATAAACGCGCTCACCGATGTCTACACCTTTGCGATCGAATACCATTCGAGCGATAGGAGCTTGAATGGCCCGGTACCGGCGTCCAAGAACGCTTTTAGCGCACAGAGGCGACTCCAGAGCACGCGGCATGTCGGGCGATACCATTACCTCCTCCAAATGAAACCTTTCGACACACGGCTTCTCTCCGACGTCGAGGAGCTCGCGCAGCTATCCGAGCCCTGGCGCCAGCTCGCGCATGCCTGTGCATGTCCCGCCGCACTACCGGGCTGGCAGCTCGCCTGGTGGCGCCATCTCGCTCCCGAGGGCGCCGCGCTTCGGGCCGTCGCCGTGTTCGAGGACGAAGACCGTCTCGTCGGGCTCGCTCCCTTCTTCGCCAATCCCGGTCGCCGTGTCGACTATCGCCTACTCGGCGCCGGCATCACTCACCGCCTCTCGCCGCTCGCTCTACCCGGGCGCGAACGCGAAATCGCGAGTCTCGTAGCTCGAACGCTCGCCAGCTCGAGCCCGGCGCCCGATCTGGTCGCGTTCGAGGGAATCGACGCCGGCTCGCCCTGGCCGCAGATTTTCGTCGAGAGCTGGCCGGGGTGGTTCAGACCCTGGCGTTACGTCTCCTCGATCCATCCCGGGCCGGCTGTCGACACAACCGGCGAAGACTTCGAAACCTGGCTGGCGAGCCGGAGCCGCAGTTTCCGCAAGCAACTCCGTGTCGCGCAGAGAAGAGCCGACGAGATCGGCGCGCAGGTGGCGCCGGTTGCCTCCAAAGAAGCGTGCGAGAAAGCGCTCCTCGACCACCGGCGCCTTCATCTCGCGCGCTGGGAGCGCCGAGGAGGTTCTTCGCTCGACGAGCGAGCGTTCGCGATGATCGCCGAGGCCGTGCGCGCGCTTGTACCAACGGACGAGATGCGAGTGTTCGCGCTCAGGATCGGGCAAACGACGATCGCGGTACAGCTCGCGCTCGCTGCAGGCGGCGAGGTCTTGCTCCTGAGCTCCGGCTTTGACGACGCCTACGCACGGCTCAGTCCGGCCCACCGCACCGTCCTCGCTTTCGTCGAGAGCGCGTTCGCGTGCGGCGAGCGCTGGATCGATCTCGGTGGCGGCCGTGAGCAATACAAGTTCTACTTCGCGAACGCCGACGCACCGCTCAGCTGGGTTGGCCTGGTTCCGCGCTCCAGCCGCTACCTGCTCACGCGCGTGCGGCTCGCACCCGAACAGGCGAAGTGGTGTGGGCAGCGGCTCGCACGGCGATACCTCTCTCCGGCGCAGAGATCACGAATCAAGCGCTTGCTGTCGAAAAAGCGATCGTAATGACTTCTCCATCCCCCCGGCTCATCACCGACATCGAGGAACTCGCGGGTTTCTCGGAGCCCTGGCGCGAGCTTGCTCACGCCTGCTCCTGCCCCGCGGCGCTTCCCGGCTGGCAGCTCGCCTGGTGGCGGCACGTAGCGCCCGAAGGCTCCTTGCTACGGGCGGTCACGGTGTTCGAGAACGAGGATCTCGTCGGGATCGCTCCGTTCTTCGTGAATCCGGGCCGACGCGTCGATTACCGCCTGCTCGGCGCAGTAGCGACAAACCGCATCTCGCCCCTAGCCGCGCCGGGACGCGAGCGCGAGATCGCGGCTCTCGTCGCCCCCACACTCGCAGGCTCCAGTCCTAGCCCCGACCTGGTCGCTTTCGAAGGTGTGGATGCCGCCTCGCCCTGGCAGCAGTTTTTCGTTGAGAGCTGGCCGGGGCGGTTCAGACCCTGGCGCTATGTCTCCTCGATCCACCCCGCACCCGTGCTCGAGCTCGAAGGCGGCTTCGAGGAGTGGCTTGCAGCACGGAGCGGCAACTTCCGGCGACAGATCGCACGGGCGCGTAGGCAACTCGAAGCGGAAGGCGGCTCGGTCGGGCTAGCGCTTGAGCCTGCGGCGGTCGAGCAAGCGACGAAAGCCTTCGGCGTCCTCCACCTCCGCCGCTGGCATAGGCGCGGGGGATCGGGTCTCGGAGAGAGCGTGTCTGCCCTTCTCGAAGACGCGGCGGCGAATCTCGTCGGGCGAGGCGAGATGCGACTGTGGGTTGTCGAGCTCGACGGAAGACCTTTGTGCGTCTCTGTCTTCCTGGTGGTCGGCGGGGAGGTCTATTTCCTCAACAGCGGCTTCGACGAGTCTCGAGGCGACCTCAAGCCGGGAATGGTGGCCCTGTTCGCGGCGGTCGAGGACTCCTTCGCCCGTGGCGATCACCGGTTAGACCTCGGCGGAGGAGCCCACTCCTACAAGCTCCGCTTCACGGCCGATAACGCGCCGATCTGCTGGACCGGCATGGTTCCGCGCTCACGCCGTTACCTTCTGACGCGTATGCGCCTCGCTCCCGACCAGGCTCACTGGCTGGTCGCGCGAATCGGGCGGATATTATCGCCGGCCTGGCGCCGGCGAATCAAGCGGTTGGTACGCAGAAGCTAGCTGAGCTCAGCCAACTTTGCGTCGGCTTCTCCTGCGAGAACCGTGCTCGTTATAACGGTAGTAAGCCGAGGACTCGACTCCAGCATCTACGAGCACGAAGCCAAGAGTTGGAGCCGGGCAGGTCTTCAACAGACGGCCGGCCTCCGATGCCGCGCGCCGCCGGAGCGAGTCTTGCCGGGCGACGACGACGATCGCGTCCACCGATCTGCTGATCAAGAGCGGGTCGGCGACCGCCAGAAGCGGCGGCGCGTCGACGATGACGAGATCGGTGATCTCGCGTAGCTTGGCGATGATCTTCTCGACTATCGTCGAGGCAACGATCTCGCTGGGGTTAGGAGGCACCTTGCCAGCCGTAAGCACGTAAAGCGCATTGGCGTCGTTCTCTGCCGCCTGACGCGGTTGCTTGACCCAGGCACCACCTCGCCACGCAGCGGTATCGGCCGCGACGGCTCGAAGCACGCTACTCAGAGTCTCGGTGCCAAGCGCGATGTCAGTAAGCCCAGTGAGTTTTGGGAGCGCCAAGAGCTTGGCGATCACGGGCCGCCTGAGATCGAGATCGACAAGCGCGACGCGCTTCCCGGAACGTGCGTAGAGAAGCGCAAGGTTCGCGGCGACCGGCGACTTGCCTTCGCTGTCGAGCGCGCTCGTAACCATGATCGCGCTCGCGGGATGCGTCACCCGAACGAAATCGAGGTTAGTTTGGAGTAGCCGGTAGGCCTCGGCCTCAGCGCTGGACGGAGCCTCGAGCATCACCAGCGTGTCGGCACGCCGAACCGACGCCGGCGGTCGCGGAAGCCGTCCGACCAGCGGTGCGCCGTAGTACTCGGCGATCTCCTCCT
>Ga0209746_1000705_pt1 | contig 16840 bp, 15 predicted proteins | sample BarGraNGADG00211_3_FD_184496 | JGI IMG/M metagenome (GOLD analysis project Ga0209746, IMG submission 184496) | Arctic peat soil microbial communities from Barrow, Alaska - Barrow Graham LP Ref core NGADG0011-211 (SPAdes) (version 2) | ecosystem: Environmental > Terrestrial > Soil > Wetlands >... | reverse complement strand
TATTGCTATTCTGAAAAAATATGGAGTGATCGAGCTTTGGGTAATAAAACTTAAAGCAAAACAGCAACAGTTGGTGCTTACAGAAAAGCAGGATACGATTACCAAAATAACTGAGACTATCATTGGAAATCCGGCCTTATCACCTATTCCAGAAATTACAATACAATTAGGTGCCTTCCGTCAGAAGTCCGATGCAATGGCCTTTTTACACACGCTTTCAGCCAGGTATGGTGATAAGGTAAAAATAGTTTTTGACAATGGATTTTATAATCTTCGTTTAATAGGACCTCCTTTCCTGAAACAGACCGTAATAGAAGAGTTCAGGATGCATGAGCCTACTGTTGGCAAACTTGGATTTATGGATACATGGCTATTACCAGTCAAAGCATTGCCAGAGGAAGAACCTGCTATTATGGTGCGTGAAATACCAGTCAAACCTGTTGAATGGAATAAAGAAGTCCCTGCTGTTTTGAAGACTGACATAACACTGAAGCTTAATAAAGCTACAATCGTGGCTCCGCCAACTCCTCGCGCGGAACCAACGGTGTCAATTCAGGTAGAAGTATTCCGTAAAAAAACCCAGGCTCTCAGAGCACAGCGAAGGATAATCAACAAACTCAAATTACCGGTTGAAATCGTTCAGGAATATGATTATTACAAAGTGATTGTCACCGGATTCTATACCCGGGAAGAGACTTATAAATACTATCCGGAATTAGCAGGTATGGGTTACGCGAAGATCTATATTATTATAAAAGAGTGATCATAATCATCCACCACATAAATTTGGCAATTCTGAATGTTTCAACTTCCTTTGTATGAATATTTTTACCGGACCAGAAGAATATGGAGTATACTAAAACATATAATGAGCTTAAATCTATATTCACAATTGAGAATAAACGAATATCTATTCCGGACTCGGAGATTAAAATAAATAATACCGGATTCCGGTCGGATATTCCATTAAATGAATTTTCAAATAAATACGATACACAAATAGCTGAAAACAAGTCTTTTTCATATCCGATTTTTTCTCCCCGGAACAAAGAAAGTGATAAAGTGATTCTGTTGCTTCATGGTCTGAATGAGAGAAGTTGGGTAAAATACCTGCCCTGGGCTTATTACCTTGCACAGTCTACTGACAGCTATGTAATTCTTTTCCCCATTTCATTTCATATTAACAGGTCTCCATCCTCATGGAAAGATCCAAGGGCTATGGTTCATTTTATGAAGGACCGGAATTCTTCTTTCGGGGAAATAAGTATGTCGAGTTTTGCCAATATTGCAATCAGCAACCGGCTCACTGAAGACCCGATGAGATTCTTTAAATCAGGGTATCAGACAACATCTGATATCGTAAAATTGCTTTCAGGTATCAGAAACGGTGAACATGAGATAATACCCAAAACCAATAAATTTAATATTTTCGCCTATTCGATAGGAGCATTTCTTGCTGAGATTATCTTAATGGGAAACCCCGGAAATCTTTTTTCAGAGTCAAAACTTTTCATTTTCTGCGGCGGTTCCGTTTTCAGTAATATGCAAGGTTCTTCAAAATTAATCATGGATAGCTATGCATTTAACAAGGTATATAATTTTTATCTTAACGATTTTGAGGAAACTCTCACCGGGAAAAGTCCCTTGGTTGATTTTTTGCAATCAAGTCAGATCGGGATGGCTTTCAGAGCTATGATTGATCTGGGAAGACTTAAAATATTCAGGGAAAACATATTAAAAAACCTAAGAGGACAGATTCATTCGATATCGTTATTGAAAGATTCTGTTATTCCAAGTAAAGGAGTGGTTTCAACCCTGGGCCATTCTGATAGGACAGATATCGTTGATATATGGGATTTTCCATATACATATACCCACGAAAACCCATTCCCCATTTTTGATTCTTCTCATTCTAAAAATGTCGACTACTGGTTTGAAAGAGTGTTTTCAGAAGCGACATTATTCCTGGCTTAGACATCAGGTAAAAACATTAATCAATTCAAATCTATAACCATCGTTAACGGCGAAGGTTAAAAATTCGCCAATGATTGTAGTTACAGTTGAAGAGGCAGTATCATGCAATACTATAATTGAGCCGGTTCTGATCTTCTTTTTAAGTACTTTCAGACTGTTTCCACTTCCAAAAGTTATATCGAAATCATAAGCCATAATATCCCAGAATACTAATTTGTATGACTTAAGAAGTCGTTTTTGCTTAAATGACAGTCTGCCAAATGGAGGCCGGAAAATTTTATCAGATGTGTACTTTGAGGCCCTGGTTACATCGTTTATATATTTCACAGAGTCAGTTCGCCAACCGTCAAAATGGTTATAGCCATGGTTTCCGATGAGATGTCCTCCTTTAAGGATCTGATTGATAAGGTCAGGATATTTTTCAGCTGCTCTCCCGTTACAAAAGAACAGAGCTTTAATATCATGCTCTTTAAGAATATCAAGCAATTGAGGGGTAGAGACCGGATCGGGTCCGTCATCAAAAGTCAGATATAGTATCTTTTCAGTTGTCTTTATCCTGAATAAAGCTTCAGGATAAAGACAACCTGCCAGAAAACCAGGCCTGAAAAGCCGCATATTAATTTATTTTGCAGAATAAAGCTTACCGTAATAGTTGTTTACCTCTGGTTCGATAGTCAGAGTTATGGAGTTCAATTTCAACCTCACAGCCATATTATAAATATCGAGTAATCCTTGCATATTAATCCCGGTAGGGTATTCAAGACCATACCTGTCTTCAGGTTTTAAACTTATTGCATAATCAAGATATTCTTTTGAGTATTTAATGACATCATTAAGTAACTTCTCTCCCTCTTCCGTTTTGCCTGCTCTTATAAGCACTTCTGCAATTCCTATTGTGAAAAAGTCGTAAGGCATCTTTTTGGCGGGAACAATTTCGAGACCCCGGTGAGCTACCTCAACAGCTTTCAGAGTATCTCCCTTAAGAAGTAATTCTTTCCCAAGAGTTCCAAAGATTCTTCGGAAGTTACTGAACATGCGCTTATTATTCTCGTCAAGATAGACGGAAGGATCTGCAGCATTTCCCCATTTGAATTTATTCATCATATTATCATACATAACAAGGGGATCAATCATACCGAATTCGCCTTGTTCGGGCTTATCAGTTTTCACAGGAGCCAGCCTGTAAGCAAGACCTTCCTGTATAAAGTACTTCTCCAGTCCCTTATATTGGCTTGAAGGAACTGTAGTTGAAAAGTATATTGGTCTCTCCCATTTATTTGTTGAGATCAGGTCCATTATCGCGAGATCCCCTTTGAAAGCATCGGCGTCGGAATACTCCCAGATAATTGGAGAAACCAGTCTGTCTTTATAATACTTCTTCACAGTGCCATTCGAAAGAACTTTTGCAGAATCGACATCAATAATGTATTTGTTTGCAGGCAGATAGTTCATGTAATCACCTCTGCCACTGAGATCAATTTTATATTTGCTATCATCAGATCCTGCAAACTGTACGATCTCTTTCAGATTGACAGGTTTATCAACCCTGTTATTGACAGGCAACTGTTCTCTCACACCTTCAAGGTACTTTTCAGCTCCAAGTGTAAACGGTAAAGGATCGGAATCAAATGCTTTCTGCCTCATCATTTCAATATACCAGCCTGCCTGTATATAACTCAGGTTTGCAACACGAACATCGGTTCTCACCGCTTCTACATCCTGAACATACCACACAGGGAATGAATCGTTATCCCCATAAGTAAATAAAATACTGTTTTTATCACATGATTTCAGATAATTTGCACCAATATCCCTGGCGGTATAGCGGCCATAGCGATTATGATCATCCCAGTTCTGTGCACCCATAAGAACGGGGACTGCAGCTATCAAACCAATAAATGTAACAGCCAATGATCCTTTGTTTCCAAGGTATTTCTGAAGTTTTTCATATATAAACATAAATCCGATTCCTATCCAGATTGCAAAGGCGTAGAAAGATCCAACGTAGGCATAATCACGCTCCCTGGGCTGATTTGGATATTGATTAAGATAGATAATAATGGCTAGTCCTGTCATTATGAAAAACGCCATAACCAGCCAGAATCCGCTATTATTTCTCCTGTATTGCCAGTACATTCCTGCCAGTCCGATCAGGAGGGGAAGGAAATAATACTTATTATTCGCCGGGTTGTTTTTAAGGTCTCCGGGGATTTTTTCGAGGTTTCCCAGACGAGCTTCATCAATAAATTTTATACCGCTTATCCAGTTCCCATTGATAGAATTCCCATTCCCCTGAATATCGTTTTGCCTGCCTGCGAAATTCCACATAAAATATCTCATGTACATAAATCCTATCTGATAGTGGAAAAAATAATGCAAATTTTCACCAAAAGTAGGGCAGACTAAAGCTTCTTTATCTGTGCCAGTTGTAAATTTCCTTCCGACTACCTTTCCCCAGTATTTATATGCACTTTCATGATCCGGATCGGAGCTGTACATTCGCGGAAAAACTGTTTCAAACTGTTTATTGTAAGAATATTCAGGATGATAATAAGGTTTATACTTACCTTCTGTTTTATTATATCCGGCTATAACTTTTTTAACTTCTGTAACCGGTGCACTATAGTAGTTCCCAAAAAATTTAGGAGCGCTGCCATACTGCTTCATATTAATATAGTATGATAATGAAAATACATCTGACGGATTATTCTGGTTCATCGGCGGTCTGGCTGATGATCTTATCATAATCATTGCATATGATGAATACCCAATCATTATCACTATAAGGGAGGTCATTACATAATTCAGGATAACCTTCTTATGTTTTAAAGAGTAATAAATACCAAAGGCCAGGCCGCCAAAAAGAATTGCAATAAAGAACAGCAGTCCACTATTATAAGGTAATCCGATAATGTTTACGAACAACAATTCAAACCAGCCTGCAACCTCCGGAACCCCGGGCATTATAACAAAAACCATCAGCCAGAGGAGAACCAATGAAACCAGACTGGTCTTGATCAACCCTTTTGTAGTTAATTCATATTTCTTGAAATAGTAAACAAAAACAAGTACGGGAATAATCAGAAGGTTCAGACGATGTACTCCGAGTCCCAGTCCCATTATATATGCAATAAGAATTATCCATCTGCCCGAATATGTTTTATCCGCTTCTTCTTCCCATTTCAGCATGCCCCAGAAAACCAGTGCAATGATAAGTGAAGAGAGCGCATAAAGCTCACCTTCAACTGCGGAAAACCAGAAAGTATCAGAAAACGTATATGCCAGTGCTCCAACTATTCCACTTCCGATGATAGCAGGAACATGTTTTGATTCAAGCTCTTTTCCATTTACAAAAACTTTACGTACGAGATGTGTAATAGTCCAGAAGAGGAACATAATAGCAAAACCGCTGCACAGAGCTGACAGAGTATTTACAGTAACAGCAACTTTGGACGTGTCACCTCCCGCGAAGAGGGTGGCTATTCTCCCCATCATAAGGAACAGTGGAGCTCCCGGAGGGTGACCCACCTGCAATTTAAAGGCTGAAAGGATGAATTCACCACAGTCCCAAAAGCTTACAGTTGGCTCAAGAGTGAGCAGATAGACTATAGTGGAAAAGATAAATACGAACCATCCGGTAAGGTTATTCCAGCGACGGTAGTTTCCCCATATTGAATCCATAAAATGAATTGTTTTTGTTTAATTTTCTGAACAAAGAACGTAAAAAAAATTTATATGCGCTTATTTACAATTCTAATTAACATCTCTTTAACTTAACATAGAACCGATAAAAAATTCTAAAGAAAATATCTCCAGGGTCTTTCCTTCCAGTATTCACCTGCATAATCAATGCCTATCCTTGGGCCATTTTTAACCGTATGAACTAATCCCGGATCTTCAAACCATATCCTTTCAGAAAGAACCAGATCTTCTCCATAAAATGATTTATCTATTCCGAGAGACCTTGTTAATTTTCCTGGTCCGCGATAATCTTCAACACCTCTTATGAGGACTGCCTGGGGAATGTTTTTCTCACCTGTAACAATATTGAGCATCCAGTACATCCCGTAAATAAAATAAATGTACAATCTGCCTCCTTCGTGAAACATAATTTCGGTTCTGGCTGTTCTACCCTTAAATGCGTGGCATGCTCTGTCTTCAGAGCCCCGATAAGCCTCAACTTCAGTGATTTTAAACCTTCCTAAACATCCATCATGTAATTTTATGACCATGTTTTTACCAGGCAACTCAGGGGCTACTTCCAGAACATCTCTGATATAAAAATCTTTTGGTAATCTTATCCCTGCATCCATCTGGTCAGTAAGCAATTTTGGTTTCCAGTGCGTCCCACTTCCTGAAAACCTCTTTCCCACCCAAATCAGTCAACCTGATAAATGAGATCTTTCTTATTGAAGGGTCAAGCATTATCTCATTATAAATCAGCTTATCACTGAATCCTGCTATCTCAGCATCGGTACGATCGCATGAGTAAACAACCTTTTTTATTCCTGACCAATAAATTGCTCCAAGGCACATGGGGCATGGTTCACAGGAAGAATATAATGTACATTCGTTCAGTTCGTGCGAATGTAAGACGGAAGAAGCCTGTCGGATTGCAAGTATTTCAGCATGAGCTGTCGGATCGTTATTCAGAACTACTCTGTTAAAAGCTTCAGAGATAATTTTATCGTCTTTCACTATGACGGCACCAAAGGGTCCTCCTCCATCTTCAATTCCCTTCGATGCTATTTCAATTGATCTGAGAAGAAATAATTTATCGTTTCCCATTCGTTAAAGTACAATTGATATTTTATAAATAGTAATGAAAATTATTAACGCCAATTTCTAATTCGCTCGAAAATCAATTTATTCACCCCATCCCCAAGGGGAGTAAATTGATTTTCTTCGCTCCCCTTGGGGTCGGGGTAAACGAAGAAAATCAAAAAACCATTTTCAAGATTATAGACTGTAAAAATAACCTACTTTAGCATAACAAAAATAAAATCTATACAGATTTCTTTTTTTTTAGGAAATATGTTGTATTTTTGCAGACCCCAAAATAATGGGGTAATTACATTAAATATAAGTGTATCAATTAAAAAATCATAACTAGTGAACACCTTAAGTTATAAAACAGTCTCAGCAAATAAAGCTACAGTAAACAAGGAGTGGATAATTATTGATGCTGAAGGCAAGGTTCTGGGAAGACTTGCATCGGTTGTTGCCTTCATGCTGAGAGGAAAGCACAAAACCGACTTTACTCCTCACGTTGATTGTGGTGACAATGTAATTGTTATCAATGCAGAAAAAATCAATTTGACTGGTGAAAAATGGTCAGATAAAGTATACGTCAGGCATACCGGTTACCCGGGAGGTCAAAGATTTACAACTGCTGAAGCGCTGATGAAAAAGAATCCCATCGGATTGGTCGAGAAAGCTGTGAAGGGCATGTTGCCTAAGAACAGGCTTGGAAGTGCACTTTACAGAAATTTGCATGTTTATGCCGGAACAGAACATCTGCATGAAGCACAGAAACCCAAAAAATTTGAACTTTAAAATACTTTAAGCAAAAGATGGAAACAATCAATGCTCTTGGAAGAAGGAAGGCAGCCGTAGCACGCGTATATTTAAGCGATGGCAAAGGTAAAATTACTGTTAATGGACGAGATTATAAGGAATATTTTGGCGCTGAAACACTTCAGTATGTAGTTACACAGCCACTGGTTCTTTTAAATGTTGTTGACAAGTATGATATCAATGTCAATCTTGATGGTGGTGGAGTAAAAGGACAGGCTGAAGCACTTCGTCATGGAATTACAAGAGCTCTTATCATTATTGATGCTGAATGCAAATCGAAGCTTAAAGCTGAAGGATTTGTCACACGCGACCCGCGTGAAGTTGAGAGGAAAAAGCCTGGTCAGCCAAAAGCGCGCAGGAGATTCCAGTTCAGTAAACGTTAGAAATTAATATGTCAGTCGTTATAGATGCAAGTTTAGTATCTAAATTGTAAAGACTCCCGCTTTGCGGGACTACTTTGCAATTGATTGGAAGAATGTAAACTTAAAAACCAAAAAAATGCCAAGAACAAATTTCAAAGAATTACTTGATGCAGGTGTGCATTTCGGACACCTTAAAAGAAAATGGAATCCGGCTATGGCTCCCTATATATTTATGGAGCGTAATGGTATTCACATCATTGATCTTGAGAAGACAGTATTAAAAATTGAGGAGGCAGCTTCAGCAATTAAACACATTGCCAAATCAGGTAAGAAAGTACTATTTGTAGCAACAAAAAAACAGGCAAAAGAGATAGTTGCCGAAAAAGTTAAAGCTGTTAATATGCCTTATGTAACAGAACGTTGGCCAGGGGGTATGCTTACCAACTTCCCGACTATCCGTAAGGCAGTTAAAAAAATGTCATCAATTGACAAAATGGCTATTGACGGAACCTTTTTAAATCTTTCAAAACGTGAGAGATTACAGGTTACCAGACAGAGAGCCAAGCTTGAAAAAACTCTTGGCAGTATTATAGATCTTACCAGACTACCATCAGCGCTTTTTATTGTTGATGTTACTAAAGAACATATTGCTGTAAAAGAAGCTAAAAGACTTGGGATTCCGGTTTTTGCTATGGTTGACACCAATTCAGACCCCTCAGATATCGAATTCCCCATTCCTGCTAATGATGATGCATCGAAGTCGATCTCATTAATAATAGGAATCCTTTGCCAGGCAATTGAAGAAGGCCTTAATGAAAGAAAACTTGAAAAAGACAAAGAACCTCAGCAGAAAGACAAAAAAGTAATGAGGCGTGAACTTGAAACCAAAGATATTCCTGCCGCTATTATAGAGGCAATTGTTGCAGAAGAGGAAGAGGTTGAGGTTGATGATGATATTGCTGAAGATACTGATGATGATGAAGAAATCATTAAAGTAGTTGACGAGGCTGAAGAATAATTGTAGAAAATAATATTTGTAACTTTTAAAGATATTTCTATGGCTACTATAAATGCTGCTGATGTTGCTAAATTAAGAAGAGTTACTTTAGCAGGGATGATGGACTGTAAAAAGGCTCTTGAAGAATCCGAAGGTAACTTTGATAAAGCAATTGAAATAATACGTAAAAAAGGACAGGCAGTTGCTAACAAACGTGCCGATAAAGAGGCCTCTGAAGGTGTTGTCTTATCAAAAGTATCTTCCGATGGAAAGGTTGGAGTAATAATGGTTCTCAACAGCGAAACGGACTTTGTTGCAAAGAATTCTGACTTCATGGCTCTGGCGAACAAAATACTTGATATTGCAGTTAATAAGAAACCTGCAAATCTTGATGAACTCAAATCACTTCCAATGGATGGTGGGAAAGTAGGCGAAAAGGTTATTGAGTACGTTGGAATTATTGGGGAGAAGCTTGATCTTTCTTATTTTGATAAAATCGAAGCAGCCCATGTTCAGGCATATATTCATCCGGGAAACAGATTAGCTACATTGGTTGGTTTCACAAAAGCAGGAGTTGATGCCCAGGTTTATAAAGATATCGCCATGCAGATTGCTGCTATGAACCCGGTTGCAATTGACAAGGATTTTGTTTCGGAAGCTGTTATTGCCCAGGAAATTGAAATTGGTAAGGAACAGGCAAGACGTGATGGGAAACCTGAGGAGATGCTTGAGAAAATTGCACAGGGGAAACTCACTAAATACTTTAAAGAGAATACACTTCTTAACCAGGATTTTGTGAAAGATAACAAGAGGACAATCAGACAGTATCTTACGTCTGTAAATAAGGATCTTACAGTAACAGAATTCAAACGCTTTACACTTAACTTATAAAACGTAGGTTCATAATTCAATATCAGGTGGCGCTTCATGGCGCCACTTTTTTTTACAAAAAAAGACCACCCTTTCAGGCAGCCTTTCTTTAAATTGTTTAAAATCCTTTTATGCTTTCAGATCGCGTGGCAGTTTCCCTTCCCGCCAGTGTTGTTCGATTTTCTCGAGCGTAACATTCTTGGTTTCAGGTATAAAGAAATACCCCCAGATTATTCCCAGGATTCCTACTAATGCATACAAAAAGAATGCTCCTGCCGGATTTCCCAGGTCTTCTCCTTTGAGCGTAATTCCTGTTCCAGTCATGGTTAACCCTTTTACAATTTTGAAAAAAGTAAATGCAACAACACCGTTAAATAACCAGTTTGAAAGAGCGCCGATACTTGAACCAATACCTCGCACGCTTAACGGGAATACTTCTGAAATTATTAACCATCCCAATGGACCAAGACTTATTGCAAAGAATGCAATATATACCCAAACTAAAGATATTGTAACCCATTTAATTGAATCACCCAATGTTGCCTGAAGTGCGAAACATGTTCCCATTGCAATAAGGGCAACAACCATTCCGGATAATCCAATAAAATAGAGCTTTCTCCGGCCCAGCCTGTCAATCAGAAACAATGACAGAATGGTAAATACCACATTAACAACCCCTACACTCACTGAAGCCCATACTGCAGCCTGTGCATCGGCGAAGCCAGACATTAGAAATATTTTGGGACTATAATATATAATGGTGTTTATCCCTGTAAACTGCTGGACAAACATGATACCTATAGCAATAATAAGCGGAACTCTTAACCACTTTTTAAATATGAGTGTCCATGATACTTTATTTTTCTTGTCAGCATCGAGATCTGCTTTCATTCTTGAGATAACCTCCTCTACCAGAGCTGGTTCTTCAACCTTTTGCAATACTTCGCGACATTTGTCTTCAAAACCTTTACTAATCAGCCAACGGGGAGTTTCAGGAAGAAAGATCATCCCTGTAAACATTATCAATGCAGGAATTACTCCAACATAAAACATTGCTCTCCAGCATGATGTGAATGCAGGATCTCCATCCGGTACAGCAAATGCAGAATCACTTAAGAAGGATACCATTATCCCGATGGTGATCAGTAATTGAAACATAGATACTAATGTCCCACGACTTTTTGTAGGTGAAATCTCGGCAATATACAATGGAACAGAGAAGGAGGAAACACCAATTGCAATACCAAGGAAGAAGCGTGCAAACACCAGCATCAAAGCGCTTTGTGAAGCGCCCGACCATACAGCTCCTATAGAGAAAATAACAGCCGATGCTAATATAACTTTTTTTCGTCCCAGTATGTCAGCTATTCTGCCACTAAACATGGCACCAATAACCGCCCCGACTAATCCGGCCGTGGTAATTATTTCTATCCAGCTATCAGTTATACCAAAGGCTTTTTGAAAAAACGGGATTGCTCCTGAAATTACGCCTGTATCAAAACCGAATAGTAAGCCTCCGGTTGCTGCCACTGTAGCAATTACTACTACAAGGGCTTTGTTTTGTTTTGTTGTTCTTTCTGCCATAGATGTATATTTAAAAAGTTTGGTTCGGTAAAATCGATTCTAAGATAATACTTCTCATTCATTATTATCTCTTCCGGATAGAAATTTCAAAACAAGAAAACCAAAAAATTAAAACTGTTTTCTTCCGGATTTTGCATAGTAACAGGATTAAAAATTAAGGAAAACTTAATTACTTCTCTGGAAAATTAAAAAAATTATAAAATTCCACACAGTTTTATTAAATTCGTTGCGCTCTATCCTTATTATTTACTTTGCTTTAATATATGAATGTTATGAGATATTCCAGAATTCTGCTCAAACTCAGCGGGGAATCATTTTCAGGGAAGGGAAACCATGGAATAAGCGAAACTGTTTTAAATGAATATGCAAATCAGATAATCCTTGCCTTAAATAAAGGATGCGAAGTCGCAATAGTTGTCGGGGGTGGCAACATATTCAGGGGTCTGAGTGGTACAGAATCAGGATTTGACAGATTAAAAGGCGATCAGATGGGTATGCTGGCAACAATAATAAACAGCCTTGCTCTCGAGAGCGCTATCGGCAGACAGGGCGCCAAAGCTAAGGTATTCACTTCCATAAGGATGGAACCCGTGGGAGAACTATATAACAGGGACAGAGTGCTGGAGGCAATGAAAAATAATACAGTATGCATCCTTTCAGGAGGGACAGGTAATCCATTCTTTACAACAGATACAGCTGCAGCGCTGAGAGCAGTTGAAATTGGCGCTGATGTCCTTCTAAAGGGGACAAGGGTGGATGGGGTGTATACTGCTGATCCGGAAAAAGATCCCGGCGCAGAAAAGTTTGACAAAATTTCTTTTGAGGAAGTGATTTCCAGAAGGCTTAAAGTAATGGATTCAACTGCATTTACAATGTGCAGAGAAAACAATATGCCGTTAGTAGTCTTTGATATGAATAAACCCGGAAATCTCAATAAATTAATTGATGGAGACGCAATCGGGACACTGGTTAACAATTGAACAGGTTATTGCTATTCCACCTATTTTACTATTTTTGTTGTACAACTCTTTAACCTGAACCACATTAACGAAGAAATTGAACTTACCATAGAAGAGACCAGGGAAAGAATGGAAAAAGCCCTGGAACATCTTGAACATTAACTTGCCCGCCTTCGCGCCGGAAGGTCTAATCCTGCTCTTCTCGATGGTATCACAGTTGACTATTATGGAGTTAACTCACCATTAACCCAGGTTTCTAATATTAATACTCCCGATCCAAAAACGATTCTTATACAACCCTGGGAAAAAAATATGCTTGGGATCATAGAAAAAGCTATTATGGCTGCAAATATCGGACTGATGCCGGTTAACAACGGTGAAGTTATTCGTATCAATATACCGCCTCTGACGGAAGAACGAAGATATCAGCTTGTTAAACAGGTCAGGAACGAAGGGGAAACGGCTAAGATCAGCATTCGTACTGCAAGGAAATGGGCTAACGATGAATTGAAACAGTTACTTAAAGATGGATTGCCAGAAGATCTTGAAAAAGAAGCTGTTGATCTGGTACAAGAGATGACACACTCATATAATACAAAAATTGACAAGGTAATGTCAGTGAAAGAAATGGATGTAATGACGGTCTGATTTACTTAATATTTTACTCCCCTCAAACCTGAAGTACAATTCCTGCACATCTCTATATTATGACGACCCGTCAGAATACTTTTCCTGAATATTCTGTATTTGGGTCCATCCCAGATTTCCCTGAATGATTACTGATTAAGATCACCCATAATATATTCAGCATTTTTATCAAAACAGCAGGGAACAACTTTCCCATCCCATGTGATAACCGGATTAAACCAAAGTCTTGCACATCTGTCAGGCAGGGAATTTTTTATCTCATATTCCCCATCCTTAATTTTATATCTTCTGAATCTCCGGTCTGATGGCAGCCAGGAATGAATATCCGCTTTATCTGTTAACTGCATCGATTTTAAATTCAGCGATGCATGAACACTTTTTGCAAGTCGTTTTATAACAGGTATCTGATGCTCATTAAAACTGTTTACAAGAAATTGTATCTCAATTTTCAAAGATGAATTATACCTTTGCTTTGCATGTGTAACATTCTTCAGACCGTCAATTACACATTTCACACTTCCGTTAACCCGGTAAGCTGAATAGGTTTCCTGATCAATCCCATCAAGAGATATGATCAGTTTATTTAATCCCGATCTGACGATCTTTTCCGAGTTCTCCTCTGATAAATAATGACCATTAGTTGAAACAACTGCATTAGTTTTCAGGCAATTGGCTACAAAAGAAAAAAACAGTGGATGCAGCATTGGTTCACCCTGAAAATAAAGGTTTACATTATAAAGGTATGGGTTGAGCTCCTTCATAACCTTCTTAAAAAGGTCAATATCCATAAACCCTCGCTTTCTTAGCATAAGGCCAGATCCTGAAGAACAATGAGGACAGTTAAGATTACAGTTATTTGTTAGTTCAGTGCTGATGGAAACAGGCATGCCTTTTATTTGTGCCTTACCCGTAACAGAGCCTTTAAGGTATGAATATCCCGAAACGAGAAGATTAACTGGTTTAATAAAGGATTTGATCATTGATAATTTAATATCGGGAAGTAAGATATTAAAATAATATGATTATCGGTAATCATCACCATAACCGATTAAATCGCTTGAAAATCAATTTATTTACCCCATCCCCAAGGGGAGTAAATTGATTTTCTTCGCTCCCCTTGGGGCCGGGGTGAAGGAAGAAAATCAATTTTATACTTAATATTCCTGATACTAGTCCAAAAGAAATTTTCATAATAATCATAGGGTATAATAACAACTTACTGGTCATAGTGCTGAAAGGGAAAGAATATAGTATTCGATAACTAAATGAACTCAAATTTTTAACTTAATAAATCAAAGCCATGAAATCTTTTAAACACATTTCGCTAATTGCAGTAATTCTTCTGCTGGCCTTTATGGCCCAGAATGCATCTGCCGGTAATCTTTCAAATAAAAAGAAAAATGATCAGCAGAATCTTGTAACAATCAAAGGAAAGGTAATTGATGCAGAAAGCAGAGCTCCTCTCGTTTTTGCAACTGTTGCTGTAAAGGAAACCAATGTTGCAATTATTACTAACATCGATGGGGAATTCACTCTCAAAGTCGGTGACCTTACAACCTCAAAAAGTCTCGAGGTATCATTTCTGGGATACAAAAATAAGACTATCCTCCTGAGTGATCTTAAAGATAATGGATTCAAAAATGTCATTGCTCTTGAAACAGCTCCAATTCCTATTAAAGAGATAATTGTTAAGCCTCTTGATCCGGTAGGTATTGTTGAGAAAGCTATTGATAACATAGGAAAAAACTATGAGTCGGTTCCAAATCTGATGACAGCATTCTACAGGGAGACTATCAGAAAGAATCGTACGTATGTTTCAATCGGAGAAGCTGTGGTTGAAATATTCAAAGCACCATATAAAAATGATTTGCGTTTTGACGGTGCCAGGATCTATAAAGGAAGAAAAAGCACCAACGTTGAAAAAATGGACACAGTCCTGTTCAAACTCCAGGGTGGCCCGGTAAGCGTTTTGGAACTTGATCTCGCTAAAAACTCTGAATCTGTCCTTACTAAAGAAGCTATGCAGAACTACAATTACTCTTTGACCGGGGTTGTTGAGATAGATAACAAACCTCATTATGTGATTGAATTCATTCAAAAGCCATCGGTTGAAATGCCATTATTCATGGGAAGCCTCTACATTGAAATGGACTCATACGCTATTTCAGAAGCAGAGTTTGGATTTAATCTTTCAAATAAAGAGGCCGCACAATCGATTTTTATCAAGAAAAAACCGCTTGGAATGAAAGTAATTCCTGAAATTGCTACCTACAGGACCAAATACCGTGAACAGGGAGGCAAATGGCACTTTGCATACTCAAGAGCTGAAGTAAAATTTAAAGTCGACTGGAAGAGAAAACTATTCAATACCTATTATACTACCATGTCAGAAATAGCTGTCACAGATCGTACTGACCAGGAAGTTATTAAATTTGCAGGGAAAGATAAAATAAAATATAATGATGTGTTTTCCGAGAAAGTTACTTCATTTACTGATAAGGAATTCTGGGGAGATTATAATGTGATAGAGCCTGATCAGAGTATTGAATCAGCCATTCGCAGACTTAGTAGAAAACTGAAATTCAGTGACAGGGAAAACAACAAATAAGAATAGAACAATGATCAGGGATACTGAGATAACATGGAGGATCAGAAATGGCGATGTAGGACAGTTTGAGTCGCTTTTCAGATCCTCCTATGTTTCTCTGGTCAGGTACGCTAAGACTTTGATAAAAGATCATGATACTGCTGAAGAAATAGTTCAGGATCTGTTTTTCAGACTCTGGCAGGAAAAGGGAAAATTAAACATAGAGAGTTCTTTAAACGGTTATCTCTTCCGATCAGTTCACAACAGATGCCTTCACTATATTGAACATAACAAAGTTGTAGAACGACATGCTGAAGAGATGTCACACCGTCAGTCAGACAGTCCGGAGAGTCCTTCCGACATCCTTAATTACAAAGAGCTACAGGAAAAAATAGCCAGGATACTTGAAAGACTCCCGGAAAGATGCGGAAAGATATTTACCATGAGCAGATTTGAAGGCCTTAAATATAACGAGATAGCAGAAAAATTATCAGTCTCGGTAAAAACAGTAGAAGCGAATATGGGCAGAGCGCTGAAAGAATTCAGAAAAGAATTAGCACAATAATGAAAGAGATGAAAAATATAGAGAGATTCACTGATAAGGAATGGGAAGAGCTAGCCTCTATCCTTTCAGATGAAAAAGCAGAGCAGACAGATCTTCTCGAAAGGTTTATGGCTGAGGATCCAAATAATTCAGGAAAAATGTGGAAAGATTTAAAGAATATGGATAATCAGGAGAAAATAGATGTTGATAACGCCTGGAAAAATGTTCATTCAAGGCTGATGGAAAATGTTGCTAAAATAAGTGACAGCCCTGTCAGGTTCAGCTTTATGAGAAGCACACTCTTTAGAATTGCAGCCGTTGCACTTATTTTGTTAGGTCTTGGAACTGCTTCAATCTACATGAATAACTCTGGTTATCTGAGCAAAAAAATTACTGTTATTGCAGGAAATGAACAAAAGAATGTCCTCGTTTCACTACCTGATGGAAGTAAGATTTATCTTAACCGGAATTCAGAACTCAGCTACAGGAAAAATTTTGGCCGACACGGAAGGGATGTACAACTTGCAGGAGAAGCTTTCTTCGAAATATCTCCTGATGTTTCAAAACCGTTTATTATTGATGCCGGTAAAGCTAAAGTGAAAGTTGTCGGAACATCCTTCAATGTGATTACAAATAACACTGAATCAGCAGTGGAGGTCTTTGTAAAAACAGGAAAAGTTCTTGTATACGATAATTCAGGTTCACAGACTATTCAACTCGATCCGGGCTTTGTGGGAA
>Ga0209746_1000704_pt1 | contig 16844 bp, 15 predicted proteins | sample BarGraNGADG00211_3_FD_184496 | JGI IMG/M metagenome (GOLD analysis project Ga0209746, IMG submission 184496) | Arctic peat soil microbial communities from Barrow, Alaska - Barrow Graham LP Ref core NGADG0011-211 (SPAdes) (version 2) | ecosystem: Environmental > Terrestrial > Soil > Wetlands >... | reverse complement strand
ACGCCCACGTTCTTCCCAACAGCAACGCCCACGTTCTTCCCAACAGCAACGCCCACACCTACACCGACGCCTCCGACACCGACACCTAGGCCTCCGACACCGACGCCTCCGACACCGACACCTAGGCCTCCGACACCGACGCCTTAAGCCACTTAGCTGCTAGCATTTCACTCATTGACTAGAAATAGCGTTTTAGGATGACATCGTAAGCCAGTCTTGTACGGAAAAAGAACGAAGATCGGCGAGAAGCGTTCAAAGCAAAAAGTCACCAGAAGCACAATAAGACGCTGCTAATGATCGGATAATTTAGGACTCTGACTGCTCAGATGGAATTGTTTTTTGGCTCCGTAACGTCGACAACGTGATCAATCATCTTAAGAAAGGTTTCGATGTGTTGCCGTTGTTCGAGCGCACCATGACGAAGGGTTTGTTTTCCTTGCTCTGTGATTTTGTAAACGATCTTCTCGCGCCATCCCATCGGCTCGTCTGCCGTCACGTCACCCGCCTGTTTCAATTCGTGCAGTCGTGGATAAACATTGCCAGCGGTCGCTCGAAATCTCCCTTTGCTACGTTCCTTGATGAGATTCGCTAACTCATAGCCGCTCATAGGACCCTCAGTTAGAAGAAAATATAACACGAAAAGTGAGTATACTGTAAGCGTATGTCGCGTAACAAGCCCTTGCTTGGTCATCATTCACCATGCGTCATTTTTATATATAACAATTATTGTTATGTTTATCTCTGATATGTAATTGGCTGATATTAACAGCCAAGTTGCAACCTGGCACGAGGCACCGCGCAACGGTTTTATAAGTCTTTGGCATCTTCAATGAGTGAGTAGCAATGAACGAAACAAACACAGCTCAGATTAAGTAAAACGGAACGGGCTTCATTCTGGTCATTTTGAGTCTCATAGCTATTATGGTTATGTTCACCGAATCGATGCTTATCCCCGCACTACCTACCATACAGGCTGAGTTCAACTCGTCTGTCACATGGACGTCGTGGATACTCTCCATCTACTTAGTCGCTGGGGCAGTTGCTACGCCTATCTTTGGCAAGCTCGGTGATACCTATGGTAAAAAGAAGTTCCTTGTCATCTGTATGAGTCTTTATACCCTTGGAGTGATCGCGACCGGATTTGCCTGGAACATCCAAAGCTTGTTGATTTTCAGAGCGTTGCAGGGCTTAGGCATGGGTATGTTTCCGCTTGCTTACGCGCTTATTAGAGATGAGTTTCCTCCGGAAAAGGTCGCGATGGCGACGGGCATCATCAGCGCTATGTTCGGCGTTGGGGCGGCAATTGGCCTCGTTGTCGGCGCATGGATTAGCGAGAACTTCGGGTGGAGGATGACCTATCATACGATCGTTCCGATTGCCATTGCTATAACGCTGCTGGCTATTTACAAGTTGCAAGAATCTCCGATTCGTAACCCGTCTAAGGTTGACATTAGCGGAGCCATCACCTTCTCGGTTGCAATCCTCACGTTCCTCGTCGCGATGACTGAGGGGGAGCGTTGGGGGTGGACCTCACTCTACACTTTAGACCTAATCGCGGTATCATTGGTGTTTATCGTGCTCTTTGTCCTCATCGAGTCGCGCGTGCGCGATCCGATGATAGACCTAAAAGTGCTCAGTAAGCGGAACGTCTTTTTGACGAACATCTCAGCGTTCGTCGTTGGTCTTGGGATGTTTATGATGTTCCAGACTGTTACATACCTCGTCCAATCCCCGCCACCCGTTGGCTTCAGTTCGAGCATCTTTGAGGCAGGACTGCTCCAAGTTCCTGGTTCGATACTCCTCCTCGCCGCTGGCCCGCTTGCAGGGATTCTCGTCAACAAACGTGGCGCAAAACTACCGTTAGTAATAGGCAGTATCGTGCTTTCAATAAGCTTCTACTTCTTGTACGTTTTACACGATACACAAGCACAAGTCGTCGTTGGGCTGATGATAATGTCAGTCGGGCTAGGGTTCATGATGGTGTCGATGATTAACATCATTATACAGTCGGTATCACAGCTGGAGACGGGGATTGCTACCGCCATGAACACAATCTTTAGGACGATTGGCGGCGTTATAGGGCCTACCATTGCAGGAGTGCTCCTTGCGCGGTATGTCTCGCCTCTCGTCATTCAAACTCCTCGCGGCCCGGTCATGGGGCCTCTGCTACCCAACGCGACGGCGTTCAACTACATATTTCTGACCGCGCTTGGTGTCTCGCTCGTAGGCGTCTTGGTGACGCTTTTAGTCAAAGTGAAAGGAACTGAGATTGAGCGAAAAGGGCTTGTTGAAGAAGGAGCATTAGGGGTCTAATGTGGGATCTCTATGGAATATAAACAAATATTGATTGGAACCGATGGCGGGGATCTTATGCCCCCCGTTTATGACCACGTGGCCTATCTCGCACAACTCGCCGATGCGACCGTGCATGTTGCTTATGTGCTTGACATCGCGGGGTTCACGGCATATCCACTTGACACTTCGTGGGAGAACATGTACGACGTGCTTCTCGACGAGGGAAAACAAATCGTTTCGAATGCCAAAAAAGACCTGGCTTCGCGCGGCGTGAATGAAGATCGTATTGTTACAGCAGTACTTGATGGGCACCCGGCCGAAGAACTGGACAATTACGCAGGAAGTCACGATATCGATCTCGTCGTTATCGGATCGCACGGGCGAAAAGGTTTGGATCGCCTGCTTATCGGAAGCGTCGCAGATAAGGTTATACGAGGGGCTAAAGTTCCAGTGTTGATAGTCCGGAGCAGATAGAGCGGTCTTCGTGGCTTGGATACAAGCGCGCGGGGGTATACCGTAATCGTTACTCCATGCGTTCCTTGCAGCATCTTCGTGAGCAAGGCGACGTTTGCCTATGGACTCATCGGCGAGATCTGAGCGAAAAAAAACCAAAAGGTAAATAGCTTTTAAGTTGATCTTACGTGAGGCCAAAGGCAAGCTCTGAGGTTCCCTTCGACCTTCTCAGGGAATGGGAGCGTTATAAGCTTGAGGTATGGTCGCGTTATTCCTGCTTTGACACACAAGCGCGGGGTGGGGAATGGCCGGGGGTCAGAAAGGTCCAAACAAATTCTCCAACACAGGGGCGGACGCCTCTAAGTACTTAGTGGATGGCGAGACCATCCATTGGCGGGGAAAGCCCGCGACCGTAGTCATCCTCGGCAGAGGCGCTCTTCTAGTCATCCTCGCGCTCATCTACACCATCTCGCTCTGGCTTGGACCAAAGGACGCGGCATCCATTGTCGTGGCGTTCATCGCCTGCGCTTTGATGATGATCGTGGACAGACGGTATGGCCTGATCGTCGGGGTAATAGGTATCATCATCATACCTGTAGTCTATCTATTCGGCACGAGTGGCGCGATGGCTTTGGTGCTGCTTATTCCTCTGATTTACTCGTTGATCTACCTGCTAGTGCACGCCATCTACATGACTCGAGTGCTTTTTGTCATAACCGACCAGCGCATCATCACCCGCTATGGCATCTTCAGCCTGAGGTACGCGGAGCTGAATTTAGATCGTATCCAAAACGTCACCGTGATCCAGCCATGGTACTAGCGCTTTCTCGGCTACGGGGACGTATTCTACGCCACCGCCGGCGAAGAGGGCGGGATCGACTATCAGCGCCCTGGTATCAAGCTTATGAGCGGAGGGGAAGTCACCTGGGAGGACGTTGGGAACCCGTTCGGTGTGGTCAAAAAAGTGAATGAAGTCATCCACTCCTTCGAGTCGATCCAGAGAGGGGTCGGGGTAGTCCGCTCTGAGGCCGTAAATGACGCTGATGAGAGGCTCAAGCAGTTGAACGAGCTGAGCGCGGAGGGCCGTATCTCCCAGCAGGAATACCAGCAGAAGAGAGACGAGATCCCGAAGAAACTTTGAATACTGCGCCACAACGATGGGCCAGAGGGCCACTTGAAGCATTAAAGCTAAACCTGCTCGACTTCACAACGGTATTGTTAAGCCCGTAAGGCCGTATTGATCAGTAATGTATTTCGCTGAGCTTGCTTCCCTTTTCGATGAGCTGAGCGCGTATTCTTCGAGACTCAAAAAGACTGACATCATCGCTGGTTTTTTAGCGCGAGCTTCTGAGGATGTTATTGAGATCATCTGTACCTTTTTGACCGGTCGAATATTTCCTGCTTGGGACACGCGTGATACCGGCGTGGCCGGAAAAACGGTGGTTAAGGTTATTGCTGACATTAGCGGCAAAAGCAACGATGAGGTCGTGGAGAGCTATCGCGACACAGGACATCTCGGCATTACAGCGGAACAGCTTCTTGGAAAGAAGGTCGCAATGAGCCTTGCGGCGTTTGAGGAGGATCTCACCGTCGTTGAGTTATACCATCAGTTTGAGGAAATGGCCGCAACGACAGGGAAAGGCTCTGCGCAGAAGAAACATCGAATGCTCGTCAGCCTCTTAAGCAGGGCCACGCCGCGGGAGGCGTATTATGTGGTAAGTCTTGCGATGCGCAACCTCTTGATAGGCTCAAAAGAGGGCGTGACCGAAGATGCCGTTGCCCAGAGCTTCGGCGTGCCGTCTGACGCTGTACGTCGCGCGTGGATGCTTACTAACGACATCGGTCTCGTAGCGAGAATTGCTAAAACAAAAGGGCTGTCTGGTTTGCAAGCACTCGATATCGAACCGATGCGTCCTGTCAGGCCTATGCTCTCCCAAAATGTCGTCGACGCGAGTGAAGCGTTAGAAGTGATGGGGGGGCAAGCAGCGTTTGAGACGAAATATGACGGGGCGCGGATTCAGGTCCATAAGATAGGGCCAGACATTAAGCTTTTCTCGCGCAAAATGGAGGACCTCACCGAGGCACTTCCTGATATTCGCGTGGCGGTTAAAGAAAGCGTTCACGCTGATTCGGTTATTCTTGACTGCGAGGCTATCGCCGTCGACAAACATACCGGCGAGGTGATACCGTTTCAAAACGTGTTAAACAGGATCCGGCGTAAGCATAAGGTTAGAGAGCTGAGCCATCAGATCCCTATGCAACTTCGCCCATTTGATATCCTCTACTTAAACGGCGTCAGCCTTGTTGATCAACCCTTTGCAGAGCGACGTGTGCTCCTTGAAAAAACTGTGATACCCCTCGATGATCGATGTAAGCCCTCTGAATTCAAGATTCTTGACGATTCCAAGGTTGTAGCTGAATTTTTCAGACAATCGATCGATGAAGGACACGAGGGGCTTATGGCGAAAGAGCTTAGCGCTGATTATAGCCCAGGGATACGTGGGCGGAAAATGGTGAAGCTCAAGGAAACCCTTGAGAGCCTTGACCTCATCGTCGTCGCCGCTGAGTATGGCCATGGGAGGAAAGCAGGATGGATTACGTCGTTCGAGCTTGCAGCGCGAGACGAGGACAACGGGCAGTGGATGCCGGTGGGGCGCGTCTCGAGCGGTGCCTCAGATGAACAACTTAAAGAGCTAACTGAAGAGATTAAGCCCCTGATCATAAGTGAGCGCGGGCGTATCGTCGACCTTGAACCGAAGGTCGTGCTCGAAGTCAAATTTAATGAGATCCAGAAGAGCCAGAACTACGCTTCAGGTTACGCTCTGCGATTTCCTCGTATCATCAGGATACGAGAGGATAAGGGCCCTGAAGATGTTGAAACGCTCGAGCGCGTTGAATCTTTGTATCGTTTGCAGTTCAAACTCAAAGGAGTATCTTAAACTTAAGACTTTTACGTTCAGTTAAACGCAGCGATGTCGATTTTCATAGTCAGATTTTTGTGGATTGGAAAGAGTACATCTAACTGATTAATACTGTAGAATATCCGGTTTTTCAAGATTCTTGTCCCGTGTCTTTGGTAAGAGGTCATTAACGTGTACACAATTAAGCTCATTCCGATCCAAGGCAAGGAGAAGATGGTAGAACGATTTGGTTCCCAGACTCCTTACGAGGTTAAATCGGACGTTTATGGGTGCTGCATTAAGCTCCTAACCGACACGCAATCGGTCGCAACGCGCTGGGGCCAGAGCTTCTATTTTATTTCACAAAACATTCGGTCGCACGGACGCCTTTATGTCGTTAACGATCCGGAGGAAGAGAAGAATACGGTGTACTATGACCCTCAGTCAAAGACTGCATTCCTTCTAAACTTCAACTACTACGGTTGGGTCAAGTCGCTGGCGTTGAGCGTCGCAGGAGACGTTCTTGAAGACGAACACGACATCTTCTCTTTACACGGCGCATGTCTTGACTATAAAGGGCAAGGGGTGTGCGTTCTCGGGGAATCAGGAGCTGGAAAGACGACTCACACCTATGGTTTGTTGAGACACCCTGAGGTGCGCGTCGTTTCAGATGACTGGTCCTTCCTGCGGAGTTATGGACGGGACATACTAGCCTACAACTCAGAAAAGAACTTCTACATCCGCGCAGATCTCGCTAAGATCTGGAGTGAGTTTAGTTGGCTAGTTGAACATGCGGAGTTTGACAGCGAAGGTCGCGCCGTCGTCGATCTACGACTAGCAATTGGAAAGGGGCGCATTCTGCCACTAACAACGCTTACCAAACTAATTATCCTAAAACGCGACACAACTGATTTGGAGTTTGTTCGAGGCCTCACAGCGGCCCAAGCACTGACAATGTTTGAACGGAACAACTATTTCAATCCACATTTTCTCGTAAATACCCCCTTTAAGCGAAGGCTTCGAAAGACGTTTTTTCGCGCGCTTCTTCAAAGAGTCTCAGTTTACATCGTAAATACGACGGACGAACCGGAGCAGAGTCAGAAACGCATTAGAAAGATTATCGGATTGTCCTAACCCTTCTGTTCTTTGCTTGAGCACTGACCGCGCAGGCTGAGCCTCCTGCAATAATGCGACTGGAGAAGGTGCGAAATGCATAACATCTTGCACGTGCTCCTCACTATCCAGACGACACTTGACAAGACGCCGTTGGCTTAGCTCTCACCTTGTGATCCGCTCTGCCTAACCTGCGAATCTCGTAAAACTGATAGCGGGATTTTACCGCGTAATGCCGTAAAAAAAGAAGAGCACAGCGTTCTTTGCTGCGTACATTACGTTAGATACAGTATTTCGAATCACAATTGCTCACTGCAGTTCGAGAGAAACGACTTTCTATCGCGATCAGACGCTTGCTGACGTTCAGGAAACGTATTCTTTTTCTAAAAACGGGATACCTGTGCTGCAATTTTTGCTAAAAAAGTATCATTTAATTTCGTATAGACAGGACTGAACATCTTCTCCAAGTTTTCCGATCGCATCTGCCCGGCATCTCTTGCAATGGCGCATTTGTTTTAAGTATTTTGAACATTCGTCCTGCATTTTACGCTTCATCTCTGGTGTGGGCGGCGTAATATCGGCAAACTTGTATTGTGCAATAAGGGGGATAACGTTGAACGTGTACACTCCCATTTCGCTTACCTTTTTTGCAATCTCTGGAATATGTTCGTCGTTGATGCCCGGGATATAGACCGTATTGATTTTCACGATCATATGCCGCTTTACCGCCTCTTCAATGCCTTTTAACTGCTGGGTGAGGAGAATTTTTGCAGCTTCGATCCCCGTATAGGTTTTGCCCTTGTAAGTAATAAACTGGTAGATCTTTGCGCCGATCTCCGGGTCAATGGCGTTAAGAGTGACGGTGATATTGCCCACATCATATCTCTCGAGCAGGTCGATCTTTTCGGCGAGCAATAGTCCATTTGTACTGATGCACTTGATAACGTTAGGATACTGCTCGTGAAGGCGGCGAAGCGTTTCAAAGGTCTCTTCGTTTGCGAGCGGTTCACCCGGCCCGGCGATCCCTATGACCTTAATGTATTCATATTTGTCAAGTGCTTCTTTAACCAATTCCATAGACTCATCAGGATTGAGTACTTTTGTTGTGACGCCGGGGCGGCTTTCATTCACACAGTCAAAGTCACGAATACAATAGTTACATTGAATATTGCATTTGGGTGCTACCGGAACATGACACCGCCCGAATGAGTGGCACGCTTTTTCGGAAAAGCAGGGATGTTCCTGAATCTTGCGCATCTGTGCCGGGTCCCACTGGACTTTACTACCTTTGACATCTGCAGTTCTTATTTCATCTGACATAGTCAACACTACTACATGCGTTGTGAATGTATAAAAAAGTTCAATTGTTAGAGTGAGCCACTGCACCCTTCCGCGTTGTTTTATCTATCTGTTTGAAAGATTGCCTTTATCTCTCAGACTATTCTCTCCCGACAACCCCAATCAGATGATAATAAATAGCAAGGCAAAAGGCGAGGATTTTGGGCAAAAAAGCAAAAGATGATATATTAAGCTTCTTAAGTGGCCCTCAGCTGATTTGGACGATGCTCGCCACGTATTTTTTGAGTTTAGCTAATTTTGTTAACAATTAACGCAATCTGCGCTTATTTTGATGCTCTCTAAGTACTCGGGATCATTTTCGTGGCGAGGTTTTAGCGTAATTTGTTCGCGCAGCGCGTTAGAAATAGTATTTCGGTTTTTTATCGCGTTGGCTACCTCGTGACACCAATAGGTATGTCCGAGCAGCGCATCGTAAATCGTGTCATACGTCACCACGACATAGACGCTATTCGCGTCTATAAGCACCGTTTCGGGTCGCGCTTTCACGTTTTCCGTCGAAACAATAACGCCTTTTACCCCGTTGCGCGCGAGCTGTTTTTGGCTGTTGTAGCAGCAAAATGGCATGTGATACCGGTTCCTTAACAGTCTACGCTCCATTTAATAGTAGCGTGCTCCGTTATCGTCGTTATTTTTAATATTTTTTTTGAGTTTTAGTATTGTGGCCTTCTAAACGACATGATTGTCTTATGGGACTTAAGCGCTTATGATCTCACTTCGACGCCTTCAACGCGACCGAAAGCTCACAGCAAAGGTCATAAACGAGGGGATCAAAAAGAGTGCAGATGCATTGCGTGAAACAGGAGGAATAAAATTAGCCACATATCCTGAAGACTGGCACGCTTTGAGTATAGAAGAGACGTTCAACCTGGTAAGCTCAAGTCAGCAAGGGCTTACTCAGGCTGAAGCTTCCAAACGTCTCTCGACGGTTGGCACGAACGAACTTCCGCAAGGGAAAAAGCCGAACAAGTTCCTTGTGTTCCTCAGGCAGTTCAAAAGTCCGCTGATCTATATTTTGATTGTCGCAGCCGTGATAACGCTCTTCTTTGGCTCCATCGTGGACGCGCTCGTCATAGCGCTCATCTTGGTGGTAAATGCTATTATCGGCTTTTTTCAGGAAAATAAGGCAGAAAACGTCCTTGAGACCCTGAAGGAACTTGCCGCCCCTAAGAGCACGGTAGTCAGAGCCGGCGTTCCTGAGGTGATCGACACGCGGCAGATAGTACCCGGTGATGTGATACTACTCCAAGCAGGAGATCGAGTTCCAGCAGACGCACGGTTGTTTACCTGTAAAACGCTGAAAGTGGACGAGTCGATGCTTACCGGTGAATCAGAGACGGTGGTCAAACAAACGCACGCTCACACGTCGAACATGGTGTACTCCGGAACGGTTGTCACTGAGGGGCGCGGGGAGGCCGTTGTCGTCGCTACGGGACGTGCTACTGAATTCGGAAGAATAGCCGAGTTTGTCCAAAGCGCAGAACGCGAAGAAACACCGCTGCAAAAGGATCTCGCGGTGCTGGGAAAATGGATAGGCATCCTCGTTATCGTGATCGTTGGCATCCTCTTTCTCGTAGGCGTGCTCCGCAATTTTTCGCTCTTTGAGATGTTTCTTATAGCGGTCAGCCAAGCAGTGTCAGCGATACCCGAAGGGCTGCCTGCTGTAATCACCGTAGTGATGACGGTGGGGGTTCGGAAGATGGCTGGCGAAAATGCCATCATTCGACGTCTTTCAGCGGTTGAAACGCTCGGTTCGACTGACGTTATTTTAACAGATAAGACCGGGACGCTTACGCTCAACAAGATGCGCGTTGAGGAGCTGTGGGTACCAGACGGAGGCATCGTTCCATTCTCGGCTGAAACATCTAGCGCTGCCGTCAAAGGTGAGGCCGGGACTGCAGCGAAAACAGACGAAAGTGTGCGCGATTTACTGACAGCGATGGCTTACGCTAATGATGCCCAGCTTGGCGACGGTAACGCCTTTGGTGATCCCACAGAACTAGCGCTCCTCGTAGCAGCAGCGGAGATAGATATTGAAAAACGGGCGCTCGAAGACGTGCATCCGCGCGTTGACGAGATTCCCTTTGATCCAGAGAAGCTGTATATGGCTGCCGCGAGCAGCGACCGGATCTACGTCAAGGGGGCCCCGGAGGTCATTATAGCTCGCTGTGAAACCCTCATAGCAAATGGATCGAAAATGACCATCGACGAAAACGTCGTGCAAGAGATCTTGAAGGCCAACCGAACGATGGCAGCTAACGGATTACGGGTGCTCGCGGCGGGCACGCGCGACATTTCCTCCGAGCACGCGAACGGAAGCGCAAGCAGCACGGCACTAATCGACGATGAATCGCTCGTGGGACTCACGTTTCTCGGCCTCGTTGGCATGAAAGACCCTCCACGACCAGAGGTGAAAAACGCACTCGACGTGAGCAGAAAGGCGGGCATTCGCACGGTCATGGTTACCGGGGACAACCCCCATACGGCAAAGGCCATAGGTGTCCAGCTTGGCATTACGGGAAAGATGGACCCCATATTGACAAGCGACGAACTCAACGCGTTGAGTGACACTGAGCTTGCCAAATCAATAGACGAGGTATCGGTGTTTGCCCGTATACGACCCTTAGAGAAGCGTCGCCTCGTCGAAGCGTTCAAAAAACAGGGACATATCGTGGCCGTCACAGGCGATGGGGTCAATGACGCCCCCGCTCTTATAAGCGCGGATATTGGGGTCGCTATGGGTAAGGGTGGAACCGACGTTGCTAAAGAGTCGGCTGATATGATCCTCACTGACGACAACTATGCGACGATCGTCAAGGCGGTAAGCGAAGGCCGGCGAATCTTTGCAAACATCAGAAAGGTGATTCTGTATCTCCTTTCGACCAATATCGCTGAATTGCTCTTCATTTTCTCAGCGATAATAATCGGCCTGCCACTTCCGCTCTACCCGGTTCAGATTCTATGGATCAACCTCGTCACTGACGGGGTGTGTGTCATTCCGCTTGGGCTGGAACTGGCGGAGCGCGACGTCATGGAACAGCGACCGCGAGAGACAAAAGAAGGCATCATCTCTAAGCTCATGTCTAAGCGGATCGCATTTATGGCAGCTATCATTAGCGTCGGGACCTTGCTCCTTTACGTTAACGTGCTATCCACTAACCGCGAACAGGCGGTCACCATGGCGTTTCTGACGATTGCGATCTTTCAGCTTGTAAATGTGTTTAACTGCAAATCAGAGCACTCTGTTTTACACAGAAGCGCCCTCTCCAACCGTTGGCTAATAATATCGGTCTTGGTCGCTCTCGCTTTTCAGCTCGCCGTGGTGTATGTGCCAGTGCTACAGTCTGCTTTTCGGACGGTCCCCGTTGGTCCCTCTGAGCTTGCGTTTGTCTTTGCCATGTGCCTTTCGATCTTTGTATTAGAAGAATTACGTAAGCGATTGATGCCAGTTAACGCCACGTAACTATTCACTATTCTTGTCAATAAACAACGTAGTCATAGCCTATTCTTGGCTATTTGGACACAGCGCTACGGTCGAGGAGGCCGAACGATCATAACGCACGAGTCAGCATTACCCATTACTTCGGTAAGCGTCCCACCCAAGAGTCGCCTGGCTGGCGAGAGGCTTTTCCTATCTCCAAGTAACACGAGATCGTATTTACCATCGCGTAACTCGTCCAATATCTCTTCGCCAGCTGGACCCTCCCGAACGATCGCGCGTACGGTAAGGCCGTACTCGCGCATATATTCGCACAATGGGAGAACAAAGATCTTTTTTGCCGCTTCTTTTTCTGAATCGACGTCTTCAAAGAGTTCTTCTATTCGTTCCAGGTCCTCTTTAAAGATTCTTTTGTAGCTGTCGTAGATGCCATGCTCTTCAAGCACGTATAAGAGCGTGTACTCGATATCGGTCCGCAGCGCATTCACTGCGCACTTAAATCCCTCATTCGTGACTGGCGATCCGTCAACGCAGATGAGGGCTTTTATATGACCACCACGGCTAAGTTCCATCAGTAAAACCCCACAAGATACTTTACGTAAAGGAGGAGATTGCAGAGCACAAGAGCGACCAATGTAGGCGGAGCCGCAATTTTTATCCATCGAATCCACCCCATGCGCGTCCCGTGCTTCTCCAGTGAGCTGTAAGCTACGACATTCGCCGATGCGCCAATGGGGGTCAGATTGCCCCCGATGTCAGTGCCTAATGACACTGCCCACACCATCAAAGACGTCGCAAGGATCGAAGGAACAAACGACATGTCCCGGATGACGTAGCTCATGGTCAGCGCAAATGGCACGTTGTCGATCACGCCGCTCGCAAAGCCGGATCCCCAAAGGAGCATAGACATGAGTAATGCATTGTTGCCAGCTGCGGCGTTCACCATTCCACTGGCAAACGTTGCTATGACGCCCGTTTTTTCAAGCCCTCCAACGATGATGAAGAGACCGATAAAGAACAGCAGCACGTCATAGTCGACCTTTTTGAGGGTATCCTCAGTCTCTCGTCCTCCAATGAGCAGGAGGACAAAGGCTGGAATCAATGCAGCGAGGGGAACGGTTACCGGAATATGCCACACTTGCTGAATGTATTCGTGAGTTATAAGGAGGGTCACTGCCGCAACAAGGGCGCCAAGACCGAGGCGGAGAAGCCACTTGTTGGTGATTGTGCGCTCCGCACGAATCGCAGAGAGCGCAGAGGTGTCGATCGCAACTGAAGAAGCGATGTTTTTTCGCTGCATCAGAAAGAGCACCCCGACTGCGACCAGAGCAGCGACTACGGCAATAGGACCGTTATTGACTGCAAATGCGTTAAATCCAAATCCGAGTTGGGTTCCGAGAATAACGTTAGGCGGATCTCCGACGAGCGTTGACGAACCACCTATGTTCGCGATGACAACCTCACCGACGACGAGTGGAACCGGGTCAATTTTCAGAATTTTTGCAATCTCAATAGTGAGTGCGGCTAAAAAAAGTATGACGGTGATGCTGTCGATAAAGGCTGAGAGCAACCCAGCGAGGAGCGGGAACACAATAAGCATCGTCCGAGGGTCGTACTTGAGCTTCTTTGCTACGACAAACGAGAGATATGAAAAGAACCCCGAATCGGACAACACAATAACGATGACGAACATCCCAAGCAGGAGGCCGATAGTCTCCCAGTTGACGTAGTTGATTGCTTCGTTCAGATCTAAGACGCCGAGGACGAGCAGGACAATGCTGCCGGCACCGACGATGATTGTCCTGTTGATCTTCTCTGTTGCTAAAATGCCGTACACTATAAGGAACGTCAGGAGGGCGATGATAGCGGATGATTCCATAGTGGATTCACGTCTCCGTTGAAGAAGCGGCTTCTATTAGCGTGAATAACCGAAGAGGATCATTTAAGATATAGGTTTCACATTGATCCGTTTTCTGGGCACTGAAGTTATTCGCGAGAAAACACTAAGTCCGTGAGGTCGCTAGTTCTTCATATGAAGTGCAAAAGCGTCGCTGGCGCGCTGTTATTCATCGCAGGTATCGTCGCAATCATGGGTATAATCACCGCTGAAGCAACGTATCCTGGCTATAGCACCGCAAAAAATGATAGAAGCGATTTAGGAGCCACAAGCCCGCCTAATAGCATAATCAACCAACCTGCTGCCACTATCTTTGGCGCGACTCTCGTGGTATCAGGCCTGCTTTTAATCGGTGGCGCCTTTTGCATCTTTCGGGCTTTTGGACACACCAGGTCGTCTGGACTTCTTGCACTTTTTCTTGGGCTCTTTGGCGTCGGCGCAATAGGAGCAGCCCTCTTTAACGGGAGCAACGACGCGAGCCTTGTTGCCCATACTCTATTCGCGCTTCTCGCCTTCTTAGCCGGGGCTGTAGCAGCTATAGTGGCCTATTTCGTGGAGCGTTCACCATTTCGCTACATTCAGTTGTACTGGGGGTCATCGCGTTCGCAGGTCTCGTGCTGGTCATCATCTTTGGGGATGCCACCCCCCTCTTTTCGGCTATAGGCAACGGAGGCGCTGAACGATGGATCGTTTATCCATCTGTTCTTTGGGTCATAGGTTTTGGCGGCTACTTGATGGGCGCTCCTAATATAGCCGAATGAGGTAATGAAGGCGATGCGAACACTTACATCAAGCGTGCATCGTTAAACGAGGTTAAGTCGTTGCAGTCCCGATCGTCGTGTAAAGTGCTGCTTCAAATACGAGCTGAGGGTTACCTTGACTGTCTGACATGGTCAACGTGTCGTTGCTGATTGCATACGAAGTTACGTTAAGGAGTAGCAGGTGGTAGCTGGTTTCCTGCGTCACTACACCATCCGGATCTGCGCAGAACATAAGTGTTGATCCTATCGGCCCGATTTTAATCTGTGTTTTGTTGAGCTGATAACTTCCAAAGTAGCGGTTGCACCCAGAAGAGCCAGTGACATTTCCGTCTTCAAACGTAGCGGTGATTGTTGTGTTGGGCAGCGTGTTGTTCATGCCCGTTTCGGTCGCAAGCGATGTAAGTATCCACATCGGCCGCTCGAGCTGCAAAGCGGGCAATGTTGTTGTTGCCGTTGCGTTTGGCGAAGGCGTCACGTTGCTCGTGCATCCAGCAGCGGCCGCTGTGGAGAGTAACAACATGCTCATCAGTAAAACAAGGGGGATCTTTTTCATAAAATCCAGTTCACCTCGGGAGCGCTAGAATCGGCTTTAGTCACGTGCCACATTGCGCAGTGTCTATGTTAATGCTTCTATAGAGTTACAGAATGTAACATAAACACTTTTTTCTGATTATTCTGATTTATCTAAAAAATATAAATAGTCAAAAGAAGATATAGTAGGTGCTATGGGAAATCACGCCTCGTATTGTGTGCCTGGCGATTCTGAAAAGAATGCCTGCAAGGTTGAAGCGGTGGTGAGCGTGGACGAGCGTGGGCAGATGGTATTGCCGAAAGAGATCCGCGACCGCGCCCAAATACAGGCAGGGGACAAACTGGCGGTCGTTGGCTGTGAACGAAACGGTACCATCTGTTGCATCTCTCTCATCAAGGTCGAGGAACTTTCTGGACCAGTTAAAGGCCTTTTAGGCCCCATTTTTAAGGATATACTTTAGGACAGGAGTGAATTGTTGTGGAAGAGGAGAAGATAAAGGGCGCCGTTAGAGACGCCTATGCGAAGGTGGCAAAGGACGAGCCCCGCAGTTTCGCGGTGAATCGGTGCTGCGGCGGGACCAGCAATTTTGTGAGTGACATCAGCTTGGCAGTGGGCTACAAAAAAGAAGAGCTGAACTCAGTGCCAGAAGGGGCGAATCTTGGCCTTGGCTGCGGCAATCCTACCGCATTGGCCTCGCTGGAAAAAGGTGAAACGGTGCTTGACCTTGGAGCGGGTGCGGGTTTCGATTGTTTTCTCGCTGCCAATAAAGTCGGCGCTGATGGACTGGTAATCGGTGTTGACATGACCCCGGAAATGGTCGATAAGGCGCGGTCTAATGCGCGTAAGGGCGGCTATAAAAACGTCGATTTTAGACTCGGAGAGCTTGAGCATCTCCCGGTAGCAGACAACTCAGTTGACGTCCTTATCTCAAACTGCGTGATCAATCTAACGCCTGACAAGGCTGCGGTCTTTAACGAAGCATTCCGCGTGCTGAAATCTGGGGGACGATTTGCTGTTTCTGATATCGTTTTACTAAAGGAGCTTCCTGATGCTGTGAAGCAGTCAGTTGCTGCGTACGTTGGCTGTCTTTCAGGAGCGATTATGAAAGATGCCTACTTGGAAACTATCCGCGAGGCTGAATTTACCAACGTTCAGATCGTTGATGAGGCTGCATTCCCGTTAGATTGCATGGCGAACGATCCGACTGCACAAACGATCGGGAGCAGTCTAAGCCTGACCCCTGAAGAGTTGAACGATGTTGCAGACGCTGTGAGAAGCTTAAAAGTTGTTGGGGAAAAGCCGTAGATGCTCTTGGAAATAGCAACAGTAGGCTCGTAAAAGCGTTCGTAGGTGTCGTAGAGTTTCCTAGCTCAGCTAAAAAAGCAGCTTACGCCGCTAAGCGGTCGAATGCTGCAATCTATAGATGTAGCCGTCATAAGCACAGATATAGAGCTCGCCCTTTTGGTCGAGTCCAAAGGAGGTAATATGAACGCCTGTAGCCGCAAGTTCACTGTTGGTAGTGTTCATACCATCATACCGCAGCGCCCAAATCCGCCCCGACCCGTAATCTCCGTAGACGTAGGCACTCACGAGGTCAGGGAATGCGGCACCTCGATAAACGAAACCCCCGGTTACGGAATACCCGAGGGAGTGGTTATATTCCCAGATTGGGAGCGAGAGTCCGGTTTGATTGCATCCTGACGGAGGAGAATAGCAGAGACTCCCTTCCATAATGTTCCAGCCGTAATTACCGCCGCTCTTAACGATATCGATCTCTTCCATCCTATCTTGACCGACATCTCCTACCCACAGCCGACCTGTCATGGAATCAAAGTTAAACCGCCACGGATTACGCAAGCCGTAGGCGTAAATTTCCTCACGGAACCCTTGGTTGTTTCCAACAAAAGGATTGTCACGCGGGATGCTGTAGTTTAAGCTGCCAGCCGCAGAAGTAACGTCGACACGTAAGATCTTGCCGAGCAGCGTCGAACGATTTTGTCCGTTCCCTAGCGGATCGCCCGCACCACCTCCATCGCCCAGCCCGATATAGAGGTACCCGTCAGGCCCAAAAGATATTTGCCCACCATTGTGGTTGGGG
>Ga0209746_1000703_pt1 | contig 16861 bp, 14 predicted proteins | sample BarGraNGADG00211_3_FD_184496 | JGI IMG/M metagenome (GOLD analysis project Ga0209746, IMG submission 184496) | Arctic peat soil microbial communities from Barrow, Alaska - Barrow Graham LP Ref core NGADG0011-211 (SPAdes) (version 2) | ecosystem: Environmental > Terrestrial > Soil > Wetlands >... | reverse complement strand
GCTCGAGGACATCACCCCGACGAAGCAGGCCCGCAGGACCGTTCTGGCGTTCGGCGACGACGTCTACGGAATCGTCGTCGGCTGCACGGACGGGACGCCGAACAGGAAGGGCAGGAAGGCGCCCTGGCGCGAGCGGAAGGAGTCGTTCATCGCGGCGCTCGAGCACGAGCCGGGCCCGGTCCTCCTCGTATCGGCCGCCGACAAGCTCCACAACGCCCGCGCCATCGTCGCCGACCTGCGGGTGATCGGCGACAGGGTCTGGAAGCGCTTCAACGCGCCGAAGGACGACATCCTCTGGTACTTCGGCGCTGTCGTTGATGCCTTCCGGGCGAACCCGGCGCACCCCGTCACGCTCGTCGAGGAGCTCGAGCGGGTCGCGGCCGAGATGCGGCGGCTCGCCGATGCGACGGGACCCGCGGCAGCGCGGTGAGACTCGCGACCGACAAGTCACCGGCCCCCGCGAGCCGGACATCCCACCGCACGGAGGCACGCCGGTGAGGCTGCTCGCGCTCAACATCCAGCACGCAGCGGTGAGGCGTGTCCCGCTCATCGCGAACGCGGTGCTCGACGCGGCCCCGGACGTGGTGATCCTCTCGGAGTTCTATCTCAACCTGCAGGGCGGACGCCTGCTCGGACTCCTCGAAGCCGCGGGGCTCGTCTACAGCGCGCTCGGGGTACCGGGATCCGAGCGTTACCCGTACACGGTGGCCATCGCGTCGCGCACCCCGATCACGGGTACGCGGAGACCGCTCGACGGCTCCGCGCATGCCCAGCGTGTCCTGGAGGCGACGATCGCGGGCATCACCGTGGTCGCCGTTTACTTCCCTCTCGCGAAGGAGCATGACCCGTTCTGGGACGACCATTTCCTCCCCTACATCGGCTCGCTGGCCCATCGGCCCGCGATCGTGGCCGGAGACTGGAACACGGGCTCAACGCAGCTCGACATCGGTGGCGGGCCCGTTGCGGGAATGGGCCGTTTCGACGCCCTTCTTGACGCGGGCTGGACGGACGCCTGGCGCTCGCTCCACCCCGACGCACGCGAGTTCACCTGGTACAACCGCCGCTCCGGAAACGGCTTCCGCATCGACCACGCCCTGCTATCACCGACCCTGGCACCCCGCCTGCGTGCTGGCGCGCACGTCCACGCAACGCGGACCTGCGGCGCCACGGACCACTCTGGGCTGCTCGTCGAACTCGAGGACGCCGGGGCCGTGCCTCGCGTTGTGCCGTCACCCGGGTCGGGCTCCATGGGCCATGACTGAACCGCGGAGGAGGGTACCCATGCCCGATATCGACCTCGCCTCCCGCCTCGCCGGCGGCATGCTAGGCCTCCTCGTCGGCGACGCGGTCGGCGTTCCTTACGAGTTCCGGACTCCCGGGGCGATCGGGACAGTGGAGTTCCGCGGACACGGGAGCCACGACCAGCCTCCAGGCACGTGGAGCGACGACGGGGCGCTCGCGCTCGCGCTCGCGGACTCGCTGCTTCCGCCTGTGGGCGCGGCCGACCCGCGGGCAGTGCGCTTCGACCCCGACGACCAGGGGGGCCGGATCGCGATCCCAACTCAATCCCGCGGTACCGCCCCTACGCGTCGGGCATTGGAAGGAATGCCTGGTCTGTCGGAGTGGCGATCACGGCGCGTTCCGCGATACCGCCTCGCCAGCCCGGATCAGGCGTCCCGAGCCAGCGATTCCATCTCAGTGACGGCCCGGTCCAGCTCGTCGACCAGATCGACGGGGTGCGCCGGGTTCCTCCGGAACGCGTTCACGAGAGCCCGGTAGTACCAGAGCGAGCCGTCGTGGCCGCCGTTGAACCGCTCCCATACGGCGGGCCCATATCGACGGAGGTCGCCGACGATCGCCCGGGCGTTGTGGAGCTTGTCTGAGGCAGACACCAGCAGCACCGACCGGTCCATCGTCGCGAGGTGGGCGACATACGCCTCCTTGCGCACACGCCAGGGCGGCTTCGGGTGGGTGTCGGCGTCGGTGCAGGCCTCGACGATCCGCGTCACCTCGTCACCGAACGTCCGCACGGCGGCCCGCGCGGACATGGTCGGAACCACGTCCTCGATCGCGTCGTGCAGGAGCGCGGCGATCGCCTCGTCCTCGGTCGCCCCGTGCTCGAGCGCGATCGCGCACGTCCCGAGGAGGTGCGCCACGTACGGGATGTCCGTCGACTTTCGGACCTGCATCGAGTGCAGGCGCGCGGCGACCGCGAGCGCCTCGACGAACCGCTGGCTGTACCTCGGCCGTCCCGCGGGCTCTGAGTCCATGGGTGTGGCGGAACCGGACGGGAGTGTCAGCTCCACGACGACCGGCATGTGGTCGCTGCGCTCGAGCCACGGTTCCGGGCCGCCGATGGAGAACCCGCTGACGAATGGGAGCCACCACGTCGGAACGAACGCGTGGTCGATGAGGAACGGCTTGTCGCGATGCCGCTGGTGGAACAGGCTCGCGACGGTCTCCGCCCCATACGGCTCGAGCGTCCAGGCGTGGTAGAGGCTCGTGTACCCGGCCGTTCCCAATAGCTCGGTGGTCCGGGCGAACGAGCCATGATGGCCGGCGTCGAAGATCGGTCCGTCGTTGAAGTCGCCGATGACGATGGCGCGCCCGCGCCCCAGGATCGGTGCAAGGCTCTCGACAGCGCGACGGGCGACCGCCCGCGGGACGCCCGCGTTCCCGTCGGCCTTGAACCCCCACACGGCGACCAGGTCGAGGTCGAGCCCATCGAACCGGATGGGCAGGCACCAGCGCCGCGCCTCCTCGGGCGCCTCGGCGACGACCCCTGTCAGCTCCGGCCGCGCGAAGACCGCCATCCCCTTCCGCGGGTACAGCCCGGTCCACGCAACCTGAGCCATTCCATCAAGGCTGCTCGAATCGGAGCATTCCAGGACGACGGCGATGTCGGGCTGAAGCGCAAGGAGGTGCCCCGCCTTCCGGGCGAGCGCCATGTTGCAGTTCCAGCTCACGATCCGGAGGCTCCGGCCTTCGCCCTGCTCGATGGACAACGGATGGGCTCCTTTTCGCGGTGGATGCGAGGCTCGGCATGGGTGAGGGCTGCGTCTGTCCACCGGCGGATCTGGGCGGATCGTGCCACTGGCGGGAATGATGCGGTTCGATCGGGCGGCTTGTTCGCCCCAAGTGCCAGGGACCAAACGCCACCCCCAGCCCTGGCGTCCGGACGGGCGCCTGGCAAGCTCATCGCGAGTCGACGGAGCGCCGCCGGCACAGCATGATCTGCGGCTGCGCCGGCGGAGAGGCGTCGAACGCATCGTTGGGCGGGCATGCCGCCCCGCCCAGGCCGCTGAGCTTCCAGCTCCGCCGCATCAACCGACGGCGGCCTCCTGGCAGCACACGTTTCCTTCGGTCGGTTCGGCTCCCATCGTGCGTTCCCGACGCGTGGCCGAGACTACCGACTAGCTCTTCTTGGGTCGCGGACTCGCGGACGGAGCGACGGCCGTCGCAGCTGCGGCCGGGGCGCCCTGCGCGGACTGCGTCTTCTGGGTCTTCTTGTCTTTCTGGGTCTTCTTGTCTTTCTTTCTGACCATGACCTTCTCCTCGATGCGGCGGTCGGTCTGGCACGCCCGAACTCGCCGACCAGCCTGAGTGTAGGCGTGATCCGGCTGTCGGTTGCACGTGGCGCCGCGTTGCCCCGTAGTGACGTTACGGCGTTGCCGCGGCCCTCCTGGTCCTCTCGCCACGGCGGCCGCCTACTTCACGGCGACATCAAGCTACGGCGGCCGCTGGAGCGTCAGGGCCGGCTGGCCGATGTGGGCGATGACCCGGGATTGGTCTCAGCCCGACTCCTTGAACCGCTTGACCCAGGGCCTGGCGCCGGCCCGGACAGAGTAGCCCGACGAGGTCCGAGAGCGCGCGATCCGATGGCGTACATCCGGCCTCTCCGCGCAGCATCGCGACGATGTCATGCGCGACCGTGTCCCAATCCGCGTAGAACGTCTTCGCCAGAGGGTCCAGGAACAGGTGGGAGACCGTTCCGGGCCACCGAAGAGGTCGAGGTGGAGGGCCTCCGCGAGCGCATTCGCGTAGAGGACATCGAGGTGGCCGTTCATCACGAACGCCGGCACGGTGCACAGCGCATCGACGATCCGCGTGATGCTCGGGCGAACCTCGCGCCCGAGCAGCTGGCCGGCGCGGCGGGCGCTCGGCGTTGGCACGGACGAGATCGAAGAGGTGCTCCCGCTCGGCCCCGTCGAGCTGCAGCGCGGCACTGACCGCGTCGAGCACGTCGTCGGAGGCGCCGCGCGCGTTGCCGCGCTCAAATCGCGTGTAGTACTCCACGCTGATGTCGGCAACGAGCGCCACGTCCTCGCGCCGGAGTCCCGACACGCGCCGCTTCCGCCCGTATTGCGGCACGCCTGCTCGCTCCGGACTGACCCGTGCTCGGCGCGAGACCAGGAAATCGCGGATCTCGCTCGTGCGGATCTCGCTCGTTTTGTCCATGGTCGCGACGGTACGCGCCTCCAGTGCCGGAAGGGAGGCACTGGCAGTACCCCCTATACCGAGAGTCTTCCTCGCGCGGGCGGGACGTGGTTAGCTGGGAGCAGCAGGACACATCCATGACTTCGAAGGAGATCAGCATGCGTGGAGCCGTGATGTACGCACCGGGCGACGTCCGCACGGAGGAGCGTCCGGACCCGCGGATCATCGCCCCGACGGACGCGATCATCCGCCTGACCCATAGCTGCGTCTGCGGGTCCGACCTCTGGCCGTGGCGCGGCATCGACGCCGTGCCCCAGCCCATGCCGATGGGGCACGAGTACGCGGGCACCGTCGTCGAAGTCGGCAGCGCGGTGTCGACGGTCAAGCCCGGCCAGTTCGTCATCGGCTCGTTCTTCGCGTCGGACAACACCTGCCCGATCTGCCAGGCCGGCTACCAGACGTCGTGCATCCATCGCGAGCTGGTTGGCGGCGCTCAGGCCGAGCTGCTGCGCGTGCCGCTCGCGGACGGCACCCTCGTCGCGACGCCGGAGACGCCCTCCCCCGATCTCATCCCGAGCCTGCTCGCGGCGTCCGACGTGCTCGGCACGGGCTGGTTCGGCGCGGTCGCGGCGGAGGCGGGGCCGGGCAAGACCGTGGCCGTCGTGGGTGACGGTGCCGTCGGCCTGCTCGCGGTCCTCGCCGCGAAGCAGCTCGGGGCGGAGCGGATCATCGCGATGAGCCGGCACGCGCCGCGCCAGGCGCTGGCCCGCGAGTTCGGCGCGACCGACGTCGTCGAGGAGCGCGGCGACGAGGGCGTGGCGAAGGTCAAGGGGCTGACGGGCGGGCTCGGCGCGCACTCGGTCGTCGAGGCGGTCGGCACGGCCGACTCGATGATGCAGGCGATCCGGGCGACCCGGCCGGGCGGCCACGTCGGCTACGTCGGCGTGTCCCACGGCGTGGAGCTGCCCGGCGAGGAGCTCTTCTTCTCGCACGTCCATCTCCACGGCGGTCCGGCGCCGGTGCGCCGCTTTCTGCCCGACCTGATCGACCGCATCTGGAAGCGCGAGATCGACTCTGGCAAGGTCTTCGACCTCGAGCTGCCCCTCGACCAGGCCGTCGACGGCTACCGGGCGATGGACGAACGCCGGGCGATCAAGGTCCTGCTCCGAGCCTGACCCGTTCGGCGGGACGTCGCCCGCCCAAACAACCTGCGCGGCTCCACGTTTCGCGACGAGCCGCGGTCCGGCCACGTCGGCGCGATCGCGCTCAGCCCTTGACGGCGCCGGCGGTCATGCCGGCGACCATCTGGCGCTGGAAGAAGATGAACATCACGAACGGCGGGATCGTGATCAGGAGGACGTCAGCGAAGAGCAGGTTCCACTGCGTGCTCCACTGGCTCTGGAACTCGAAGAGGGTCAGCTGGACCGTCGCGTTGTCGCTCCCCGGCAGGAAGTAGAGGGGCCCCGTGAAGTCGTTGTAGATGCCGACCGAGGCGACCACGATCACGGTGATCATCGCCGGGCGCAGGAGCGGGAAGATCACCTTCATGAAGAGCGTGATCGGGCTCGCGCCATCCATGATGGCGGCCTCGTCGAGCTCGCGCGGGATCGCCGAGACGAAGGTCCGGAAGACCATCACCGCGAACGGCATCATGATCGCGACCTCAACGAGGATCATGCCGAAGAGGGTCTTGAAGAGGCCGATCGACTGGAGCACGTAGATCGTCGGGACGATCGCCGGCGGCACGACGAGGCCCGCGAGCATGAGGGCGCTCGCGAGGGTGGCCCACCTGTCCTGGCGGCGCTGGAGGAGGTAGCCGACCATCGCCGAGAGGAAGACGATCAGGGTCACCGACGAGACGGTCAGCAGGAGGCTGTTCCGCATCGCGTTGACCATCATCCCGTTCCGGGCGGAGAGGACCTGCCCGAGGTTCCCGAGGATCTCCCAGGTCGTCGGCAGGGTGAACCCGAGGCGCGCCGACTCCGAGACGGTCTTGGAGGCCGTCAGAAGGATGAAGACGAACGGGACGACGAAGACGACCAGGGCGACCAGGAGGGAGACGACCTCGAGCCACCAGGACCGCAGGATCCGGCGCGCGCTCACAGCTCCACCTCGTGGCGGTTGAAGAACCGCATCATCGGGAAGACGATCAGGGTCACGGCGATGAAGAGGATCACGTTGCCCGCCGTGGCGAGTCCGTAGAAGCCCGCCTGGTACTGCTTGTAGATCGTCGAGGCGATGACGTCCGACGCGAACCCGGGCCCGCCCCGGGTCATCGTCCAGATCAGGTCGAAGCTCCGCAGGCCGCCGATGAACGAGAGCAGGATCACCGTGAACGTCGCGTTCCGGCTCAGGGGCAGGATCACGTAGCGGAACTTGACCCAGTTGCCGCCCTCGAGGCGGGCGGCCTCGAAGTACTCCTCGGGGATCGAGAGGATCCCGGCGATGAACAGGACGAGGGCGAGCCCGACGCCCTTCCAGACGTCGACGAAGGCGACCGAGAGGAGGGAGATGTTCGGGTCCGAGAGCCACGACGGCCCGTCGATCCCGAACACCTCGAGCGTCCGGTTGATCAACCCGTTGGACGGGTGCATCAGGACGGCGAACGTGATGCCGACGGCGACGGTGCTGACCAGGACCGGGAAGAAGATGATCGACCGCAGAAGGTTGCGCACGCGAAGCCGGGACGTCAGCAACGTCGCAAGCAGGAGCCCGAGGATGACCTTGAGGGAGCAGGTCACGATCGCGTAGATGATCGAGTTGCGGGCGCCGCTGACGAGCGCCGGCTCCTTGAAGAACTGGACGAAGTTGTCAAAGCCGATGAACTGGGTGTCGAACAGCGTCCAGCGCGTGAGGCTGAAGTAGAAGGAGAGGATCGTCGGGGCGACGAAGATCACCGCGAAGATGAGGCCGGCCGGCAGGTAGAACCAGTGCGGGTACGCCCCGACCTTGTTGTCCGTGCGGCGTCGTGTTCGCTGCATCCTCGTCGTCCCGATCAGTGGCCCAGTGGGTGGAAGTGCTGGGAGCCGGCACGGAGGATCCGGCTCCCAGCGTCACGGTGTCGAGTCTTCGGCCTACCAGCCCGGCAGCCCGAGCTGCTTGGCCTGCTTGGCCACGTCCTAGTCGTACAGGGCGGCGCCTTCGGCGGCGGTGTTCATCCCGGAGCCCACGGCGACGGTGATCTGCTCGAGCGAGGGGCCCTCAGCGCCGTACCGAACGACGATGTGATGCCGCCCGGGCTCGAGGGCGATGCGATTGCCGTCATGCTCTGCGCAGGACCCGGTTTCGGTTGGAGCAACGAACGACCCATGTGCCCCGACCGGGATGGTCAGGTCAACATGAAGCTGGCCCGCTGCGCGCCGCCACTCGATTGCTGCGAGGCCAAACGGCGTGTCCACCGACGCTCGAGCCCTGTCGATCGACGCCGGGGGGTGCGGGGCGAAGACGATGTGGCGGTACCCGGGCTCCCGGACATCCGGGGCGATACCGGCGAGGTGACGATAGATCCAGTCGACGACTGCCCCGTACGCGTAGTGGTTGAACGACAGCATCTGCCCTTCGTCGGCGTCGTTCGAGATCAGCTTTCGCTCGTGCGTCATCTTGCCGGGGTGAATGGATCCGTCAGGCCGGATGGCATCCCAGCGCTCCCAGACCGTCGTGGCGCCCTGTTCGACCTGGTACAGCCACGAGGGGACTTCCCGGCGCAGGAGCATCAGGTATGCCTCTTCGTAGTAGCCGCATCCCGCAAGAGCCGGCAGCACGAGCGGCGTCCCCAGGAATCCGGTCGCGACTCGCCCGTTTGCCTCGCGGACCAGTTGAGCAAGCGCGCCCGCGACAAACGCCCGCTCGTCCGCCGGGGCGATCCCGAGATCGAGCGCGACCGCGCATCCAGTCTGGTTCGTGACGGCGTGATCGCGCCAGCGCCGCCATGCCGCCTGCGACACGCGTTCCGCGATCGATCGGTGCTCTTCTTCCACATCGGGACGGCTCAGCACCCGCGCTGCGTCGGCGACGAGACTGGCGCTGTGGGCGAAGAAGGCGTTCGCCAGGAACGTAGGATCAGCCTTCGCTTCGGCCGGCCGATCCGCGGGCGCGTCGGGATCCAGCCAGTCGCCGAACTGCATCGCCGACCCGAGCAGCCCGTCCGCGCCTTGGCGAAGAACGAGCGACCGGACATGGGATCGCATGCTCTCGAACTGGGACCGCAGGATCTCGGAATCGCCGTACGCCTCGTATACAGCCCACGGCACGATCGTTGCGGCATCTGCCCAGCCAGCTCGGCCGAACCGGGACTCGCCGTCGAGGACGACGTCGGGCACAACTGTCGAGACGCCGAACGTTGGGTCCTGGTCGAGCGCGAGGTCGCGAAGCCAGCTCGTCCAGAACGACTGCGCATCGAACAGCACACACGCTGTTCGAGCGAAGGCCTGCGCGTCTCCAGTCCACCCCAACCGCTCATCGCGCTGCGGACAGTCGGTCGGCACCGAGACGAAGTTGTCACGCTGTGACCAGGCGACGTTCTGGACGAAGCGGTTCAGCGTGTCGTCGGAGCAGGCGAAGGTGGCACGCGGCGGCAAGTCGCTGCTGACAGCGACGAACTCGGCGGCGACGAGGTCGGCCTCCGTCTCGACCTCCGCGTAACGGAAGCCGTGGAACGTGAATGCCGGCTCGAGCAAGACTTCCTGATCGTCAGCGAGCACATAGGCGTCAGTCGCCCTCGCCGAGCGGAGAGACCGCGTGTGGAGCGCCCCGCCGGGCTCGAGGACCTCGGCGTGGCGGACGACGACACTCGCGCCACGCGTGCCGTGGACCCGAAGGCGGACGAACCCCGCGATGTTCTGGCCGCCGTCAAGCTGCCATCGGCCTGAACCGATGTCGACGGTCTTGACCGGTATGACCTTCACCGGCCTGACTGGTGGCGCGACGCGCGGCTCGACGCAGCCGAGGTCGAACGGGATGATGTGCGCCGGGGACCAGTCGCTGTCGTCGAAGCCCGGTCGATCCCAGCCGGTCTGCCTCTCCCGCAGATCGATGACGCAGCCGTCGTAGATGTCCGCCATCCGGATTTCGCCGGTCGACGCCCGCCATGTGCCATCGGTCGCGAGCACAAACCGCTCACCGTCGCTCAACTCCACTTCGAGCTGGGCGATCAGTCCCACCTCGGTGCCGTATCTGCACCGACTTCCAATGGGTTCCCAGCCCAGGCGCCCGCGATACCAGCCGTCGCCGAGCATGCCGGCGATGACGTTCGGACCTTCGACCAGCAAGTCGGCGACATCGTATGTGTCGTGCAGGAAGCGACGTCGGTATGCGGTCCAGCCGGGAGACAGGAGGTCGCCTGAGACCCGCCGTCCGTTGATCGACAGGCTGTACATCCCGAGTGCCGTCGCATACAGGCGCGCCCTGACGACGCTCCCAATCACCGCGAACTCGCGTCGCAGGATCGGCGCCGGGCTCGGTCGGTCGGCACCAGGGTCGCCTGGGAGGGTGATCGCGACCGCCTGCCAGTCCGACGGGAGCAGGAGACCGGCTTCCACCCGCAACGGTGCGCTCCAGGTGGTCCACCCGGCCGAGGTTCGAATCCGCACCCTGTAGAAGCGAACCTCCCGACTTTGCAGGGGCGCGCCCGGCGCCGCGATTCCGATCTGCTCGACGCGGTCGATCTCGCCCGTCGTGGCGAGAACCGCATCAAAGGCGGGGTCGGACGCCGCCTGGACCTCATACGACTCCTGCGAGATCGAAGGGGTGTCGGACTCGATGCGCCACGAGAGTCGCGGGCGATCCCGCCCGAGCACGTCGACGCCGGGTGTCAGTTGACATCGGAGTCTGACTGCAGGTGCAGCTTCGCTACTTGTTGGGCGTGCGGTCATCACTGTTCTATGCCCCATGGAAGCCGAATGGAGTCTCCGGGGTCCCCAGGCGAAATCAACTCGTGATCGCGCCGTCCGCACCCGCTGGGCTCGCGCTCGAACAACGAGATGGAAATGCTCAGCGGCAGGATGGTGATCGGGAGGGCATCGGCTGCCGCCACGTGGTCGACGCGGCCTCGGCGAGGGCGGATGGAGGAGGTCCTCTCTCGCCGAGGCCATCGGCCGTGGTCAGTCTGCCGGCACTACCAGCCTGGGAGCGCGAGCTGCTTGGCTTGCTTGGTGACGTCCTGGTCGTAGAGCTTCGCGCCCTCGTCAGCCGTATTCATTCCCGAGCCGACCGCAACCGTGATCTGCTCGAGCGAAGGCCCCTTGAGAGGAGACCAGAACTCCAGGGCGGGCGTGGCCGCGTTGTTGTCGAGGTACGCCTGGATGTCCTTCACCGCAGGGAGCGCGTCGTCAGGGAGCTTCGAGCCGTTGATGACGTACGGTCCCGAGGGTGCGATCGCCTTGGTCTCGACTTCCGTTCCGGCGACCGAGGCGATGAACGCGAGGAACTTCTTCGCTTCGTCGACGTGCTTGCTCGTCTTCGCGATGTACGTGGCATTGGGCATCCAGATCGTCATGCCGGCCTTCGCCGCATCCGTTCCCGGCTGGCCGAAGAACCCGATGTCATTGATCGCATCCGGATGGTTCTGGGCGATCGTCCCCAGCGCGAACGTGAGCATGGGGTATTGCGCGATCTTCCCCTCGGCCAGAAGGTTGAGGCCGTCGTCGAGCTTGGCGGCGCCATAGTCCTTCTGCCACCACCCCTTGGTGAATCCCTCCGCGAGGTGCTTGAAGCCGGCCTCCGCCGCAGGGGTGTCGGCATAGTGCGCCTGGTTGCTCGTGTACTTCTGGGCGAAGTCGGGGGCGGCGAGTTGAACGTTGTAGTAGTCGGCGAGGACGAATAGCTGCGAGGTCCACGTGTCACCGAACGTGGCGCCAACCGGAGCGATTCCTGCTGCCTTGATCTTATCGTTGTTCGCCTCGAACTCGGCCCAGGTCTTCGGCACCTGCAGGCCGAGTTGCGCGAACACCTTCTTGTTGTACAGGATCCCGCCGCCCATCGCGGGTTCACTCGGAACACCGAAGATGGCGGTGCCCTGGGAAACCGTCTTGAGGAACGACGGGTTGATGTTCGAGATGAACGACTCGCCGGAGATGTCGACGAGCGTTTGGGCCGGGTTCAAGGGCTGGAGCAGCGATCCGGAGTTGTACCAGAAGATGTCATTCATTTCACCCGTCGCGAGCCGGGTCTTGACGAGGTTGTCGCCGTCGCCGCCTCCCGGTCGGGTTTCGATCTGGATCGACACGTTGGGGTGGAGCGCAGTGTAGGCGTCGACCATGGCCTGGGCCCGGGTTACGTTCGCCGGGACGTCGTTGGGGACGAGATACGTCAGTGTCACGGGTGCGGCGGTCGCGGTCGGGGCCGCTGTGGACGGCGCGGCGGTCGCGGTCGCGGCCGGAGCGGGTGTTGGCGACGCGCCACTCGAACAGGCCGTGACGATCACGGCCGACAGGACGGCGAGAACTCCCGCTCGCCTGGCTGTCGTTTGGCCCATTTCATTCTCCTCAGAAGTGGCGAGGGCTGCCGAATCTCGATTGCCGCTGACGGGTCCGGCCGACTGACTCGAGCGTGGTCCGGGTGACGCCTGCGGCGCCGATCGTGCACCGTGCGTCTCAGCGAGCCGGACGATCTCGGCCGGTGTCGGGCCGCGGCCGCGTTGGTGACGCCCTGGTTCCAACTTGGGACGATAGGCATCGCTCGACTCGCGGAGTTGGCAATGATTGTCGTGAGATTGCCGGATCTTGCGGACGCCCGACTCCGGCCCGTCCGCCGGTCGGGATCCAATTGCGAGTTGGCGGCGCCCATCCAGGTGTGTCAGACTCCCGAGCCATGCGTGATCGGTCGACTCCAGGCCGCAATGCCGGCGACCCGGTCCGCTGGGCACCGTCGAGCCTCCGACTGGATGCTCCGGAGCCGCTCATCCGGCCTGGGCGCGCCGTCGGCCTGTGGCGACCGCCCCATCTCCTGGCGGTTCCCTGGCACGACCACGAGTTCTACGAGCTGGCGTTCGTGATCGACGGCACCGGGATCCACACTGCCGACGACCGCGAGGTCGAGATTCGCCCGGGGATGGTGATCCTGGTGCCGCCGGGCGTACCGCACGGCTACCGGATGCAGCACAAGGCCGTCGTTCACAACTGCTTCTTTCGCGCAGAGGTTCCCGATTTCGAGCTCCTCTGGGCGTCGAGAGACGATGCGCTGGGTACCTTGTTCGGGCGGAGGCACGGGGCGGGTCGATCGACACGCGGGGACGTCGTCATCATCCAACTGGATACAGAGACCGCGTTGGAATGCGTGGCGGAACTCGAGGCGATCGAAACTTCCGGAGCGGGCATGCCGAGCAGAGCCCAGGAGATCGGTCACCTGCTCATTGCCCTCGATCGGATAACACGGCACGGCAGACTCGATTCCGGCACGCGGCGGGCGCCGCGGTCGGCGCTTCCGCGCGCTGTCTCGATCGCGCTCGAAACCATCGAGCGCGATCTCACGAAGCACTGGACGCTCGACGCGCTCAGCCGCGAGGCCTTCGTCAGCTCGTTCTACCTCGCGCACGAGTTCAAGCGCTGGGTCGGAGTGGCGCCGCAGGCGTACGCGAACCAGCTGCGGGCAGAGGGGGCCGCGCTGCTGCTGGTCAGCACGGACGACGCGATCGCGGTGGTCGGCGAATCGGTCGGATGGCCGGAGCCCACGGCATTCTCTCGCCACTTTCGAGAGGCGTTCGGGACGAGCCCTCGCGCCTATCGCAGGCGGACGAGGATGCCCTTGGGTGCGCCGGTAGCCGACGCTCCCTGAGCGACCCAGGGACGAATTCTTCCCACTCAACTCACCCGGCTTCCGCAGCTGGATCTCACGCGAGTATCTATGGGCGCGGATCCGGGGTGTGGGACCGGGCGACGCTCAGGCCGAGGCGGTGACGGCCGGGGTCGGAAGCTCGGCGTAGCGTGGCGGCTCGGGGACGGCAAGCGACGTGAAGATGGCCGCCTGGCGGGCCGTCAGCTCGGTCCGCTGGAGGACGTCACCGGCGGGGCCGGAGAAGCACACCAGGTGGCACTTCTCGAGTTCGAAGCGGAGGTTGCGCCAGGTGTCGCCGGCCGCCTGCTCGGCGAGCCGGATGAGGAGCAACGAGAGCCAGCAGAGCAGGACGTGGGCGCGGATCCGCTGTTCCTTGCGGTGATAGACCGGGCGCAGGTCGAGCGTCGTCTTCATGTCCCGCCAGCCCCGCTCGACCTCGAGGAGCTGTTTGTACCCGAGAGCGACGTCCTCGGTTGACAGCGTCGGATCGGAGGTGCGCAGGAGGAACTTGCCGTCGAGCTTCGCGTCGGCTGCCACCGCCGCCCGGTCGATCCGCAGCATGCCTGCCTTCGTGATCCGCAGGAAGCGCCGGTAGGTGGGGGTCGCCCGCAGATCGCAGGCGAGCTTCGCGCGCGCGGCAGGGGCGAGGTCGTCGCTCTCCGCGATGGCCGCCTCGAGCTGCGCGAGCAGGCGCTCGCGGATCGCGGCGTCGCGGACCGCCTCAGCGGGGTTGCGGCAGACGACGAAGCGGTCGCGGATCGTCCCCTCGTCGAGGACGACCTCCTTGACCTCGAGGTTGCCGGCCACGCTGTGATAGCGGCCCTGACGGGCGAGCGCGGCCTTGGCCTCGGCGGAGTCGCTCCGCAGCTTCTCGCCGCTGATGTAGTGGCCGCCTGCGCGCTGGAGATAGCGGCGGTTCTCCGCCGACGCGAAGCCCCGGTCGGTCACCCAGACCACCCGGCCGAGCTTCCAGGCGAGGAGGTCGTCCTTCACAGCCCGGATGAGGGCCATGTCGGCGGTGTTGCCGGGGAAGGTCCAGACCCGGATCGGGATCCCCGTCCGCGTCACCGCGAGGCCGATCACCACCTGGGGCAGATCGGGGCGGTGGTCCTTGGAGTGGCCGTTGTACGCCCGGAACCCCTTGGGTGCCCCCGCGCTCGGCGGGTCGGCCGCGTCGGCCTCGAAGTAGGTGGAGGTCGTGTCGAAGAAGAGCAGGTCGACCTCGAGGTTGAGGAGGGTGGCGGTCGCCCAGTACACCTGCTCGGCGAGCTCGGCCTCGATCTCGAGCAGCCAGTCCATCGCCCGGTAGCACTGATCGTCGGTGAGGGCATCGAGGCCGGGAATGGCGGCGAGCTCGCTCACCCAGGCGGCACACGACAGCTTGGAGAGCGGTTCGAGGGCCCGGTTCGCCACCAGTGCGAAGAGGACCCGCTCGGCCGCCGGATCCAGGCGCCGGCCGCGCAGCAGGCGGGCCAGGATCTCGTGCAGCCCGAGCTTCCGCCACAGGCCGTCGAGCGCCCAGGCACCCCCGAGCGGCCGCGATTCGGTGAGGCGCAGCTCCGGCGGCGCCGCGGCGACGAGCGCCTCGCCCGGCGGCAGCGCCCGCGACAGCGAGCCGATCAGGCGGCGGATCGCGTCCCGGTCGAGCGCGTCCTCGCGGCCGAAGTGGTAGAGCACGCGGACCTTCGAGCGATGGGCCGCCGGATCCCACTCGTTGTGGGCGAGCTGGAGATAGCGGACCAGCGTGCCATCGGCGGCGCGCCGGGTGGTGGTCCGCAGGTACATGCCGACATGCTACTAAACCGTGCCTATCTCGTCAATACAGACCACGCACGATGCTGGTATCTATGTGCATCGGCTCCGCGGACCCATTTCTGACCCCCGTTCGTGCTCACGAGGTGCCATCCGAGTGCCTTCACGGCCCAATAGCTGCGGAAGCCAGGACTCACAACGAGCGGGTTTCCCGCCATCCTCTCCGGCGTCAACCCGAACCCGGCTCGGTCACGTCCGACCAGCCGCACTCCGCTGCGCGTGACGCGCGGAGGCGTCCGGCAGTTCGCAAGGGAGTACCTGCGTGTCCGAAAGCACGAACATCGCACTCGTCCACCGGCTCCACGACTCCAAGGGTGACCCCGCGAGCTGATCCGCTACGGGTGAGCCACGGCGCGGACTGCCTGGTCGTCTCCGCCCGTCCCGGGCACCTCGAGGTGGACGTTCGCGATCGACGACGCGAACTCGACGACGTCGCGAAGCGCGTGGGGATCGGAAACCCAGATTCGATCACGCCGCGACGCGGTAGTACTCGTGGATGAGCCCACCGAGCAGGTCCCGCCGGCGAACATCGCGCGGGCTGACCGGGACCGGGACGGTGATCGAGGCTTCAGCCAGCGGCGAGGCGAGGCCGAGGGCGCGATGGGGGCGCCCGCGGTTGTAGTGCTCGACATAGGTCCGAAGCGTTCGATCGAGATGCCGTCGACCGAGGATGAGCGTCCAGTCGAGGCACTCGGCCCTGATCGTCTCGATCACGCGCTCGGCGTGAGCGTTCGCGTTCGGAGCCTGGATCGGCGTCACGATCACCCGGGCCCCTTCCGAGCGAACGACCTCGTCGAACGACCGGCTGAACTTCGTGTCCCGGTCTCGGATGACGAACCGGATGAGCAGGTGAGTGGCCATCGAGGTCCATCACGAGATTCTGGGCCTGCTGGGTAACCCACGCCGAGTCCGGGTGCGCCGTTGACGGGCTGAGAGAGATCCGCCGGCTGCCGAGCTCGATGAACACGAGGACATAGAGCGTGCGGAGCCAGGCGGTCTCGACGGTGAAGAAGTCGCAGGCGATGATCCCCTGCGCTTGCGCCCGCAGGAACTCGGTCCAGGTCGGGCCCGTCCGCCGCGGGGCGGGACCGAGCCGCGCAGTCCGGAGCAGGGTCCGGATCGTCGTCGCGCTTACCCGGAGGCCGAGCTTGCGAAGCTCGCCCTCGATCCGCACGCAGCCCCAGCGGGAGTTCTCCCGGGCCAGCCGGAGGATGAGCGCACGGACCTCGGCATCGATCGGTGGCCGGCCAGGGCGACCGCCCTTGCGGTACGTCCACTTCCTGCGCACGAGCTCGCGATGCCACCGGAGAAGCGTTGCCGGGGTCACGAGGAAGGCGACCCAGCGGTCGCGCGGCAGGACTCGGCTCGCGGCCGCGAGCAGGACCCGGTCGATGGTCCGGAGCCTCGGTCGGCCCGCCGTTCGCTGCAGCACCCGAAGCTGGTGGCGGAGGACGAGGATCTCGAGGTCCTTGCCTCCGCCGTCTTGGCCTTGTTGGCCACCGCCGACGAGGAGACGTGCAAGGGCTCGGGCGACGAGGTAGAGGAGAGACCACATCGGCCGATCGTACCGGGACTGTCCGATCGCGAATCGGGGTTTCCGACCCCCACGGGCCTCCATTGGGGTACGCGCTGAACGGCAGATGCGGAGGTGTGGGTGGGCCATCCAACGGCGACGGCTCGCGGCACTACCCCGTGCACGACGACCTGATCGTGGCCATGCCGGAGTACCGCAACTTCGGACGACGCTCCGCAATCGGTCTTCTGCCCCAGGACGACCTCCTCCTCGGCCGTCAGGAGGGCGACCGTGCCGACCTCCCGGAGGTACATCCGGACCGAGTCGTCG
>Ga0209746_1000701_pt1 | contig 16882 bp, 14 predicted proteins | sample BarGraNGADG00211_3_FD_184496 | JGI IMG/M metagenome (GOLD analysis project Ga0209746, IMG submission 184496) | Arctic peat soil microbial communities from Barrow, Alaska - Barrow Graham LP Ref core NGADG0011-211 (SPAdes) (version 2) | ecosystem: Environmental > Terrestrial > Soil > Wetlands >... | reverse complement strand
CCAATAACAGCTTCGGCGGCGACCTGGTCTGGACCGGCAACTTCAACCAGGCCGGCACCTACTACATCGTCGTCGATCAGGCCGGCGGTAGCCCCGCCACCATCACCCTCAAAGTCACCGGCTCCGGAGTGTCCGGCCTCGGCAAGTGACCGTCGTCCTTTAGCTGAGTGGTCTGCCTCGGGACCCTGCATGCTGCCGAACGGGGCAGACCACTCGCCGGTTGGGATTGGTAGGTCATGCACGACAAGTCTTGCCTTGAAGTCGGGAACCTGGACCACTACACCTTGTGCGTCATCTTGACCGCAAGGTGTCTTTAGTTATTCTGTTTCGCCTAACCCAGCCTGCCGCCCTTTCGAGTTCGCCTTCTTTCAGCGGACCTTTCTCCCCGGCCACAAAAAACCCTTCGGGAGACGCGATCAGGTCTCCGCCCTTTTTCTTGAGCCTGTCTGCGATGGGCCTGGCGGCGTAGCCGCCGATCTTAACGAAAGTGCGCAACACGGGCAAAGTATGTCGCTGGTTTCAATCCTGGTATCGAACGCGGCCACCTTGACGCCCTACAGACAGTCAGCCGGAATGCTCTTGAGGAACTCGGCGATCGCCGGTGTTGGTCTAAAGCCACGCGTTGGCGAGCCGACGATCAGCAGCTCCAGGCCCGTCAGCTCTTCCGGCTTCACCTCACCGACCTGACATATCCGGACGTCTCCCGGGGAGCCGAGAGAGTCGCCGATTGCCCGGGCGACTTTCTATGTGTTGCCGAAGAACGAATCGTAGATGATCAACGTCAACGTCTTCATGTAGGCATCACCCAATAGCGCAAGTCGAGCGTCTCGCCTATGTGCTCGTACAACAGCCAGACGGCGCCGGCTGCGCTGCGCCTGGCGGTCACGGTTACCAGTCGATCGCCGTTGTCGCAGGGTACGAACTGGTAAGTGTTCCCGTGCGTCAGCCAGGCGCGGTAGGCGTGGGGTACATACCTTGTCATAATCTCTGGCTCATCCTTTGCATGCCTTCGGCCAGCCGAACCGCCGTGGAAAGCGATTCCTTGTACATCAATTCGTGGATGGCGTGAGCCTACTCCGATACTCTCCGATTGTCAATGTTGCTAATGGAGGGAACAGTTGACTGGGTCTCCCATGCGGTCTCTATGCGATTATCGAAACCCGGACACGCTGCACGCCATTGTTGGCGTAGCCGTAGACATTCCAGCCCGGCTGTAATGGTTGCGTATTGCCTTGTCCGTCTGTCGCCCGGGCCATTATGGTGTAAGCACCGGCGCCAGGCGGGTTCCAGGCCAGAGACCAGGCGGACGCTGCGCCTGGCGAACTGGGCTCAGCGTTTGCCTGAACCCATGACTGGCCGCCGTCCAGGCTCAGCTCCACCCGTTCGACTGCGGCTTCGCCAGACCAGGCCGTGCCGGCGATCTGGATCTCAGCGTATCGGAGGGCGGCGCCATCCACCGGATACGCGATCACTGCGCGCACGCGCTGCTGGGTCAACGGGGCGCCCTCCGCCGTGCCCCGTTCACCCCTGAATATGTACCTTTCGCTCTGGTAGTAGCCCTCGAACCGGCCGGCAAGGGCGGTGACGCGCACGAGCCACTTGACTGATGCCATGCCGTACCAGCCGGGCACGACCAGCCGGAGCGGATAGCCGTGTTCGCGGGTCAGCGGTTCCCCGTTCATCGACCAGGCCAGCAGGCAGTCTCCCTGGAGGGCCGCCTCCAACGGTAGACTGCGCTGAAAAGGGCTTCTTCTGCCGGTGTCTGGCTGACACTCGTCGGCCCCCGCGCAAAGGATCTCAACCGCCTCGGCACGCACGCCGGCCTGCCCGAGCACCACGCGCAAAGGGACGCCGGTGAACTCTGCGGTTCCCACTGCGCCATATTGCCAGGGTGTCCCTTCAGCCGGCTGTGCCATGTACGCGCGCCCGTTCCCGGCACATTCCAGCGTAACGCGCCTGGTTACCGGCGCTTGCGCCCGGAGTTGCGACCAAGAGAGAGCCAGCGGCCGTTCGACCGCACCGTCGACCAGGCACTGCCATGCGCCAATGTCCAGAGCCGGCGCCGGCCCGTGGTTGCGCACGTAGAATGAGCCCTGGGGAGTGAGCGGTTCGCCCAGCAGGGCCAGGGGGGTCTCGGCAGTGCGGGGCTCGTCCTCGTGCACCTTCGGCTTGGCATGCTGGCGCGCTAAGCCGGATTGCTCTTGATCTGCTTCGAAGCCACTCAAATGCCACCTCGCCGGAAGAAGATGCCAGGCGTGAGGTCCCGCCTGGATCACAAGCGTATACGATAAGAGCGCGGCGGGATGTAGGTCGTTTTACGGACCACGGGTAAAGTAGCGCGGCGGCCTCCGGCAAAAAAGACTTGCGCCCCGCAAGAACCTATGCTACGATTCGACCGCCTAATCATTCCCATCGTTCCATCCCACCTAGCGAGACGAACGTACCTCATCTTTTCTCCAGCTGCTCGCCCGGTGGTGCGCAACGGATGCTACGCGGCCGGTGCCCCTCCTCCTGTAGGCAAGTTCGGGAGAGACATGGTGTTTAATTCGCGCCACTTACTGGCTCTCATACTCATCGCCCTTTTGCCGATATCCTCCCTTTCGGCGCCTGCTGCCGGCGCTTTCCCGCCGGCGGCCATCGATAAGGTCGCGCCCTGGGTGCTAGAGCATACTGCCAACGGCGCTCTGGCGGATTTCCTGGTCGTCCTCAACGAACAGGCGGATGTGTCGGCCGCTGCCCGCCTGCCGGGAAAGATCGAGCGCGGGCGTTACGTGCGCGATGCGCTATGGCAAAAGGCCCAGTCCGGCCAGCGCCCGCTGCTCGATTGGCTCAGCCAACGCGGGATTGCTTATCGCTCGTACTACATCGTCAGCGTTGTCGTCCTGACGGGCGATCGTGCCCTGGTGATGGCGCTGGCCGCACGTGCGGACGTCGCCCGTATTGAGGGCAATCCGCACATTCGCAATGCCCTGCCCAGGCCGGTCACAAGTTTTGGCGGTGCGGCCAATACTGTGGAAGCCGAACAGTCGGCTATGGCCGAGCCGGCTACGGCCGAACCGGGCATCACTTACACACGCGCGCCGGAAGTATGGGCCATGGGCTTCACCGGCCAGGGGATTGTGATCGGGGGGCAGGATACCGGTTATCAGTGGGACCACCCGGCCCTCAAGCCCCACTATCGTGGCTGGGATGGTTCCACGGTGTCCCACGACTACAACTGGCATGACAGCATCCATTCAGGAGGCGGGTCCTGCGGGGACGACTCCCCGCAGCCCTGCGACGACTACGATCACGGCACTCACACCATGGGCACCGCCGTCGGCGACGACGGCGCGGGCAACCAGATCGGTATGGCGCCCGGAGCCAAATGGATCGGTTGCCGCGATATGAACGTGGGCGTAGGCCAGCCCTCGACTTACCTTGAATGCTTCGAGTTCTTTCTCGCGCCCTATCCCGTCGGCGGCACTCCTGCCCAGGGTGACCCAGACCGCGCGCCAGATGTAACCAACAATTCGTGGGGTTGCCCCAGCAGTGAGGGCTGCTCGCCGGACACGTTGCAGGCTGCGCTGGACAACCAGCAGGCAGCGGGAATAATGACAGTCGTCTCAGCCGGCAACTCCGGTTCGGCCTGTTCGAGTGTCGGCGACTCCCCGGCCCTCAATGCCGCTGTTTACACCGTCGGCGCGCTCAATAGCGGTACCGATAGCATCGCCTCCTTCAGTAGCCGCGGCCCTGTCACCATCGACGGCAGCAACCGCCGCAAGCCGGATATTTCCGCCCCGGGTACCAACATCCGTTCGAGCATTCCGGGCTGGCTCTACCATGGTGGCTGGAGCGGCACCTCCATGGCCGCCCCGCACGTGACCGGCGCCGTGGCACTGCTCTGGTCGGCTCGTCCTGCCCTGCGGCACCAGATCGCCGCGACCGAGCAGGCGCTGAATAACGCTGCCACGCATATCCCGGCTGCCGATTGCGGCAGCAGCGGCTGGCCCAACAACACCTATGGCTATGGGCGCCTGGACGTCAAGAAGGCCGTTGACCAGACACCATCTGACGCCGGTGCGTTGAGCGGGCTAATCACGAACGGCGCCGGGACGCCCGTTGTGGGCGCGTCAGTGCGCGCGACCGCGGCCGCGGGCCAGTTTGCCACCACGCGCAGCGGCTCAAACGGGCGCTATTCGTTGGCGCTGGCCGGGGGCACGTATACCGTCACCGCGACGGCCCCCGGCTACCTGCCCTATCTCACGACCGGGCTATCGGTCCTTGCCGACGCGACGAACCTGTTAGATATCACCTTGCGCATCGACGTGCCGGTCACCCTCACCGTGCCTTACGTCAGTTATCTGCCCGTCCTGATCAAGCTTTCGGGGCCATAAGGGCGCCGGTCCGATCCATCCCAGTGAGACGCTATGTCACCGACATCCAGAGCCATCGTCGTCACCCTGGTCCTCGCTGCATTGTGTGCCGGTTCAGCTCTAAACTTCCCCCCGGCGCGTGCCGTCCAGGCCGCCAATAGCGGGCCATCAGAGACCGGCGCCGGACCGGTCGTCGGCCGGGTGTACTATGCCGATGCGGCTGACCTGGCGCAGCTTGCGCGCTCGTTGGACATCTGGGAAGCGCACCCGGCAGAGCGCTACCTGGTGGCCCAGTTATCCCCGGCGCGTTTCGCAGCGCTTATCGCGCAGCCGGCCCGCGCCTGGCTCAGCGTCACACCGGCTGCAGGCGACACCGAGCCGGCGGCAAAGACGGCGGTCAGCGTCACCTTCGAAGCCCAGGGCCTGCCGGTCGGGAGCTACACCAGCACGCTGCGTATCGGCAGCGACGATCTGGCGCGACCTGCCGTGTACATTCCGCTGACGTTGACGGTGACCTCGGCTTGTATCCCCGTCAACTACCTTTTCTTCACTTACGCACTGCCCAGGCTCTTCAGTGGCCAGGCCGTAACCTTCAGCGCCAGCGCGGGCGGCGCCAAGCCGGTTGCGTTTAGCTGGGACTTCGGCGACGGCTTGGCCGGCGCGAGCGGCCCGACAGCTCCACATGTCTTCCCGCCCTCGATTGGCGATCAGGACTATGCGGTGACGCTCAACGCGCAGAATGCCTGTCCGAGCTCTGTGTCGGTGCAGTGGCCCGTCCACGTGCAGCCGTATAGGCTCGCCGCTCCCGTCCTCATCAAATGAACCTGAATTCGTTTTCTACCAGGCGCGTTGGTATTGGAACGGCACAGGCACGTCGTAGCCGAGTTCGCGCGCCGCGCGCAACGGCCAGTATGGGTCGCGCAGTGATTGGCGGGCGATGAGCACGGCGTCCGCCCGCCCCTCTTTCACGATCGCGTCCGCCTGCGTTGCGCCGGTGATCAATCCCACAGCACCCACTGCGATCCCTGCCTCGCGCTTGATTCGTTCGGCGAAACTCACCTGGTAGCCGGGGCTCAGCGGTATGCGTTGCTCGGCTGACAGACCTCCTGAGGAAACGTCGATAAGATCGACGCCAAGGGGTGCGAGATGCTTGGCCAGCGCGACGCTCTGGTCTACGTCCCAGCCACCTTCCAGCCAATCCGTCGCGCTTATGCGGACGAAGAGTGGCAGATTTGCGGGCCAGAAACCCCTCACCGCCACAACTACCTCCGACAGGAAGCGGATCCGGTTCTCGAAACTCCCGCCGTACTGGTCTGTGCGCCGGTTTGACAGGGGCGAGAGAAACTCGTGCAGCAAGTAACCGTGCGCGGCATGGATCTCGACGATCTGGAAACCGGCCTGCAAAGCCAGCGCGGCGCCGCGTTGGAAGGCGGAAACGACCGCCGCGATCTCACCTGCCCCCATCTCTTTGGGTACCGGCATGCTGTCGAAAGGGAGCGCGCTCGGCGCGATCGAGCCTGGTACCTGCGCCTTGCGCCCCGCGTGCGCCAATTGGACCGCAGGCACAGCCCCGTACTCGCGCAAGAAGCGTACGATGGGCGCGTAGGCCGTAGCTTGGGCTTCGTTCCACAGTCCCACATCGCGCGCGCTGATCCGCCCGCGCGCTTCTACCGCGCTCGCCTCGGTGATGATGAGCCCGGCACCTCCCACTGCGCGGCTGCCCAGATGGACCATGTGCCAGGCTGCCGGCACGCCGTCCTCCGCGAACACCGAATACTGGCACATCGGCGAGACCCACAGCCGATTGCGTGCTGTGACGCCGCGCAACTCAATGGGCGAGAAAAGGTTAAGTTCCGCTGGCATATTTGTGCTCCTTGTGGCTCGCCTGCTGCCTCAGAGGCGGACCACCATATACAGACCGTCTCTTTCGAAACCCAATCCCTCATAATAGCGCCGCGTCCCGATGGCCGAGATCACGGCCAGGCGGTTGAACCCTGCCTGGTGTGCTCGTTCCTGTGCCAGGCTTATCAGGCGTCGACCCAGGCCCATGTGCTGCGCCTCGCCGGCGCTGGTCGAGCCGATGCTTAGGGCCGGTCCATAGACGTGCAGCTCGCGGATCATCGCCGCGCCGGCGATTTCGGGCAGAGCTTGCCAGATTTCGGAGCTGCCCGGAAGAGAGGCAGCCTCATGTTGGGGCAATGACAGGCGCAGGAAGCCGGCCAGTTGGCCGCCGGCCGTCTCATAACTCAAGAATTGCTCGTGCGTGATATCGGTCTCGTAGTCGTGTTCAACCAGGCGCAACTCGGCTTCATCCACCGCCGCGGCGCGCACTTCTCGGCAGCGAATGCAGCGGCAAGCCTGGCCGTGCTCTGCCATATACTCGTGCACAAGTTGTCTCAAATTGGAGCGCTTGCTGCCTGCTACAATGTCATCGGCCGGGATATCTCGGAAGACCCGGTTGACGCGGCAGTACGGGGGGATGAGGGTCTTGCAGTCCGCCACCAGGGCGATCAGTTCCTCGTCCGTATACGGCCGGTACTCGCCCATTTGCCACAGCCGGTACAGCTCGGTGCCGGCAATGATCGAGCACGGGTAAATCTTCAGCTCGTCGGGCCGCAGGCACGGGTCGGCCCACAAACGCGCGAAGTCCTCGCGGTCCAAGGTTGGCGTGGCGCCGTACAGATTGGGCATCCAATGCAGATGCAATTTGAAACCGGCCGCGCGCAGCAGCTTGACCGCGTGCCGCACCTCTGCCACGCCGTGTCCGCGCTCGTTCAGGCTCAGGATGCGCTCATCCAGGCTCTGTACGCCCAATTGCACCTTCGTGACCCCCAGTTGTCGCAGGTGCACCACTTCGGCGGGCGTGACCCAATCAGGGCGTGTCTCGATCACCAGCCCAACGTTTCGCCGGCGCGTCCGTTCGTTGATCGCCTGCGCCTCGGCCAGCGACCGGGATTCCAGCGGGTCTCCCTGGGCAGGTTCCCAATTCATCGCGTCCAGGCAGCGCTTGACGAACCACTCTCTGTAGTGACGAGAGTAAGCACTCCAGGTGCCGCCGAGGATCAGCAACTCGATTTTGTCGGCCGTGTGCCCCATCGCGTCGAAGGTATCGAGCCGGGTGCGGACCTGCAGATAAGGGTCGAAGTCGCATTGCGCGGCGCGCCGGGCGCCGGGCTCGTTCGGCAGGTAGCTCTTCGGCATGCGGACATCGTCGGGACAGAAAATGCAATGCCCTGGGCAGCCCGAGGGCTTGGTGAGGACCGTGACGGGCGCCACACCTGAGGAAGTGCGGATCGGTTTCATCTGCAGGCGTCGTAGCACTTGCCGCTCGAAAGGTAAGTCACCGGCCGCCGTCAACTGCTGGTAGCCGGTCACAAGCTCAATCTTCGAGAAATAGCCCTTGCTGTCACGTGGGTGCTGTGCTAAGATGCGCATGATCTCGTCCTGGTCCCAGGTGCGGCTGGACCTTGTCGCCTCGAAGATCGCCAGCAGAGCCGCGCGATGGGCCTGGACGTCAAAATCGCGCCCACGCGGCACCCAATTTGTAGCATCCGAATTGACTTGAGACATGGATCCAAATACCAGCGCGGCGCTTGCCGAGCTGAATCGTGCCTTTTATACAAGATTTGCCGGGGACTTCGCCCGCACGCGGCGTGCTTGGCCTCCCAGCTTCGAACGTATTCTACCCTATATGCGCTCCGCTATCAACCTTCTGGACCTTGGCTGCGGCAACGCGCGCTTGCTCGCCTTTCTGCTCGAACATGGTTGGAGCGGCCATTACACCGGGTTGGACGGAAGCGAGGCTCTGCTCGCCATTGCCGCCCGCAATGCCGGCCTCAGCGCCGGGCGTAACTCCGGAACCCTCGCTCGCTTTGTGCTGGCGGACTTACTCAGCCCGGACTGGGCGTCTCGCCTGGCCGGTGGCGCCGGACCGTCCGCCCTTGAGCCGTCGTTCGGGTGCATCGCTGCGCTGGCAGTGTTGCACCACATTCCCGGCGTTGCCCAGCGCGCGCGCTTCTTGGCCGCTTGTGCATCCCTGCTGGCGCCCGCCGGCAAGCTGGTGATTTCAACCTGGCAGTTCCTCGGCTCGACGCGCTTGCGGGCGCGCATCTTGCCCTGGCGCGTCGCGGGCATCAGCGAGAGCGAAGTTGAGCCGGGCGACTACCTGCTCTCGTGGGGCCAAGGCGCCGCCGGGCAACGCTATTGCGCGGCGATCGGGCTCGATGACCTGGTTGCCCTGGCCGATGCCGCGGGTTTGAAAGCAGTTGAAGCCTTCTACGCCGACGGCCACGAAGGGAACCTGAACCTGTACGGCGTTTTCAGGCCAAAAGAGAAGGTCTCCTAAGCCGGAGACCTTCCCGTTGCGCGCTGTAGGCCTGCAAACTCTAACGTCACACCGTCATTGCCAAACAAACTTCCGCGCCGGGCTGGGTGGGCTCAGCAGCGGTCCGGGTTTGCCCGGCGTCCCCGATAGAACCTGCACCTGCCAGGTATACTCAATGGCGGGAGGCGTCGCTGCAGACAGGCTGGCCGCGCTAGCGGCGCCGGCTTCTCCAGCGCTGGCGGCCTGCATGGTGCCTGCCACGCCGCTCTGGGTGTCGCGCGGCAACCGCCAACTGGTGGATTTCGTCCAGTAAGGCGGTACCGGCGCGACTGAGCTGTCCGAGGCAACCAGTGTCACCACGTACCATTCGTCTTCGCTCAGCACACCCACAGAGGTCCAGGTCAGGAGAAGATCGCTATTGCCTGCGATCAGGCCGCCGTCGGCCGGGCCGACCGGCACCGGCATCCTGAAACGCGGCCCCGCGGTCGGCGTGGCGGTTGCCGGGCCAGGGGTTGCCGTCGGCGTTGGCTGGGGCGTGCTGTTGCTCAAGGGAATCGTGAGCGCCCGCCCGATGCTGAGGAAATCGGTAGCCTTCATATTGTTGGCGGCCAGGATCCAGTCTGTGCTCGATCCGAAACGCCCCGCAATGCTACCGACGGTATCGCCCGCTGAAACGCGGTAGATCAGGGTCCCGCCGGTTGGAGTGGGCGTGGGGACAGGTGCGCTTGCGCTCGCCGTTCCACCGGGTCCTGGAATAATGAGCTCCTGACCCGGGAAGATCAGCAGATTGGCTGACAGGTTATTGGCGTCGACGATCGCTTTGACGGTCGTGCTAAAACGATCGGCGATCTGTCCTACGCTTTCGCCGGCTTTGACCTTGTACGGCACCGGAGTGGCACTGGCCGTTGGTGTGACGGTCGGCGACGCGGCGGGCGTGGCGGATGCCGGGGGTGCAGCAGGCGTCGACAAGGTGGCCGTCAGGGCAAGCGTGCCGCTTATCGCCCTTGCCGCGCCGACTTGCCCGGCCGAGAGCGAGACCTGTTGGTTCGTGCTCGTCTCTGGGGCTCGGCTTACGCTGGTCCCCTGCTGCTGGACGGTAGGCGTGTTCAGCAACGCGATGCGCGGTCGAGCAGTGCCATTGGTTGGACGTAACCACCAAAGCACGACCAATCCGCCGATGACGGCGAAAAGCATGATGTCTGCCCAAGGGATCGGAAACCGGCGCCGAGGGGCATCTTCCAGAGAGGCGCCGCAAAAAAAGCAGACCCTCGCCCGTTGTGCAACACGGGCGCCACAGTGAGGACAAGTCCGCTCTTGACCGTAGTGCGACTTGGCTATATCAGACTGGCTCATAGTTGGGCGTGATTATAGGTGCAATGCGCGCCTTTAGCAAATCCCGCGAGTCGCGGAGACATAGACCCGGCGCGACGTAGTGCACGCGTGCCGCTCGCACAATACCTACCTGGCGACAACGCGCCTCCGGTCCAGGATCAGCAGCGTGACGACGCATGCCAGACCTGCTAACGAGACCGTGCCCGCGACCACGCGCAGGGGAGTGGCGCCGAACCGTACGCTGACCTGGTGGGTGCCGGACGGCACCGTCAGGCCGATAAGGCCATTTGGCGGGTCAGGCACGATCTGGACCGGGCGCCCGTCAACGGTTGCGCGCCAGCCGGGGAAGTAGTAGGTGTAAAAGCGCAGGTGCACATCGCCGTCCGCCTGCACGCGCGCATACGCTGAGATGGCGTCCGCCCCTTGCTCGAGGATCCTGCCCTGGCCGCTGTCGACGGCGGCGCGCTGTAGCGGCCGACCTGCCTTGTACTGCGCCAGCAGAGGCGAGTCGCCGTCCAGGGGCACGCGTTCGGACCAGCGTGTCATCCCACGCATATCCGGAAAGCGCAGCTCGAAGTCAATCACGGAGAGAGGTGCTTCGTCCTGTGGCCTGACCGGGACCATGTCTGGGCGCGTGTAGGCGAAGCTGCCGGCCACAAATAGCAGCGCTGTAATATAGACATAAGGAGATGGGCCGGAAGCAGTGCCCGCCGGAGCCTGTTTGTCCAGCCAGTACGTTCCGGCGCCGGCCAGCAGAGCGAGCGTGATGGTGGTCAGCGTCAGCAAGCGCCAGGGAAACTGGATCAGTCCGACCAGCGGCAGCGCGCGCCAGAGGGCGGCTGAAGCCGGGGTCATGGCCACGATGGTGATGATGGTGACCCCGGCGAGAAATAGTGCTTCCGGTCGATGGGGCAGCGCGTCGCGCCGCGCCCGCAGGGCGGCAAGTGTGCCGATGAACGCACCGAGGAAAGCCAGGATACCTATCTGCAGGCTCATGCCGTCATTTGGGCCGTCTACCGCATAGCCAAAGCCCCACAGCGGGCTGAGGAATTGGCTGGGGTACACGAATTGCTTCAGATAACTATAGTTACCGGCCACGAACTGAGATTGGACCAGGTAATTCCGCTCGATGAAGGCGGGCAGCATGAAAATGGCTGCCAGCGAGAGGCCGAGCACGCCGGCCGCGACCGCATATACGCCCGCGATCCACAGGCGTTTCGCACCCCGACTATCTGTCTCACTTTGTGGGTTATCTCTTCGTTGGCGCTCTGTCCAGAGACCGGCCAGCAACTTGAGCGCCAGAAAGCCGGCCAGCACCGGAACAAAGAACAACTGCGACACCGTATGGCTGAGCAGGAGCACGCCCAGGGCGGCGCCGGCCAATGCCAGCCGGCGGGGTCGGGGGTCGTCCCACAACGCGGCGAACGCCAGAAGGACCCAGGGGAAGACAGCCAGGGCTGCAAATTCCCCGAGATCGGCGCGTACATAGATCTGCACCAGGTGATAGGGGCCATAAGTGTAGGCGACCGAAGCGACCAGGGCCGCCGCCGGTCCCCACCAGCGCCGGGCCAACCGGTAGGTCCCGAGCGCGCCGGCGATGAAGTAAAGCGCCCAGGTGGCCTTGACGGCGACGACAAAGCCCAGACCGAGCAGATGAAACAACTCAGCCGCCCAATAATCCAGTGGGGCGATAACCAGCCACAGCGGGTAGCCAAAGCCGATCGCCTGGTCGGGCGCCCAAACCGGCCAGATTGCCCCGCTGCGCAGCGCCTGGTCGAACTCAACCAGGTAGAATACGCTGTGCGGAGCGTCGTGGGCATGGAAGAAGTAGCCCGGCGCAGCCAGTGGCAACAGGGCCGGCAGCAGCAATAAGAGCGCCAGCCACTGCCCGCCGCCTGCAGACAGCCGCGCCCAGGCGCGGGCCAGCCAATGATAGGGGACGCGCAGAAGCGGAGAGCGACTGCTATCCCGGGCCGGCTCCGCTTCTTTCGGCGTTCGTCCGCGTTCTAGCGCACCCGGCTCAGGCAAGCTCTCCCTCCGACGCGCTCATAATCCCATTGGCGCGTATGACGCCCTACTCCGCCAACTCGCGCAGGCAGCCGAGACAGTAATCCACTTCTTCTAGCGTGTTGTAATGCGCCAGCCCGGCGCGCACCACCCCGCCCGTCTCCTCGATTCCCAGCCGCTCGGTGACCGCCAGCGCATAGAAGTTGCCGGACCAGACGTAAACTCCGCGGTCCGCCAGCGCCTGGGCCACCTGCTCGGGCGAACGATTGCTGAGCCGGAAGGCCGCGGTCGGTGTGCGCTCGCCGAAGCGCGCTTTGTCGCAGATCCCGTACAAGCTCAGGCCGGGGATGGCCATCAGGCCGTCCACCAAGTGCTCGAATAGAGCGCGCTCGTAGGTGCGCACCGCGGCCATGGCCTGTTTGAGCTGGAGCCGGCGGCCGCTGAAACCCGGGAAGTTCGCCGCATAGGCGCCGCCGTAAGTCCGGCCGAGATCGGCCAGGTAGTCAACGGCTGCCAAAACTCCCGCTTGCGCCTCATGGCTTTGCGTGCCGGTCTCGAACTTGTCTGGTGGCAGATCGCCTGCCGGCCGCACCTTGTAGGCGCGCAGGGCCTCGAGCAGGTCGTAGCGGCCCCAAACGACGCCTGAATGGGGACCGAAGAATTTGTAGGGCGAGCAGACCAGGAAATCACAATCCAGTGCCTGCACGTCGATCGGGCCGTGGGGGGCGTAATGGACCGCGTCTACCCACAGCCAGGCCCCGACGGCGTGCGCCATGTGGGCAATCTGGGCAATCGGATTGATCGTGCCCACCGCGTTCGAAGCATAACCGACGGCCACCAGGCGCGTGTGCGAGTTCAGATGCGCCGACAGGTCCTGGAGGTCCAGCGTGCAATCGGCGGCGTTGAAGTCGATCTCATGCACCGTCACGGCGCGCTCTGCCAGGGCCAGCCAGGGCGCCCGGTTGGCGTCGTGGTCCAGACGCGTGACGATGATCTCGTCACCCGGTTCGAGCAAGCGGCCGATGGCACGGCTGAACTGGAAAGTCAGGCTGGTCATGTTCGGCCCGAAAGCGATCTCCCGCGCCGAGGGTGCGTTGAGCAGGTCGGCCATCGCTTCGTGGGCCGCGGCCAGGATGGCGTCGCTCTGCCGGCTGGTCCGAAACGCTCCTCCATGGTTGGCATTGGTCTCGATCAGGTAGTGCGTCATGGCGTCGATAACGCGCTGGGGCACCTGCGTGCCGCCCGGCCCGTCGAAGAAAACGGCTTGCCGTCCTGCGTCCTGCATCTGCAGGGCCGGGAATTGCGCGCGTACGGGTGAAAAGTCGATTGAGGGCATGATGCGCTTTCTCCTTCTGTGGTAGGCCCGATCTTACCCTGTTTCCCACGCCCGCGCAAGCTAACCCCCTCACCTGGCCATGGTATAATAGGCCGGCAGTGCCCGTGTTGCAGCCGCAAGCGCTCGAAATGCTTGCCCGTAGCCGTTCACAGACAAGTTTCTGTGGTCTGATCTGTGCGAGGTATATATGCCCACGCAAGTTCGCCTGTTCGTCAGCGCCGGTCCCGAACTGGAGCCGGCCCGCGAGATGCTCGGCCGGGCGTTGGCCGATCTGCCCGTCAATGTCGGTTGGGTCATCAAGCGCACGCCCGATGTGGATTCCGTGGCGGAATGCCACCTGTTCCTGCTTATGTTTGGCAGCGACATCTGGGCGCCGGTCGGCCTGGAGTTATTCTGGGCCCGCCGGACCGAGAAGCCGATCCTCGCCTACCGGTCGGCCAGAGCGCGCACGCCCGCCGGGCAGGTGTTCGTGCAGGCGAACTCGGACCTGGAATGGACGGGGTTTGCCGATCTGGGCGCCCTGCGGCGCGCTTTCGTGCGCGATGTCGGGCGCTTCTTGCTGCGTCATGGGGAGCGCTATGGGGTGACGCTGACCGAGATGCAGTCCTTGACCGGCTATATTCAGGGCCTCGACCAGACACCCCACGTGCCGCTGCCGGCCAAAGCCACCGGGGCTGCCGGTGGGGGCGTGATTCTTGCGCCCGGCAAAGATGAGCCGCCTGGCGCGCGTGTGATCGGAGAGGCATAGAATGGAGCAAGGACCGGCCGGACTCGACGCCCGCCGCCGCCTGGCCACGACAATCCGCGACGCATGTGTGAAGGCTGCCCTGGAGGGCTACGAGCAGGCCGCGACGGATGGTCTGTGCCACGAAGGCGCCTTCGAGGCTGCGGCAGACGCGATACGCAGTCTGGATCTCGAAGCTATCCTACTCGGCTCGTCCTGACCTCCAAAGCTGAATAGGCTGGGTCAGGCAGCCTATCCTTCTCGGGCGCTGTATCCTCATTCCGTGCCGGCGCATCCAATAATCACCGAGCACGTAAGAGAGGTGCTAGTGGACGTTTACACGTTGGATCTGCAGTTCCTGGGTCTGCCGCATGTGATCGCGGCCTACCTCGTGGTGGGCCCTGGCGGACCGGTGTTGGTGGAGAGCGGCCCCAGCACAACACTGGAGAGTTTGAGGGTTGGCCTCGCAGCGCATGGCTACGAGCCTGCCGATATTCGTCACGTGTTACTTACGCACATCCATCTTGACCATGCGGGAGCGGCCGGTTGGTGGGCGCGCCAGGGCGCGCACGTCTACGTCCATCACCTGGGCGCCCCACACCTGGTCGATCAGTCGAAGCTTCTGACCAGCGCGGCCCGCATCTACGGCCCGCAGATGGAGCGCTTGTGGGGTGAGGTTCTGGCTGTTCCCGTCGATTGCCTGACGGCGCTCTATGACGGTGACCAGGTGCGGGCCTGTGGCCTGAGTTTTACGGCCCTGGATACGCCCGGACACGCCCGACACCACCATGCTTTCCGCCTCGAAGACATCGCCTTTGCCGGCGATGTGGCCGGCATCCGTCTGCCCGGCAGCCGCCTGGTTTCCGTCCCGACACCACCGCCCGAGTTTGACCTGGAGGCCTGGCGCCGCAGCCTCGAGCGCCTTTCAGCGGAAAAATTGGCTGCGGTCTATCCAACCCATTTTGGCGTGGTGAGCGACGTGCGAAAGCACCTGGACACGCTGGATAGACTCCTAGACGAAGCGGCAGGCTTCGTTCGCGCGCGCCTGCAGGCCGGGGCCGGTCGCGAAGACTTGATCGCCGAATACACGGCCTGGGACCGTGCGCGGGCGAACGCCTGGCAGGTCGGCGAAGAGGAATTTCAGGCCTACGCGGCGACCAATCCGCATTTCATGTCCGTCGACGGTCTATCGCGCTACTGGAGTAAGCGTCTAGAGGCGGAGACCTCCTCATCCTGAGCTATGCCTGACCACCCGACCGGACGGAGAACCACGTCATTCCAAGGGCAAGAGCCCCCGCCGCGCGGCATAACGCACCAAGTCGGCCTGATGACGCAAGCCGAGCTTGTGCATCATGTTCGCACGATGGATCTCTACAGTGCGCGAACTGATGGAGAGCGCCGCAGCGATCCCATGGTTCGTAAGTCCCTGTGCGGCGAGCTGCAGCACTTCGCGCTCGCGCGTCGTCAACGTTTCGTAGGGATCTTCTCCGGCTTCCTGGCCCCTTTGGAAGTATACCTCGATGGCGCGCTCGGAGAGTGGTGCGCTTAGATAGCGCCGACCAGCGATTACTTCGTGCACGCCCTGGATCAGATCGGTGGGATTGGCCTCTTTGAGAACGTAACCCATGGCCCCGCTCTTCGATGCCTCCAGCACATACGCCTCGTCCGAATGCATCGAAAGGACGATCACACGCGTCTGGGGAGAGAGTTGTGTGGTTTGGTGCACGACCTCCAGGCCAGTCACGCCGGGCATCATCAGATCAACGACCAGCACATCGGGTTTGTAGCGCTCGATCAGTCTCAGGGCCTCGAGCCCATTGCTCGCCTCACCGACTACGGCAAATCCCGCTTCGGCTTGCAGCAAAGTCCGCAAGCCCTGCCGCACAATCGGATGGTCATCCACAAGCAGAATACGCACGCTCATGCTGTTCCCTCATAGTATTTCCACCGAACGGCAATACGACCAGAATCCGAGTGCCTTTGCCCGGCGCTGACTCTACAGTGAATTGACCGCCCAGTAGAAACGCGCGTCCACGCATGCCGGAAATTCCGCTGGAGCTATGCGTGGCGAGCAGGGAAGCGCCATCGAACCCCACACCGCGGTCTTCGATTTCCAGGCCGAGCATTTCCTGGACAGCCCAAAGGCGAACGGTGACCTCGATCACCTGGGCGTGGCGCGCGACATTGGTCAGCGCTTCCTGCGCGATGCGATAGGCGGCCGTTTCGACTTCCTGCGGGAAGCGGCGGTCTTCGACGCCCATGTGCTTGTAGTTCACGCGCACCTGAGTCAGCGCGGCAGAGCGCTCGAAATGCCACATCAGCGCTGGCAGCAACCCCAAATCGTCGAGCATCGGCGGCCGGAGCTGGAGCGACATCTCGCGCACACGCGCGAGCAATTCGCCGACCAGCGCCTGCGCCTGGGTGAGACTGTCCGCTCGGGCGCCAGGTAGCTCGCGTCCGGCCATTTCCAGGATCAATCTGAGCCCGGTAAGAAGTTGGCCGATCTCATCGTGCAGCTCGCGCGCGATGCTACGCCGCTCGGCTTCTTGTGCTTCCAGGAGTTGACGCGGGATGGCGATGATCTGCTGCCTGAGCCGGTCGAACTCAGCCTCTGTCACTGCCCGAAGGGCCTCCGCCCGCTTCAGCCGCGCCCGCACCGCGACCACCAGCTCTTCCGGCTCGAAGGGTTTGGTGATGTAATCCTCGGCCCCCAATTCTATCCCTTTCAGGGCGTCTTCCCGGCTCGTTTTGGCAGTCAAGAAAATGAAGGGGATGGCCATCCACTCCCTGCGGGCGCGGACCGC
>Ga0209746_1000699_pt1 | contig 16915 bp, 10 predicted proteins | sample BarGraNGADG00211_3_FD_184496 | JGI IMG/M metagenome (GOLD analysis project Ga0209746, IMG submission 184496) | Arctic peat soil microbial communities from Barrow, Alaska - Barrow Graham LP Ref core NGADG0011-211 (SPAdes) (version 2) | ecosystem: Environmental > Terrestrial > Soil > Wetlands >... | reverse complement strand
ACCATGAATTCAACCTCAAAGACCCCACCGGCGTCCAGCTATCGCCCGCCGAGCGCAGCCGGCTCACCCAAAAGCGCGACAAGCTCGTTGCCTCCCGCGCGGCCTACAACCGCAGCCGCTACCCCGTCGTCAGCCCCGAGCGGATTCAAGCCATCGCCAACAACCGATGCGAAACCCGAATTGGACCTCCTCGTGGAAGCCCTGCAACGCCTCGACCAGCAGCATCGGTTGCACAACCAGCAGCTCGACCATCAGTTGAACGTCTTGGCCGGGCAACTCGAACTCTTGGCCAGGCGTGTCAACAGTTTGACACCGCAGGTGGCGAACTTGGCCGCGCAACTGGCGCGCTTCAAGGGCGGTTAGCCGAGCGGGTCGCCCACCACCAACGTGGTGTAGCAGCCAATGGACTCTTTGCCCGTTACGGGATTCCCGAAGCTCAAACCCCGATCGCGCTGCATGAGCTTGACCCGGACGAACTGGTGTTGGACCTCGCCGATACTTTATGAAACGACTATTTCAATGGCTCAACGCGCCCGCCGCCGCCGGCCCGCGCGTGGTTCACAAGCCGCGTGACCCATTCGATCTGGACACGCCGCTGGCATATTTCGGCGATGATATTTTCAGCATACGCCACGCGGTCGAAGGCATCCAGGTGTGGGGCAGCAGCGGCGGAGGTAAGTCCAGCTCGACCGGCGCGCACCTGGCCTTGTCGCTGCTAAAAAGTGGGGCTGGCGGAATTATTTTCACAGTGAAACCTGACGAACCAAGAATCTGGAAAAAATTCTGCGCCCACACTGGGCGTTTGAATGACCTCATCGTTTTCTCGCCAACCGAGCCGTGGCGATTTAACCCGATTGAATATTCCTACCGGCAGGCCAATTCAGGCCACGTCACCGAAAATATCGTGAACTTGTTTGCGTCGCTCGCCGAAGTGCTCGACCGGGGTGCCGGCCAGAGCACACCGGATTACTGGGCGCGCGCCATGAACCAACTGACCAGAAATGCAATAGACCTCGCGTCCATCGCCCGTGGCATTCCGACGCTTGACCTCATCTCCATTATTATTTCCACGGCTCCCCAAAACCCAGAAGAAGTCCGGTCAGATGCGTGGCAGCGCAGCTCCCTTTGCTACAAATTGATCAAGGAGGGAGAACGCCGCCCGAAGACCGCCATCCAAAACGCCGACTGGGGGCCCACCGTTCGGTTCTGGCTCCAAGAATTTCCCGCGCTGTCGTCGCGGACCCGTTCATGTATCGTCAGCACTTTTTCCACGATCTGCGAAGTGTTTCTTCGCGGCGAGTTGGCACGGCTGTTCGGTGGCATCACCAACGTCACACCGGAGGCGACTTTCGCCGGTAAAATTTTATTACTGGCGCTCCCGATAAAGCAGTTCGGCGAACTTGGGAGATTGGCTCAAGTTTTATGGAAACATCTATGGCAAAAAGCTGCCGAGGCCCGTGACATCACGACCAACCCGCGACACGTTTTCATGTGGGCCGATGAGTCCCAGCATTTCATTTCCCGCGCCGACCCGCTGTTTCTAACCACGTCGCGCTCGGCAAAAGTCATCACCGTGCTGTTGACCCAAAACGTTGGCAATTATTTATCGGTGCTCTCCCGCGCGGAGGTCGATTCCCTGCTCGGCAATCTGGCCACCAAAATCTGGCATCGCAACAGTTGCACCGTGACCAACACGCTCGCCGCCGAGACGATTGCCCGCAGCCGCCAGTTCCACTGGACCACAGGGCTGTCAATTAGCGATGCCGCCGCCGGTGACCAGCGCCTGTCCCACAATGTCGGCGGTTCTGACGGCGTGGAATTTGATCTCCTGCCGGGTGACTTTCAATTTCTCCGGTCTGGTGGCCCCGAACATGGTTTCGAGGTGGACGCCATCATTTATCAAGCCGTCCGAATTTTGTCGGGCAGCGGGAAAAATTATCTCCGGGTCACCTTTAACCAGAAAGATTATGTCTGACGTATTTAGTCCATTCCGGGTCGCCACGCTGCGTCGCACCTTGCGTATCTGCCTTTTCGTCGGGAAATGGCTCCTCCGCCTGCTCCCGCAAACTGTCGAGCCGTTCTTGCGTTCCAATTTTGGCCGGCGGTATGTGCTCCAGCCGTTCGGCGCTTGGTTCTTGTTTCTCATCTGCGCCAGCCTGAATCCGCGCCCGGCTGCCACCTCGTCCTTGTTCCTCGTGAGCTTGTTCGCGCTGATCACCTACCACTGCGTCCGTGTTTTCCAGCGCAACCGTCTGTCGGCCGCCGAGCCACACAGTTCTTCCACCGGGGATTCTTGGAAGATTTGGCAAAACCACGGTTTTTCAAAATCCACGGTCCAGTGCTACCTCGAACCCGCACTCTGCGGGATGGTTGGTTTGTTGGTTTTGCTGCCGGATCCATTTCTTGGCTGGTGGCTGATGCTCTCGGCTGTGGCCCTGTTCATCAAAGAACAATATACCCTGTTCAAGCTTAACCGCCGAGTGATGGATGCCCTGGACGCCAAGCTGGCGGCGCAAGCGCTAAATAATTCCTTGCGGCAACCGCAATCAGGGCCGGGGCCGCGCGCGCAAAAATCCCATCGCGCGCACTTTCCCAACAGCGGGCACCGTCCACACCCATAAGTTGGCGATCAAAAACCATGAATGCTGAAATCAACGAAATCCTCGCCGCGAAATCGAACGGCAAGCCGGGGCTGATTTCCGCCCAGGCCAGGTAATTATTGAACCTGCGGCGGTTGCCCGCCATGTTGAACACCCCGCAAACCGCCGTCCTGCTGGGGCTGGGCGAGCATGACATTCCCGTGCTGATCGCTGCCGGATTGCTCAAACCGTTGGGCAACCCGCCGTCCAATGCGGTGAAATATTTCGGCACGGTGGAAGTTTTGGAAATGGCCGGCGAAAGCGCCATCCTCAATAAAATCCGCAGCACGGTTTATCAATACTTGCGTGATAAAAATGCGGACAACGCCAAGCCGCGCCGTTCGGTAATGCTCCGTTAGTTTGCGCTGCCAAGCAACTCGGCAATCGTCATTGGTTCTTTGGGCGCAACGCCAGCGGCAAAGGCGGGCGTGAATCCGTGCGCGCTATGCTTGCGACAAAAATTGAAATGCCACGCAAACAGCGCAAAAGCATGTTTCAAGTTTTCCAGCTTCTTTGAATATCCAAGCGTGCAACGGGTGAAGCGGCGATTGAAAATCCGCACAGACAGGTTTGTCCGCTCCGCGTGTGCGGTTGGGGGTCAATAACAATGCGCCATTTCTGGCGCACTTATCCTTGACCGATTTCAATGCTTGGCGTTAAATCGGGCTGTTAATTTAGCGCATTATGGCCTAGAAAGTTCAAAATCTTATGAAAAAAAATAGAACCAAAATCACGAGTGCCGTCATTTTAACTGCATTTGTTTTATTCGGTGACAGTGCGGTAATGGCTGACACGGTTACTCTTGTTGTCGGAGCAGGATACCCAGCAACGCAGTCATATCAGATTCAGTCAAATACTGTAGGTCAAATTACTTACTCCGACCTTCGTTACAGTGGTTCTTCCGTAAGTGCAATTTACGTTTGTTTTCCACAAGCCACAAATTCTCTTTCTATCGGTATGCAAGGCCAATCGCTAAATCAGGCAATAATAGCTGGCCCTGCAACAATTGTTTTGACCACCACTAACGGTGTAAACACTTTTTTATCCATTTGCACAATTCAAACTTCGCCAGCAACAGCCTTAACTTTCACGCCAAGCAGTTCGGTTGTGATTCCAAACGACGGGGCTGGTCCTGTTACTATTGTTTTGGAATCCAGCACAGACTTGGTGACTTGGACGCCTGCACTTCCGGGAACATACGGAACATCGTCAACAAATCGTTTTTTCAGGGTTAGGGCACAGAGATAGCAACAATCTACCGGAGCATGATCCGGCAAGGGACTGATTTAATCGCAGGATAAAAATGAACGAACCAAAATTCAAGTCATTGGGGGAATTGATTGAAAGCACAAAGGGCATGACGCGGGATGAAGCGCATCGGCTGGCCGAGGCTGAGTTTGGTATTTTAGCCGATTGGATAAAAGTGACTCCAGACGCGCAGAAATGGCGGCGTCGAACTGGCGAGATTGCTCGGAAGGTTGATTACTTTGGGGACTTAAAAAAACTCCTTCATTACATGGAGAGCGGCTGCTTCGTGCTGCGGGATGATAAACTTTTTCCATTGCTTCAAGGAGCGTTGAAACAATGGGAGCAAAACGCCAAGCCAAGCTCAACATCGGATGCTGGTAATCGCGGGTGACATCCTCCATCAAGCGCACGAAAGTAGGCATATTTTCAATCAGCCCGCCACACTTGATCCCGTGGGCGATTACAATGGCGGAGAGCAAGTCCTGGCTGTGCTTGGCAATGTAGTTATCATCGGACATGATTAAGTTTTAATCTTCATTTGTTCTAGGGCAACCCAAAGATGGCCTGAAAAGCGTTTTTATTGATTGCGCCATTTTTGGCGGTGCGATTATCACAAAGCCGATTATTTCCTTTCATAAACTGATGTTTTTAGGTTGACATCACCCGTTTTCCATCACTATGCTCATTGCATGAAGCCGATAACGACTATGGCCGTTGTGTTGTGGTGTTTTTTGATAGGCGTTTTCGCGGTTGATTTTAATGAGCTTGTCTTGAAACCAAGGCACGCCCACGCCGCGCCGCCTACCGTTAAGGCGGATTCTGGATTTGTGGCTCCTGCTGATGAAGTGGTTACAAGCAACAGGCTTTTGACGTTCGGTTTAGATGAGGCCGTAGCCGAGCCTGCGCCAATTCCAGCCCCATCCAACGGATTGCCACCTGGCAAATGGTCGGCAACTCTGGTGCGGGTTCCTACCGACGACAATCTTTTCCGCGACCCCGCCACAAAGAAACTCTATTGGCTTAAGAATGGACAAATCATTGAAAACACCGACATCTACGCCGGACTTACCTTTGAAGCCGTGAGGCGCATTACACAAATGCAGGCGGATGCAGCTCAAAGGATGGAAGATTCAGCCAGAAAACAGGCTGAAGATGAGCGGCAAATTGATATGCTTTATGAGTATCGGCGGGCGAATAACATTGCTGAAAGCCAGTCTTTCCAAAACCAACAGGCGATTGATGAGATTCGAGGAATCAGGCTGGACAACCGACAGGCTATAGATGAAATCCGCAGGATTCGTTACGACAATCAAATGAATGCCCTGACGCCACGGGTTTTGCCTTTGAAGCCGGGAGAAAGGTATTAATCGTGACCGATTATTCAGCCAGCTTTTGCATGAAGCTGCGGACATGATTAAATGCGCTTTGCGCTTGCAGCGCGTCGTAACGACCGCGCAAGTGTGAAACAGGATTTCTCCAAAGATGCTGAAACGCTTTTATATCCAATAAGAGATGGCTATAACGCTGTAATTTTTTTTCTTTAGATTTTGATCGGCGAACACCGGGCTTGTCCAATTCAGTCTGAATAGCCCTTAACACTTCGCCCCAAGTGGCAAACTCAATCCGGTGCGGTAATTTTATTCCAAATGGTTTTGCCAGCTTTCGTAGGCCAACTTCAGCCACGCGCATAAGATGGAAAACGGCGGCGGTGTTCAAATCTGCGGCCAGACAATTTCCAGCGTCTTTGATTTCGGCATTGATTTCAACGGAAAGGGATTGATGCAAGTCCTCAAATAAATTCTCATTCTCAAAATACGTCGCCTTGTTTGTCGGGATGAACGCGAATTTCCTGTCTGCAAGTTCCCATTCAATCGCTTTTTGCAATCCCTCAATTTCGCTTTGAAGCACGGCGGGGGTGATGGACGATTCCAGCAGCAAGTAAAAATGGCGCAACCTGCCGTCGGCTTGCATCAAATCTGCGGCATAAAGATGTGGTTTCAGGTCTTCCAAAATACGCTTCATGTCCTCCCTTGAACCGTCTCAAATATAAGGGGATTGACTTGCCTTGCGGCAACTGCACAGGTGTTCATCCAGCCGTTTCCAAATCGGCAGGAACGATCCAGCCCAATAATCAATCATATCCCATAAGCTGACAAGGTGGCGGGGGTTAAGGACAAGAACTTTATCGGTTTTGTTATTCACAAGACCCCTCCATTTTTCCCGATGGGGCGGAACAACCGAAAAGCGCAATCCGGCGGAGCATGACCCGCCGTTCCCGCAACGGCCACACCCGTCAGGGTTTGGGCAAGTTGTAATCATCGTCTTCGGATTGAGGCGGCTCATGGAACGGCGGAAATCTGTCTGCTGTCGGCAAACACCTTCAGTTGCCGTTCGTATTCACCGAGGGACGGCAGTTCCACCTTTGCTTTCCGGGCGTAAGCCCGATGCACCGCTTTGCTGTTGTGGCCAAGCGCTTCTTGAGCGAACCGTTCCGGGTAGCCGGCAGTCTTCGCCCTTTCAGCCCACGCGTAACGATAGCTATGCAACGAAACGCCTTTGATGCCCAGGCCGACACAGCGCTGGTGAAACTCCGTCGAGCGGTCACCCGCCCGAACCGTGCGGAGATACGGAAACAACGGGCCGCTGCCGGGCAAATCCTTCAGAATTTCCGCCACATCGCTGTCAAAACGCATGACGGCGACACTCCCGGTTTTTTTACGCGCATAACTGATGACGTGGTTTTGCCAGTCAACATTTTGGGCTTCCAAAAACGCGACGTCCGATTGCGACGCCCCAAGATGCCACGCGAGCCGGTAGAATGCCCGGCGTTCGGGATTCAATTCGCGGGCGATGATGGCCAGATGCTCCGTCAGGGTGATGCCACGCTTGTCCTTGAACTTGATGACCGGCCAACGATTTTTGGGCAGCACTGGCCACGGCAGCCAGCTCATGTCCAACGCGAAATTGTGGATACGTCGCAAATAAATGTTGGTTGAGATCGAGCCGTTCTCCAACACTTTCAAAAAGTGTTCGGCCTGGGTTTCCAGCACGATCAGATGGCGGATGGAATCCATCGCCTTGTCCTTGATGGCGGTCAGCCAGCGGGTTTTCGTCTCTCCCTTTTTGAGCTTGGGGATTTCGTCCATGACGTGTTGCCATGTCCGTTTGGCGGCGGCGGGATCGCCGGCCTTCCAATACACCCGCGCCAGATGCAGGCTGAACGCGGGCGCGTCCTCGGTTTCGTTTTTGGCGGCAACGAGGCGAAACGCTTCGTCCTTGTCGCGGGTCTTGAGGGTGGTTTGCTTTTTGGTAACGAGGTCTTCGCAGTAAAAGGTGCCCCAGCCACGGCGGAACACATGGTAACGGTTTTTCATGTTTCGATTCATGTTGTGAGCATGAACCATCCGTTCCGCCCCCGTTAGCGAGTTCTGGGCGAGTTAAAGTGATTTAATCCGAATAGTGGCGGAGTAGTCCGGCCACTGAAGATTTCACTGAAACTAGACGCTTTATCCTCCAAAAAACCCTGTATTTACAGGCGTTTTAACTGGAGGCGAGGGTCGGAATCGGCCATATTTTCCCACCGTTGCACCTCGAATATGCCTGATTTCATTGGCTATTCAAGCAAAATCGGTTTTATCCGATTCTATCGTTTGTAATCCGTTTGGTGTCCGTTTACCGATCTCAAATTTATGAAGTTGGGTTCCGATTGGTCGCACCAAGCAACCATTTCTTCCATTCATCCGTGCTCTGATAATCGGCGAGTTTGCAGAGGGGCCGGGCGGTTCATGGCGAAACGATACGATAGAACCGCTGGGCACCACCGGGAGTGTTGGTGTCGGTAAACATCACGACGGCCCCCGTTGCGTTGGTGACACTCGCCGGCAAGGTGGTCCACGACCCCAGCGCCAGGTTGGTGGTGAACTGAACCTGATATTGGAATCCGGCAGTCGTGGCGTAGTTAAGGACGAATGAACCACCGCCAACGATTGTTGCACCGAGGATCATTTGCGACGGCGGGGGAGCAGCATGGACTGTGAACGACGCACTTGCCGCGCTGGCCAGCGCCGGCTGGGCGCAACTGGCACAGAGCCACTTGTTGCTCAGGTAGCTTGTAATGCTGGCGGCGTTGGCATTTTGGGCGTTGGTGTAAACCAGAATCTCCGCGACATCGCCCTGGAAAATAGTGCTGCTCGTGTCAAAACCGGAACCGATGTGCCCCTGGCTGCCGGCTGAATTCAGGAGACCGGACGCGACCCCCGCGGCCACGGCGACACCGTTCAGGTAAATCGTCTTGTTTTTGCCGGCATCAATCGTGTCCATCCAAATCCGCGCCGCAGGATAGGTAAAGCTGCCGGGAACGTAATCTAAGTCGTCACCGTAGTGCGCAAAGGTGAAGTCGCCCGAACTGCGATAGCCGGTGTGCAGGGCGTTGTCGGTGGTATTGCCTCCGCTGCCCGTATCGCCCATGAAGTAGCTGGTCGAAGAACCCTTGTTCGAGGCCACTTCCAAAACGGCAATCGTATAGGGCGTCTGGTTCAGGAAGGAAAGGTCCACGACCAAATAGGTGCTCGAGCCGTCGAAACGCACCACCCGCCCAGACCCCGACGCGCCCGCCGCCAACGTTGCGTTGGTGGCCAGGACGGGAGAGATGCCGCCGCTGGCGTTGCGTCCATGTCCGCTCAAGTCATTCCACGCCGTGACGGAATTCCCGCCAAGGGTCAGACTGTTCAAAGCCGAAGCGTCCAGCCACAAGCCCAACTGGTTTTGCTGGGGCGGGACGGGAGAATTCGGGGTGATATTGGTGGCGGTCAAAACACAGCCGGTGCCCGGCACGTCGAGGCGGAGGTTGTTGAAGGCCACCACGCCGTTGCTGCCCGCGGTGCCAAGGTTGTAATTCGTGGTGCCAAGCAATGGACCGGCGCCCGTGCTTAGTAGCACTTGCACATTCTGGTTCGTGCCAAATCCGTTGGTCGAGGGATTGGCGAAGAAGTCCACCGTTTGCAAGACCGGTTGTATGTTAAAGGGCCGCCCGCTGATGGCATTACCGGGCTGGGTTGTCCAAATCAACTGGGAGGCCTGGCCCGCGCTCACGTTGATGGCGGTGGAGTTGACCTGCGGCAAGCTGCCGGAGGTGAAACTCAAGGTGACTGCGGGAGCGGCGTTGGTCACAAACAGGCCGGTGAAGCTGGCAACACCATTGATGGGCGTCGCCGCCACTGCGACAGGGGTGGCGTTCAAATTGCCGCCAGCGGCCTCAACCGTCAAGACGGAGTTTGTGTAACTGGCAACGGTGTTGCCGTAAGCATCGGCAATCGTCACGCCAGGTTGCTGTGCGAAGGGTGTGCCCGCCATGGCGGTGCTGGAAGGCTGCGGGCCCACCCGCATCTGGGCGGCCGCGCTGGCGCTGACGTTGATGGCGCTGGAGGTCACGTTGGGATTGGGCAGGCCGGAGTCGGTGAAGGTGAGCGAGACATTGGCTGCCGCGTTAGTGACATAGAGGCCGGAGAAGACGGCCGTGCCACTGCTGGTGGCCACCGTCTGGGCCGCGGTTGTGGCGTTCAAGTTGCCGCCGGTGCCGCTCGTTTGAACGGCGCTGATGGAATCGGCGGCGTTGGAAATGACATTGCCATAAAGGTCGGTCACCTGAACCACGGGTGCCGGCGTCATCACCACGCCCGCCGTGGTGTTGGCGGGAGGCGGTTGCGCGATGACCAGCTTGTTCGCCACCGCGGCGGTGATACTAAAGCTGGTGCTGTTGGTGACCAGCGTCGTGGTGGCATCGCCGGCGGCAAGCTGTTTGAGGCCGGCAAGGTTGATGCTCAGATTTGGGAAATGCGCAACGCCATTCGAGTCAGTATTGGTAGCTTGTATTCCGCTCAAGGATCCCGTGCCGTTGGCGAGAGAAAGGGTGAGCAGGATATTCGTAACCGGAGTGGCGTTGGTCCAGGCCGCGACTTGAATTTCCGGCGAGATCACCGTGCCGGCCGTGGCGCTGGATGGCTGCCGCACCCAACTCAACGCGGTGGCTCTAACCGGCGGCGCCGTGATGGTGAAGACCGCGCTCGTAATCACCAGCGACGAATTGCTGGCGGCCAGTTGTTTGAGGCCGGCCTGGCTGAAGCTTAGATTCGGGAAGTGGGCGATGCCGTTGGTATCGGTATTGGTGGATTGGATGCCGGCCAGGACGCCGATGCCGTTGGTGATAAAGAGCGAGACGGGGAGGCCGGCCACCGGATAGGTTACGTTATAGGCTCCAACTTGTATCTCGGGCGAAATCGGGTTGCCCGCGACGGCGTTCGTGGGTGGTTGCACCCATTTCAACTGGGTCGCCGTCGTGGGCGGCGCGATGGACAAGGAAACGTTGGACATCATGACACCGGCGGTGGAAGTGCCAAGGTTGAACATCAGATTGGCGTTGAAATCCGACGGTTGCGTCATGGTAAAGACGTATTGAAAGTGGTTGTGGATCGGGGTAAGCGACGTGGTGGCGAGACTGCTGTAGTTCAGATAGGGCGAGGCAGCCTGACCGACCTCGGCCTGGATGTAACGGGGGCGGGTCGCCCAGGCGTCAAACGAAAGGATGTATTGGAACCCTTGGATCATGCGGAAGCCGGTCTGTTGCAACTGAATGTCCATCGCATAGGTGCCACCGTTGGCAATCGTAACAGAAGCGACCTGATTGGCGACGGCCCATGTTGCCGACCCATTGTTGGCCAGCGATAGAATCCAGCTATTCGTGCCCGAGGAAAAACTCCCGTTGGCGATCATGTTCTGACCCGGCTGGATCAGGTTGACCGTGACACTTTGCTCGTTTGAAAACCGGCCTTCCGTGCCGTCACGATGCACGGCGGTGACGCGGAAATAATATGTGACGCCGTTTTGCAGATACGTCAACCGCGCCAGGGTTGTGGCCGAAGTGGCGAGAAAGTTGGTGGATTGGGAAGTGGGTCCGCCGTAAATGCGGTAGTATGCTACATTGGTGTCTCCGAATTGATTAAAAATGAGCGTCACATTGTCGGGATAGGACTCCAGGAGCAGGTAAGGTTGAATGGCGACGCCCGACCAGGAACAGCGCCAGGTCCGATAAGCCTCATACTGATTCACCCAGTTCATTTCAAAGGCCTTGGTTCCGTCAGGGCGAACCTCGGTGAGCTTGGGCAGATTTCCAACCGCCCAGTCAATCAGGGTGTTGCCGTTGGTCAAGCGCTGGGCGTTGCCCATGTAAAAAGCGTAAATGGAAGTGGTCGGCGTGGGGGGATACTGCCAGACCATGGTGGCGGTCATGCTGTTGGTATCCACCACATATTCCACGCCGCGCGACACCGAGGGGTTGTGCAAGTTGCCGTCATCAAACAGCGTGTAATCGTTGGTGCCGACCGTGCGGATGGCGTGCTGGTTGGCCGGGCCATTCAGCGGATCATTCGGGAAGGTTAAGGTGCTGCTCGGCCCGCCCAGCCGCCAGATGATATCGCCTGTGTTCCGGTCAATCTTGGTGCATTCACTGGTGTTGCGGCTGGACAGCAGGATGTTCCCGTCGGTGTCCACGTCAATCGAGTTCATGTGGGGAAAATCAAAGCCGCTGCCGAGGATGTTAATGAACTGTTGCTGGTCCCGCACATCCAGGTAGTCCCAGGCCCGCCATTGGAAGATCAAGTCTCCCGCCGCCGTGAATTCCTGGATCGCGTCTTCCGTGACCGAGGCGCTGGTGCTGCCGCCGGCGATATATTGGCTCATGTCCACGGTTTCCGTGTGCAGCCCGATGAGGAAATACGTTCCGTCAGCCAGCACCTGGAGTTCATGCTCATCCACGCTGTAACCGTTGGCCGCCCAGTATTGGGCGATTTGCTGGTAGTTGGTGTTGAAGCCGTTGAAATGGTTGCCTCCTTGGTCGCGGGCCAGCATGGTCATGACGCCGTTGTGCTGGACCTTCATGTCGCGCCGTTCGTCGGGATACTTTGAATACCAGACCGGCTGGCCCGAGTTGTCAAAAATGACGTTCCAGGGATCGCCGTTGCCGCCGCGGTTATCAATGAAGATATATTCGGAGTCGGGGTTGTTGCTCGTGGTGATGTTGATGTAAGGAAAGTCCGTGGGAACCGATACACCATTGGGCATGATTCCGTCTTGCCCGGGGACAACTCCCAACGACGTGGCCGGCGACGTGGCCGGGGGCTGAACCGCCGGCGTGCCCGCTGCTTTGGCCTGTGAGGCCAGCGCTGGCACTGAACTCTGCTGAGAAGAATTGGTCGCACCGGAGACAGTTTTTGTCGTCGAAGCAATAGATAAAAGTTGGTTTGAGCCGACTTGGACTTGAGCAGTGGCCAGACTAGAAGGGATAGCAAACGCCGCCAACACCGCTGGTGTTCCGTTGGTTGGAGGGGTGAGAACCTCTCCCGGTATGACTTCTGATGGAGCGGTCGTAGCCTGCCCGGGCATGGCCCAGCCCACGGCGAGGTTGTCGCCGCCGCTACCTTGCTGGTGTCTCGCTTCGATGTAATATTTCTGCCCCGCGATCAGATTGACCGACGCGGACTTTTGCGAGCTATAGACATTCCAAATCTGGGGATTGATCCAGCCGGGCACCGAGGCAATCAGTGTGGCGTTGGTCGGACTGGCATTGGTGCTCAACCACAATTCGCCGTTGTAATCACTAGCGATCCAGAACACATAGCTGCCGGTAAGTGGTGCGGTGATGAATCCGCGCACGCGCGAGCCGTAATTCACCCCCCAATTGACCGGCGCCACAAAACTGGGCAGCAGAGCGCTGCCGCTGGGGTTGTTTGGAAAGTTGGGGCTGTTAGTCAGGTTGGCGACCGCAGTCCCCGAAATGTTCAGCCAGTATTCCCACAGCACCGATCCGGTGGCGTTGTTGAACGCCAGTTCGGCCAACTGCACCGAAGTGGCGGTGGCGGGATTGTTCAACCGCGTGACTTGCAAACGGTAGCCGCGGTAAGCGCTCGTGTTGGTGATGGTGTAGGTCTGGGTCTGGAGCCGGTTGCTGAAGGTCTGGTTCGTCCGGGTGTCCAGCATAATCAGATTGGTGTTCACGTCCACGCCGTAGAGCTGCCAGTTGCTGGGGTCGCCAGCCGGGTTGTAATTGGCAGACGTGATGGAATAACTATTCACGACATGCACGGCGCTTCCCGGATAGACATACTGAATCCAACTGAAATTGGCGGTGCCATTGGGCACAACCAGATCCTGCCATTCGGTGTTGGGATTGTTGTCAAAAGCCATCGCCATGGTGGCATTGGGCGGATTATCACCGCGAGCCGTGATCGTGCCCGGTTGCGGAAAGGCTCCGGAGACCATGAACTGGTATTGGTAGGGCGGGATCGCGCTGTTGGTGGTCAGGTCCACCTTGGGCGTCAGGCTCACCGTGACCAGTTCGTTCGGGATGAAACCCGAAGGCATGTAAAAAATCACCGTCCGGTTGTCGCCGGCAATTCTGGTTGTGCCCAAGTGCGGTCCGCTGCTGGCGCCGTTCACCTGGATGAACTGTGCCAGGTTGGTGACGGCGGTGGGCGGCACCGTGGCAAACCGCACCAGCACAAAACACGTCTGGGGTGCGCAGTATTGCGCGCCGGGCATGGGAGACAGGTAGAGGTAACCCAAACTACGATAGGCCGTGCCGCCGGACTGGGCGCGGCCTACAACCGCGCCCAGGATCAAACCCGCCACCACCAATATCAGGTTTAGTCTCTTCATAATATTGTTCTTGCGACCGGGCCAACCTGTCTAACTTGCGCCTTGCTCCTGACCAAAAGCTCTAGGGCGAAGAAAACCGGTAAAAACGCGACGGGCTATTGCTTGCCTCGGCATCCATGAATGTAGCCGTGCTGTTCGTGACGGGCAGGACTTGGAGGAGCTGCCAATCAATAAGATTCGTCGAGTCAAAAATGGACACTTGAGCGGCGTTCGGCGCCACGAGATTGAAGCTGAATTGCCAGCCCGGAAGAGTCGCCAGTGACGACGGGTTAATATAAGGCATATCAATGCTGAACGGTGCGGCACTTGCGCTGAATAGAGCGGAATTGGTCGAACTCGTGACGCGAATGGTATAATCGTTGCCAGGGGTGAGTCCCGACCCAACCTGCCACCGATAAGCGCCGGTGCTGGGAGCATTCGTGGCGATCCGGGTCAGATAGATGCCGGATTTGTAAAGATCAATGTTCACGGCCTCGCCGAGGTTTCCCTGCCACTGCACGAAATACTTCAGGCCGCGTCGCCATAATTCGCCGCCGTTGGGCGAAGTCACCGTAATGAACGGCGCAACGGTCTGGAACGAACCCGTAGCCCAGTCGCTCGGACCGGCGTCGTTATCCGTCCGCACGCGATAGTAATAAGTCGTGCTGGCCACCGCGTTGCTCCAGACAAAAAACGCGTCGGTCTGATAAGAAACTTCCAGCAAGGGATTCGAAAAATCCTGGTTCGTTGAGACTTGAAATTCATAATAAGCAGCGATGTCGGCTGGCGACCAGGAAAGCAGAATCGGGCGCTGCTGGTTGACGTTGCAGGTCACATTTGTAGCGGCCAGGGGCGGAGCGATCACATCGTATGGCTGAATCCCGAGATAACTCTGGACCTGCGCGAGCAACGGAGGAATGGCCAAGTCAGGCAGATCTGGGTAACAAAAAATAAATTCGCCGAAATCTCCGCCCTGTGCATTCAGGTTCATGGAAACACTCAAGATTCCGGTAACGGGATTATAGCTCGTGGCTTGCGCCGCGAAGACGCCCTGTCCGGTAGTGGAGCGATAATACACGGTGATATTGGTCGGATCAATAAAGCCGAAGCCGGTCGCATTGAAATTGACAGTTGCGCTCATGCTATCAATGCTGATTTCACTCAATTTGACGCGAACCGGCAGCGCGCGTGGAGCTTTGCCCTGAAACAAAGGATAAACCGGTGCATATGGTTCGTTTGTAACTGTCACCCGATTGTAACCGCCTCCGCCGCTCAACACATCAATCGAAACGCCAGTGCTGCCGAAGCTGTAACTGTTGCCGGTTGCCAGATCAATCACGCTGCTTGAGTTGGCCTGTGATGCGGATGGAAATGGAAAACGGAAAGCCCGGTAGCTGGTCGTCTGCGAATTGGTGAATCCCATTTGGAAGACCACGTTGGTGTCGGAAACTTCGGTGCACGCGGGGAGGCCTGAACCGGAAGTGCCGCCCCAACCGATGAAGGTATTCCCATTGGGCAGGCGCTGGGCGTTGCCTTGAGATGGCCCCGCGACAGCCGGGCTGGGCGTGTAGGTCCAGATATGCGTCGCGATCTTGTTCGTTTCATCCAGCGCGTATTCATGCGCCTTTGACGTTGCGCCCGGCCCGAAGGTGCTGTTGTTGTAAATCAAAACGTGGCCGTTGGGCAGGCGATAGATGGCGTGGCCGGCAAAATCGTTGGTTCCTTCCTGCGGGCTGACGCCGACAAAAGTGAATTGATTTTCGGTTCCACCCAGGTGCCACATGATGTTGCCCGTCTGCCGGCTGATTTTCTTGACCCAATTTGGCGTGCTGATGATGAGATTTCCGTCCGTATCCTCCGTAATGCAGTTCACGTGAAATGCGGAAATCACGGCGGCGCTGGAGTTGACCCACTGGCTCGTGAATGGATAATGGTCCCAGGACCGCCATTGGAAAACCACGTTCCTCTGCGCGTCCAGTTCTTGAAGTATCGCGCCCGAGACAAGCGCGGCCGGGTTGCCGTTGGTGACGATCTTGCTCATGTCAACCCGCGTCATATAATAACTGGTCAGCAACACGTGGCCGTTGGGCAGCATTTCAAAATCGTGGCATTCGGCGTTGTAACCATTTCCAGCGCGGATGGATTCCACGTCGTTGAAGTTTTCGTCCAGAATTTCATGCGTCACGTAGCCGCCGCCGCCCCACGAGAGCACTTGATATTGTTGCGCGTAATGCAGATAGCCGTTGGGCAATTCCTTGAAGTCAAAGGCGGCGTTCGTCAGTGGCTTATACCAGAACACCGTCCCGTCGTTGGTGACCATCATCACATAGTATCCGTATTTTGCCGCCTTGTAACTGTCGGTCAGGAACATGTATCCATTTGCGACGCTTGGAGCGTAGTTTGTGGTCACGGTCAGGGCCGGGAAATTCGTCGGCAGTTGGGCGGTGGCCTTCACGCCAGCGATAATCAGCATGGTTGCCACAAGGGTTTTGATACTTAGTATTTGCTTTGTTTTCATAATGGTTTTCATGTTCACGACATCACATCTTTTCTTGATTTGATCCGGCGGGTCTGGTCCTTGAAGAGTCTGCCGGGCCGAGGATTCGGCGCCAACGCACGCATCCAGAAGCGTCTTACAAAGATTGACGCTGTATAAACTAGACACCATTTTGAGGAACATATCAAGAGAAAACCTCTTTCTGCTCGACTAATGGCGCGCAATGAAAATCATGCGTCTGTGCCAACCTGCGTCATCTTCAATCCGGCGGCCCGCGGCAACAAGGCGCGGCATTTTCGCCGGCATCTCGACGAGATCGGCGGGCAATCGGCATTGAAAGCAACGGCCGCTCCCGGCGACGCCCGCCGGCTCGCCACGGAGGCGGTCGGGGATGGATATGATTTGATTGTGGCCGCCGGCGGCGACGGCACGGTGAACGAAGTTCTAAACGGAATCGGCGACGCGCCGGACGGTTTCGCGCGCGCGGCTCGCCCATTCATCGCCTTTTGCCCAGGCGTCCAGAAATGCTCCGGGTTTCGTCACTCGCAGACCGCCGGGTTCGTCCACCGCCCATTCGCGCGCGAACAATTGCTGACGCACCGCACTCACCCAACCGAGACTCACTTGCGCCGCATCGGCCAGTTCCACAACCTTCCACAGACGTAGCGGTTCTTGAAGAAGCACCCGCAAGACTCGCGCGGCTTTCGGAGCAAAGAGTGATCTCACCTCGCGGCGTTCCCGAAACGGATTCTCCGCCGAGTGTGTTTCGATAAAAAACTGGTCTAAGCGTAATCTGTTTTTGGCGAAGGGAGCGCAGTCAATGTGGAGGCGCGGGGTGACAAGG
>Ga0209746_1000698_pt1 | contig 16919 bp, 13 predicted proteins | sample BarGraNGADG00211_3_FD_184496 | JGI IMG/M metagenome (GOLD analysis project Ga0209746, IMG submission 184496) | Arctic peat soil microbial communities from Barrow, Alaska - Barrow Graham LP Ref core NGADG0011-211 (SPAdes) (version 2) | ecosystem: Environmental > Terrestrial > Soil > Wetlands >... | reverse complement strand
CGGCCAGAAGGTGTCCAAGGGCCAGGTGCTCGGCGACTGGCCGTGCACCGAGCTCGGCGAACTGGCGCTCGGCCGGAACGTGCTCGTCGCGTTCATGCCGTGGCGCGGCTACAACTTCGAGGACGCGATCCTCGTCTCAGAGCGGATGGTGAAGGACGACTACTACACCTCCATCCACATCGAGGAGTTCGAGATCGAGGCGCGCGACACCAAGCTCGGGCCGGAAGACATCACGCGGGATATCCCGAACGTGCCCGAGAGCGCGCTGAAGGACCTCGACGACAGCGGCATCATCCGGATCGGCGCCTACGTGAAGTCGGGCGACATCCTGGTCGGCAAGGTCACCCCGAAGGGCGAGACGCAGCTGACGCCGGAAGAGAAGCTGCTGCGCGCCATCTTCGGCGAGAAGGCCGGCGACGTCCGAGACGCGTCGCTCGTCTGCCCGCCCGGCATCGAGGGCATCGTCGTCGGCGTCAAGATCTTCTCCAGGAAGGGCATCGAGAAAGACGAGCGTGCCAAGGCGATCGAGCAGGAAGAGCTCGACATGATGGAGAAGAACCTGCAGGACGAGGTCCGCATCCTTCACGACGAGGTGAAGAAGCGGATGGTCCACATGCTGCGGGACCAGGCACTGCGCTCCGACCTGTACGACGAGTACGGCCGCGACAAGATCCTCCAGAAGGGCACCGAGCTGACCGCCGAGGTCCTGCAGGGGCTGACGTACCAACACATGGTGCGGCTGAAGGTGAACAGCGACGACCCGAGGCTGCAGGACGACCTCCGCGACCTCGAGGAGCGGACCGAGCGGCAGGTGGAGGTGATCCGCCAGCTGTTCGAGGAGAAGAAGGAGAAGATCCGCCGCGGCGATGAGCTGCCGCCGGGCGTCATCAAGCTGGTCAAGACCTACGTCGCCATGAAGCGCAAGCTGTCGGTCGGCGACAAGATGGCGGGCCGCCACGGCAACAAGGGCGTCATCGCGCGCATCCTCGCCGAGGAGGACATGCCGCACCTGCCCGATGGCACCCCGGTCGAGATCGTGCTCAATCCGCTGGGCGTTCCGTCCCGTATGAACGTCGGCCAGATCCTCGAGACGCACCTCGGCTGGGCCGCGCACGCGCTTGGCCTCCACTTCGCCACACCGGTATTCGACGGCGCGACCGAGGTAGAGATCAAGGCGTGGCTCGAGAAGTCGGGCCACCCGAAGAACGGCAAGACCCCTCTCTTCGACGGCATGACGGGCGAGCGGTTCGAGCAGGAGGTGACGGTGGGCTACATCTACATGCTCAAGCTGTCCCACCTGGTCGACGACAAGATCCACGCCCGATCGATCGGGCCGTACTCGCTGATTACCCAGCAGCCGCTCGGGGGGAAGGCGCAGTTCGGCGGACAGCGTTTCGGGGAGATGGAAGTGTGGGCGCTCGAAGCCTACGGCGCGGCGCACATCCTCCAGGAACTGCTCACGGCGAAGTCGGACGACGTCACGGGCCGTGCGAAGATCTACGAGGCGATCGTCAAGGGCGACGCCTCGTTCACCCCGGGCCTGCCCGAGTCGTTCAACGTGTTGATCCGCGAGTTGCAGTCGCTCTGCCTCGACGTGGAGCTGATCCCGTTGAAGAAACGGCCGCACTCGCCGCCTGCCGCGCCGCCGGTGCTCGATGAAGCGTAGGGTGTAGAAGTGATATCGCAGGCGGCCGCACGGGCGATCGGCCGGTCGCCCTGAACCTGCCGTCGGCGTGAAGATCGGGGATTGAATCGGGGAAGAACCCATGAAACCAAGCTTTCACGACAAGGGCGCGCTGATGGCGGATTTCGACGCCATCCGCATCAGCCTGGCGTCGCCCGAACGGATCTTGTCCTGGTCGCACGGCGAGGTCACCAAGCCGGAGACGATCAACTACCGGACGTTCAAGCCGGAGCGGGACGGCCTGTTCTGCGCGAAGATCTTCGGGCCGATCACCGACTGGGAGTGCTTGTGCGGCAAGTACAAGCGCATGAAGCACCGCGGCGTCGTCTGCGACAAGTGCGGCGTCGAGGTCACCCAGGCCAAGGTGCGGCGCGAGCGTCTCGGGCACATCAAGCTGGCGACGCCCGTCAGTCACGTCTGGTTCTTCAAGGGACTGCCGAGCCGCATCGGGCACCTGCTCGATATCTCGCTCCGTGACCTCGAGCGCATCCTCTACTTCGAGGCCTACGTCGTCATCGACCCGGGCGACACCGAATTGAAGCCCAACCAACTGCTCACCGAGGAGCTGTTCCGCAAGGCCCGCGAGGATTACGGCCCCGGCGCGTTCCGCGCGCAGATGGGTGCCGAGGCGATCAAGGAACTGCTCAAGCGCGTGGACATCGAGCAGCTCGCGCTCGAGATGCGCGAGAAGATGCGGAAGGAAACGTCGGCGCAGAAGCAGCTGAAGTACGCCAAGCGGCTCCGCGTCGTCGATTCGTTCCGCAAGTCGACCAACCGGCCGGAGTGGATGATCCTTGATGTCATCCCGGTCATCCCGCCCGAGCTGCGCCCACTGGTGCCCCTCGACGGCGGCCGGTTCGCGACCTCCGACCTCAACGACCTCTACCGCCGCGTCATCAACCGCAACAACCGGTTGAAGAAGCTGATCGAGCTGAAGGCTCCGGACGTCATCATCCGCAACGAGAAGCGGATCCTCCAGGAAGCCGTGGACGCGCTGTTCGACAACGGCCGGCGCGGCCGCGTCTTGCGGGGCGCCAACAACCGGCCGCTCAAGTCGCTGTCCGACACGCTGAAGGGCAAGCAGGGCCGGTTCCGCCAGAACCTGCTCGGCAAGCGCGTGGACTACTCCGGCCGCTCGGTCATCGTCGTGGGACCCGAGCTGAAGCTGCATCAGTGCGGGCTGCCGAAGAAGATGGCGCTCGAGCTGTTCAAGCCGTTCATCTACAACAAGCTCGAGAAGCGCGGCCTGGTCGCGACCATCAAGCAGGCCAAGGAGATGGTCGAGAAGGCCAGCCCCGAGGTGTGGGACGTGCTCGAGGAGGTCATCCAGGAACACCCGGTCCTCCTCAACCGCGCGCCCACGCTGCACCGCCTCGGCATCCAGGCGTTCGAGCCGGTGCTGGTCGAAGGCAAGGCGATCCGCATCCACCCGCTCGTCTGCACGGCGTTCAACGCCGACTTCGACGGCGACCAGATGGCGGTGCACATCCCGCTGTCGCCCGAGGCGCAGATCGAGGCGTCGGTGCTGATGATGTCGTCGAACAACATCCTCTCGCCGGCCAACGGCGCGCCGGTCGCGGTCCCGTCGCAGGACATCGTGCTCGGCTGCTACTACCTGACCAAGGCCCGGCCGAACGCCAAGGGCGAGGGGCGCGCGTTCGGCAACGTCGACGACGTCGTGCTCGCGCTGCAGGCCGGCGAGGTGGAGACGCTCACGCCGATCCGCCTCCGCTACACCGGGCCTTTCATGGATCTCGCCGCGCTGCCGCGCGACGACCAGGACGTGCTCCACGCCGAGGTTCAGCAGATCGAGAACAAGATCGTCAACACGACGGTCGGCCGCGTCATCTTCAACGACGCGCTGCCCAAGGAGGTGCCGTACATCAACGGCCTGCTCAAGCGGAAAGGGCTTCAGCAGCTGGTGAACCGCTGCTATCTCGATCTCGGCCACGAGTTGACCGTCGAAATGCTCGACAGCCTGAAGAACCTCGGCTTCCTCTACGCGACCCGGTCGGGATTGTCGATTGGCATCGAAGACTTGGTCATCCCGAGCGAGAAGCCGGCGCTCGTGGAGGCGGCGCGCGAGGAGGTCATCAAGGTCGAGCAGCAGTACCTCGAGGGAGCGATCACCAACGGCGAGCGCTACAACAAGGTGATCGCCATCTGGTCGGACGTCACCGAGAAGATCGCCGACGAGATGTTCACCGAAATGGGCGAGATGGACAGCGAGGGCCGCAGCTTCAACGCGGTCTACATCATGGCCGACTCGGGCGCCCGCGGCTCGAAGCAGCAGATCCGCCAGCTGGCGGGCATGCGCGGCCTGATGGCCAAGCCGTCGGGCGAGATCATCGAGACGCCGATCACGTCGAACTTCCGTGAAGGCCTCACGGTGCTGCAGTACTTCATCTCGACGCACGGCGCCCGCAAGGGGCTGGCCGACACCGCGCTGAAGACCGCGGACTCGGGCTACCTGACCCGCCGCCTGGTCGACGTCGCGCAGGACGTGATCATCTCCGAGCACGACTGCGGCACCCTCGACGGCATCGAGGCGAAGGCGATCGTCGAGAGCGGCGAGATCATCGAGGCGCTCCGTGACCGTATCGTCGGCCGCGTGTCGCTCGAGAAGATCGTCGACCCGGTGACGGGCGAGCTGATCATCGACGCGAACGAGGAGATCACCGAGGAACTGGCGTCGAAGGTCCAGGACGCGGGCGTCGAGAAGGTGAAGATCCGCTCGGTGCTCACGTGCGCAACCCGCCGCGGCGTGTGCGCGCGGTGCTACGGCCGCGACCTCGCGTCGGGCAAGCTCGTCGAACTCGGCCAGGCGGCCGGCGTCATCGCCGCCAAGTCGATCGGCGAGCCGGGCACGCAGCTGACGATGCGGACGTTCCACATCGGCGGCACGGCGTCGCGCATCACCGAGCAGTCAACGCAGGAGGCGAAGAACGCCGGGACCGTCCGGTTCCAGGGGCTGCAGGTCGTCGAGGCGAAGAAGATCAACCGCCTGGTGGTCATGAACCGCACCGGGTCGCTCGTCGTCCAGGACTCGAAGGGCCGCGACCGCGAGCGGTTCCCGATCGTCTATGGCGCGCGCCTGAACGTCAAGGACGGCCAGCACGTCGAGCAGGGACAGGTGCTGGTCGAGTGGGACCCCTACACGTCGTCGATCCTCACCGAGGAAGGCGGCGTGGTCAGGTTCAAGGACATCATCGAGGGCGTGACGGTGCACGAGGAAACCGACGAGGTGACCGGCCTGTCGCGCTACATCATCGTGGACTCGCCGGACGAGAAGAAGCAGCCGACGGTCGAGATCCGCAAGGCGGACGGCAAGACCGTCCTGCGGAAGTACCACATGCCGCTGCGCGCGCATCTCATGATCAGCGACGGCGAGCCGGTGGAAGCCGGGCAGGTCCTCGCGAAGATCCCGCGCGAGACTACGAAGACCAAGGACATCACCGGTGGCCTGCCGCGCGTCGTCGAGCTGTTCGAGGCGCGGAAGCCGCACGACCCGGCGGTCATTAGCGAGATCGACGGCATCGTGAAATACGGTCCGACCGTGAAGGGCCTGCGCAAGATCTTGATCGTGCCGGACGAGCCGGGTGCCGAGGAGCGCGAGTACTCGGTGCCGCGCGGCGTCCACGTGAACGTCCAGGAAGGCGAGCACGTGCGGGCGGGCGACCCGCTCATGGATGGACCGCGCAACCCGCACGACATCCTGAGCGTGCTCGGCGAGAAGGAGCTGCAGGCGTACCTGGTCAACGAGATCCAGGAGGTCTACCGGCTCCAGGGCGTGAACATCAACGACAAGCACATCGAGGTCATCTCGCGGCAGATGATGCGGTGGGTCAAGGTCGAGAAGGAAGTCGGCGACACCGAGTTCCTGATCGACGAAGTCGTGGACAAGGTCCGCTTCCTCGAGGAGAACGAACGCGTGCTGGCCGCCGGCGGGCGTCCCGCCGAGGGCCGGCCGATCCTGCTCGGGATTACGAAGGCCTCGCTCTCGACCGACTCGTTCATCTCGGCCGCCTCGTTCCAGGAGACGACGCGCGTGCTCACCGAGGCGTCGATCTCGGGCAGGGTGGACTACCTCCGCGGCCTGAAGGAAAACGTGACCATGGGCCGGTTGATCCCGGCCGGCACCGGCTTCGAGTACTACCGGAACGTGCGGATTCCGGCCGACGAGCCGCCGCCTCCGCCTCCGCCGACTGAGGAGGAACTCGAGCTCGAGCGCCAGATGGAGTACCTCGTGGAGCCGGAAGATGGTGCGCCGCCGCGCGGCGGCGTTCTGGGCGAATAAGTCGGAACTGACGCGGTCAGTCGGGCATCACGGGAGCCAGTCGGGTGAGGGGCGAGGATCATCGGAGCTTCGCCCCTTTCGTTTGTACGTGTACGAGCCCCGGGTGGCAGCCATGTCTCTTCGCGTCACCCGCAAGCAACCCAATTCGAAGATGTGCCTGGTCTGCGGCCTGAAGAACGACGGGGGGCTCCACGCGTCGTTCTACGAACTCGCCAACGGCGAACTGGTCGCGCTGTTCACACCGCGCGATGAACACCAGAGCTACCCGGGCCGCCTGCACGGCGGCATCATCACTGCGATCCTCGACGAGACGATCGGGCGGGCCGTGATGATCTCCTGCCGCGAGGATTTCTGGGGCGTCACCGTTGAGTTCACGACGCGCTTCAGAAAGCCGGTGCCCCTCGGCGTCGAGCTGCGGGTGGTTGGGAGAATCGTGAAGGAGGAGGGGCGAGTGTTCGAAGGCACCGGCGAGATCCTGCTGCCCGACGGCGAAGTCGCGGCGACGGGCAGCGGAAAGTACCTGAAGCTGCCGCTGGGTCGGATCGTTGACTTCGACGCCGTGGCCGAGGAGTGGCGCGTGGTCGACTCGCCCGCAGACCCCGCCTAGATCGCCCTCCCCGGTGTTGAGTCCAGCCGACGATGACCGCACCAAGTTCGTGCCGCCACCAGCGGCGCCACTCGCCGACGGGCTGGGGGCTGAGGTTCGGTTTTGCGCCCCAGTTGGGCCGGCCTCTTGCATTGTATTTCAGAGAATGCTATATTCGTCAGGTTCTCCGGCGCTAGGAAACCCTATCTAGCGTCTGGACCGCACGAAGCGGGTGAGCACGGACAGTGAATGCGGTGTCCCGTGGGCCCCTTCCAATCGAGGTTCCGGCTGGCCCCGTGGCAGTCGTAAGCCTGCGACGCGACAACCATTATCTATAGGGTAACCGTTCCGGGTGCCAAGCGCCGGCAGAGAACGCCGGCAGCCGCTTCTAGGCCTGGGACAACGTAAGGCCAGCGAGGAATCCTGGCGGACCATGCTTGCCGTGGCCGTTCTCGTTGAGGGAACGCGGGCTGAACTGTCCGCGCGCCGCGAGTGGCGGCGCCGTTTGCCCGGGGACGGAGTGATCGTGCCGACTATCAGCCAATTAGTTCGCAAGGGCCGCGCGAAAATCGCGGTGAAGACCAAGAGCCCGGCGCTGCAGGACAACCCGCAGAAGCGGGGTGTGTGCGTGCGGGTGTTCACCCAGACGCCCAAGAAACCGAACTCGGCGCTGCGCAAGGTCGCGCGCGTCCGGCTCACCAACGGGATCGAGGTGACGACCTATATCCCGGGTGTCGGGCACAACCTGCAGGAGCACTCGCTGGTGCTCATCCGCGGCGGTCGCGTCAAGGATCTGCCGGGAGTGCGCTACCACGTGGTACGCGGCACGCTCGACGCCGTCGGCGTCCAGGGCCGCAGGCAGAGCCGGTCGAAGTACGGGGCCAAGCGGCCTAAAGCGTAGGGACAGCTGACAGCGGACAGCTGGCAGTTGCCAGAGAGAAAACGGCGCGGGACGACGCGCGGGCATCGAGGGCTGCTCGCTGTCGGCTGCCCGCTGCCAGCTTCGGGAAACTGATATGCCACGCAGACGAGTGATTGCCAAGCGGGAAATTGCGCTTGATCCCGTGTACAACAGCGCGCTCGTGACGAAGTTCATCAACACCGTCATGAACGCCGGCAAGCGCAGCACGGCGGAGCAGATCCTCTACCACTCCTTCGACCTCATCAAGGAACGGACCGGCGACGACCCGCTGAAGGTGTTCAAGAAGGCGGTCGACAACGTCAAGCCGAGTCTCGAAGTGAAGTCGCGGCGCGTGGGTGGCTCCAATTACCAGGTGCCTATCGAGGTCAACCCGAATCGCCGCTTGTCGCTCAGCATCCGCTGGCTCGTCGGCTACGCCCGCTCGCGCGGCGACGGCAAGACGATGGAAGAGAAGCTCGCCAACGAGTTGATGGATGCGGCCAACCTGCGCGGCGGCGCGGTGAAGAAGCGCGAAGACACGCACCGGATGGCCGAAGCCAACAAGGCGTTCGCCCATTTTCGCTGGTAGACGACTCTCTTTCGACTAAATGCCTCGTTCAGTTCCTCTCGATCGTACTCGGAATATCGGCATCATGGCGCACATCGATGCCGGTAAGACCACCACCACAGAACGGATCCTGTTCTACACCGGGATTACGTACAAGATTGGTGAGGTCCACGAGGGCACGGCCGTCATGGACTGGATGGAGCAGGAGCAGGAACGGGGTATCACGATTACATCGGCGGCCACGACCTGCATCTGGCGAGACCACCGCATCAACATCATCGACACCCCAGGCCACGTGGACTTCACGGCAGAGGTCGAGCGCTCGCTTCGCGTCCTCGACGGTGCGGTGGCGGTCTTCGACGCGGTCTCTGGCGTTGAGCCGCAGTCAGAGACCGTCTGGCGCCAGGCCGACAAGTACCGCGTGCCGCGCATCTGCTTCGTCAACAAGATGGACCGCGTGGGCGCCGACTTCCGCGGCACGCTGGAGCAGATCGAGCGCAAGCTGGGGGCCAACCCGGTGGCGGTCCAGTTGCCCCTCGGTTCTGAAGAGCGCTTCACCGGCGTCATCGACCTGGTCAGCATGAGGGCGATCCGCTACAAGGACGAGACCCTCGGCGCCGAGTACGTGGTCGAGGACATCCCGGCCGACCTGCTGGACGAGGCCAAGCACTACCGCGACATCCTCATCGAGAAGGCCAGCGAGGCCGACGACGCGCTGCTCGAGAAATACGTGGCGGGCGAGGCGATCAGCGAGCAGGAAATCCGCGCCGCGATTCGCAAGCGCGCCATCCGCTCGGTCCGGCAGGAGAAGCGCCCGTTCGTTCCCGTCATCTGCGGGTCGGCGTTCAAGAACAAGGGCATTCAGCCGATGCTCGACGCCGTGGTGGACTACCTGCCCGCCACGGTTGATATTCCCCCGGTCATCGGGCTCGACCCGCGGACGACCGAGGAAGTCCAGGTCGAGCGCGAGCCGTCCGACCAGGCCCCGTTCTCCGCGCTGGCCTTCAAGATCATGACCGACCCGTTCGTCGGTCAGCTCGCGTTCATCCGCGTTTACTCGGGCGTGATGAACTCGGGCTCGATGGTCTTCAACGCCACGCAGGGCAAGACTGAGCGCGTCGGCCGTCTCCTCAAGATGCACGCGAACAAGCGCGAGGAGATCAAAGAGGTCTACGCGGGCGACATCGCGGCGGCCGTCGGCCTCCGCAGCGTGACGACGGGCGACACGATCTGCGACGAGAAGAAGCCGGTCGTGCTCGAGTCGATTGTTTTCGCCGAGCCGGTCATTCACCTGGCCATCGAGCCGCGGACCAAGGCGGACCAGGAGAAGCTCGGCCAGGGGCTCGCGAAGCTGCAGGCCGAGGACCCGACGTTCCGGGTCCGGACCGACCAAGATACGGGCCAGGTGGTGATCGCCGGGATGGGCGAGCTGCACCTCGAGATCCTGGTCGATCGCCTGAAGCGCGAGTTCGGTGTCGAGGCTACCGTCGGCCGTCCCCAGGTGGCCTACAAGGAAACGCTCACCCAGGCGGCCCGAGGCGAGGGGCGCTACATTCGCCAGACCGGCGGGCACGGCCAGTACGGCCACGCGAAGATCCGACTGGCCCCGCGCAAGTCTGGCGAGGGGTTCGTGTTCGTCAACGAGATCATCGGCGGCTCGATCCCGCGCGAGTACATCAAACCGGTCGAGGAGGGCATCCGCGAGGCGCTCTCCACGGGCGTGCTGGCCGGCTACCCGGTGGACGATGTACAGGTGACGCTCTACGACGGGTCCTCCCACGACGTGGACTCCTCGGAACTGGCCTTCAAGATCGCGGGCTCGATGGCGTTCAAGGACGCCGCCAAGCACGCCGGGCCGGTGCTCCTCGAGCCCGTGATGAAGGTCGAAGTGGTGGTGCCCGAGGAGCACATGGGCGACGTGATGGGCGACCTCAGCAGCCGCCGCGGCCGCATCGTCTCGATGCAGGCGCGCGGCGGAACGCAGATTGTGAACGCGCGAGTGCCGTTGTCGGAGATGTTTGGGTACGCCACCGACCTGCGGTCGCGCACCCAGGGCCGTGCGACCTACACGATGCACTTCGAACGATACGAGCAGGCGCCCCAGACCGTGAGCGAAGAGGTCATCGCTCGCATTCAGGGCAGATAAGCGGAGACGCACTTCAATGGCGAAAGAAAAATTTGACCGTTCGAAACCGCACGTGAACGTTGGGACGATCGGGCATATCGACCACGGGAAGACCACGTTGACGTCGGCGCTGACGAAGGTGGCGTCGATGAAGGGGTGGGCGAAGTACGTGTCGTATGACGAGGTGGCGAAGGCGTCGGAGTCGCAGGGGCGGCGGGACGCGACGAAGATTCTGACGATTGCGACGAGCCATGTGGAGTACAGCTCGGCGAAGCGGCACTACGCGCACGTGGACTGCCCGGGGCACGCGGACTTCATCAAGAACATGATCACGGGCGCGGCGCAGATGGACGGGGCGATCGTGGTGGTGTCGGCGGTGGACGGGCCGATGCCGCAGACGCGGGAGCACGTGCTGCTGGCGCGGCAGGTGGAAGTGCCGTGCCTGGTGGTGGCGCTCAACAAGGTGGACGCGGTGGACGACCCGGAGCTGCTGGACCTGGTGGAGCTGGAGGTGCGGGACCTGCTGACGAAGTATGGGTTCCCGGGGGACGACGTGCCGGTGGTGCGGGTGTCGGCGCTGAAGGCGCTGGAGGGCGACGCGGCGGGGGTGCAGGGGGTGCTGGACCTGCTGGAGGCGCTGGATGCGCATGTGCCGCTGCCGCTGCGGGAGATTGACAAGCCGTTTCTGATGCCGATCGAAGACGTGTTCTCGATCTCGGGGCGCGGGACGGTGGTGACGGGGCGGGTGGAGCGGGGGAAGGTGAAGATCGGGGAGGAAGTGGAGATCGTGGGCTTCCGGCCGACGATGAAGAAGATCGTCACGGGCGTCGAGATGTTCAAGAAGGTGCTCGACGAAGGGGTGGCGGGAGACAACATCGGGGTGCTGCTGCGCGGGCTGGAGAAGACGGACGTGGAGCGCGGGCAGGTGCTGGCCAAGCCGGGGTCGATCACGCCGCACACGAAGGTCAAGGCGGAAGTGTACGTGCTGTCGAAGGAAGAGGGCGGGCGGCACACGCCGTTCTTCAACGGGTACCGGCCGCAGTTCTACCTGCGGACGACGGACGTGACCGGGTCGATGTTCCTGCCGGAAGGCGTGGAGATGGTGATGCCCGGGGACAACACGAGCATCCGGGCGGAGCTGATCACGCCGGTGGCGATCGAGAAGGGGTCGAAGTTCGCGATCCGCGAGGGCGGCCGCACGGTCGGCGCCGGGACGGTCACGGAAATCCTGGAATAGCAGGCAGCGGGCAGCCGCCAGCGAGTGAAAGCAGTGTATGCGTGACATCATCATCCTGGCGTGCACGGACTGCAAGCGCCGGAACTACAACACGACGAAGAACAAGAAGAAGACGACCGAGCGCCTGGAACTCAAGAAGTTCTGCCCGCACTGCCGTACGCACACGGCGCACCGGGAGACGAAGTAGAACGAATCCTTCGAGACTACAGGCCAGTAGCTCAATTGGCAGAGCACCGGTCTCCAAAACCGGGGGTTGGGGGTTCGATTCCCTCCTGGCCTGCCAGAAATGGGGATTCGGGATTCAGGATTCGGGAGTCAGTGGGATTCGGGGTGGCCCGCCGTTCTGCTGAATCCTGAATCCAGGCTCCTGATTCCTTTGTGATTCTCAGTGATCCGGCGGTGAAGACCGTGGCAATCATCGATAGCGTCAAGGAAGCCGGCGGCAACGTGACCGGGTGGTGGGGCAACTTCAAGACCTTCCTCACCGAGGTTCGCAACGAACTGAAGCGCGTCACGTGGCCTTCCCGCAAGGAAGTCTACGCCACGACGTTCGTCGTGATCCTCACGTCGATCTTCTTCGGTCTCTACCTCTTCGCGCTGGACGGTGTGTTCAACATCGGCATCCAGTGGATCTTCAAACGATTTGGTGTGGCATGACCGACGATCGGACGAAGCAGTGGTACATCGTCCACACCTACTCGGGGTTCGAGAAGAAGGTGTCCGAGTCGCTCCGACAGCGCGTCCAGGCATACGGGCTGCAGGACGAGATCGGCGAGATTCTCATCCCGACCGAGGTGGTCGTGGAGATGCGCGGGGGGCGCAAGGTCGAGACCCCTAAGCGCTTCTTCCCCGGCTACATTCTGGTCGAGATGTACATGTCTGACAACGCCTGGCACGTGGTGAAGAACACCCCGAAGGTGACAGGGTTCGTCGGCGCCGGCGCGCGTCCCACGCCGCTCAGCCGTGAGGAGGTCGATCAAATCCTCCTGCAGGTGACGGCGGCGGCCGAGAAGCCCAAGGCGAAGTACACGTTCGAAAAGGGCGATCGCGTGCGCATCAACGAGGGGCCGTTCACGAGCTTCGAGGGAATCATCGACGAGGTGAACGCCGACCGGAGCACGCTCAAGGTGATGGTCACGATCTTCGGCCGGTCCACGCCGGTCGAGCTCGATTTCATGCAGGTGGAGAAGGTCTAGCGGCCAGCGGGCAGCAGGAAGGCTGCCGGTTGCCCGCTGTCAGCGACCGGGACAGGACTTATGGCGAAGAAAATTCAGGCGGTAGTGAAGCTCCAGATCGCGGCCGGCAAGGCGACGCCCGCGCCGCCCGTCGGGACCGCGCTCGGCCCCCACGGGTTGAACATCATGGACTTCTGTAAGAACTTCAACGCGAAGACCGCCAAGGACGAAGGGCTGATCATCCCGGTCGTCGTCACGGTATACGCCGATCGCAGCTACACCTTCATCACGAAGACGCCGCCGGCGGCCGTCCTGTTGAAGCGGGCCGCGAACATCGCAAAGGGGTCCGCGGAGCCCAACAAGACCAAGGTGGGGACCGTCACCGCCAAGCAGGTCGAGGACATCGCGAAGCTGAAGATGCCGGACCTGAACGCCGAGAGCCTCGAGGCGGCCGTGAAAACCGTCTGCGGCACCGCGCGATCGATGGGGTTGGATGTCGTCCAGTAGGAGTCGTGATTCGGGATTCGACTCCCGAGTCGTTCGTTCTTCAGCGTGGGAGGGTCCGGGGACGGGCCCGCAGACCACAGGGAGGGTCGATGAGCAAAGCGGGTAAGAAGTTCACCGCCGCGAAGGCGGAGGTTGGCGTTCGGCATTACAACCTCGACGAGGCCGTGCCGCTCGCCCAGAAAATAAAGTTTGCCAAGTTCGACGAGACGGTCGAACTCGCATTCCGGCTCGGCGTCGATCCCAAGCATGCCGACCAGATGGTACGCGGCACCGTCGTGCTGCCGCACGGCATTGGCAAGACCAAGAAGGTGCTGGCCATCGCGGGCGGCGAGAAGCAGAAGGAAGCCCTGGAGGCCGGCGCCGATATCGTGGCCGGCGAGGAAATCGTCGAGAGGATCCAGGGCGGTTTCATGGACTTCGAAGCCGTCGTCGCCACCCCCGACATGATGAAGTCGGTCGGTCGCCTCGGGAAGGTGCTCGGCCCGCGCGGCCTGATGCCCAACCCGAAGACCGGCACCGTGACCTTCGACATCGGCAAGGCCGTCCGCGAGATCAAGGCCGGCAAGGTGGAGTTCCGCGTCGACAAGACCGGGATCGTCCACGCGCCGGTGGGCAAGGCGTCGTTTCCGACCCAGAACCTGCTGCAGAACGCCAACGCGCTGGTCGAAGCGATCGTGAAGGCGAAGCCGGCGGCGGCCAAGGGCAAGTACCTGAAGAGCCTGGTCCTCTCCACGACTATGGGCCCGGCAATCAAGGTCGACACGGCCAGCGTGGACGTGGTGAGAAAGTAGGGTGCGCCGGTTGATGTCGTAGGGCGGGTCCCCGCGGCCCGCCGAGAGAAAAAAGGTGCAGCAGACATGGCGTTGACGAAAAGCGAGAAGACGGCCACGCTCGAGCAGTTGGCGACCGCGCTCCAGGGCGTGGATAGCGCGATCCTGTTCGACTACACGGGCCTGAACGTGCCCCAGGTGACGGAGTTGCGGAGACAGATCCGCGCCGTCAAGGGGCAGTACCGGGTCGTCAAGAACACGCTGGCCCGCCGTGCCCTGAAGGGGACGGAGTTCGAGCCGCTGAGCGAGTTCTTCCAGGGGACGACGGCCATCGCGTTTACCGGGAACGACCCGGTGGCGCTGGCCAAGACGCTGACGACGTTCGCAAAGACCGCACCGGCGCTCACGATCAAGGCGGCGGTGGTGCAGGGGCGAAAGATCCAGGCCGCAGAGGTGACCGAACTCGCGACGCTGCCGGGCAAGCCGGGGCTGTACGCGAAGCTGCTGTTCCTCCTCAGCGCTCCGATGGTCCGGCTCGTCACGGTCCTCAACGCGGCGCCGCAGGCACTGTTGAACGTGCTCACTCAGGCGGAAAAGAAAAAGGGCGAGGCATAGGTGTTGGCGGGTCTGCAGACACGCCCTACTCCCGTAGGGCGGACCTTGCGGTCCGCCAACTGCGGCTTTCATGATGCAGGAGAACTGAAATGGCGGAACTGAACCAGCAGCAGGTGGTCGAGTACATCAAGGGCATCAGCGTCCTTGAGCTGTCGCAGCTCGTGAAGACCCTGGAAATCGAGCTCGGCGTGTCGGCGGCGGCGGCGATGCCCATGGCGATGCCGGCGGGCGGCGGTGCGGCGGCGGCGGCCCCGGTCGAGGAGCAGACCGAGTTCAACGTGATCCTCACCGAGGTGGGCGACAAGAAGATCAACGTCATCAAGGCGGTCCGGGAAGTCACGAGTCTGGGTCTGAAGGAAGCAAAGGACCTGGTGGAAGGCGCGCCGAAGGCGGTCAAGGAAGGCGTGTCGAAGGACGAGGCCGCGGCGATTCGGAAGAAGTTCGAAGAGGTCGGGGCGAAGGTCGAAATCAAGTAGCCACGTCGGTTCGCCGTTCGGCTGCAGTGGCACAGCGCGCTGTGTCCTGCGGACCGGCATCGACCCGGTCGCGACCCTTCCGCTGCAGGCTTGCAGCGTCCCCGATCGAGCGGCTTCAGACCGCAGCCCGCGGCCTGAAGCGCGGCCATCCGTCGCGTCCTGCCCGGCGGGGCGCTGTTGTTGGGACCTTCACAGGATGTACAGCCTTCCCAAGAACGTTTACCGAGAGCGCATCGACTTCTCGAAGATCAAGACGACCATTCCGATCCCGAACTTGATCGAGATCCAGAAGAATTCGTACGAGCGCTTTCTCCAGATGAACCGCCTGCCATCCGAGCGCGAAGACGCCGGCCTGCAGTCGGTGTTCAAGTCGGTGTTTCCAATTTCCGACTTCCGGGAGAATTCCTCGCTCGAGTTCATCGAGTACTCGATCGGCAACTGGGAATGCAAGTGTAGCAAGCTCGTTGGGCTGCACCACTTGCGCAAGCCGTGCGCCAACTGCGGGGCAGCCCTCGTCGCCGACCCGTACGGCGACAAGGACGTGCTCTGCCAGCGGTGCGGACGCGCCAACGAGGCGCGGGGCGACGTCTGCGATATCTGCGGACGGACGGTCGAGTTGAAGCTGAAGTACGACGTGGACGAGTGCCAGGAACGTGGCATGACCTACGCCGTGCCGCTGAAGGTCACGATCCGGCTCGTCGTCTGGAACAAGGACGTCGAGACGGGCGTGAAGACCATCCGCGACATCAAGGAGCAGGAGGTCTACTTCGGCGACATCCCGCTGATGACGGAGAACGGCACGTTCATCATCAACGGGACCGAGCGTGTGATCGTGTCGCAGTTGCACCGCTCGCCTGGCGCGTTCTTCCACTCCGAGGACAAGACCCTCCATTCCGCGCAGATCATCCCGTACCGCGGGTCGTGGGTCGAGTTCGAGTTCGACGCGAAGAACCTCCTTTACGTCCGCATCGACCGGAAGCGCAAGTTCTATGCGACGGTTTTCCTGCGGGCTCTCGGCCTGCAGAGCACCGAGGAGATCCTCCGGACGTTCTACGGGGTCGATCGGCTGTACCTACGCCCGAGCGCGTTCTGGACCGTGAATGAGAGCCTGGTCGGCCTTCGCGCCGGCGAGGACATCGAGGTCAAGGGCTCCGACCTCGTCATCCACAAGGGGAAGAAGATCACGAACTCCTCGATCGTCGCCCTGCGGAAGGCGGGCGTCGAAGCGGTGCGAATCGACGACGCCGAGCTCGAGGGCGCGTTCGCCGCGCAGGACCTGATCGACACGGCGACCGGCGAGGTGCTCGTCCAGGCGAACGAGGAACTGACGGCTCGGCAGGTCTCGATTCTGCAGGAGAAGGAGGTCGAGCGCGTCGACATCTTCTTCCCCGAGCGCGACCAGTCCGGGTCGATCATCTCGCAGACGCTCCGGAAGGACACGATCCAGAACCACGTCCAGGCGCTCGTCGAGATCTACCGGCGCCTGCGGCCCGGCGACCCGCCGACCGAGGACAGTTCGCGGTCGTTGTTCGAGAACATGTTCTTCAACCAGCAGAAGTACGACTTCTCGCGCGTCGGCCGGCTGAAGCTGAACACCAAGCTGGGGCTCAACACTCCGCTCGACGAGAAGATCCTGCACCACCAGGACTTCTACAAGGTCATCGAGTACCTGCTGAAGCTGCGCAAGAACCTCGCCAACGTCGACGACATCGACCACCTGGGCAACCGGCGCGTGCGGTCGGTCGGCGAACTGCTCGAGAACCAGTTCCGGATCGGCCTGGTCCGGATGGAGCGGGCGATCAAGGAGAAGATGTCGGTCTACCAGGAAATGGCGACCGCCATGCCGCACGACCTGATCAACGCGAAGCCCGTCATGGCCGCGATCCGAGAGTTCTTCGGGTCGTCCCAGCTCTCGCAGTTCATGGACCAGACCAACCCGCTGTCCGAGATCACGCACAAGCGGCGCCTGTCCGCGCTG
>Ga0209746_1000695_pt1 | contig 16971 bp, 17 predicted proteins | sample BarGraNGADG00211_3_FD_184496 | JGI IMG/M metagenome (GOLD analysis project Ga0209746, IMG submission 184496) | Arctic peat soil microbial communities from Barrow, Alaska - Barrow Graham LP Ref core NGADG0011-211 (SPAdes) (version 2) | ecosystem: Environmental > Terrestrial > Soil > Wetlands >... | reverse complement strand
CGGTCGTCGGCGTCTTCGGCGATGGAGTAGTCGATCCAACGGCCACGGCGCGTGGTGGTCACCAGCCCCGCGTCCCGGAGCACCTTGAGGTGATAGCTGAGCAGGTTCGGTGCGACCGGCACGTGCGCCTGCAGGTCGCAGACGCAGCGGCTGCCGTCGCCAAGGATCGCCAGGACCGCCCAGCGCACCGGATCGGCCACCGCCTGCAGGATCGGCAACGCGTCGTCGTCGGTCGTCACTTCGATCGCGTTTGAATCAGTCACATTCGAACCGTAGGGCGGCCCGACGGGGCCCGTACGGGACTTAGGTCGCCTCAGCCGGCCTGCACCGCACGCAGTGCCGGCAGCCGCACGGTGACGGTGGTCCCCCGCCCTCGTCCCGCCGACGCCGCCTCGATCCGCCCACCGTGAGCCTCGACGATCCCGCGCGCGATGGTCAGCCCGATCCCGGTTCCCCGGCTGATGTCGGCACCTGCCCCGGGGGCCCGGTAGAAGCGCTCGAAGACCCTGGTCAGGTCGGCCGGATCCAGTCCGACGCCGGTGTCGACGACGCTCACCACCGCGTCGTCCCCGGTCCGTTCCGCGACCACCCGCACCTGCCCGGAAGGGGTGGCCGTCAGGGCGTTGCCGAGCAAGTTGGTGATCACCTGAGCCAAGCGGTCGGTGTCGCCGTGCACCAAGAGGCCGCCGTCCGGTGCGACCACCGCCAGCGACACACCAGCGTCGTCGAACTGCGGACGCAGCCGTTCGGCGACCCCGCGGGCGACGTCGGCCAGGTCGACGGGTGCCATGGCGAGGTCGAAACCCCGCTCCTCCGACCGCGACAGCGAGCCGAGGTCTTCGGCGAGGCGCCGCAGCCGGCGCAGCTCCGATCCGAGCGCCGTCAACGTCTCGGGATCCGGCGTGAACACCCCGTCGATCAGCCCTTCGACGTAGCCGTCCAGCACCGTCAGCGGCGTGCGCATCTCGTGCGCCACCTCGCCCAGCAGCCGGCTCCGGCGCGCCTCCGTCTCCGCCAGCCGCCTGGCCAGGGCGTTCACGTCCGCCGCGACTGCCGCCAGCTCCAGCTCATCGGGCAGCTCCACCTGCTCGGTGTAGTGCCCCTCGGCCAGACGATGCGTTGCTGCCCGCACCGCGTCGAGCGGCCGCATCACGCGTCGAGCCGACCACGCCCCGGCGAGGACAGCCGTCACGATGCCGGCCAGGACCCCGATGACGAGCGCCGCATTCACCGTCTCGACCACGAGGGCACGGGCCAGGAGCCCCCGGCGCATCTGGCCCATCGAGTGCGCACGCATGTCGTACAGGCGCGGGACGAGCAGCCGGACCAGCGCGTAGGCCACCACGCCACCGACAACCGCGACGACCCCGTGGCTGAGCAGGAGCCTCGTCGACAGCCGGTTCATGCCGGCTCCGGCAGGAACCGGTACCCGACACCACGGACCGTGCCGATCACCACCGGTGCCGCGGCGTCGTCGTCCAGGCGTCGTCGCAGGTTCCGGACGTGCACGTCCACCACCCGCTCGTCGCCGTAGAAGTCCTCGCCCCAGACTCGCTCCAGCAGCTGGCGCCTGGAGAACACCCGACCCGGGGACCGGGCGAGCGCAACGAGGAGGTCGAACTCGAGCGTCGACAGCGGGACCAGCCGGCCGTCGACCTCCAGCTGCCGCGCAGCCGTGTCCACCACAAGTCCGTCGAAGACCATCCGTTAGGTGCTGGAAGCCGCACCGCGCCCACGTCGCAGGACCGCCCGCACCCTGGCCACGACCTCGCGCGGACTGAACGGCTTCGTGACGTAGTCGTCGGCGCCGACCGCCAGCCCGACAAGGGTGTCCGTCTCCTCTGCGCGGGCCGTGACCAGCACGACGTACACATCCGAGAACGTCCGGATCCGACGAAGGACCTCGATGCCGTCCAGGTCGGCCAGCATCACGTCAAGGAGCACCAGGTCCGGGGCACGACGGCGGACCTGCGCCAGGGCCTCCTCGCCGGTGGCGACGTCGGTCACCTCGAAACCCGCTGCCCGGAGATACCCCGCGAGCACGTGCCGGATACCCGGTTCGTCGTCGACGACCAGAACACGCCAGGCCACGGTGGCACCCCTCCGCCGGTTGCTGCACGCCGGTCAGGAGCCAGTGTCCCCCGCCGGGCCGCCGTCGGTCATCCACGACCGCAGGTGACCACGCTCGGCACGCCGGTCCTCGCGCAACGTCTGCGTCTGGGCTCGACGGTCGCCCCGCATGGCCTGCATCTGGGATCGGTGCTCCGTGCGCAGCTGCTCCATCTCGGCGCGGGCCCCCGTGCGCCGGGAGTCCATCATCGCCCGGTGCTCCGTGCGCAGGGCCACCCGTTCGTCCGGATCGAGGCCGGCCGGGCAGTCCAGCCGCGCCCACTCGGGTGGACCGACCACCTTCGCGGACCCGGTGTCGTCCGGGGCCGGGCCGTCGTCATCCGCCGCCAACGCTGCTCCGCCGGACATCGCGATCGCCACGGTGATCAGACTCGTCACAGCAACTCGGCTGATCGACCTCATCACGCCACCTCACCACTGTTGTCGGGCTGGTGACGACAAGCGTGCGGCAATCGCGTGACGGCCCGACGGGCACCCGCATGAAGGTTCTGTGTCGCCGGCCCGGACCGCCAGTCAGCGCTTGAACGCGTCCTTGACCTTCTCGCCGGTCTGCTTGAGCGCGGCCTTGCTCTGGTCGGCCTTGCCCTTGGCCTTCAGGCTGCGGTCTCCGGTGGCCTCGCCCATCGCCTCCTTGGCCTTGCCCTCGAGGTCCTGGCCGACGTTCTTGGCCTTGTCCTTGGCACCAATGGGTTGCCTCCTTCTGGTATGAGTCGACCCTAGTGCGGGTCGGCCTCTGCGGCGTCCCGAAGGCTCAGGCGGTGAGCGCCAGGTAGGCCTCGACGTCGCGCACACCGAGGGTGAGCGCGACCGCTAGGGCGAGACAAGTGACGGTCGGCACCAGGTGGTCGGGGCTGATCGTCACCGACGGCTCCGCGTCGTCGTCCGCGCGCCACAGCTCGGCCCAGAAGCACTCGAGCGACGCGTCGTAGCCCCAGGACGACCGGGGCGACCACCCCGGCAGGGTGAGGGTGTGCTCGAAGGCCCCCGCGCCCCGCCCACCTCCCGCAGCCATGGCTCGATCGTCCCGCCGACCACCGACAGTCAGGGCGACAGCACCCGCGGACCCGCTGTCGCCAGCAGCAGGACGCAGACGCCGGCCACCGCCATGCTGAGCACGAAGGGGAGCCGACTCCGGGGGCGGGTCGCCCCCACAGCTCCTGCCCCGACGGCGAGAAGGCCCGACACGCCGGCAGCGACCAGCCCGGCCGCCCCCATGTCCGGGCCACCGAGCACCGCCACCAGCGCCGCGGCGACCAGCAACGCCGGTGCGAGCACGGCTGATGCCCGCCGACCGATCCGGTGCGGAAGGCCGTTGACGGCCGTCGCGGCATCGTCGGCCAGGTCCGGAAGCACGTTGGCGACGTGCGCACCCGTCCCCAGGAGGGCCCCCGTGGCCACCAGCCAGCCAGGCGCCGGGGTGTCCCGGGCAGCCAGGACGAGGAACTCCGCGAGCAGACCGAACGACAGCGCGTACGGCAGCCACGACCACACGGTGCGCTTCATCCCGAGGTTGTACGTCCAGGCACTGGCGACCGCGGCCACGTGGGCGGTGCCGGAGGGCATCCCGGTCGCCCACGAGAGCACGGCGCACAGGGTGGCGGCCGCCAGGGCACAGCCGCGCAGGGTGGCGGAGCCCACCAGGCCCGCGACCACCGGCTTGTCGGTGCGGCCGACTGCGGTGTCGCGACCGGCGTCGAGCCAGTCGTTGGACCACCCGACGGAAAGCTGCCCGGCCAGGACGGCCGTCCCGGCGAGAGCAGCGGTGCCGGCCGGCGCCCCCAACCCCACCAGGAGCACGACGCTCAGCAGGCTCACCACAGCGGTCGGGGCGGCGTGGCTGGCCACGACGAGCCCGTTCAATGTCCTTGCCCGTCCCGGCACCTCGACCTCCTCCCCCGGACGACGCGCCCGCAGCGCTGGACGACGGTAGCGCCGCCCCGCTGACGCGCAGCCGACAGGCAGCACGTCGGCGTCCGAAAAATACCCCGCCGGGTATGACCTAGGTCCCTGTCCGATTGCTGAGACAGCCACCTAGCGTCGAGACTATGGACGGTCACCGCCGCCCAGGTGTTCGCACGGCCACGAGTCCGAGGCGCACCCCCTCCGCCAGGGAGCATGCAATGAGAAGACTGGTCGTCCTGGGCGCCGGCACGGCGGGCACGATGGTCGTCAACAAGCTGCGGTCCAAGCTGCCCCGAGCCGAGTGGTCCATCACGATCGTGGACCCGGCGACGAAGCACTACTACCAGCCTGGCTTCCTCTTCCTCCCGTTCGGCACCTACCAGCCGAAGGACGTCGTCAGGCCGCTCCGGCCCACCCTCAACCTCACCAAGGGCATCGAGCTCATCAGCGCGGCCGTCGACAAGGTCGACGGCGCGGGCCGCCTGGTGCACCTCGACAACGGCGCCAAGCTCGGCTACGACTACCTCATCATCGCGACCGGTACGAGCCCTCGCCCCGAAGAGACCCCGGGAATGTCCGACGGGCTCGGGGCGAACGTGCACGAGTTCTTCACCTACGAGGGGTCGATGGCCCTCGCTGCCACGCTCGCGGACTTCCAGGGCGGACGGGTGGTCGTCCATGTGACCGAGATGCCCATCAAGTGCCCGGTGGCTCCCCTCGAGTTCGCATTCCTCACCGATGCCTACTTCCGCCGTCGCGGAATCCGGGAAAAGGTCGAACTGACCTACGTCACCCCACTTCCCGGCGCGTTCACCAAGCCGGTGTCGGCCAAGTACCTCGGCGACATGCTCGAGCAGCGCCGGATCGCGCTGGAGCCGGACTTCGTCGTGGAGAGCATCGACGCCGAGGCGGGGACGCTCACCTCGTTCGACGAACGGGAGATCGGCTTCGACCTGCTGGTCACCATCCCGGTCAACATGGGCGCGGACTACGTCGGGCGATCAGGGCTGGGCAACGAGCTCAACTACGTCCCGGTGGACAAGCACACGCTGCTGTCCACGACGGACGACCACATCTTCGCGATCGGCGATGCGACGGACGCGGCCGCGTCAAAGGCCGGCTCGGTTGCCCACTTCGAGGCCGACGCGTTCGTGCCGAACTTCCTCGCCCACGTCGAGGGCAAGCCGATGCCGGAGAGCTTCGACGGTCACGCCAACTGCTTCATCGAGTCCGGCGACGGCAAGGCGCTCCTGATCGACTTCAACTACGACACCGAGCCCCTCCCGGGTAGCTACCCCCTGCCAGTCGTCGGCCCGATGCGGCTGCTGAAGGAGACCCGGATCAACCACTGGGGCAAACTCGCCTTCCGTTGGATCTACTGGAACATCCTGCTGCCAGGTCGTCGCATGCCGGTCCCGGCACACATGTCCATGACCGGCAAGCGTCGCCCACCGACCACCGAGACCACCACCGACGCCGTGCGCATCCCGCCCGGCATGTGAGAGAGGACACACCATGCCCGTGACCACGATCGCCGGACGTGAGGTGCACGTCGACGCCGAGGGCTTCTTGACCGACCCGTCCGAGTGGGACCACGACCTGGCCGCCGAGCTCGCCGCCGCGATCGGCATCGAGCTAACCCCCGAGCACTGGAAGGTCCTGGAGTTCCTGCGCAAGGACTTCGCCACCCAGGGCGAGACCGCCACCACCCGGCGGGTGCAGACCGTCGGCGGCTTTGCGACCAAGGACCAGTTCGCACTGTTCCCCAAGAAGCCGGCCAAGAAGATGGCCTACATCGCCGGCCTGCCCAAGCCCCGCGGCTGCGTCTGACCACGTCGCCGGCACCCGAGAGGACACCGTCATGAGCACACCCATCGTCCCCAACTTCGACGACGAGGCCGGCAGCGGGCGCAAGCTCGCCATCATCTGCTCCAAGGGCAACCTGGACATGGCATACCCCGGCCTGATCCTGGCCAACGCCGCGCTCGGCGAGGGCGTGGAGACGCACCTGTTCTTCACGTTCTGGGGCTTCGACATGATCGCCAAGAAGCGGATGAACGACCTGAAGTTCAGCCCCACCGGCAACACCGCGATGCACATGCCGGTCGGCGACATCCGCGTGCCGCAGGCGCTGGCTCCGATGCCCGGCATGCAGGCCGTTGCGACCAAGATGCTGAAGAAGCAGATCGCCGACCTGGGCGTCCCGGAGGTCCCGGACTTCCTGGACCAGATCGTGGGCGCCGGCGGTCACCTCTGGGGCTGCCGGATGTCGGCGGACATGAACAAGTTCACCGAGGCCGATCTGCGGGACGACGTCGAGGGCATCATCAGTGCCAGCGACTTCATCGAGCTGACCGACGGCGCGCAGCTGTTGTTCATCTGAGCCGCGTTCCTCTATACCCCCGGGGGTATACTCCTGCCATGCAGAAGACCCGCGCAGGACGATGGGCCGCGCTCGCTCTCGCCGGAGCGGTGGCGCTCGCCGGGTGCAGCGGGACCGCCGACGACGCCCGCGACGCCGGGACCACTGGGGTCACCGCGTCCGGGCAGAGCCTTGACGCGACGGAGTTCGCGGACCTCGCCGCCGGCGAGGGCGTCGTGCTGCTCGACGTCCGGACGCCTGAGGAGTTTGCCGCCGGGCACCTCGAGGGTGCGGTCAACCTCGACGTGTCCGCGGCCGACGTCGCCACCCGGGTCGCCGAGCTGGACCCCGACGCCACGTACGCGGTCTACTGCCGCTCCGGCAACCGATCGCAGGCTGCCATGGCGCTGATGCAGAGCGCCGGCATCGGTTCCCTTGCCGACCTTGTGGGCGGGATCGAGGCCTGGAGCCAGGCCGGCCTGCCGGTGGTCACCGGGTCCTGACCCGGGCGGGAGATCGCGCAGGCAGGCTGCGGAGAACGGCCGCCGCGTCGGACAACCACGGCAGGAACGACGCCGTACTGGCACTCTTGGCGCATGCAGATGTGGCCCGGCAAGCCCTATCCCCTCGGCGCGACCTTCGACGGCTCCGGCACCAACTTCGCACTTTTCTCGGAGGTCGCGGAGCGTATTGAGCTCTGTCTCATCTCCGACGACGGCTCCGAGGAGCGCATCGATCTGCCGGAGGCGGATGCCTTCGTCTGGCACGGCTACGTCCCGGCCCTGCAGCCGGGCCAGCGGTACGGCTACCGGGTGCACGGTCCGTACAAGCCCGCCGACGGGCATCGATGCAACCCCGCCAAGCTCCTGCTCGACCCGTACGCCAAGGCCATCGACGGCAAGATCGACGGCCACCCGTCCCTGTTCTCCTACAAGTTCGACCAACCTCAGAAGGTCAACCGCGACGACTCGGCCGCCCACACGATGACCTCCGTCGTGGTCAACCCGTGGTTCGACTGGGGGCACGACCGTCCGCCGAACCGCGAGTACCACGACAGCGTGATCTACGAGGCCCACGTCAAGGGCCTCACCCGGCGGCACCCCGCCATCCCCGAGGACATGCAAGGAACCTACCGGGGCATGGCGCACCCGGCGATCATCGACCACATAGTCGAGCTGGGGATCACCGCGATCGAGCTGATGCCGGTGCACCAGTTCGTGAACGACCCGACGCTGGCCCAGAAGGGACTGTCGAACTACTGGGGCTACAACACGATCGGGTTCTTCGCCCCGCACAACGGCTACGCGGCCTCCACGAGCCCGGGCCAGCAGGTCCAGGAGTTCAAGCAGATGGTGAAGGCCCTGCACGAGGCAGGCATCGAGGTCCTTCTTGACGTCGTCTACAACCACACCGCCGAGGGCAACCACCTGGGCCCGACGCTGTGCTTCCGCGGGATCGACAACGCCGCGTACTACCGGTTGGTCGACAACGACCAGACCCACTACTTCGACACGACGGGCACCGGGAACTCGCTCCTGATGCGGCACCCGCACGTGCTCCAGCTGCTGATGGACTCCCTGCGCTACTGGGTGACGGACATGCATGTCGACGGTTTCCGGTTCGACCTTGCCTCGACCCTCGCGCGGCAGTTCCACGAGGTCGACCGCCTGTCGGCCTTCTTCGACATCGTCCAGCAGGACCCGGTGATCAGCCAGGTCAAGCTCATCGCCGAGCCGTGGGACCTCGGGGCCGGCGGGTACCAGGTGGGCGGCTTCCCCCCGCTGTGGAGCGAGTGGAACGGCAAGTACCGCGACACCGTGCGCGACTTCTGGCGCGGCGAGCCGTCGACGCTCGCCGAGTTCGCCAGCCGGCTCTCGGGCTCCTCCGACCTGTACGAGCACACCGGCCGCAAACCGATCGCCTCGATCAACTTCGTGACCGCGCACGACGGCTTCACGCTGACCGACCTCGTCTCGTACAACGACAAGCACAACGATGCCAACGGCGAGGGCAACGCCGACGGCGAGGGCCACAACCGGTCATGGAACTGCGGCGTGGAGGGGCCGACCGACGACGCCGTGATCACAGCCCTGCGCTGGCGGCAGGAGCGTAACTTCCTGACCACCCTGCTCCTGTCGCAGGGGGTGCCGATGATCGCCCACGGTGATGAGATGGGCCGCACCCAGGGCGGCAACAACAACGGGTACTGCCAGGACAACGAGATCGGCTGGGTCGACTGGGACCTGGACGACGACAAGCAGCGTCACCTCGAGTTCACCCGCACCCTCGTCCGCCTGCGTCGCGACCACCCGGTGCTCCGGCGTCGGCGGTTCTTCTTCGGCGTCGCTACCCACGGCGGCGAGTCCGAGCTCGGCGACATCGCCTGGTTGACCACGTCCGGCGAGCACATGTCCGAGGCCGACTGGCAGGAGGACCATGCCCGCGCCGTCATGGTCTTCCTCAACGGTGAGGCGATCCTCGAGCCCGACGCGCGGGGAGAACGGGTCGTGGACGACAGCTTCCTGCTGATGCACAACGCGGCCGGCGAACCGGTAACCTTCACGCTCCCCCCGGCCGAGTTCGGTGAGACCTGGACCTGCGTGGCCGACACCGACCACACCCTCGCGCCGGGCTCCGAGGTCAAGGCCGGGGGCACCATCGGGATCGCCGGACGCAGCACCCTCGTGCTCAGCCGACCCGTCAGCACGACGGTATGACGCAGGACCGGCAGAGCCCGACCCGTCGTCGGCCGGCCGCGGGCCGACCGGTCCCGGTCTCGACCTACCGCCTGCAGCTCAGTGCCGACCTGACCTTCGACGACGCCGCAGCGCATGTGCCGTACCTGGCCCGTCTTGGCATCACTCACCTGTACCTGTCCCCCGTGCTGACCGCGACTCCTGGTTCCACCCACGGCTACGACGTGGTCGACCACAACGAGATCTCCCCCACCCTCGGTGGCCGCACCGGGTTGGGCCGTCTCGCGGCCGCCGCGCGCCAAGGGGGCCTGGGACTCGTGCTGGACATCGTGCCCAACCACATGGCCGTGCCGATACCCGTGTGGCACAACCGTGCTCTCTGGTCCGTGCTCGCGCTCGGCCCCGACTCGCCGTACGCCTCGTGGTTCGACGTCGACTGGTCGGCCGGCGAGGGAGCTCTGCTGATGCCAGTGCTGGGACAGCGGATCGGTGGCGTGCTCGCGGCCGGCGAGCTGAGCCTCGACGCGATCGACATCCCCGGCATCGCCGGCGGCCCGCAGCCGGTGCTCAGGTACTTCGACCACGTGTTCCCGGTCCGGCCGGGGACGCAGGACCTGCCCCTGGCCGAGCTCATCGACCGCCAGCACTACCGGTTGGCGTACTGGCGGGTCGCCGACGAGGAGCTGAACTACCGGCGCTTCTTCGACGTCGGCACGCTCGCGGCCATCCGGGTGGAGGATCCCGAGGTGTTCCGGGCGACGCACGCCCTGATTGCCTCGCTCGTGGCCGACGGCACCGTCGACGGCCTGCGGATCGACCACCCGGACGGCCTGGCAGACCCGCGCAGTTACCTGGACCGCCTCGCCGAGGCGACCGGCGAGGCGTGGGTGGTGGTCGAGAAGATCCTCGCCCCCTCCGAGGAGCTGCCGGACGACTGGGCAACAGCTGGGACGACGGGCTACGACTCCATGTGGCGGGTGCAGGGCGTCTTCGTCGACCCGGGCGGAGCGAGCGAGCTCGGCGCGGTGATGCACCGGCTCACCGGGGATGCACCCGACGCACTGCCCGCTCTGATCGACGAGGCCAAGCGCGAGATCATCACCGGCTCGCTGTACGCCGAGCTGGACCGGCTGGCCGACCTCGCCGCGGACATCTGCCGGGACGACGTGCGACTGCGCGACCACACCCGCCGGTCGCTGCGCGACTGCCTGGTGGAGCTGCTGGTGGCCGCCGATCGGTACCGCTACTACGTTGCGCCGGGCCAACCCGTTGCAGCGGACGTGCAGGCAGCCTTCGCCGAGTGCGTCTCCCGCGCCGGCACGCATCTCGAGGGAGACCGACTCGAGACGCTCGACCTGCTCACCGAGATGCTCCTCGGCCGCGAGATCGGGTCCGCGGGGCGCACGCGGGAGGCACGCCGGGACGAGCTCGTCGTGCGATTCCAGCAGACCTGCGGTGCGGTGATGGCCAAGGGCGTCGAGGACACCGCCCTCTACCGGTGGACCCACCTGGTCAGCCTGTGCGAGGTCGGGGGCGCACCGGAACGGTTCGCGATCAGCCCCGAGGAGCTGCACGCCTGGGCCGCGCGCGCCCAGCACCGGTTCCCGGTCGCGATGACCGGGCTGTCCACCCACGACACCAAGCGGAGCGAGGACGTCCGGGCGCGGCTCGGGGTGCTCTCGGAGCTGCCGACGGAGTGGTCGGTGCTGGTGGACGAGGTGCGAGCGGCCACCGCCGAGCACCGAGCCGCTGCCGTGGACGGCCGGGTGGAGAACCTGCTGTGGCAGACCCTTGCCGGAACCTGGACCGAGGACGGGCCGATCGCCGTCGACCGACTGCAGCAGTACCTGACCAAGGCGATGCGTGAGGCGAAGCAGCACACCGGCTGGACGGGCGTCGACGAGACGTACGAGCAGGCGGTCCTTGAGCTGGCCCGGCACGCACTGGAGTCCCCGGCCGTGACGGACGCCTTCACGCGCTGGAGCCGCGCGACAGCCTCCGGCGTGCGCGCCGCGACGCTCGGCACCAAGCTCGTCCAGCTCACGCTGCCAGGCGTCGCCGACGTATACCAGGGCACCGAGGTGCCCGCGATCACCTTGGTCGACCCGGACAACCGCAGACCCGTCGACTTCGCCGGCCTGGCCACCAGCCTCGAGCGGCTCGACTCGGAACCACCGCGCGGACTCGCGGAGGAGAAGCTCCTGGTCACGTCCCGTGCCATAGGGCTCCGTCGCGAGCGGGCCGACGCCTTCGTCGGCGTCGCTGCCGGCTACGTTCCGGTGCCCTGCTCGACCGGCAACGCGTTCGCATTCGCCCGGACGGTGGACGGCGACCCTGTGGCGATCACCGTGGTGACCCGCCTCGCAGTGGCCCTCGAGCGGCTCGGCGGCTGGGGTGAGCACACGGTGGTCCTCCCGGACGGCATCTGGCAGGACCGGCTGACCAGCCGGTCCGTACCCGGCGGCGCAGTCCGGCTGGCCGACCTGCTCGACGTGCTGCCGGTGGCTCTGCTCGTGCGGGCGGACGGGGCCGATGACTGACCAGGCGCCGACACCGGAGGCTGCCGTCGTGGTGCGACCCGCGGTGTGGGCACCACTTGCCGCCCGGGTCGACCTGCACCTCGCCGATGGCGTCGTGGTCATGGAGCCCGCCGACGGCGGCTGGTGGACCGCGCCCGTCGCGCTCCCGCACGCGACCGACTACGCGTTCGCGATCGACGGCGGCGACCCGCGCCCTGATCCCCGCAGCCCGTGGCAGCCGGTCGGGGTGCACGGGCCCAGCCGGACCTTCGACACCGGGCGGCACTCCTGGGCGGACGCGGACTGGACCGGCCGGGACGTGCGCGGCGCGGTGATCTACGAGCTGCACGTCGGCACGTTCACCGACCGGGGCACGCTCGACGCGGCGATCGAGCGCCTCAACCACCTGGTCGATCTCGGCGTTGACGTCGTCGAGCTGATGCCGGTGGCTGCCTTCCCTGGGGTGTACGGGTGGGGCTATGACGGCGTCGCGCTCTACGCGGTGCACGAGACGTACGGCGGGCCGGCGGCCCTGCAACGGTTCGTCGACGCCGCGCACGCCCGCGGCCTCGCGGTGTGCCTTGACGTGGTCGACAACCACCTCGGCCCGTCCGGGAACTACCTGGCCGAGTTCGGGCCGTACTTCACCGAGGCCCACCACACGCCCTGGGGCAAGGCCGTGAACCTTGACGGCCCCGACGCGGCCGAGGTGCGCCGGTTCCTGATCGACGACGCGCTGCGCTGGTTGCGGGACTTCCATCTCGACGCGCTCCGCCTTGACGCCGTGCACACCCTGCTCGACGACTCACCACGCCACCTGCTCGCCGAGCTGTCCGACGCGGTCGCCGCCCTGGCGACCGAGGTCGGCCGGCCGCTGTCCCTGATCGCGGAGTCGGACCTGAACGACTCCCAGATGGTCGTCCCCACCGCGGAGGGGGGCCTTGGCATGACGGCTCAGTGGGCCGACGACGTCCACCACGCCGTCCATGCCCTGATCACCGGCGAGCGCCACGGGTTCTACGCCGATTTCGGCTCCGCCGAGGCGCTCGCCAAGGCGCTCACCAAGGTGTTCGTGCACGACGGCGACTGGTCGACGTTCCGCGGGCAGGACTGGGGCCGGCCCGTTCCGCCGGAGGTGGACGGGCACCGCTTCGTCGCCTTCGCCTCCGACCACGACCAGGTGGGCAACCGGGCGCTCGGCGACCGGCCGTCGGCCCGGCTCGCGCCCGGCGAGCTGGCCATCGCTGCCGCGGTGATCCTGACCTCGCCCTACACCCCGATGCTCTTCATGGGCGAGGAGTGGGGCGCCACGACCCCCTGGCAGTTCTTCGCCGACCACCCCGAGCCCGAGCTCGCCGAGGCCATCCGCAAGGGACGGATCGAGGAGTTCGAGGGCCACGGCTGGGCCGAGCTGTACGGCGGCCACGTCGACGTGCCGGACCCCAAGGCCCTGTCGACGGTCACGGCCAGCCGGCTGGACTGGTCGGAGCCCCGGCGGCCGGAGCACGACCGCCTGCTGGCCTGGTACCGCGACCTGATCGCGCTGCGCCGGCGGGAACCGGACCTCGCCTCCGGTGCCCGGGACGGCGTCGTGCGCCACGCCGACGACGACTCGTGGCTGGTGCTGCACCGGGGCGCGATCCGGGTGGCCGTCAACCTCTCCGCCGGCCCGGCGCCCGTGCCGCTCGATCTACCGACGGGCCCGGCCGGGATCGGGCCCGTCGAGGTGCTCCTCGCGTGGGACGCTGTCACGGTGCAGGGCGCCGATGCGCACCTGCCGGGCCGGTCCGTCACCGTCATCAGGGGCGCCGGCCGGCTCTGAACGAGGGAGGCACCATGGCGCGCAACGACCTCTGGAAGACCCCCGCGCACGAGGTGCTCCGCGCCGGGCCGGGCTTCGACCTCTCGACGTTCGACAGGCGCTCGACGCCGGGCTGGGAAGGCAGCAGGAAGGCCGCGGACGCCCGCCTCGCAGCGCGCGGAGAGCAGATGTCGGACCTGCAGGAGCGGCTCTTCGCCAACGGCCGGACGGGCGGCACACGCTCGGTGCTGCTGGTGCTCCAGGGCCTTGACACCGCCGGCAAGGGCGGCATCGTCCGGCACGTGCTCGGCATGGTCGACCCCCAGGGCGTCGCGCTGCGGTCGTTCGTTGTGCCGACCGCCGTTGAGGCCGCCCACAACTACCTGTGGCGGATCCGCAACGCACTCCCCCGGCCCGGGTACATCGGGGTGTTCGACAGGTCGCACTACGAGGACGTCCTGGTCGTCCGGGTGGAGGAGCTCGTCCCACGCGCCGTGTGGGAGCCGCGGTACGACGAGATCAACGCCTTCGAGGCGAAGGTCGCCGCCGCGGGCACCGTGATCGTCAAGGCGATGCTCATGGTGTCGCCCGAGGAGCAGGCCGCTCGGCTGCAGGACCGTCTCGAGCGTCCCGACAAGCACTGGAAGTACAACCCCTCAGACATCGACACCCGCCAGAAGTGGCCGCTGTACCAGGAGGCCTACCAGGCGGTCCTCGACCGGACCTCGACCGATGTCGCGCCCTGGTACGTGATCCCCGCGGACCGCAAGTGGTACGCCCGGCTGGCGGTCACCGAGCTGCTCACCCGGGCGCTGAAGGGCCTCGACCTGTCCTTGCCGGTGGGCGACTTCGACGTGCCGACCGAGCTCGCACGGCTGGCCGCCTCGCAACCGTGAGGGACCGGGCGACGTCCGAAGCCGAGCCACGACTCGAGGCCGGCGGCACGGTCCCGCAGGCGAGCCCATGCGGGGCTACCGTCGGCCACATGGACGACGCCACCCCCACGCTGGAGGTGCTGCTGCCCGCGGGCCTGCCCGCCATCCGGCCGGACGACGCGGAGGCGGCCCTTGCCGCCCTCTTCGCCGAGCCCCGCACGCCCTGGCTGCGGGCCAACATGATCGCAACGCTCGACGGAGCCGCCACCGGCGCCGACCACCGGTCGGGCTCCATCAACGACCCGGCCGACCTGCGGGTGTTCCACACCCTGCGGGCGCTGGCGGACGTCGTGCTGGTGGGTGCCGGCACCGTGCGAGCCGAGAGCTACCGGCCACCGCGGACGCCGGAGCCCTTCCTTGCGGCCAGGCGCCGGCGGGGCCAGCCCGACCACCCCGCGCTCGCCGTGCTCACGGCCAGCGGCGACATCCCCGTTGCGACCCTGACCGACGGGCCGCCACCGTGGGTGTTCACCACCGATGGCGCCGCTCACCTGGACCGCCTGCAGCGGCACCTCCCGCCGGAACGCCTGCACGTGTCGAACGGCACTCTCGACGTCGCGGCCGCGGTGTCCACCCTGGTGGCTGCCGGCCTGCCCCTGATCCTGACCGAGGGCGGTCCGCACCTGCTGGGCGAGCTGGTGGCAGCCGACGTCGTCGACGAGCTGTGCCTGACCTGGAGCCCTCAGCTGGTCGGTGGTTCGGCGATGCGGGTGCTCGCCGGGGCAGACTGGCTGCTCCCCGCGCGCCAGGCGCGACTGGCTCACCTGCTGCACGCGGACGGCGTCCTGCTCGGACGGTGGCTGCTCCGCGAGCCCTGAGCCGCCCACTAGGCTCATCCCGTGAGCGAGATCATCGTCGTGCTGACCGAGGACACCCTGACCGACGCGGACGTCGAGCACATCACGGACCTGTACGTCGACCGCGACGTCAGCTTCCACGTGCTCGTCCCGGCCGACACCGAGCAGAACATGCTTGCCTCGCTGGTCGACCACCTCAGCCTCGGCGAGCTCCGTGAGGCGCTGGACGCCGCGCTCAGGCGGGAGCCGGAGCCGGTGCGCGCAGAGCTCACCGCTCACGAGCAGCTCCAGGCGAACGTCGCTGCCTTCACGGCGACGGGCGCGACGGCGAACGGCGTCGTGGTCGCGGACGACCCCCTCCCGGCGCTGCGCGCCGTCGTGGCGGACACCGATGTCAGCGAGATCGTCGTGGTGACCCTTCCGCACGCGCTCGAGGACACCTTCCACCGGGACTGGGCCTCACGTGCGCGTGAGGAGCTCAAGGTCCCGGTGCTGCACCTGTACACGGGCACCAACCAGCTCGGCTGAGCCCGCGGCTCAGGCGCGGACGCGTCGCCCCGCGCGCTCGATCGTGCGCCGGGCCAGGACGTCAAGGGAGTCCACCAGGGTCCGGTCCGCCTCGAGCAGTCCGAAGTCCGCTGCGACGATCGACAGCTCCGTGCAGCCCAGCACCACGGCCTGGGCACCCCGCTAGCGCAGCCTGCCGATGAGGCCCCGGAATGCCGGCAGGTCCACCGGCTGACCGGCCTTGACCTGCTCGTAGATGATCCGCATCAGGACGGCCTGGTCATCCGTCCCGGGCAGCAGGCACTCCGCGCCCGCGGCGGCCAGCTCCCGCTGGTACACCTCCGACCGCAAGGTGCCGCTGGTGGCAAGGAGGCCGACAGCGTTCACCTCCGGCACCCGGCGACGCACCTCCGCGACGGTCTCGGCCACGATGTTGACCAGCGGGACCGTCACCGCGGCGGTGATCTCGTCGGTGAAGTGGTGCGCGGTGTTGCACGGCAGGACCAGGAACGAGACGCCGAACTGCTCCAGGCGCCGTGCGTCCTGCGCCATCACCGGCCCCGGGTTGTCGTCCGACTCCCCGAGGATGAAGGCCGTCCGGTCCGGGATGGACGCATGGTTGAGCACCACCATGTCCAGGTGGTCCTGGTCCCGCCCCGCCTCGGTGAGCCGGACCACCATGTCAAGGAAGTACGCCGTCGCCTGCGGCCCGACGCCGCCGATCACCCCGACCGGTGCGCCTCGCGTCAGATCGCTCATCCCGTTGCCTCTCCCTGTCGTGGCGGTGGGTAGTGCCGACGGTACTTGCGGAACTGGTTCAGCTGGGCAAGGACCAGGTACAGGATCCGCCGGGGGTCCCGTTCCGCCCGATACCACAGCGGGTTGGTGGCACGCCCGGTCCGGAAGAGCCGGCGCACCGTTGCACGACGCACGGGGTCCGCGACGTAGCGCAGCAGCAACCTGCGCGGCAGCACGGTGTACAGGTGCTCCGTCGTGAGCTCGGCCGCTGCGCCGGGCGGCAATGGGTCGAGGCCTTGCACGTACTCGCGCACGTACAGCTCGACGGTGTTCCGGCCGGCGGCCGTGACGTAGAAGTTGCTCCGGCCAAGGCGGGGGTTGAGCTCGAAGAACACCGTCCGGCCGTCCCTCGGGTCGTACTTGAGGTCGAAGTTGGCGAAACCGGTCCAGCCGATGTGCTCGAGCAACCGCCGTGCCTGATCGACGATCTCGGTGTCCGGGCCGGTGATGATGCCCGCCGTGTTCCCGAGGGCCCCCGTGGTGTGCTCCTCGAGCAGCACATGGCCGAAGGACGCGAACTGCAT
>Ga0209746_1000693_pt1 | contig 16991 bp, 16 predicted proteins | sample BarGraNGADG00211_3_FD_184496 | JGI IMG/M metagenome (GOLD analysis project Ga0209746, IMG submission 184496) | Arctic peat soil microbial communities from Barrow, Alaska - Barrow Graham LP Ref core NGADG0011-211 (SPAdes) (version 2) | ecosystem: Environmental > Terrestrial > Soil > Wetlands >... | reverse complement strand
GCCGGTATAGCATTTTCAATCAGTATAAGGGCTGGAGGATTGCTATTGATCTGTTATCTGTTTTTTTTCTTTTTCATTTTCTATATTTATAAATATCTGAGAGAAACTTCAATTGATTTTATTGAAGTCAGGAAAAAGTTCATTTGGATCTGCGGTATAATAATTATTTCCTGGTTCTTAAGCATCTTATTGTGGCCATTTGCTCTTCATGATCCTGTTAAGAATGTCATCGAATCGTATCATATTATGGCTCATTTCCCCAGCACTTTCCGTCAGATATTTGAAGGCAAAGTTGAATGGTCTGATTTAATGCCATGGTACTATATCCCTAAATCCATGTTGATCACTATTCCAATTATAGTTCTGACCGGTTTGGTGCTGTTCATTATTTTTTTAAGATCTATAATCAATCGTGAAAAAGCAATACTTTATGATTTTGTATTCTTTTCTGTTTTATTTCCACTGTTTTTTGTAGTCTATCAGAAATCAAATGTATATTCTTCATGGAGACAATTTCTATTTATTTATCCGGGAATAGTATTACTGGCCTCAACCGGATATTGCCACTTTGCTGAGTATCTGAAAAGACGATATCTGAAATGGGGACTGGTGGTGCTTATAACTGTGCTTTCAGTTCATCCTCTGAAATATATGTTCAACAATCCTCAGTTTTATTATTTGTATTATAATCAGCTTGTCGGTGGGCTTAGAGGAGCTTATTCCAATTATGAAACAGACTATTATTATGTCAGTCAGACTGCTGCTTCAAAATGGCTTCTTGACTATCTCAAAAAAAAGAATTTCACAGGTAAAATAAAGGTTAAGGCAACATACGCCGTAGACTGGCAGTTTCGGGAGCATCCGGAAATCTCAACATCATATTTCAGGTATGAAGAGAGAAGCCAGTCCGATTGGGACTATGCTATTGTTGCTAACAGGTATATTTCTCCTTTCCAGTTAAGATCTAAAATCTGGCCCCCTGATAACTCAATACATATTATATATTCTGACAAGGTTCCTGTTTGTGCCGTAATCGAAAGGAAATCCAAAGATGATTATGCCGGTTATGTTGCTCTTAATGAGGGCAGGAGCAAGGAAGCAATCGGTTACTTTGAAAAGGCTTTAAACATTGATGATAGTGATGAAATGATTTTTTATAATTTTGCAGCAGCTTTGTATAACGATGGACAGTACCTGAAGGCTGATTCACTTTTAAAAAGAGGATTACAGCTAAATCCTGATTTCGAGCCCATCCTGATGTATCTTGGAAATATCGCCAAAACACAAAACAGAACGGATGAGGCAATAAAGTACTATGAAAAAGTTATTAAAGTTAACAGGAAGTACTTTGAAGCATATGTCGGACTGTCTGAATTATTGATAGAAAAGGATATTTTGAGGGCTCGTGCTTTACTAAAAACATGCCTTACTATGAGTCCAGGGTATAGACCTGCAATAGTTGCACTGGCCGATACTTACAGGATAACAAACCCTGATGTTGCTAAGAAGTATGATGAACTGGCAAATACAATTAAGTAAAACTAAAAAATCCTTTGTGAACCTTGGTGATTACCTTTGAGTTCCTTAGTGGTAAAGATGTTTTTTTTGAACCACAAAGGGCACAAAGTACACACAAAGTAACACAAAGCAAAAAATGAAAAAAATTCAGAATGGAATATTAATCAATTAATTTATAAATAGTTAAATGATGAAAAAGTCAATTTTAGTCTTCTCGATGACATTACTACTTTTACCTGGGGGTTTGAATATTGCGGTGGCACAGAATCAGCCAAAACCAAAAAAGGATACAGTTAATATGGATACCGATGCAAAACCAACTTTTTATTACCCGGTTGAGGATGATAAGAGCAAAGCAAAAGGTAAGGGTTCTGCTGCAACAATAGCAATTATTGCAGGTGCAGTAGTTGTAGCGGGTGCCGCAGGATTTTTCCTCCTTAAAAAGAAAAAATAGCTGACATCAGTCCTTCCGGAAACGAGGGATAATGAAATTTATCAGACCTTAACCCATGTGTTCCCTTCTTTATTGGATTTAACGACCGAATGTATGAATTTCATTCCTCTTACGCCATCATGAACAGTTGGGAATTCCCCGGGAGTAAATTTTTCACCTCTTATGGATTTTGCAGTACCTTTATAAATATTGGCCAAAGCTTCATAGATTCCCTCAGGATGACCCGATGGCATTGTATGACTGCTTTCTGCAAGCTGATCGTTGAATCCGTGAGCAGGTTTAAATATTTTTGTTGGTTCCGAATCGCTTAACATATATAGATAATTCGGATTTTCCTGAGCCCACTTGAGGCTGGCTTTTGAACCATAAACTGCTATTGTGAGGTTATTCTCTTCTCCACCGCAAACCTGGCTGGCTCTGATAACTCCTTTCAGGTTTTTACTGAAACGCAATAGAACGGTTCCATCAAGATCTAGCTGGATATCCTCTTTAACAGGATTAAGATCAGAGAGTACCTCTTTTACCTCAATGCCTGTTGTATATTCAATAAGGTTAAATGCATGTACACCGATATCACCCATGCAACTGCTGGCCCCTGCATGTTTGGGGTCAAGTCTCCATACACCTGTTATCCTGCTGCCGGTTCCATGAATTATTGAATTGATCCAGCCCTGATAGTATTGAGCGTCAATACGTTGAATTGTGCCAAGGAGACCTTTTGAAATAAGATCCCTCATCTGCCTGATCATTGGATATCCTGTATAGGTGTGTGTCAAGGCAAAAGTCAGTTTTTTTTCTGAAACCAGTTTCTCAAGTTCTTCCGCTTCCATTACAGTCATTGTCATAGGTTTTTCGCAAACCACATGAAATCCGGCACTCAGAAGGCTTTTTGCAAAATGATAATGAAGTGCATTAGGTGTGACTATCGACACAACCTCCATGCGTTTATCTGAAGACAAGGCTGTCTCTTTTTTAATAAGTTCTTCCACACTTTTATAGCAACGATCAGGAGCTATGCCCTCATTATTTGCGAATAGTTTGCTTTTTTCGTAATCGGCATCAAACACCCCGCCTGATAATTCGAAATCGTTGCAGATCCTCGAAGCGCGACGGTGTGCGTCTCCAATGAAGGCACCAATCCCACCGCCTATCATTCCCATTCTTATCTTCTTCATAATTAACGCTTTTATCTTTTAACTTTTGTCTTTTGTCTTCAATTAAACATGTTTCCTTTTCCACATATGCAGAAATATAAAAGCTATGATCAATACAGCCGGAACAAAAGCAACAAATCTTAATGTATGTTCACCACCGGTAAGTGAAGCTGCAGCCCATATGGCAGCTTCCTTTGTTCCTTCGAGGGCTGACTTTAATACTTCAACCGTCTGTCCTGAGGGTACCGCAGCAATAGTCTGTGCATCAAATATAGCTCCAAGAACAGGTTGAGCAATTGCTCCGCCGAGGAATCCGATACCGCCCATAATAGCAAGACCTAAAGCACCGCTTTGTGGTATATTCTCGGATACAAATCCAAGCATGGATGGCCAGAAAAATGCAACACCCAGAGCAAAAATTCCTGCAGATGCAAAAACCATTACTCCGCTTGTATAACCCATCAGAATACATCCTATAAAAGCAAGAATAGAGGAAGTAAGTAAAACAACTGTCGATTTAAGATTATGTATCAATGTACCTCCAAACTGACGGGCGAGAGCCATTATTCCTGATATCCAGACAAGAAGAAGAATAGGATTATGAGAAACATTGGAAAGCAATGCAGCAATCCACTGGTTTGTTCCAAGCTCAGTTCCGGCGGTTAAGATCATACAGGAAGCCATAAAAATGAATAGAGGGCTGACACAAGCTTTCAGCATGTCTTTATAGGTAAATCCTGAAACAACCCGCTCTGTTTGCGGAAACTCCTTATTAAGAAACATATAGCCGTAGACAAATGTAGGAAGCAGCATGATGCCCATTGCATAACGCCAGTCAGTGAGACCAATATTATTGAACAGGTACACTGCCAGACCTCCGATTACAATACCTGTTGGGAACCATGCATGAAAACGGTTTAGACGACGTGTTTTCTGATCAGTATACATACTTGTTATCAGTGGATTACAAGCAGCTTCAACACTGCCATTGGCTATCCCGATCAACAATGTGGAAATGAATAACGACCAGAAACCTGTTGCAATAATAGTAAGGATTATTCCCGCAACATGGCAGAAGAATGCAACAGAAATAATCCTTCCGATACCAATTACATCAACCAGTGGTCCGCCAAAGACCATCGCCAGTGTAAAGCCCCAGAATGCCGTACCCACAATCCATCCTACTTCGGTATGGGTAAGGTTGAATTCTGCTGCCCATGCTTGCACAAATGAACCTCTTGTAGCAAAGGCCAGGGCAGTAACTACTAATGCAACACAGCTGGCATTAAATAGTTGGGTTTTCTTGATAGTCTCCATATTGATTAGGTTAAGGTTAAGGTTAAGGTTAAGATTAAAGTGATTGCCGGTTTATTTTTTTTCAAAAGCTGCATCAAATGCAATATTTGAAGGAGGGAAGTCAACTTTACGGACAAATTCGCAAGCCTCTTTTGCACCGGATTCCCTGTCCATTCCACTATCTTCCCATTCAACCGATAATGGACCTTTATAGTTGATACGGTTAAGTGCCCTGATAATCTCTTCAAAATTTATATTGCCATGACCAAGGCTTCTGAAATCCCAGTAACGTCCCATTGTTCCGAATTCCGTATGACCACCGAAAACACCAACATCCGTAGGTACTTTTGACCAACCAACATCCTTCATATGTATGTGGAATATCTTTTCGGCGAATGTGTAAAGAAACTTTACGTAATCAACACCCTGATATCCAAAGTGGGAAGGATCGAAATTAAATCCGAAGTTGGGATGGTTATTAAGAGCCTTCAGGGTTCTTTTTGCAGAAGCTATATCAAATGCAATTTCTGTTGGATGGGCTTCCAGAGCAAAGTGAATACCAAGTTCATGATATTTGTCGAGAATTGGTATCCAGCGGGCAGTAAGGTCTTCATATCCCTCATCTATCATAGCCGGAGTAACAGTGGGAAAAGAGTATAGGAGATGCCATATTGAACTTCCGGTAAACCCGGTGACTGTATCAACTCCCAGCCTCTTAGCTGCTTCAGCTGTACTCACCATTTCATGTGCTGCCCTCTGACGAACACCTTCAGGATCTCCATCGCCCCATACATATGCAGGTAATATACCTTTATGCCTTTCATCTATGCGATCACAAACAGCCTGACCTACAAGGTGGTTAGCAATAGCAAAAACTTTAAGTCCGTACTTTGAAAGTGTCTCTTTCTTTTTGCGGCAATAGGCATCATCAGCTTTATTTACCTCAAAATGATCACCCCAACAGGCGATTTCCAAACCGTCAAAACCAAATGATTTGGCTTTCTGACACAATGTCTCAAATGGCAAATCTGCCCATTGGCCCGTAAATAGTGTAACTGGTCTGCTCATAGTTTTAATATTTTATTATTGATACTTGTTATTTATTTTAAGTCCGAAGTCCGGAGTCAGAAGTCAGAAGTCAGAAGTTCAAAGTCAGACTTCCGACATCCTGGTTTCCGTCTTCCGGTTTCCTGCTTCCGAATTCTTTGACAAGTATAAAAAACATTCTTCTAAATAGCAATAATATTTTTTCACCGACCTTAAGTCTGAAAAAATGTTTCCTCAGATCTTTAGACGAACGCGGGATTATTGTTTGAGAGTGAGTATAAATATTTATGTACTGGAATTTGTTTACTTTGTATGATATTCTACAACATAATAATATGAAACAAATTTCAGATATTTTAATGGATCGCAGGACAATTCGGAAATACTCTTCTGAACCTGTTGATGATAAGCTTCTTAATGAGATTCTTATGATGGGCTGCCGGGCTTCCACAACAGGTAATATGCAGGTTTATAGTATCATTATAACCAGAGATGAACAAAAGAAAAAAGATCTTGCACCGTTACATTTTGATCAGAAGATGATCACCGGGGCTCCGGTTGTTCTGACATTCTGTGCTGATTTCAACAGGTTTAATAAGTGGTGTCTTCAAAGGGATGCAGAACCCGGGTATGATAATTTTCTTTCATTTATGACTGCAGCAATTGATGCATTGATTGTTGCACAAACGGTATGCATTGCAGCTGAATCTGTTGGTCTTGGAATTTGTTATCTTGGAACCACAACATATAACGCTGATAAAATCATAGAACTGTTAAGTCTTCCTAAAGGTGTTGTGCCGGTTACTACCGTCACTCTTGGCTGGCCTTCAGAGAATCCTGAGCAGATTGACCGGTTGCCACTTGAAGCCGTAATTCATAGAGAACATTATGTTGATTATACTCCGGCAAACATCGAAAGATATTATAAAGAAAAAGAAGAAAGGAAGGATTCCGGACAATTTGTAAAAGAGAATAATAAAGAATCTCTGGCACAGGTATTTACGGATGTCAGATATAAAAAGGCTGATAATATTTATTTTTCAAATGTACTGCTTCGGGTTCTAAAAGATCAGGGATTTTTGGGACAATAAACAAGACAAAAGATAAAAGTATAAAGATAAAAGTGGGAAGACAAATATATTCCTCTCTTGACTTTTGTCTTTTATCTTTTATCTTTTATCTTATTCTCTCCTGAAGCTATGGTTTACACTGGCCTGCTGGGTGGGGGTGATCACAAGTTCATTTATACAGACATGGGCAGGCAGTGTTGCGCAATAATAAATTGTATCGGCTATGTCGTCAGCGGTTAATGCGTCAATGCCTGTGTATACATTTTTAGCTTTTTGTGTATCTCCTTTGAAACGAACCAGAGAAAACTCTGTCTCAGCCATGCCAGGTGCAATAAGTGTAACTTTTATATTATTCTTCAACATGTCGATTCTCATCGATTTTGAAAGAGCATCAACAGCAAATTTTGAGGCACAATATACATTACCGTTTTCATAGGTCTCTTTTCCGGCAATTGATCCGATATTAAAAATATGGCCCGAATTCCGGGCTACCATGAGAGGTGAAACAGCTCTTGTAACATATAGCAATCCCTTTACATTTGTATCTATCATCCTGTCCCAGTCATCAGTATTCCCGTTCTGGATATGATCGAGGCCAACAGCTAGTCCTGCATTATTAACAAGGATATCAATAGATTTCCATTCTTCGGAAAGATTTCCTATTGCTGATTCAACTTCATTTTTTTTCCTGACATCAAAATTGAGTGAAAGCACTTTTATCTTTTCATAAGCATGAAGTTCCTTTTCCAGATCGTCAAGTTTCTCTTTTCTTCTTCCGGTTATTATAATATTATATCCGTTTTTAGCAAATTTTACAGCAGTTGCTTTACCAAAACCTGTAGTTGCGCCGGTAATCATTATGGTTTTATTCATCTGGTAGTTTTTTTTTGCTATGTAAAATTAAAATTATTTTAATCTTAAAACATATAATTTTTGCAAAGATCTTAAGAACTTACACAGAGTGGAACAGAAAAGACACAGAGAACCACACAGAAGATGCCATTACGCCTTTTGCCATCTGCCTTTGAGTCATTTTTTACATCTTCTATCGCCTATAATACATAATACATTTAATTCTATCTTTGCGTTTTAAAATTATAATGGAAAACCAGCCTGCGAATCTGATTGAGGGAAAGAAAGCTACCGTTGAGTCAATGTTTGACTCAATAGCATGGAGGTATGATTTTCTTAATCATTTTCTATCTTTTAATATCGACCGGCTTTGGCGACGGAGAGCTATTAAAATAATCTCAAAATCTTACAAATCACCTAATATTCTGGATGTTGCAACAGGTACTGCAGATCTCGCAATAGCGGCTATGAAGCTTCATCCCACCGGAGTTACAGGCATTGATATCTCCAGCAAAATGCTGGAGATTGGAAGAGAAAAAATTGAAAGAAAAGGATTAGCAGGAAAGATTGACCTGATACCCGGTGATTCGGAAAAAATTCCTTTTGATGATAATATTTTTGATGTAACAATGGTGGCATTCGGAGTCAGAAATTTTGCAGATCCTTCGAAAGGGCTTCGTGAAATGAATAGGGTAACGCGCCATGGAGGCATGATAATGGTACTTGAATTCTCGAAACCATCTGCGTTCCCCTTTAAGACGATCTACAACTTCTATTTCAGAAATATTCTACCTTATTTTGGAAAGCTGTTTTCTAAAGATAATGCTGCATATAGATATCTGCCCGATACAGTAATGAAATTTCCGGATAATGATGAGTTTCTGAAATTGCTGATAAACGCGGGCTGGTCTGAGACATTTCAGGTAAAACTCACCGGAGGTGTGGCAAGTATTTATACGGGCATCAAATTATCAATGCAATAATTGGAATTCAAACGAGTTTATTATCTTGTAGCTAAATCAAAAAAGTAAATAAGGTTGAAAAGAAGAACTTATTATATAGTATTATCCGCAATTTTTCTTCTGAGCAATCTAAATTTATACGGACAGAAGCAGAAACCTAAAAACGAATCATGGTATGATGATAAGCCTCTTCATTTTGGATTCAGCCTGGGCTTTAACACTATGGATTTCAATATAACTCCTTCACAACAATATTATCAGTCTGATTCTCTCTACCCTGAAGTAAGTAAACTTAATCCGGGTATTAATATCCAGATTATCACTGATATGAGATTATCTGACCACCTCGATGTAAGATTTCTTCCGGGAGTATCCTTTGGTCAGAGAGTTATAAGGTTTTATAAAAACAGGGTGCTTGTCAATGATCAGCAAAAACTCGAATCCTCATTTCTTGAATTTCCACTGCTGCTCAAATATAAAGGTGACAGAATGAATAATGTCAGACCCTACGTTATCGGAGGTCTGAACTACAGGTACGACCTTGCCGGCAAGAAAGAATTTGATGATGCAAAACCAATTTTTTTAAGGATTAAACGACCGGATCTTTACTATGAACTGGGGGCTGGTCTTGATTTCTATCTGACATACTTTAAACTTTCGGTTGAGTTGAAGATGTCGAATGGTCTTGGAGATGTATTAATAAAAGAAGCGGCTCCGGGACATCCCCAATACTATAATGCAATAGAAAAAATTAAATCACAGATTTGGGTTCTTGCATTTCATTTTGAATAGAAATGGGGAAACTTGTTCAGATCAATCTTAACCCTGCATCTGCAGCCGATGAAGCTGTAGTCAAAAAAATAGCAGCTTCACTTGCGGGAATTGATATATCAGGAGTATCTTCTGTAAGAGTTATTAAGCGGTCGGTTGATGCAAGAAAGAAAAACATAAGGGTTAATCTGACTGTTGAAGTTTTCTCCGGTGAAGATTCTGCATCACCTGAAATCAATCCGTTTAAACCTGTTGATGTTTCACTTAAGAAAGAGGTCATCATAGTTGGTGCGGGACCGGCTGGTCTCTTCGCAGCACTGCGTTTAATAGAACTTGGTTTACGACCGCATATAATTGAAAGAGGCCGTGATGTATCATCACGGAAAAAAGATATTGCCAGGATAAGCCGCGAGCAGATTGTTGATCCCGATAGTAATTATTGTTTTGGTGAGGGAGGCGCCGGAACTTATTCTGACGGGAAACTATATACCAGATCGAAAAAACGAGGTGATAATACAAGGGTCCTGGAATTGCTCTGCTTTCATGGCGCTAATGAGAATATAATGTATGAAGCTCATCCTCATCTGGGTACAGATAAACTGCCTGGAATTATTTCTGAAATCCGGAAATCTATACTCGATGCAGGAGGTCAATTCACACTTGAAAAGAAGGTTACTGATTTTCTCATTGAGGGTGATACAATAAAAGGAGTTGTTACATCAGATAATGAAAAGTTCAAATCCCCTTATATAATTCTTGCAACAGGCCATTCCGCTCGTGATATTTATGACATCTGCAGAAACCGGGGAGTGGAGCTTGAGATGAAACCATTTGCTATGGGAGTAAGGGTAGAGCATCCACAGGAGTTAATAGACAAGATTCAATATCATGGAATTTCAAGAGGGGAATTTTTACCAGCGTCTTCCTATAATCTTGCAAAACAGATAGATGGGAGAGGTGTATATTCTTTTTGTATGTGTCCTGGCGGATTTATAGTACCTTCAGCTACAGCTCAGGAGGAGGTGGTTGTAAATGGTATGTCGCCTTCAGGAAGGAATTCACCTTATGCTAATTCCGGAATAGTGGTTGAAATCAAACCGGAAGATCTTATTAAGTATAGCAGCTTTGGTGAAATGGCAGGACTTGAATTTCAAAAAGAGATTGAACGTGAAGCCTGGAAAAATGGAGGACACACACAAAGAGCTCCGGCACAACGCCTTGCTGATTTTGTTGCAGGAGAAACCTCCGGATCCCTGCCAAAAGTTTCCTATTTTCCGGGTGTAACATCATCAGCACTTCACAGCTGGCTCCCAAAAGCAATAGGCCGAAGGCTCATGGATGGGTTCAGGCTGTTTGGCCAGGTAATGAATGGTTACCTTACAAACGATGCAGTTGTGTTGGGCGTAGAGTCAAGGACATCTTCTCCGGTACGTATCCCAAGAGATAGTGAAAAATTTCATCATATAAGGATTTCAGGGCTATATCCATGCGGCGAAGGATCAGGATATGCCGGAGGTATTGTATCGTCTGCAGTAGACGGTATGAGAGCTGCAGAAGCAATAGCAAAAATAATTATGTAGGGACAGGTCGCGACCTGTCCCTACTCATATAAAATAAATATCATAAAATTCTAATTATTTTTTAGATTTGTCTGTAAGATATTTATAATGGAGAACCCGTTTAAAAAGCCTTATAACAAAGTTGAAACATCAAAGGAAAAGATACTTTTTATCCTTGTCTTTGGGATGTTCATTTTTCTGTTCCTCTTTCTTTTTAAGCCATTCGGAATGGCACAATTAAAGACCGATTGGCAGTTACTTGTTTCACTTGGCTTCGGGATAGTAACAATCTTTATGCTTTCTATATTCAAGTTTTTAATTGAGCCTCATGTAATAAAAGAAAACTGGACATTCGGGAAGAGCATATTATGGGGATTGCTTATTGCATCAAGTATTGGAGCAGCCAATTACTTTTACGTAAGCATTATTTTTCCTCAGATCTTTATATTCAAATATTTTTTATTTGCCATCTGGACAGCAATTCTGGTAGGTATCATACCGGTTACAATAGGATATACTGTAACATTCAACAGGATTTACAGAACCGCTTTAAAGGAAGCTGCAATTCCGCCAGAGGAGGTTCTGTGGGAAAGCGAAGTCCTAATCAGGGCAGGAAATCCAAAAAACGAATTTAAAACTAACCCAAAGAGTATCGTTTATCTGTGTTCCAATAATAATTATGTTACAATCGTTACACTAAAAAGGGAAACATTAACTAAAACCCACCTTCGGGGTACCCTGAAGGCAGCTGAATCGGAGCTTAGTAAGAACACTTCTTTTTTTAGGTGCCACAAATGTTTTATAATAAATACTGAATATGCTGATCGTGTAACAGGTAACATTCAGAATCTTAAAATTAAGCTCAGAATTAATGATACTGAGATTCCTGTTTCACGTTCTAAAGCTTCTGAAGCGATTCGAAAATTCAGGTGAGCAGGTGCTGATCATTGATATTATTTTATCGGAATATAACCACTTGCCACAAATTCGTGCAATTCACCCCACACACAAATCATTTGACCACTATTGATGTCAGTTAACCACTATTTTCTTGGAATCAGAGTAAGAGGGGCATAGATTTGTAGAAAAAAGTTAATGACAGATTCATTAATACTTGGTTTAAGCAGCGGTTCAGCCTGTATTGCAACATGTGGAATGGTAATGTTTCCTTACCTTATGTCGGGTTCGGCGGGTGTCAAAAGAATTGCTCTCGATCTGACACTGTTCCTGATGACAAGGTTTTTAGTTTATTTTATTCTCGCAACGCTGTCATGGTATTTCGGCCAGGCTCTATTCAGTAATCCCGTAGTACGAAATATAGTTCCAGGGATTTTGTATATGGTTTTTGCGGTATTGCTTGTATGGTACAGTATTAGTAAAAACTCCAATCCTGATTGCCCTGCAAAATTTTTAAAAACGGTTAACAATCACCGGCTCGTACCTATATTACTTGGAATCGTAAACAGTCTGGGATTTTGTCCCGCGCTATTCATTATTCTTACAAAAGGTGCAACACAAGGAACGCTTATTCAGAGCTATGTTGCATTTCTGGCATTTTTTATCGGCTCATCTCTCTGGTTCTTGCCGTTGCCACTCGTAGGCAAAATCAGGAAAAAGGAGGTACTTAGAAATATCGGAATTCTTGCAACAGGTCTTGCCGGTATAATTTTCATGATAAAAGGTTTAACAAATATAATAGGAGGAATTCTAAATGGATAACAATGTTAAAATTGAGGGGATGAGAAAATCTTTCGGAAAATCTCTTTTGTACACTCTGCCAATGTTCCTGATAACATTTATGTTTATGACCGGAGGAAAGCCAAATTTTTCAGATCTCTCTACAGCTCTTGCATTGGTAAGCGCTTTTTTACTCGTAAACATTCTCTATTTCTTAATGCATTTTACAGGGAAAACTGACAGGTACAGGGCAATACTATTTATAATATTCGCACTGTCATTGTCTTATACACTAATCAGCAATATGCTTGAAGTTAGAAAGTCCATGTCGTTTTCCCAGGCCGATATACTCGAATGTAAGATCCCGTTCTGTCATCTTGTTATTCCGATGATGATCCTGCCTGCTGCATTTACAAAATCAATTATTTTTCCCGGGAGTATTATCGGAGGTTTTGCAAATATTTCATCTATGGTTGTATTGTGGTTGGTTGCAACCCTTGTACTGGGGAGAGGATTCTGCAGTTGGGGCTGTTTTTATGGAGGCTGGGATGACGGATTTTCAAGATTAAGAAAGAGACCGGTAGTCAAAAAAATAAGCGAGCTATGGAAATGGATGCCCTTTGCTGTACTCATTATGGTAATGCTGACTGCAGCTTTGACTCTTGTGCCAACCTATTGTTCATGGATCTGTCCTTTTAAAGCCGTCACTGAATTTGAACAGGTTACCTCAGTTGAGTCTGCAACTAAAGCCGGTATATTTCTTTCGCTTTTCGGCGGATTGGTAATTGCTCTGCCTGTAATGACAAAGAAAAGAACACAATGTAGTTTTCTTTGTCCGCTTGGTGCGATTAATACACTCTCAAACAAAATAACTCCGTTCGCCGTAAAAATCGACAAAAATTCCTGTACCGGGTGCTTTAAATGCGTTGAAGTTTGCCCTCTGTTTGCACTGACATGTGAGGATATTAAAGCTGGAAAAGTTTCATTGTTTTGCAGCAAGTGCGGCAAATGTGTTGATGTTTGTTCAAAAAAAGCGATTCATTATGGCATCAGAGGTATTCCTGCCGGGACTATGAAGAATTTCTCAAGAAATCTCTTTCTTTTTGTCTCATTTCTGTTTATGGCAATATTCTCCGCAGGTGCCATAATTTCTACTTTCCAAGGTTTATTAAAACTCATCTTTTAATCCTGTTCAAAATGAAAAAAGTAAAGATAATTGCTGGAATATGCTGGGCTTTTGCCGGTTTAATTCTGATAATCATTTTATTCCCTGGTTTGAACAGTTATTCTGTTTCAGTCTCAAAACTGCCCTTTATGAAGCTTAATCCGAGGTATACCGGAGGCGAAATTGCCAGCCAGATTATTACAGGGAGTTGTACTCTGGATATCAGAAAACCTGTTTTCAATGGGTTTTTAAAAGATAGAAAATCGGGTTTTGTACAACTCGACTGGCGCGGTAATATTCCGGGAATGATCATATATTCAATTGATTATGATACTGATGGGAACAAAGATTTTTGTATTTCGGTCAACAGGAAGGAGTCCAAAACCAATTTAGAATCATTTAATCCTAAGGTGAAAGGTGTTGTCATCTCCACCCATACATCATATGGATGGTCAGTTAGAGTAGGATTGTTAAAATAATAAACATTATACAACCTCAACCTCAACCTCAACCTCAACCTCAACCTCAACCTCAACCTTAATCTTAATCTGTTTTACTATGAGACCAATCGTTTATCTGTCATTGGCATTTGCTTTTTCGGAACTTCTGCTAATGCTCGTCAAACATTCAAAGACAAAAACTGCCAAAACAAGGAAAGACAGAGGTTCAATGTTGCTATTATGGGTTATGATTACACTTGGATTTACAGGTGGATTCTTTCTGTCGAAGCATAATTCATGGAATTCTATAAATACGTTGATTGCCGGCATAGGCTTACTGTTAGTTCTGGCCGGAATCATTATCAGGTGGATTGCAATTATTCAGCTCGGTAAATCATTCACCGTTGATGTAGCGATCACTGAAGTTGCCAGGCTAAAAACTGACGGACTGTATAAACGGGTAAGACACCCGAGTTACATTGGATTATTATTAATAATCATAGGATTTTCAGCAACAATGAACAGCCTTTATTCATTTCTTGTTCTGGTTGTACCAGTGTTTCTGGCAATTACCTACAGAATCAATATTGAGGAGAGTGTATTGACTCGAGAATTCGGGGAAAGTTATTTCCGGTATATGTCAAAAACTAAAAAACTTATTCCGGGAGTCTATTAAATAAATTGTCTTATTAAGACCGAATTTGGTTCTTCGAATTGCTTAAAATAAAAGATTCTTTTAACCGGGTAGATATTAAAATGCTCAATATCATAAGACCTATAAGAAAAACCAGAGATCGGGTCATAGAACCTGTCGATGAAGACTTCAGACTATCCATTCCAAAAATAAATGCGATTCCAGAAATCTGTCCCATAAGCAAAAGCATTCCGTTAGATGTTCCTTCCGATGCCGGATATGTTATTTCGGCTCCGTACTGAAAACCTATCGGACCTGAACTAAGAAGGAAGAATCCAAGTACTGCACCTGAAGTAAGCAGTAACCAGTAACTTGTGGCAAAGGTAATTCCTGCCAGACCAATAGTTGCCCCGGTGATGGCAATAATTATGAAGGGAGTTCTTCTTTTATAACGATCTGAGAAGAGAGGTATTAAAATGGCTCCGATAATTCCTCCTACAATCATTAATCCTCCTGTAATTCCTGCCTGTGTAGCTGAGAAGCCTCTCGGTCGAAGGATATCCTCAATCCATGTGGTTACTGCATTGAAAACTCCAAGACCGATAAAAAATATTACCATCAGAAGTATAAAATCTCTGGTCCTTAGTGTCTGCTTAAAACCGTCAAAAACCAGAGACCGTTCCTCCTGATCAGGACGACAGGGAGCTGTTGGTGGTCGCTCTTTAATTATTATAAGGAAAACAGCAGTTGTAATAATTGAAATAATACCATAAATATATAGCATTCCACCAATACCGGAACCAATAGTAAGATATGGTGTAAGTGTCATTCCTATTAAAATTCCAACATACATTGCAAGGGTACCAAGACCTGTTGCGGTAGCCCGTTCCTCAATCGGAAACCATCGGGCAGCAAGTTTTGTTATTGCATTGAGAATGAAAGGCTGTCCTATGGCTATACCAATCTGAGCAAAGAGCAACAGACTGTAATCAGGACCAGCTAATCCACGAAGTAAACCAAATACCCCGGTAAAAACAGCGCCGATGCCCACACCTGTTCGGATTCCATATTTATCGATAATCCATGATGCCGGGATTGAAACAACAATATAAACGATCATAAAACACATTGAAAGTATCCCTATCCAGAGGTCAGAAACACCATAATATCTTGTTGCCTCACCTGTGATAGGAGCAAATGTTATCCATAAAAGCTGATTTACAGCAACTATAATCATATAGACGGTTAACATAATCCAACGGATACCGTACACCTTGAAATTTGATCCAGACATAATAGTTTAAATTTGAGCAAATATAATTTTATTAATCAGTTTTACTGCCAGATTTCCGGAGAAACTCAGAAAAAGTCACCGAGGCTGCCATACCTACATTCAGTGAATCGATTCCTTCTTTTGCATCACTGAATTTTGGGATCATTATTTTTTCAGTGACGAACGGGATTAGCTCATCAGAAATACCCTTTGATTCATTACCTAGTAGTATAATGCCTTTATTATCAAGCTTATGATGATAAATGGAGTTTCCTTCAAGCATAGTTCCAAAGACCGGAATGTTATTTTTTATTGCAGAGATTAATAGTTTTTTAAGATCGAAATAGAAAACATTTACATGCAGCAATGCGCCCATACTTGCCTGGATTACTTTGGGATTATATACATCTACACAATCCAAAGAACATACTACGTTCTTAATATTAAACCAGCCTGCGGCCCTGATAATCGTTCCCATATTACCCGGATCCTGCACAAAATCGAGAGCTGCACAAAACTGTTTAAGTATCTCCGATATATTCATATCATGTTCAGGCATATTAACAATTGCCAGAGCATTATGAGGAGTTTTCAGTGTGCTTATTTGTTTAAGTGTTTCATAATTTACTTCTTCAATAACATCGGCGTACTTAAGAAGTTCCTGGTTGATACTTTTGATAAATTCAGGTTTGGCAACGAGAATTTTTACTCCCATTTTAGCGCTCAGGAACTCTTTAACAATCTTATCACCTTCAATTACGAATAATCTTTCTTCATCTCTGATCTTTTTATTTTGCAGAGACTTTATGAATTTGATTCTGGTTTTACTTAGCATTTTTCCCTATTTAGATTGCAATTAGGTTCATGCAAATTTAAAGAAAAATTCACCCGAATACCTAGAGTTTTTTGAAAAGTCCATCAGAACATTGGAGATTCCTCGCTGTCGCTACTAATGACAACATTTATATATCACACATTATAAACCACTTGTATTTTAAGTTCTTTAGCTAATCTGTTGATGGATCTTTGTTTTTGTGCCAAAAGTCGTTCCTCATAATCATGTATACCTTTTTCCACAAATTCCATCCCTTTTACCATTATTCGCCAGTATAATACTGC